>Ga0315338_1000131_pt1 | contig 340255 bp, 316 predicted proteins | sample ASW8metaG_FD_204518 | JGI IMG/M metagenome (GOLD analysis project Ga0315338, IMG submission 204518) | Ammonia-oxidizing marine archaeal communities from Monterey Bay, California, United States - ASW #8 | ecosystem: Environmental > Aquatic > Marine > Coastal | place: USA: California | collected... | reverse complement strand
CGTCATCGAGATCGCTGCCGTCAGCGTCGTCTTGCCGTGGTCAACATGGCCAATCGTGCCGATGTTAACGTGCGGCTTGTTACGTTCAAACTTTGCCTTGCCCATCGGGCCTCTCCTTTATTCAAATACCGAGCCGGGAACCGGCCTCAATTGTTTACGAACCAGCGACGTCCGAGATGATCTTCTGCGCTTCAGCACGCGGCACTTCATCATAGTGATTGAAGAGCATCGTGAACTGGGCGCGGCCCTGCGACATGCCGCGAAGGTCGGACACATAACCGAACATGTTGACCAGAGGGACAAAGGCCTTGACCACAACGGCGTTGCCGCGCGGCTCGGAGCCCTGGATCTGGCCACGGCGAGAGTTCAGGTCGCCGATCACATCGCCCATATAGTCTTCCGGAGTGACAACTTCCACTGCCATGACCGGTTCCATCAGGCGCGGATCGCCCTGCCCCTTGAGCTCGCGGAACGCAGCGCGGGCTGCGATCTCGAATGCGAGGACCGAGGAGTCGACATCGTGGAACGCACCATCTGTCAGCGTGGCTTTGAAATCCGTCACCGGATAGCCAGCCAGCAGGCCGTTTTCCTTGGCACTTTCCAGGCCTTTTTCGACGCCCGGGATGTATTCCTTCGGAACAGCACCACCGACAATCTTGCTTTCGAAGATGAAGCCCGAACCCGATTCCAGGGGTTCGAAGTCCAGCTTGACGCGCGCGAATTGACCGGTACCGCCGGACTGTTTCTTGTGCGTGTAGTCGATCTGGGCAGCGCGGCCGATCTTCTCACGATAAGCCACCTGTGGCTGACCGATATTGGCCTCAACCTTGAATTCGCGCTTCAGACGGTCGATCAGGATGTCGAGGTGAAGCTCGCCCATGCCTTTCATGATCGTCTGGCCGGATTCGAAATCGGTCTCGACACGGAAGGACGGATCTTCTGCAGCAAGGCGCTGCAGGCCAACCGACATCTTTTCCTGGTCAGCCTTGGTTTTCGGCTCAACCGCAATCTCGATCACCGGATCCGGGAAGGTCATGGTTTCCAGAACGACCGGCTTGTTCGGATCACAGACCGTGTCACCCGTGGTCGTTTCCTTCAGGCCGGCAAGCGCAACAATGTCACCTGCATAGGCTTCGGTGATCTCGTCCTGCTTGTTGGAGTGCATCATGACCATACGGCCGACGCGCTCTTTCTTGCCCTTGGTCGAGTTCATGAAGCTGTCGCCCTTGGACAGCGTACCGGAATAGATACGCGTGAAGGTCAGCGTGCCCATGTAAGGGTCGTTCATGATCTTGAAGGCAAGACCCGAGAATGGCTGCGAATCATCTGCGCGGCGCTCGATATTGCGGACTTCGTCTTCGTCGCCCGGGGCAAAGCCCATATAGGCTGGCACGTCGAGCGGGCCCGGCAGATAGTCGATGACAGCGTTCAGCATTGGCTGCACGCCTTTGTTCTTGAACGCAGAACCCGCCATGACCGGCACGAACGACATGGACAGCGTGCCCTTGCGGATCAGTGACCGCAGGGTGGCTTCGTCAGGCTCGTTGCCTTCCAGATAGGCTTCCATGGCCGCGTCGTCCATTTCGACGGCGATCTCGATGAGCTCGGCGCGCATCTGTTCGGCTTTTTCCTTAAGGCTGTCGCGGATTTCGCGCACGACCCAGCTTGCGCCGAGGTCTTCACCTTCCCAGACCCATTCCTTCATGGTGACCAGGTCGACATGGCCTTCCAGCTCGGTCTCAGCGCCGATTGGCAGCTGGATCGGAGCCGGGATCGCACCGGTGCGATCCTTGATCATGTGAACACAGTTGAAGAAGTCTGCGCCGATCTTGTCCATCTTGTTGACGAACACGATCCGCGGAACCTTGTAGCGGTCAGCCTGACGCCAGACCGTTTCGGTCTGCGGCTCAACACCGGCGTTTGCGTCGAGCACGCAAACTGCGCCGTCGAGCACGGCCAGGGAGCGCTCAACTTCGATCGTGAAGTCAACGTGTCCGGGCGTATCGATGATGTTGAAGCGGAACTTGGCTTCGTCAGCCGTGTCGCCATAAATACCGGTTGGGTTTACGCCGTCCTCGGTGCGGAACCAGAACGTCGTGGTCGCAGCCGACGTGATCGTGATGCCACGCTCCTGCTCCTGCTCCATCCAGTCCATCGTGGCAGCGCCATCGTGGACTTCACCGATCTTGTGAGATTTACCGGTGTAATAGAGAATGCGTTCAGTCGTGGTCGTTTTACCAGCATCGATGTGAGCCATGATGCCGAAGTTACGATAACGATCCAGCGTATATTCGCGGGCCATGAGATATACCTTCGTGTCTGGTTTCCGGGAGGAAGTTCGGAGCGATTTTCGGGCGCGTTACCCGCAATCGCTCCGCAGTTCCAGTGCTGATTACCAGCGGTAGTGTGAAAACGCCTTGTTGGCGTCTGCCATGCGGTGGGTGTCTTCCCGCTTCTTCACGGCATTGCCGCGGCCCTGAGAGGCATCCATCAGTTCGCCAGCAAGGCGCTCACGCATGGTGTTCTCATTGCGGCCAGCGGCAGCAGCGGCCAACCAGCGAATGGCGAGAGCCTGACGGCGCTCGGTGCGGACTTCAACCGGAACCTGGTAGGTGGCACCACCGACGCGGCGCGAACGCACTTCGACGGACGGAGCAACAGCTTCCAGGGCTTCATGGAAAACTTCAACCGGGTTCTTCTTGGCGCGGCCTTCGACCAGGTCGAACGCACCATAGACGATACGTTCGGCAACGGACTTCTTACCGTCGCGCATGATCTGGTTCATGAACTTCGAGACAATGATGTCCTTGAACTTCGGATCAGGAAGGACTTGGCGCTTCTCAGCAGAGTGACGACGAGACATGCTTCGGCTTCCTTACTTAGGCTTCTTCGCACCATAGTGCGAACGGCGTTGCTTACGGTCTTTGACGGGTTGGGTATCCAGGGCACCACGCACGATGTGATAGCGCACGCCCGGAAGGTCTTTCACACGGCCGCCGCGGATCAGCACAACAGAGTGCTCCTGCAGGTTGTGGCCTTCGCCCGGAATATAGCACAGCGATTCGAAGCCGGACGTCAGGCGCACCTTGGCCACTTTACGAAGCGCGGAGTTCGGCTTCTTTGGCGTGGTTGTGTAGACGCGCGTACAAACGCCGCGACGCTGTGGGCAAGCCTTGAGGGCCGGTGTCTTGGTACGCGTCGGCTTTGGCTGACGCGGTTTGCGAATAAGCTGTTGAATCGTTGGCATTCGGGCCTTCTGTCTCTTTTGATCTCAGTGGCCCGATGGGCCGGTAACGAATGATGCCCCGAATGCCGAGAATGGCTTCCGGGACGGACGAAAACTTGGGGGCCAGATTGACCGAAACCGCCTGTTCCGGTGCGGCAGTCAGCCTTTTCAAGCCTTCTACCTCTCTGACGATTGGTGGCGTTTAAGCCTCTCAGGGGCTGGCGTCAAGGGCGGCGTGCTGTCTGGCTACAGCTGTTTCGGTCCCGTCACGGTCTGCCTAAAACGGCAATCCGATCTGCTGGACGCATGCAGCCTCTTCAATGGTCCCCTGCCCGGCCCGCAAGCGGGCCTCCAATGCGGCCAGTTCAGGGTCTGTCACATCGCCTTCCGCAGAGGCAAAATCACCGAATCTGAGCAACTCACGACAGTCCGCCCGGGCCCAGCCATCCAGTGCCAGGAAGCCGATCAGCCCGATTGCCAGCGCCGCGCAGGCGGCGCCGATCAAATCCTTGCGATCAAAATGCGTGCTGCGCATGGCGCTCCCCGTTCAGGCTCCTGTTCAGGCTTTCTGTCTGGTTCAGACCTAGGCCCGAAACGCAGGAAAGCCTGCCAAGACTGGCAGGCTTTCCCGAATGGTACAAGCTGGAGGCCCGGCCTATTCGGCCGACGTTTCCGGCTCTGGTGCCGGCAGCGCGGCCGTCGTTTCCAGCGCTTCCTGCTCCTTGGCCGCCGCAGCAGCACGCTTGGCACGAAGCTTCTGGTCGCGATCGCCAGCAACCCGGCGGAACTGGCGGATACCACCGCCCGTACCCGCTGGGATCAGGCTGCCCACGATGATGTTCTCCTTGAGACCTTCCAGCGTATCGATCTTGCCCATGAGGGCCGCCTCGGTGAGGACGCGGGTCGTCTCCTGGAACGAAGCTGCCGACAGGAAGCTGCGGGTCTGCAGGGAGGCCTTGGTGATACCAAGCAGGAGCGGGTTGGCTTTCGCCTCGACCTGGTCCTTCTTGCGGGACTTGCGCACCGCTTCATTGGCCTGTTCGAACTCGATCACGTCGACATGCTCGCCCTTGATCAGTGCTGTGGAGCCCGGATCAGTGATCTCGACCTTCTGCAGCATCTGACGCACGATCACTTCGATGTGCTTGTCGTTGATCGGCACGCCCTGCAGGCGATAGACCTTCTGCACTTCGTCGATCAGGTAATTGGCGAGCGCCTCAACGCCCAGCGTCAGCAGGATGTCCTGCGGGGCCGGGTTACCGTCCATCAGGTATTCACCGCGCTTGATGAAGTCCCCGTCCTGAACGGCAAGGTGCTTGCCTTTCGGCACCAGGTAATCGATCTGCTCGCGATCTTCCTCCAGCGGAACGATCGAGACGCGACGCTTGTTCTTGTAGTCGCGACCATAGACGACCTTGCCGTCCACTTCCGCGATGATGGCGTGGTCCTTCGGACGACGCGCTTCGAACAATTCGGCCACACGCGGCAGACCACCGGTGATGTCCTTCGTCTTCGCACCACCGGTCGTGACACGTGCAATCGTGTCACCGGCAGAGATCGTGTCACCATCGGCAACCGACAGGATCGCGCCCACGGACAGCAGGTAGACCGCATCGGAACCATTCGGCAGCTTCACCGGCTCGCCATCCTTGCCGATGATCTGAACCGACGGCTTGATGTCTGCCGACTTGATAGCCGAACGCCAGTCAATGATGACGCGCGAGGAGATGCCCGTCGCTTCATCGGTTTCTTCACGGACAGACACGCCGTCGATCACATCGACCAGTTTGATCTGGCCTGTGACTTCCGAAACGATCGGCTGGGCAAACGGATCCCAGTCAGCGAGCAGCGTACCGGCAGGCACTTTCTGGCCATCGGTGACCATCAGGCGCGTACCATATGCCGGGCGGAAAGACTGACGGGTACGGCCATCGGCGTCCACCAGTTCCACCTGCATGCGGCGGCCCACCACGATCAGCGACTTGTCCTTGCGGGCAACGATCTCGGCATCCTTGAAGCGGATCGTGCCTTCGAAGCTCGATTCCACCGAGGACTGGTCTGCCACCTGGGCCGCACCACCAATGTGGAACGTCCGCATGGTCAGCTGGGTACCCGGCTCACCAATGGACTGGGCCGCGATGACACCAACGGCTTCGCCGCGGTTGACCACGGTGCCGCGTGCAAGGTCGCGACCATAGCACTGGACACAAATGCCGTTCTTGGCTTCGCAGGTCAGGGCCGAACGGGCCTTGATCATGTCTACGCCGGCTTTCTCGATCGTATCGGCCAGTTCCTCGTCGATATAGGTATTGGCCGGAACGACCAGTTCGCCTTCGACATTCTTCACGTCCACGGCCGTGACACGGCCAAGGATGCGCTCAGCCAGGGAGACGACCACGTCGGCACCTTCCAGGACAGCAGCGATGTCAATGCCGTTTTCCGTGCCGCAATCATCTTCGTTGATGATGCAGTCCTGGGCCACGTCAACGAGACGGCGGGTCAGGTAACCCGAGTTTGCCGTTTTCAGAGCCGTATCGGCCAGACCCTTACGGGCACCGTGCGTCGAGTTGAAGTATTCAAGGACGGTCAGGCCTTCCTTGAAGTTCGAGATGATCGGCGTCTCGATGATTTCACCCGATGGCTTGGCCATCAGGCCGCGCATACCGGCCAGCTGTTTCATCTGGTTCTTCGAACCACGTGCACCGGAGTCGGCCATCATGTAGATCGAGTTGACCTGCGCCTTCCGGTCACCCTTGGCAACCTGTGCCTCAGCCGCCGAATCCATCATGGCATCAGCCACTTTGTCGGTACAGGTCGACCAGGCGTCGACCACCTTGTTGTACTTCTCACCACGCGTGATGAGACCGTCAGCATACTGGCGTTCGTACTCGGAGACCTGCTCCTTGGTGGCGTCGACCAGTTTCTGCTTGGCGGCCGGGATGACCATGTCATCCTTGCCGAACGAGATGCCGGCCTTGCAGGCTTCACGGAAGCCCAGCTCCATCATCTTGTCACAGAAGATCACCGTCGCCTTCTGGCCACACAGGCGATAGACCTCGTCGATGATCTTGGAGATCGTCTTCTTGGTCATCGTCGTGTTGACGAGGTCAGGCTGGATGCCTTTGAAGCGCGGCAGGATGTTGGCGATCATGAAGCGACCCGCGGTCGTGTCGATCACACGGCGCCATGGATTGCCCTCATCATCAACGCCTTCATACATGGCCTTGATCTTGGAGTGCAGGCTGATGTGGCCATTATCGATGGCCTGTTCGATCTCTGCCACGTCGGTGAACATCATGCCTTCGCCAACTTCGCCATCGCGATCCAGCGACAGGTAGTAGAGGCCGAGGACGATATCCTGGGACGGAACAATGATCGGCTTGCCGTTGGCAGGCGACAGGATGTTGTTGGTCGACATCATCAGGACGCGGGCTTCCAGCTGGGCCTCAAGGCTCAGCGGCACGTGCACGGCCATCTGGTCACCATCGAAGTCAGCGTTGAACGCGGCGCAGACCAGCGGGTGCAGCTGGATGGCCTTGCCCTCGATCAGTTTCGGCTCGAACGCCTGGATGCCGAGACGGTGCAGCGTTGGCGCACGGTTCAGCAGAACCGGGTGCTCACGGATGACCTCGTCCAGGATATCCCAGACTTCCGGCTTTTCCTTTTCGACCAGCTTCTTGGCCGCTTTCACGGTGCCAGCGAGGCCCTTGGCGTCGAGACGCGCATAGATGAACGGCTTGAACAGTTCCAGCGCCATCTTCTTCGGCAGGCCACACTCGTGCAGCTTCAGGCTTGGGCCAACCACGATGACCGAACGGCCGGAATAGTCGACGCGCTTGCCGAGCAGGTTCTGACGGAAGCGGCCCTGCTTGCCTTTCAGCATGTCGGACAGCGACTTCAGCGGGCGCTTGTTGGTGCCCGTGATCGTACGGCCGCGACGGCCATTGTCGAACAGGGCGTCAACGGATTCCTGCAACATCCGCTTTTCGTTCCGGATGATGATGTCCGGCGCGCGAAGTTCCATCAGGCGCTTCAGGCGGTTGTTCCGGTTGATCACGCGGCGATAGAGGTCGTTGAGGTCGGAGGTCGCAAAGCGGCCGCCATCCAGCGGGACCAGCGGGCGCAGATCCGGTGGAATGACCGGGATCACGTGCAGGATCATCCATTCCGGCTTGGCGCGCGATGTCAGGAAGGCATCGACGACTTTCAGCCGCTTGGACAGTTTCTTGGTTTTCAGTTCGGACGTGGACTCAGCCAGCTCTTCGCGAAGCGTCTCGGCCAGAACCGGCAGGTCCAGCGCCTGCAGCAATTCGCGGATGGCCTCGGCACCGATCATGGCGGTGAACGCGTCCTCGCCAAGCTCGTCCTGCTTGTCCATGTATTCTTCTTCGGTGAGCAGCTGACGCGGCTCCAGCTCGGTCAGGCCCGGCTCGATGACGATATAGCTTTCGAAGTAGAGCACGCGCTCCACATCTTTCAGCGCCATGTCGAGCAGCGCGGAGATGCGGGACGGCAGCGACTTCAGGAACCAGATGTGCGCGACCGGCGCAGCCAGGTCGATGTGGCCCATCCGCTCGCGGCGCACGCGCGCCAGCGTCACTTCAACGCCGCACTTCTCACAGGTGATGCCGCGATACTTGATGCGCTTGTACTTGCCGCAAAGGCACTCATAGTCCTTCGTTGGGCCGAAGATACGGGCACAGAACAGGCCATCCCGCTCCGGCTTGAAGGTCCGGTAGTTGATGGTTTCAGGCTTCTTGATCTCACCTGACGACCAGGACCGGATCTTTTCCGGGCTGGCGATAGAGATACGGATCGCCTCAAAAGTTGGCGACGGGGTATTCGGGTTGAAAATGCTGGCGACGTCCTGGCGCATGGGTGTCTGCTCCTTGGGTGGGCGGTTGTTTCGGGGCTGGCGGGCCCCTGCCCTATGAAATCTCAGTTTCGTCCGGGTCGCCCCGCCGGTCTGGCGGGGCTATCCGGTTGGTATCAGCTCTACTCGGCGGCGACGGGGGTATCGGCATCGTCGTTGCCCCCACCTTCTTCGATCAATTCGACATTCAGGCCGAGCGACCGCATTTCCTTGACGAGCACGTTGAAGGATTCCGGGATACCGGCCTCGAACGTGTCATCACCGCGAACGATGGCCTCATAGACCTTCGCACGACCGGCCGTGTCATCGGACTTCACGGTCAGCATTTCCTGCAGCGTGTAAGCAGCGCCGTAGGCTTCGAGTGCCCAGACTTCCATCTCCCCGAAGCGCTGGCCGCCGAACTGGGCCTTGCCGCCCAGAGGCTGCTGCGTAACGAGCGAGTAAGGTCCGGTCGAACGGGCGTGGATCTTCTCGTCCACCAGGTGGTGCAGTTTGAGAAGATACTTGTAGCCCACGGTGACAGGACGCGAGAACTGGACACCGGTCCGGCCATCGAACATCTTGACCTGACCTGACGAGTCGAGACCCGCCCGTTCCAGCATCGCGTTGATGTCGCTTTCGCGGGCACCATCGAACACTGGCGTGGCCATTGGCACACCATTGCGAAGGTTTCCGGCGAGTTCGATGATCTCGCTATCTTCTGCCGGCAGCTCCTGCTCTTCGCCATAGGCGGTCTTCAGGGCTTTCTTCAGGCCTTCGACATCATTGTTCTGGTGGAACTCGTCGAGTGCGTTCTGGATGATCCGGCCAAGACCACGGCAGGCCCAGCCTGTGTGGGTCTCGAGGATCTGACCGACGTTCATCCGCGATGGAACGCCCAGCGGGTTCAGAACGATATCGACTGGCGTACCATCTTCCAGGAACGGCATGTCTTCCTGCGGGTTGATCTTGGAGATAACCCCCTTGTTGCCGTGACGGCCAGCCATCTTGTCACCCGGCTGCAGCTTGCGCTTCACGGCCAGGAACACTTTGACGACCTTCATCACGCCCGGCGGCAAGTCATCGCCGCGCTGGACCTTCTCAACCTTGTCGTTGAAACGGGCTTCCAGTTCGCCGATCGCGCCATCGAACTGATCGCGGAGGGCGTCGAGGTCGGCCTGGGCCTTTTCGGACTTCAGGGCGATGTCCCACATCTGGGTCTCGCTCAACTCGTCCAGTGCGGAGGCGCTGATCTTGCCCGGTGTGAAGCCTTTTGGCCCGGCCGCGGCTTCCTTGCCCGTCAGCAGGTCGCGCAGACGGTTATAGGTGTTGCGTTCCAGGATGGCCTGTTCGTCTTCTTTGTCTTCCTGCAGCTTCTCGATCTGCTCACGCTCGATCTGGAGGGCACGCTGGTCCTTGTCGATGCCATGACGGTTGAAGATGCGAACATCCACGACCGTACCGGCGTCGCCCGGAGGCACGCGCAGGGATGTATCCCGCACATCAGACGCCTTCTCACCGAAGATGGCGCGGAGGAGTTTCTCTTCCGGCGTCATCGGGCTTTCGCCCTTCGGCGTCACCTTGCCGACGAGAATGTCGCCAGCTTTGACTTCGGCGCCCACAGCCACGATGCCGGCTTCGTCGAGGTTGCGGAGCGCTTCCTCGCCGACATTCGGAATGTCGCGGGTGATTTCTTCAGGGCCCAGCTTGGTGTCACGTGCCGCGACTTCGAATTCCTCGATATGGATCGAGGTGAAGACGTCGTCTTTCACGATCCGCTCGGAGATCAGGATGGAGTCTTCGAAGTTGTAGCCATTCCACGGCATGAACGCGACGAGCACGTTGCGACCGAGCGCCAGGTCACCCAGATCCGTCGACGGACCGTCAGCAATGATGTCGCTCTTGGAAACGACGTCGCCCACGCGAACGATCGGACGCTGGTTGATACAGGAGTTCTGGTTCGACCGGCGGAACTTCGCCAGACGATAGATATCAACGCCCGACTTGGAGCCTTCGAGATCTTCGGTGGCGCGAACCACGATCCGCATTGCGTCGACCTGCTCGACCACACCGGAGCGGCGGGCCGTGATGGCGGCGCGGCTGTCGCGAGCCACAACGGCTTCCATGCCGGTGCCGACGAATGGCGCTTCGGACTGGACCAGCGGCACAGCCTGACGTTGCATGTTCGATCCCATGAGCGCGCGGTTGGCGTCATCGTTTTCGAGGTACGGGATCAGCGAGGCAGCCACCGAGACAACCTGTTTCGGCGAGACGTCCATGAACTGGATGTCGTCGCGCGACACCATGGTCGCTTCGCCAGCCACACGGGCGTTGACGAATTCATTCGCCAGCATGCCCTTCTCGTCCACGGTCGCATTGGCCTGCGCGATGGAATAGATGCTCTCTTCCATGGCCGACAGATAGACCACTTCATCGGTCTGCTTGCCGTTCACGACCTTGCGGTACGGGCTCTCGATGAAGCCGTACTTGTTGACGCGGGCATGAGTGGCCAGTGAGTTGATCAGGCCGATGTTCGGGCCTTCCGGCGTTTCAATCGGACAGATCCGGCCATAATGGGTCGGGTGCACGTCGCGCACTTCAAAGCCGGCACGTTCGCGGGTCAGACCACCTGGGCCAAGCGCTGACAGGCGGCGCTTGTGGGTGATTTCCGACAGCGGGTTGGTCTGGTCCATGAACTGCGACAGCTGCGAGGAGCCGAAGAATTCACGCACCGAAGCCACAACCGGTTTCGCGTTGATCAAGTCATGCGGCATGACCGTATCGATATCGACAGAACCCATACGCTCCTTGATCGCGCGCTCCATGCGCACGAGGCCGATGCGGTAATTGTTTTCCATCAGCTCGCCGACCGAACGGACACGACGGTTGCCGAGGTTATCAATGTCGTCGACTTCGCCCTTGCCGTCCTTCAGGTCGAGGATGACCTTCATGACACCCAGAATGTCGTCATGGCGCAGCACGCGCATGTCGTCAGGAGCGGCCTCATAGCCGGGCACGCCCACATTCAGGCGCATGTTCATTTTCACGCGGCCAACAGCCGAGAGATCATAACGCTCCGGATCGAAGAAGAGCTGGCCGAACAGGGCGTCAGCGGCGTCCTGGGTTGGCGGCTCACCTGGGCGCATCACGCGATAGATGTCCGACAGGGCTTCAAAACGGGTTTCGTTCTTGTCGGCCTTCAGCGTATTGCGCAGCCAAGGGCCACGGCCGGACGCATCAATGTCGAGCACTTCGATCGTGCTGATGCCGTAATCACGCATTTCCGCGATGATTTCTTCTTCCAGCATGTCGCCAGCTTCGCCGAAGATCTCACCGGTTTCGGTGTTCACAACATCACGCGCCAGGAACTTGCCGACCAGAGCGTCGGACGGCACGAGGATCTCGTCTGTATTGGCTTCCGCGATCCGCTTGGCCTTCAGGGCGGTGATCTTCTTGCCAGCTTCGGCAACGGATTTGCCGGTCTTGGCATCAACAAGGTCGTATTCGGGCTTCACACCCTTCCACGCATCGGCGCGGAAACCGGTGATCCAGCCAGCCTTGTCCATGCGATAGATGGAGTTGGTGTAGAACAGGTCGAGGATCTGCTCGGTGTCATAGCCGAGCGCATACAGCATCGTCGTCGCCGGCAGCTTGCGCTTGCGGTCGATACGGATGTTCAGCACGTCCTTGGCATCGAACTCGAAGTCGAGCCACGAACCACGGTAAGGAATGATGCGGGCTGCGAACAGCAGCTTGCCGGAGGCGTGGGTCTTGCCCTTGTCATGATCGAAGAACACGCCCGGAGAGCGGTGCATCTGCGAGACGATCACACGCTCGGTGCCGTTCACCACAAACGTACCCTTGTCGGTCATCAACGGGATGTCGCCGAGATAGCATTCCTGCTCTTTGACTTCCTTGACCGAGCGAGCGCCGGTGTCTTCGTCGACATCGAACACGACGAGCTGGAGGCGAACCTTCAGCGGCGCCTGATAGGTCAGGTCGCGCTGGACGCACTCTTCCACGTCGAATTTCGGCGTTTCAAATTCGTAAGAGACATATTCCAGCGTCGCGCGCTCGGAAAAGTCGGAGATCGGGAACACAGACTTGAACACGCCGCCCAGGCCATCATCCGTCCGCTTGTCGGCGGGGGTGTGCATCTGGAGGAAGTGTTCGTAGCTTTCGCGCTGAACCTCGATCAGGTTTGGCATTTCGATGGCTTCGGGAATGCGCCCGAAGGATTTGCGGATACGTTTCTTTTCCGTGAAGGAGAGTGCCATCCCAGGATCCCATTTTTTGTGTCGTCAGCCACCGGGCTGACAACTATATCGCCAGAACGCGAGTTCGCGGCGGCCTCAAAATGAAACCGCCGCGCAAGTCTTGATAGGGCAACGCCTCGCGCGAACGCCGCCCGGATTTGAAGTCGCCGGAGCTTACTTGAGCTCGACTGTTGCGCCGGCTTCTTCGAACTTCTTCTTGAGCTCTTCAGCTTCTGCTTTCGGAGCGCCTTCCTTGACAGCTTTTGGAGCAGCTTCAACGAGCTCCTTGGCTTCTTTCAGGCCGAGGGACGGCTGAACTTCGCGGACAAGCTTGATCACGTTGATCTTCTTGTCGCCAGCGGAGGTCAGAACCACGTCGAACTCGTCTTTTTCTTCTGCAGCAGCAGCGCCGCCCGCATCACCAGCAGCGGCTGCAACAGCAACCGGAGCAGCGGCGGAAACGCCCCACTTGTCTTCGAGCAGTTTCGCCAGCTCAGCCGCTTCGAGAACGGTAAGAGCGGAGAGGTCTTCGACAATCTTTTCGAGATCTGCCATTTTTCTAATTCCTGTTTGGTTCGGTGTTTGTAGTCTTTAAAGTGCGAAAACGGGTAGCTCATGCGGCATCCTTGGAGCCGTAGGCCGCCACCACGCGAGCGAGCTGGCCAGCCGGAGCCTGAACGACGCCTGCAACTTTCGTTGCCGGTGCCTGCAGGAGGCCAATAAGCTTGCCACGAAGTTGGTCGAGAGAAGGCAGTTTCGCGAGGCTTTCAACGCCTTTGGCATCGAGAACCTGATCGCCCATCACCGCGCCGAGGATTACGAGTTTGTCGTTTTCCCTGGCAAACTCGTCAGTGGCTTTCGCCGCCGACACCGGATCGGGAGAGTAAGCAATCGCCACAGGACCTGAGAACAGTTCCTGGGCAGCATCGCCGCCTTGTCCGTCTAGAGCGATTTTCGCCAGACGGTTCTTGACCACCTTAAGCTGTGCGCCATCCTTACGGAGCATGCCGCGCAACTTGGTCATTTCCGCAACGGTAAGACCGGTATAGTGCGTCACGACGACAGCACCGGACTCGCCGAAAACCCCTTTGAGGGTTTCGAGAGCCACTGTTTTTCCAGCTTTATCCATAGCGGGTCTCCAGTTTGAGGCGCCCGGACCATCCGGCCGCCCTGGTAATCGCCTTCTGGCCTTGCAGCCTTCCAGCGCCTGCCCAGGGATTGGCCTGCCCGGTTTTTTAACTCAGGGCGCTAACCCCTTGTATCCGAACCGTTTATACGCCTCACCCCGTCTGCATAGGTGACAGAAGACTGTCTTTATCCCCCTGAAAAGAGGGGCCTATGGTCTAGGACAGGAAAACGGGAGGTCCCCGATGCATATCAGAGAACTCCCGTCAAGAGCGGGTTGTTAACGCTTCTTGTGGAAACCCGCAACCCCCCAGAGTCAGAAAATGTCAAGGGTGGGGCGGAAACCGAATACGCACGAGACAACGACGATGACCCCCGTCACCTGCGAATGCCTCCAAGCGGGGGTTTTTTTCCGCTTCTGTCCCCTCCTGAGGACGCTAGCCCCTCCTCCAGAATCCGCGGTGAAACCGCGCTGCCTTCCGCAATCGCATTCACTTCATAGTATCCTGAATGAACCTGAACAGAATCGGCGGCCAATACCCGTCCACCAGCGTCGAACAGGGTGTAGTGGATCACCGCGCCCCCTGCGATCTCAAACGGCATATCGCCCAGCGTCGACCAGATATTCTTCTTTGTATAATAAGAGCCGCCCGCCGCATCGATCTTTACCTCCAGGAAATGCGTGAACGCCGCCCCCCGATACGCCTTGGCCTTCAATAGTTCCGACATTGCCAGAGGACCATCCAATGTGGACAGCGCCGTCAGCAATTCCTCATAAGTCTTTTTGTAGGCGGCGACGACCGTATCAAATTCCGCCTGCGCCGCTTTGGCAAGCTTTAGAGCGTCTTCCACTTTTTTTATCGCGGTTTTCAATTCCTCCGGCAAATTATCAAAGGTCTTGCCCTTGGACGGGGGTTTACTAACCTTGGCCAGCCGCTGCTCAATGTCTTTCAAATCCTTTTTGAATCCATCTTGCCAGTCGTTCAGCTCGCCAAGAAGGTCCTTCTTTTCTGTCAATGCCGTCAACACGGCATCCGTTTGCGTGCCGCTAATCAGGAGCGCGAGCGACTCTCGCGTGTAGAGTTCTGGTTGCGCGTCACCGGCGACTATGCAGCTGACGACCTGCGAGACGAAAAGGTCATCAAACCCGTCCACATCGAAACCTCCAACTTGAAAGTCCGTCGCAAACAATTGCGCAAACCCGGCCAGAGTGCTGCCAATGGCCTGCGCACCCAAAACACTGGTGACCGGGTCGCCTCCGGCTACCCCCTCGATATCACCACCTCCGGCTACCGCCTTGCCATCACCACGCTCGGGCCACCGTATCTTCTCGGCATCATCCAGCGACTTATGTACGTCATCCAGCTTGCGAACCACGGCGCCCTTCTTGGCACCCGCGTCCTCCGACAGCTTATCCAAATAATTTAGATGAAACTCGAAAAGCACATTCGCCACGCCCGGATCAGGAGATCCCGCCGTCCGAACGAACAGTTTTTCAGCCCCAGACTGTAGGACCGTCAGCTTTGCACCTATTGGATCCCCGAGCGGTTGACCCATAGTAACATTGATGGCTGTGTCTGCCGAGACGACGAACGACCTACCCGCCGGAAGCGTGATCGATTTAGAAGGCAAGGGCTTTGGGATGCTGGTACACACCTGCTTCGCCGCTGAGCGCGATGCAGCGGCGGCTAACAACTTCCCTTCAATTTGCCCGGCACCCTCTTTCAGCTCGACCTCGCCAGATTTGTCTGGATCAAATTCTGGAGTCAGCGATTTCAGCTTTTCGGCTTCAGCAAACTTGTCCGCTATGGCGGCCTCGTTAAGCGCCTTCTGAGCATCCGCTTCCGCCTTCTGAGCATCCGCCTCGGCTTTTCTCAGGGCAACAGCAGCATCCAGGGTTGCCCGCTCTTCTTCACGTGCGGTCTTTATCGTCCCGCACAGGCTCTGGAATGCAGCCGGCTCAAGGCTGCCCCGCTGTCCGCTCAGGCAATCGTCCCATGATACACTTTGCGCCTCAGCTGCCCCGACCATCCCAAAAGCGACCACCACGGCCAATAAAATCCGTTTCATTTTCCCCATCCCCATGGTTAACCCAAATTAACTTTTAACACTTTTTGGTTGAAAAACATACCCCGACCTCTATCCGACGAACTCCCAACCCTCCGTCTCAATCAAATCAATCGCTTGCGAAATAATTCGCCAATCTCATCCCCCTCGTCTGGGGCTGGGCGATACTGCACCGCATGGAGACGCATCCCGACCCTATCCCCACGGCCGCTGAGCCGGACCGGCTTGAAGCCGTCGCGCTGGAGATCGCCGCCAAGATGGTGGCCGCGCTGACAAGGCTTGCGGGCAACGGCCTCGCGCTCGCCCGGCGCGGCATGCAGGACTTGCCCTTCGTGGAAGACTTGCTGCGCCGCGTGATCTATCTCATGGCCCTGCGGCTGGATGCGCCCGCCCCGGCGCCTGCGGCAATCCCGAAGCGCCCGGCCGCCTCCGCCCCCTCTGCCGAGATGGAACGCGAACCGCGCGCGCCCCGCTTCCGCCTGATCGAACCGGAACAGGACCGCGATCCGCGCCGCCTGCTCACCCCGGCTGAATGCCCGCGCGCAACGCTGATGGATGACACGGCGCAGCCCTTCATTCCGCCCATCCAGGCGGCCCCCAAGCCCCCGCGCCCAAGGCCCGGTTTCGAAGATCGTTATCTCCGCCGGACCCAGGCGCTCGCCGATGCCCTTGCCAACCTCGACACTTATGCGATGCGCATGGCCCACTGGATGGCCCGGCAGGCATCGAATGGCGCAAAGCGGTTGAGCCCCCTCGCCGCCGCGCCCGCGCCGGAACATGCTGAGATCGCAAAGACGGAGCCAGCCGTGCCGGTCTTGTCCGATCTCTACCTCCTCGTCCTGATGGCGCTTGGCTCGGATACGAGCTGACCCCCACACTCATCGCCAGTCCTGACCAAACGCCCCGGTCCCACCGGCGGCGGCGCATCTGCTGCGGGTTCACCCCCCCGTGTGCAAGTGTCGCGTTCGCATCCTGGAAAGGGCGCGCTATAGCCCCGCCCCATGCCTGCGCTGTTCAGACATCTCCGCCTCCTTGCGCTTCACCGATGTCGAGGCGCGCCTGATCGGCTTTGACCTTGATGCAGGCATGCGCCGGGGATGCGACCATGGGGGCTATTTGTATCCCAAACGAAAAAGCCCGGCGCATCGCTGCGCCGGGCTTCACTGTGTTCTCTCTCTCAATCCGATGTCGGACTTAAGCCGTCTGGTTGGCCTCGGCCGTGTCGATCGTGACGCCAGCGCCCATTGTGGACGACAGGGTGATCTTGCGAACGAACTGGCCTTTGGCGCCCGATGGGCGTGCCTTGGTCAGGGCATCAAGGAAGGCTTTGACATTGGTTTCGATGTCGCCTTCGGAGAAGCTGGACTTGCCGATACCGGCATGGATGATCCCGGCCTTCTCGACGCGGAACTCGACCGAGCCGGACTTGGCGTCCTTGACGGCCTGCGCCACGTTTGGCGTGACCGTGCCGACTTTCGGGTTCGGCATCAGGCCGCGGGGTCCGAGCACCTTACCGAGACGACCGACAACGGCCATCATGTCTGGCGATGCGATGACGCGATCAAAGTCCATGAAGCCGCCCTGGATTTTTTCCATCAGGTCTTCAGCGCCGACGAAATCGGCTCCGGCTTCCTTGGCTTCGTCCGCCTTGGCGTCCTTTGCGAACACGGCGACGCGAACGTCCTTGCCGGTGCCCGATGGCAGGTTGACCACACCGCGGACCATCTGGTCTGCATATTTCGGGTCAACGCCGAGATTCACGGCGATCTCGACGGTCTCGTCGAATTTCGCTTTCGCATTCGATTTCACCAGAGCAACAGCTTCGGTGATCGTGTAGGCCTTGTCGGCATCCACGGATTCGATGATTGCGCGGGTACGCTTTCCTGGTTTCGCCATGATGCTTACTCCGTCACTTCGATGCCCATTGCGCGGGCGGAACCGGCAATGATTTTCGAGGCTGCGTCGAGGTCGTTTGCGTTCAGGTCTTCCATCTTCATTTCCGCGATCTCGCGAACCTGAGCCATGGTGACCTTGCCGACCGTCTCATAACCGGGCTTGTTGGCGCCGGAAGCAGGCTTCTTGCCGAGCTTCAGCTTGGCAGCCTTCTTCAGCAGCACAGTGGCCGGTGGAGACTTCACGATGAAGGTGAAGGATTTGTCCTGATAATAGGAGATCACGACGGGAACGGGCAGGCCCTGTTCCATGCTCTGTGTCTTGGCGTTGAACGCCTTACAGAATTCCATGATGTTGATTCCGCGCTGACCGAGCGCCGGACCGACTGGCGGCGACGGGTTGGCTTGGCCGGCAGGAATCTGGAGCTTGAGGTGCCCCAGGAGTTTCTTAGCCATATTGTCCTCTCGAACGTTTCAGATGGGGCGGTGGTCTTTCGATCCGCCCGGTTACTTTGGAGGTTCGTGGTCTGGCCGGGCTAACGGCCTCCCACGGAAGTGGGGCGTATGGCTGAAAGTGCAGGGAATTGCAACTCCCCAGCTGAATCGCTGCTCCTCAGCCTGCGCGGCTAATCCTGCGCAATCTTCTTCCTCATCATCACGTCGATCTGCACGTCGTCCCCCAGGCGGAAACTGTGGCGGCCAAAGGGCTCGAAGCCCTGATGCGCGTAAAAGGCGATGGCCTTCTGGTTGTGTTCCCAGACGCCCAGCCAGACCCAGTTCACACCGGCCTCCTGCGCCGCCTCCAGCGCGGTGGCCATCAGGCGCTTTCCGATGCCCCTGCCCTGAAAGGCACGGGTCGCATAGATGCGCTCGATTTCCATCGCGTTTTCGAGGTCCTGCTCGGTCTGGGCAGGCCCGGTGTTCAGCTTCAGATATCCCGCAATGTCAGAGCCGGTCCGGGCAAAATAGAAGCGGGAATGCGGGTTTTCATACTCTGCCCTGACCTTGTCCATGTCGAAGGCGACGGACGTATAGGCGGAAATATCCTGCGGGGCGTTCTGGCTTGAAAACGTGTCGAGGAAAGTGGCCTCGGCCAGATCCCGCAAAACAGGCAGGTCTTCGGGCCCTACCGGGCAAATTCTCATCAGGTCAGTCATGCTGAAGGGCTGCCAGATCACCGGCAGAGTTCAAGTCCTTTTTCCCGCCGGCGTCGCAAACAACAGTCGGCAGGTCGCGCCAATGCGCACGCGGCCATCGGCCTGAACAAAGGGCGCAATCGCCGCCGCATGGGCTGCGTTCACAGCCGCCTCACCCGAGGCGTCCATGGCCTTCGCCGCCACACCGGAGGAGCCGATCCCGCGCACGGCCAGGGCCTCGCTTTCATATTCCCACGGGCTGGACACATCCACGACCTCCAGCGGCGTCAGCCCTGCCTCGGCTGCGAACGCCCGCAGCCTGGCTTCGTCCGACAGCGCAAACGGTCCGGGCGCGCGCCCGGTGGCGGAGGCGGCAGGAGCGGTTTCAGGGCGCCGACAATCGCGGCCGCCTCCATGCCGTCCGGCTCGCCCCAGGTCATGATGACCACAGTGCCCGAAGGCGCCGTCACGCGCCGTGCTTGGGCCAGCGCCGCGCCGGGATTTCCGGCATATTGGAAAGAGTTGAAGCCGACGACCACATCGAAGCTGTCATCCCCGAATGGCAGGTCTTCCAGGTCGCCTGTCTGGAAAGCGCCCTGCGGGACACGGTCGCGGGCAATCTGGAGCAGCGAGTCCGAGGCATCAATTCCCGTCACCTGCGCGCCGCGATCCGCCGCCAGCGCCGCAGCCATGCCGGATCCGCACCCGGCATCAAGATAGCGCGTGCCTGCCCCGACCGCTGCGTGCTCAAGCGCGGCAACGTATCCGGCGCGGAATCCACCCTCCTGCAAATCGGCCCAGTCACGCGCCCGCATACCCCACAAACGGCCATTGGCCCCGGCCGTCCTGGACGTGTTGGTTGCTGTCATCTGTTCCCCCCGGTCCTGCGCGGTTGACTGGCGCAGTTTACTGGCGCGCGTTCATCCCGCTGTCAGAACACCACGGATGGCGGAGTTATCACACCCCCCGGAATCAAAAAGGCCGCCTCCTTTCGGAGACGGCCAATCTGATACAACTGGAAAAGTCCTGACGGACTATTCAGCGGTGATCGTGTCGACGGCGGTCTTGCCGCTGCGCTTGTCAACGGCGGTCGTGAAGGAAACCTTCTGACCTTCGGACAGGGCGCGCATGCCAGCGCGCTCAAGCGCCGTGGCGTGCACGAACACGTCGGTGCCGCCATCGTCTGGCTGGATGAAGCCGAAGCCTTTTTGGTCGTTGTAGAATTTTACGGTGCCACTTGTCATGAAACACTCCTGAATAGATGCGGTCCTGCAACATGCGGGTCCGCGGGAACACGAATTTTGTATGGGAGGTCTCTGAAGGAGTGGCAGGGCAAGCCCGTTCACTCAATGCCTGATCGTCCGGCGAAAAGTCGAATTCCCCATATAACGGGTATTTCCACCAATACAACCGCGCGTCTCCACCCGCGACTGTTTAAAACACGCAAAAGCCCGGCAGCACAGGGCAACCGGGCTCTCGAAATTCTGGTCGGCCGGCCGACTACATCAGCGCATAACCCCGCGCATTGATATAACGCTTCAGCTCTTCGGCCCGGCGCAGTGGATCCGGGTGGGTGGACATGAACTCGGCCGGGCGCTGGCCTTCCGACTGCGCGGCCATCAATTCCCACAAGCGCACGGATTCGCGGGTGTCATAGCCGGCATTGTGCATGTAATCGACGCCCAGCTTGTCAGCCTCCAGCTCATGCCGGCGGCTATAGGGCAGGATCACGCCGAATTGCATGGCCGCGCCACCGAGAGCGCCGATGGCCGTGCCATACTTGCTGAGCTCTTCTGACTGCGCGACGGCGATCTGACCCGCCATCAGGCCAACTTGCGCTGCGGTCGAAACCGACAGGCGCTCTGCAGCATGGCGACCGACCACGTGGCCGGTCTCATGGCCCAGAACGGACGACAGCTGGTCGTCATTCTCGGTCAGTTCGGTAATGCCGCGATAAATGCCGACGCGGTTGCCAGGCATCACGAACGCGTTGACGTCATCGGTGTCGAACACCGCCACGTCCCAATTGGCGTTCGGGTCGATATGACCCGCCTTCACTGCGCCATCAGACGTACGCTCCCAGACGCTCAGCACCTGGTTTTTCAGGCGCGAGTTCGAGACAACGGGCGTCTGCGATTTCATGTCGGTCCAGGCCGTTGCGGCCATGCTGGCCACCTGCTCTTCCCCGAACAGGATCAGCTGGCTGGATCCGGTCGCCGGGTTTGTGGTGCAGCTGGAAATGAAGGGGAATACGGTGCCTGCGGCAATACCGGTAATCAGCGCGCGGCGCGACAGGCGCACCTGCGGTGCTCCGGCCAGAACTTCGCTATCAAATTCAACTAGATCGGCCATCTCATTCTCCCTATCGCCTCGAGCCAGAGGTTACCCCTGCACCCTCAAAAAGCAATCGCACCCCTGCACGATTGGTTCCCAACTTGAACGATTACGGCTGAATAGGCCCTGAATGGGCGGTTGCCTAGGCGTCCTCGTCCACCGTGTCGCCTGCCAGGATCGCCGCTTGCTGCACCCAGCCCTCACGTGTGATCCGACCAGAGAAATTGAGCTCATGATCCACCCATGTGACGTTTTCAGGCGTCCAGGCGGCAATCTGGTCATAGTGCCAGATGCCCATACTGTTCAGCACTTCCTGAATCTTCGGCCCCACACCGCCAATGATGGTCAAATCATCCGGCGTGTTGGCAACGGGCTTGTCGAGCGCCATCGGCTGTACGCCTGCGGGCCCCTCTTCTGCGGTCTCGTCGGACCCGGAGTCGTCATCCGCCTCTTCCGTGTCCGCTTCGACGAAATCCGCCTCGTCTTCGGGCGCGGACTCACTCTCGGCCACGCCCAGTTCGGCGGCGTTGTCTGACGCTTCGTCTTCCTCATCGGTCAGTTCGAGCGCTGCCAGAATAGCCCGGCTGGCCTCATCTGCGCGGTCGATATCGGTCTCTTCGTCTGACCCGTCGGCGGGCACTTCATCATCTGCATCGACCTCGGCAGTCTCTGCATAGTCTTCAGTCAGTTCGTCCTCGACGGGCGTCAGTTCTGTATCGTCGAACGCTGTCTCTGCCTCAGCAGGCGCCTCATCGGCGAACCGGTCAACAATCTCGAAAGCAGGTACATCCGGTTCAGCGTCAGGATCAGCGGCCAGCTCGGCTGGCGCTTCCGGCTCCTGTTCAGCCTCAAACTCAATCGCCTCTTCGATGTCATCTTCGGCATCTTCCGCGAGTTCTTCGGCAAAGTCGGCTTCGTCACTTGGCTCGGCTTCAGGCTCGGCAAGCTCAACCTCCGGCTCGTTTTCAGCTTCGCCATCAAAGTCCGGCACGGATTCCAGTTCAGATTCGGGCTCGGTCTCCGGCAAGTCCGGAAGAGGCTCCGGCGTGATGGCCGCTGCGGCAACCGCGTCGGCCTCAATGCCCTCTTCCTCGGCGTCTTGGTCGCCTTCGAAATAGGCAAGGCGGCCTTCCAGAAAACGATTGCGCCAGCGCAGGCGGGCCAGTTCTTCTTCCGCCTCACCATTGCCGTTACGCCCGCTTGGCGTAGCTGCCGGGGCTTTCACCTTGGCGAGTTCATCTTCCAGCGCTTCGACGCGCTGCTTCAGGAAATTCTGTTGCCATTCTGCCTTGGCCGCATCGGCGTCGCTGGTCTCGCCAGTCGCCATCGCAGCAGGCGCAACAGGTGCCGCCTCCGCAGGGGATGCGCCAGCGGCTTCGCTGCCCCCCTCGCCGATCATGGCTTCCAGGTGGCGTACACGGCTTTCGAGGTGGCGGTTGCGCCAGACCAGCGCCGGGTTCGGATCGGTCGCGCCGCCAACAGCAGCAAGCGTGCCCACAGCGCCAGCTCCCGCCGCACCCGCAGCCTTTGCGCCGCTCACCAGCGCCTCGTCGGCTTTCGCCTTCAGCGTTTCCAGCTCGCTCTTGGCGCGGCTCAATTCATCACTCATGCGCTGGAATTTCACATTCTGCTCGGCCTGAGCCTCACGCGCATTCGTATTGCCCACCGGCTGACCACGCTGGGCCGCATACAGGCTTTCAATCTCTTCCTTGGCCTGTTCGAGTTCGGTCTGGGTAACATCGCGCTCGACCATTGCGCGCCGCATTTTTCCAACCAGCATCATGCCGCGAATGGACCAACCCAGCAGCAAACCGAATACGGCAACCCCTGCCAGCGCCGCCCACATATGTGCCAATAGCCACGCCATCATTCGCTCCGTTCTCGAACCTTGAACCCAATCCGGCGATTCTTCGCCCGACCGTCTTCTGTGTCATTACTCTGCACAGCCTCGTCGGGACCATACCCAATTACAGTCAGCCGCGCAGGAGAAAATCCGGCCGAAACCATATAATCCCGCACAGCCAGCGCCCGTGCCTCGCTGAGGGCAATATTTGCCTCCCGCTCGCCCGTGGAGTCGGTATGGCCGCCCACTTCAAACACCAGATCTCGCGCACACCGCTCAGATACGGTCATGACCTTGTCCAGCGTCAGGCCGCTTTCACGGCTAATGTTTGCCAGGCCGGTCTCGAAATACACCTTGTTGGTCTCCATCACCGCGTCAAAGGCCTGCTGGCAGGCCGCAACCGGGTCTGCCTGAAAGTCGATGTCGCGAATCTCGTCCACGTCTACCTGCACCGTATCGGCGAAGACTGTGACAGGATAAGGGCCACCAAGATTGGCCATATCCTGCTGGAGGTAGGCAATCGTGGACCCTGACGCCTCGCCCTCGAAACTGAGACCGGTTTCCTCTGGCTCGAACGCCATTTCGCCGGACCGGAACTTGGCAAAATGCGGCAAGCCCACGCGCACGCCGTTCAGCCAGCCCGGATGAGGCTCGCCAGCGACCTCCATCTCGTCACGTACGGTGCGCGCATAATATTGCTTGGCGATCGTCAGGATTTCCTCGCGCTCGGCTTCGCTGGCGACCTTGCCGGACAGCACCAGTTCGCCGTCGCCATGCGCCGCGCTCCACAAGGCCGGGCCGCGCAGGAAAGGCTCTCCCCGGAACGGGGCGGTCACATTGGCGATGTCGGCCGAAACCCGCGCGCGGGTCGCAGTCTCCATAGAGACCCCGCGCAACCGGACGCGCGTGTCATGCAGGCGGGCTTCGCCTGTATCGAGTTCCGCCAGGCTGTCCAATGCGAGCCGGGCCATGCCCTGCCAGTAAGCGGCTGGCGCGCCATTGGCCAGCTGCATACGGTCTTCCACCGCGCCATCGCCAGCATGCGAACCGGCATAGGCCAGAAGGTCAGCGCGAATGGTACGCGAGGGCACATGCCCCATCAGGATATAGTCGCCTGCACCAGTCTTGATGGCGCGCCAGACATAGGGGGTCACCGGCGGCGCAGTGCCCACCCCACTCTCGACCATGGTCACTCCGCCAAGGATGATCCCGCCTGACCCGCTGGATGTCAGCACGGTTTCAGCTGCTGCTTCTATGGCATCCATGGAGGGGGCTTTGCCGGTCAGCTCGGCGCGTTGGCCATGCATGCGCACGCCTGCCCAGTCAAAGCCCTGCTCGGCCAGCGCCGCATTGGCGTTGGCCTCCAGCCGCGCTTGGAGGTTTACAGGCGTGTTCGCTGACTGGTACACGGCCCACCAGCCCGTGCAGATCAAGCCAACAAGGGCCACAAATCCAAAAAGGTAGTCGAGCAGTCTCATAGAGGCCCCGCGACCTCCTCCATTGCTAATCCCCTGATAATCAGGGATGCCCTATTCAGCATGTCCTCGCAAGAGTTACCCCGCAGAGTCAGAGACGCCGAATCCCCAGCATGACCCGCCAGATTGAGACGATCAGCAGCGCATCAAACCCGCTCATCAAGTCCTTGAAAAGTCTTGAAAGAAAGAAAGGCCGAGCCGAAACGGGCCTGTTTCTCGCAGAAGGCGCGCGCCTGATCGGCCAGGGGCTTGCAAACGGTTGGAAGGCGGACTCGCTGATTGTCGCGGCAAGCATGGCAGATCGGCCACACCTCGCGGAATTGATCCGTCAGGCAGAGACTTCCGGCGCGCGGGTCGTGCTGGCCGCCGACAAGCTGATGTCGCGTATCACTCACAAGGATAATGCGCAGAGCGTGGTCGCGGCGTTCCACCAGCGCCATCTCGGCCTTGATGCCCTGCCGCAGGACAGCAATGGCCTGTTTGTCGCCCTGTATGAAGTGCGCGATCCCGGCAATTTGGGCACGATCCTGCGCACGGCCGACTGCGCGGGCATTTCCGGCGTGATCCTGATCGAAACCTGTTGTGATCCTTACAGTTTCGAGGCCGTGCGCGCCTCCATGGGCTCGATCTTCGACATGCCCTTTGCGACCGCCTCGTTCGACCAGTTCAACGCCTGGCGCAAAAGGCTTGGCCTGACCATGAGCGCCGCGTCGGTCAACGGCACGGCCCGCCATGACCGCACCGATTTCACCTCCGGCGCGGTCATCATCATGGGCAATGAGCAATCCGGCCTGCCGCCCGAAGCCGAAACCGCCTGCGACCAGCTCTGCCTGATCCCGATGCGGGGCGGCGCCGACAGCCTCAATCTCGCCCAGGCCACCGCCATCATGACCTATGAAGCGTGGCGCCAGAGGGATTTCAAATGAAGACCGAAACCCGCCTCCTGATCGCCGACGACTGGAACGACTACGCCCTGCTCGACAGTGGCCACTTGCAGAAGCTTGAGCGCTTCGGCAGCCAGACCGTCATCCGGCCCGATCCCCAAGCTTTCTGGGAGCCAGCCCGCCCCTTGGAAAGTTGGCGCGCCGATGCGCAGTTTTCTGCGAAGTCGCAAGATGATGACGGCGCAGGCAATTGGGAAGTGCTGTCTCCCAAGGCGCTCGACAGCTGGCCGATGCAATGGAATGGCCTGACCTTCGAGGCGCGCCGTGCTGCCTTCCGGCATATGGGCGTGTTCCAGGAACATTCGGTTCACTGGCGCTTCGCGCAGGAGAAGATCCGCGCAGCCGGCCGTCCGATCAAGGTGCTCAACCTGTTCGGCTATACCGGCATGATGTCGCTCGCCTGCGCAGCCGCGGGCGCCGAAGTGGTCCATCTGGATGCCAGCCCGAAATCAAACGGCTATGGCAAGGACAATCAGGCGATGAGTGGCCTGCAGGATCGGTCCATTCGCTGGATCGCCGATGACGCCATGAAGTTTACCGCCCGCGAGGTCCGGCGTGGCAACGAATATGACGCCATCATCCTGGACCCGCCGAAATTCGGACGCGGCCCGAAGAATGAAACCTGGCGGTTCGAGGAAAACTTGCCCGAATTGCTGGACGTCGTGAAGCAGCTGCTGAGTGACCGGCCCCTGTTTGTGATCCTGACGGCCTATGCCGTGCGCCTGTCTTATCTGGCCCTGTCACAGGCGCTGGCTGACCGGCTCTCCCCGCTGGGCGGCGTGATGGAGACCGGCGAGATGGCCCTGCCCCAGCAAGGTTCAGACCGGCTCTTGCCGACAGCCATCTATGCACGCTGGCACGCGGGCGCCTGACCGCACGCCTGCCAGACAACGCAGCCCTGAGCCCGGTTCGGGTGAAGCGCTAAGCGCTGACACCGCACCCGTTAAAACAAAAACGGCGGCTCCGAAGAGCCGCCGTTCCTGTATTTGCTACGTCGTCAGACTTAGAAGTCGAACGTCGCACCCATGAAGATGTAGCGACCAAGAGCGTCGTACACTTGTGGGTAGGTGTTACCGTTACCCGGCGCCGTACCGACAACCGAGGAAAGCGGTGGATCTTCGTCCAGGACGTTGTTCACGCCGAGACGCAGGGACATGTAGTCCGTCGCGTTCCAGGAACCGGAAAGATCGAAGTAGTTCTGGGCATCCAGAACACCGTTGATGGTGCCATCGTCACCACCTGCGATTTCGACTTCCGAGAAGTGGCGCCACGTACCGGTGACACTGAACAGGCCTTCGGCATCGGCCCAGGTCATGGAAGCCTTGTGGCGGTATTCTGGCGAAGCACCGTTGGCAACTTCCGTACCACCACCGGAGGCACAGCTGCCGCCGTAGTAGCCGACACAGTCGAAGATATCAGCGCCGGTGGAGTTCGGCAGTGGCTTGGTCTCGAGAGATTCAAGCATCGTACCGACATAGTCGAAGTCGATTCCGCCGCGAGCATCCAGGTCCAGAGCGTAGCTGGCCAGAAGGTCGAAGCCGGAGGTCGAAAGCGAACCGGTGTTGATGTTGGTTGCAACGATGTAGCCGGTCTGACCCGCCCACAGTGTGCCGCCATTGCCGCGATTGACGAGCGAACAGAAGAACGTGTCGCCGGTTTCAAGGCAGGTATCGAGTGCCAGTTCCTGTGGAACCGTACCCACGAGGTCTTCAACAGTGATGTCGAAGTAGTCGAGGGAAACTGTCAGGCCCGGGATCATCGACGGCGTGGCCACGAAACCAATCGTGTACGTATCAGCCGTTTCTGGTTCCAGGTCTGGGTTACCACCGGTCAGCGTGTTGAACTGGCCAGCTGGGTTATCCGCGATGCTGCCGTACTGGGCAGCGGTCACGCCAGTGTTTGCACACTGTGCAGCCGTTGCGGTTGGCGTCGTGCCGGCACATGGATCGTAGATACCGTTTGAACCTTGAGTCAGGTCGAACAGGCCGATGGACTGTGTCGAGAAGAGCTCGAAGATGTTCGCAGCACGCACGGCGCGCTGGAATGAACCGCGGAAGCGGATGTCTTCAACCGGAGCGTACTCAACACCGATCTTGTAAGCGTCAGAAGACACGGCGTCATAGTTCGACCGGCGATAAGCAAGGTCGACACCCAGGGATTCAACACCCTCATAACCTTCGATCAGTGGTGCGTTGACCTCTGCGAAGTAGTCATAGACTTCCTGCGAACCAGCGATTGGGTTCGTAGGTCCACCCTGACCAGCACCGTCGCCGGACTGGAAGTTGCTGTCCGGGTTGGAGTCGAGGCTATCACGACGATATTCCACACCGAAGGCAACCTTGATGCCTTCTTCAGCCATCGGAGACACGACGCCATAGTCGGCGAGGTCTGCGAAGGTCTTGGCAGTCACAACCGTCTGCTTGACGTCGCCATCCCTGAACAGCGGGTTGACGATGTAGTTCACAGCAGCGTCGCTTGGGCCGGCACCTGAGAAGATGTCGTAAGGAGCACAAGCCGCGTCGTCATTGTTCGGATCGGCATCGGCATTGACCGCACAGACAATGTTGCCCGTTCCGTCATCAACAGCGTAGAGCGCTTTGGACAGTTTCGAGATCGACAGGTCGTTATTGTAGACTTCCGAACGGTGCACGTTGGCGTACACAGCAGAGATGTCATAACCCCATGGCGAGTCGCCAATGGTGCCCTGCAGGCCGATCACACCACGATAGGTCGTGTGACGGATGTCGTTGTTGCGGTTTCCGCCTTCGACGTTCCGGCGAAGGAACAGGACGTCGCCGATACCGGCAATGTCATCACCCGCTGCACCGCGCGACGTACAGATAAAGTCGACCTGTTGTGCGCTCAGGAATGGGTTGTCACAGTTGATGCCGCCATTTCCGCCGGTCACACCGTAACCAAACACACCAGACGGCGCGATTTGGGAATTGGTCTGGTTGTCCATGAACATGAATTCGCCATATGCGTTCACATATGGGTTGATGTCATAGTTCGCGAACGTACCGAAGGAGTAGCGCTCGTTCGGACGCTGGAAGTGGTTGTACGGGTTGTAGTTGAACGTGTCAGAGACAAAGTTCCGCTCAACGAACTCGTTCGTGGTCGGGTCAACGCGAGCCCACAGACCGGTCGGCAGGTTGGAGCCGAGGTCCAGAATGTTGGTGAACTGGTTCGTGGACGAACCGGCACATGTGAAGTCGTTACCACCATTGGTGGTGGACAGGGCACACTGCGAATAGTCGCGGTTAGCCTGAAGAACTTCCTTGGTGTTCTGGAAGCTGGCGAAGCCCATGACGTGACCGCGGCCATTGTCCAGCTTGCCACCGAACGCTGCGGTGATGTCAACGGACTCACCATCAGACGTCGAGCCATCCGGAACCGTGAACTGGGAAGGGTTGTCAGCTGCGAAGCCACCCAGGATGTCCTGGATGTAGCTGTTGGAATTGTCGTGCTGGTAGAAGGAGTAGTTACCTTCCAGGCGAACACCTTCGAAATCCGTGTCGAGCACGAAGTTCACAACACCGGAAACAGCGTCAGAACCGTAGGTTGCGGACGCACCACCGGTCAGGATGTCAACTTTCTTCACCATTGCGGCTGGGATGAAGTTGATGTCCGGAGCAGCCGTGTTCAGCGAGCCGTATGGCAGGCGGCGGCCGTTCAAGAGCGTCAGCGTGCGGGAAGCACCCAGGCCGCGAAGGTTGACCGAAGCCGTACCGGTCGCGCCGTTGGCGAGGGCGGAACCCTGAGCACCGAATGCCTGTGGCAGGGCGTTGATCATGTCTTCCGCACGGACAACACCGCGCACGTCGAAGTCGGCGGAGCCGAGGGACGTGACCGGGCTGGTCTCAACCAGGTTGCCGCTTTGCGGGATCAGCGAGCCCGTGACGACGATGGTCTGTTGTACGGATGCTTCTTCCCCGTCCGCCTCTGCTACAGCAATTACGTCTTCATCTGCGTCTTGGGCGTACGCTGGCAGCGCAGCAGCTGCAGCAAGTGCAGCGCCGGCAAATACCGACGACGCCAATAGGCGCTTCTTCAAGTTAAGTTCGCTCACTTGAACCTCCGAAAGGATTGTCAAAAAAATGTGTCCACATCATGCAGACAAACCTGGCCCCCTAGACCAAGTCTTACCGGGCAGTAAGGATTGAGCACCTTGCATAGTCAATTGGATGCAGCGGCGCTCACAAGCAAAATGACACCAGTGTGACAGAATCGCATCACCTTTTTGGTCGGTTTGGGGCAATATTGTTCCAGATACGCCTGATAAATCCGAAAAAATGCCCCGAACGGATTTTGCGGCGCCCTCCACTATGCTTGTTTTTCAGGCAGGCCACCTGAATTCGAGCCGAGCTTCATGCTGCGCCTGATCGCATTTCAGGCAATCCGCCCTGTTCAGACCAGCATGAAGCTGACAACGATCAGGGAAATGCCCAGCGTGACGCCCACGATCAGGATTGAGAACAACAGGATCAGGGTTCGCAAGGCAGCCATGAATCGCCCCGTCTCGTAAGTCACGCGCAATTGGCGATAGAGATACGCAATGCCGACCAGCACCCCACCCAAGATAAGCTCGCCAAGCCAAGCTGCGTTCACGGCGGCGAGCACAATTAAGAAGGTCGCTGTCAGATAGATGAAGGTCTGCACATGCAGCGCGGTGATCACATGGTCATAGATGTACCGGCTGCGGTGCCACGCATACAGAATCGTCAGCATGAAGGCCAGGATAGGCAGGAACATCAAACTGAATCTCGGCGCCCATTCCCGAATGCGCGCGCCATAGCGATCCTGGTTCTCGTACACGGTCGCCGCATGGTCGGCGGCGCGCCATGCCTGCTCGCGCTCCGCGGGGGTCGCATCCTCGTCCAGTCTTGAAGTGACCTCATCATAAAGCGCGTCGCGATTGATGCGGCCGTCATCCGTCATGATACGCTGAAATGTGATGCCGTGCTCCGCCTGTAGCAATTCCAGCTGGATGAGTTCGCGCTCATCCGGCGTCAGGTCGGGGTCTTCTGCCCGGGCGCGCAATTCCTCCAGCCCCTCTTCGGTCACCACCGGAAGAGGCTCACCATCCTCCCCTATCCCGACATCGATCCCGTTTTCCAGGAGGCGGTCGATCTTGAGAGAATTGTACCAGCCCATCTGATCGCCGAGCGTGAACAGGGTCAGGAAGAAGATCACAGACGCCATCAGGAACATGCGGAAAGGCGGCACATAGCGTGCGCGCTTTCCATCCAGATAGTTCCGGGTCATCCGGCCGGGGCGGAACAACAACATGGGCAAGGACCGCCACAAGCGGCCATCCAGCGCAAATACGTCCGCCAGACTGCTCGCCACCAGATCCCAGACCGGGCGATGGAAGTCAGACGCCAATTGGCCGCACGTTGTGCAGAACCGGTCCTCGACGATGGTCTCGCAATTTGCGCAGGGCAAACCGGACTTTACCGGATGATGGTCTCCGGTCGACAAGCCACTTGCCGACCCGAGACCTGCGGCCTCCATTTCATGTTCCATTTCGAGACCCCCGTCTGTTTACCGCTACTCGGCGCTGAGCCCCTCCCGGCACAGAAAGCGCGAGCGATGCTGATCCTTTGCATTTTCTTCCCAGCCGGTCAGCTCCGGATCGACCATGTTCTTGGTCACCTGAAACCACATCGGCGTAATCGGATATTCTTCGAGCATCAGTTCTTCAGCGGCTGCGAAGACTTCTGCCCGCATCTGTAGGTCCAGCTGCTGGTTCGATTGGCTCAGAAGCGCATCATACTCCGGATTGGCATAGTCGCCATAGTTTTGCTGGCCCGTATTGGAATCGAGCAGGTAAAGAAAGTTGATCGGATCATCGAAATCCGCGACCCATGCCGCATCCGCTACCGAGAAGTTTCCGGTCCGCAAGCGCGAATAGAGCACTTTTGTATCCTGTTTCACGATGGTCGGGTTAACCCAGGGGGCGATATCACTCCAATTGGACTGAGCGACCGGCGCCACCTTCGGATTGTCGTCCGTCGAACGGTGAATGAATTCGAACTCAAGCGGATTGCCCGGGCCGAACCCTGCCGCTTCCAACAGGCTGCGCGCCTCGGCAAGCCGATCTTCGCGTGAGGTGTCCTTCCAATCCATGGATGGCCGACTGACATCGTAATTATTGATGCCCGGTGGCACGAAGGAATACGCTGGCAGATAGCCCTGTGTCAGCACGTTGCGAACCATGAACTCCCGGTCGAGCGCCATTGAAAGGGCCTTGCGCACGCGCACATCGTCGAACGGCTCAACGGTGGTGTTGAATGTCCAGTAGGTCGAGATGAGAGAAGGTGTCGTGCGCAGCCAGCCGGGGAATTTCGCATCCAATTCGGTATAGCGAGACCCGTCAAAGGCATTGTTGATGTCCAGTTCGCCGGCGGAAATCTTGTTCTCGACGGCCGACAGGTCTTCCAGTTCCAGATACACGACCCGATCAAAACACGCCTCCGGCGCGCCAAATCCGGTCGGGTTCTTGTCGGCGACCAATTGGTCACCCGTGCGCCAGTAGACCAGCTTGTAAGGACCGTTGACGACAATATTTTCCGGCTGGATCCACGCATCTCCGTGCGCTTCGATGGCCCAACTCGGCAACGGATAGGTCGTGTAATGGCTCAGCAAGCCAAGCAAATAAGGCGCCGGGTATTCCAAAGTGATTTCCAGCGTCTTGTCGTCGATGGCTTTCACGCCCAGTTCCTCAGGCGGCAATTCCTCTGAACTCACCTTTTGCGCATTCTTGATCAACCAGAGGAGCGACGCATATTGCGAAGCTGTCTCCGGGTTCTGGATGCGGCGCAGGCTGTAGACGAAGTCGCCGGCAGTGACGGGCGTGCCGTCAGACCAGACATGATCACCCAAAGTGAAGGTCCAGACCAAACCATCTTCACTGACTTCATAACTGTCGGCCATACCCAGCACCGGGCGGCCATCTGGGCCATCCGTGGTCAGGCCGATGATCATGTCGCCAATGATAATGTTCTCCCACTGCGCGGATGATTTGTTGGGGTCCAGCGTGTCCACCTTGGCCGAAATTCCCCGGCGCAGGGTCGGCACGTCAGAGGCTGCGGAATCCCCACCGCCCCCGCAGGCGGCCAGTGTCAGGGCAAGTGCGGCAGCCAGGCCGGTTGTCATAAAGGCGTTCAACTTCATGGGTTTTGTGTCTCCAACGTCTTTTCCGCGATCGCGCGATTTGCAACACTGCTGCCAGACCATTACGGTTTTGCAAAGCCTTCCTGCTGGAAGTCGCACATGAGGTAACAGGAATGACCCGAATTTGGTGCATTGCAGGGATGATTTTTGCGCTTGGCGCAACAGCCACTGCACAAGATGTCTCAACCGATGACGTCTATGCCTGCACATCCGTCACCGAAGATGCAGAGCGCCTTGCCTGTTACGATGCGGCTGTTGGACGGCTGCAAGCCGCCGAAGCGGCGGGTGACGTCACAACCGTGACCCGACAGGAAGTCGAACAGGTCCGCCAGGATTCCTTCGGCTTCTCCATTCCGTCCCTGCCCTCTCTGACGCTCGGCAAATCTGACGACCAGAGCCTCAAGGAGATGACGCTCCCTGTGAAAGCCGTGCGCGGCAATCGTGGAAATCTGGTGATCACGCTGGAAAATGGACAGATCTGGCGGCAAACCGATTCCAAGGCGCTGCGCAATAATGGCCAGACCGAAGCCCAGATCTATGAAGCGGCCTTCGGCAGCTACAAGATGAAACTGGATGGCAGCATCGCATTCCGGGTCGAACGCGTGAAATAATACGGGAATCCTTGCCGCAAACTTCAGCAAACACTGACCGAACCGCGCGCAAGCCAGCAATGGCTTGACCTATTCCGGGCGCGTGGCTTGCTGAATCGATGAAACCTTTCTCAGGCTGAGACGTAGTCCCGTCGAGCGACTGGAAGGGAATCTGCGTATCCGGACGAAGATCACTGCCCACAGGAATACGCGCTGGCTGAAGCGCTTTCGCCCGCCCCTTCTGTTTGCGCTGGCCGGCGCGGCGCTGGTCTTTGCGACGCCCTACCTACCTCAGTACATCCCTGACGGCTTTGTCTCAGGCGACCGGCTCGAGCGAATGGCAGGGATCAGTTCAGGCGTATTGTTCATCATCGCCTTTGGCTGGCTGGTCGGCACCATTGTCGATGCCTTGATCAAACGCCGTCTGGCTGGCCTGCACCTCGATGCAGAAGACAATCTGGAAGCGCGCAAATCGGCCACGCGGCTAGATGTCGTGCGCCGCGTCTGGATCGTCATTGCCGGAATCGTCACCCTCGCCGCTGCGCTCACCGTCATTCCCGGCGTAAAGCAGATTGGCGTCAGCCTGTTTGCATCGGCCGGAATCGCGGGCATCGCCATCGGCTTGGCGGCCCGTCCCGTACTCAGCAACCTGATCGCCGGACTGCAGATCGCCTTCACCCAGCCGATCCGGCTGGATGACGCCGTCGTCGTCGAAGGTGAATGGGGCTGGATCGAGGAAATCGGCCTCTTCTATGTTGTCATCAAGATCTGGGACTGGCGACGCCTCGTCGTGCCGCTCTCCTATTTCATCGAGACGCCTTTCCAGAACTGGACCCGCAAGAGCGCCTCCATCATCGGCAGCGTCTACTGGACGGTAGATTATCACGCACCCATCGCGCGGATGCGCGAGAAGCTGGAAGAGATCTGCAAGTCCACCCCGCTCTGGAATGGCGACGTGGTGAATTTGCAGGTTACCGAAGCCTCGGGCAATTCTGTAACGGTGCGCGGGCTCGCCTCGGCCAGCACGTCTCCGAAAGCCTGGGACTTGCGTTGCCTGATCCGTGAGCAGATGATCGAATGGCTTCAGGCCGAGCATCCCGAAGCCCTGCCCCGACTGCGCGCTGATACGGATGTAAAATTGCCGGAGGATTTCGGCGGCTTTGCGCCCCAGCAGGGCTAGTCGCTACCAGGGATGGGTCTTGCCTTCAAAGTCCAGGAAGCGCAGCTCGCTTGATGGCCCTGCCGTGGTGATGACCGTGTAGAGACCAGCAGCACTCTGAGCCGGATTGACTGGCGCCTGCTTGCCGCCCATGTCAGTGTTCACCCAGCCCGGATGCAGCGCGAGCAGGGTCACCCCCTTCTCCGCAAGTTCGGGCGCGGCGGCACGCAGGGCCATGTTCAGGCCCGCCTTGGACGTGCGATAAATCAGTCCGAAAGACGCCTGCGTGTTCTCGATGGATCCCATCATGCTGGACAGGCTGGCCGCCATCTTCACATCGCTGGCCGCAATATTGTCCAGGAACGTGTCGATCATTCGGATCGGCGCAATCGTGTTCACCGCCAGCATGTTGGCGAACGCGTCATAATCGAGATCCTTGAACGCAGCGAAACTGCCAATGCCGGCATTGTTGATCAGATAGTCGATGGGCTGGTCGCCGACCGCTTCCTTCAATGCCGCCACCGAAGCTGCATCGGTCACTTCGAGCGGATAAACTTTGGCGCCCGTCGCGTTCAGTTCGTTTGAGGTCTCAGGGTCGCGCGCCGTGGCAATCACGTCATGACCTTGAGCGAGAAACTTGCGGACAAGCTCCAGACCGATCCCACGATTTGCACCGGTGATAAGCGTGGTAGTCATAGAAACTCTCCGTCTGGATAGGTCTGGGTATATGGGAACGCGTCGGCAAACGCTGCGACAGGGCCGCTACGTCTCTGGCAAAATCCGGTAGACCGCAGTTGCTTTCATCAGCGGCTTGTCACCTTGGCGGGCCATGCCGCCGGTGAACAGGATCGTGCGAGTTTGCCGGTCAACCTTGGGCTCCAACGTGACATCGGCGCCTTGAGCCGCCTCAGAGGACACGTCGATCGTGACAGAAACCATTTCCACCGGATTGGGAGCGCAGATCGCTTCAGCATCGGCACGTATCGCCGCCATCAGGTCCAGCGCCAGTCGTTCGTCCGGTTTCAGAGTGGTTACGTCTTGCATGTGGTGGAAGCCCTCAATCACTGGCCTTGCACATAGACAGGCCCGTTCCAAAAGAAAAGGGCCAAGCCGGTTGGGGGGAAGAGAGGGAGAACCGACTTGGCCCCATATTGGGAACGTCTTGAGGCAACTGACAGTGTCAGGGGGGTGTCTGCCTGCAAGATACAAGGTTTACGCTCTTCAGTTGGCTTGGTTCCGCGGAAAACGAAAAAAGTTTCGCGCATGAAAAAGCCGCCCTCGCGGCGGCTCATCCAAAGCTTGTCTTTCGAGCCAGATCAGGCGGCTTGGGCCGCGGCTGCGACCGCGTCGAGGTCCGACCCGATGAGGTCACCCAGATGGCCAAAGCCGACCAGGGCGTGGTGCTCGTCCATATAAGTGGAAATACTCGGCAATAGCAGGCCGATGGCCTTGTGGTCCAAACCCAGCTTGTGGAGTTCGGAAATCATGGATTGCGCGACAATGCGCTTGCCGCCGGGCGTCTGTTCGATCAGGCGAGCAATCTCTCCAACCGGGGCGCCGATCGTGCTGCCTGTGCGGGCCGACAGGGCGCGTGCGCCCGGAATGGTCTTGAACATGGCCGTGGCGAAGGGGGAATCCTGACGCTCTGCTGCGTTCAGGACAATGCCGAGGGCTTGTCGGGAAGCGTCCTCCGAGAGGCCATTATGCCGGGCGAGGTGTGCTGTAAGATCGTTCAACATGTGCGATGGCACTCCTGGGATTAACGGCTTCGGAATTATCATTAACCCTCATTGTGCTTACCGCTTGGTTACCGGGCGCATTGCTGTGCAAGGCAAATGCGACCAAGAGCGTTAAGATGCATTAGGGCCGGGTAAACAAACCGCCTCAAATAATTTACCTTTGACCCCTCATCCGTACGTCCCAAGGAGTTTTCATGATCCGTATCGGCATACTCGGCGCCGCCAAGATTGGCCCCAAGGCCATCATCGAGCCCGCTGCAAAACGTGATGATTGCGAAATCGTCGCCGTGGCAGCGCGCGACGCGGACAAGGCGCGCACCTATGCCGAAGCGAACGGCATCGCGCATGTTGAGACCGATTACGACGCGCTGGTGCACCGCAAGGATGTCGACCTGATCTACAACGCCCTGCCCCCGCATCGCCATGCCGATCTGACCATCGCCGCGCTGGAAGCTGGCAAGGCGGTATTATGCGAGAAGCCCTTCGCCATGAACGCCGCCGAAGCCACGCGCATGGTCGACGCCGCCAACCGGGCCGGCAAGCCACTGATCGAGGCGTTTCATTATCGCTTCCACCCGGCTTTCCTGCGCGTTCTGGAAATCGTGCGCAGCGGAGACCTCGGCGCGATCAAGACCATGGAGGCGGTGTTCAATGTGTCGATCCCGTATCGCGAGGGCGAGTTGCGCCATACGCTGGAACTCGGTGGAGGCGCATTAATGGATCTGGGCTGCTATTCGGTCCACATGATCCGCACCCTTGCAGACGCAGAACCCGATGTCCTGTCGGCCAGTGCGCAGTGCGACCGGCCCGGTGTTGATATCGGCACCAAGGCACATCTCGGTTTTTCAAGCGGCGCGTCAGCAATTGTGGAATGCAGTATGGCCGAAGATGTGGACCGCGATATCAGGCTCGAAATCGTCTGCAAGGATGGCTGTGTCTCCTTGCTCAACCCGGTACACCCGCATCGCGGCCACCAGATCACCATCCGGCAAGGCGGCCACGAACGCACCGAGACGGCCGACGGCATGATCACCTATGAGCACCAGTTGGCCCATGTCATGGACGTGATGGCCGGACGCGCCGTGCCGCTGACCGGTGGCGCCGACGCGATCGGCAACATGGCCGTGATCGACGCAATCTATGCAGCGGCAGGCCTCTCGCCCCGATAAAGCGTCCAGGCTCGCTTGACGCATGAATATACAAAACGTATACGGTATGTATACAATTCATATCGAGGACAAACATGGGTATCGTGAAGATCGACAATGACCTGCATGAAGAAGTCCGGCGGGCGAGCGGGGTCATGTGTCGATCCATCAATGCGCAAGCCGAATTCTGGATCAAAATCGGCCGGCTCGCCGAAGCCAATCCAACGCTCTCCTTCAATGACATTGTGAAGATGCAGCTCGAAGCGGCCGATGCGCCCTTGGCCGACCTGAAGGTCGCCTGACATGGTAAAGACGCCGAGTGAGATCGCGCTGATGCGCATCTCTGGCAAACTGCTGGCATCCGTTTTTGAAATGCTGGACCAGCAGGACCTGGCTGGCATGTCGACGCTACAGGTCAACGATCTGGTCGACCGCTTCATCACCGAAGACCTCGGCGCCCGCCCCGCAAGCAAAGGGCAGTATGGCTTCAAATTCGTCCTGAACTGCTCAATCAATCATGTCGTGTGTCATGGCGTGCCCAGTTCGGATGAGATCATCCGGGATGGCGATATCATCAATCTTGATATCACCCTCGAAAAGAACGGATTCATCGCGGATTCAAGCAAGACGTACATGGTCGGAAATGTCTCAGCCGCCGCCAAGCGAATTGTTCGGATCGCCGAGACAGCCATGTGGAAAGGCATTGGACAGATACGTCCCGGCGCGCACCTTGGCGATATCGGTTTTGCGATTGACCGCCATGCCAAGCAAAATGGCTGTTCTGTCGTACGGGAGTATTGCGGGCACGGCATTGGCCGCGAAATGCATGAGGATCCACAGGTTCTCAATTTCGGAAAGCCGGGCACCGGCCTCAAGCTGCGCGAAGGCATGGTCTTCACCATTGAACCCATGATCAATCTGGGCACACGCCAGGTTTCGACCGAGGCTGATGGGTGGACGGTGGTGACCAATGACGGAAAGCTCTCCGCCCAATTCGAGCATACGGTTGCTGTGACGAAAACCGGTGTTGAAGTGCTGACCTTGCGTCCGGGCGAGACACCCATGCAGGCGCGCCGCGCGTAGTCAATACGGCACAGTCCGGTACAAGCGCATGGCAGGACATGATAAGCTGACTTGGTCTGAATTTGACCGGGAGCTGATCACATGAAAATCGCAGGCATCGTCTTTGTTATCCTCGGGGCGCTGGCAATCCTCTTCCCGTATGTTGCCGGGCTCTCCTACAATTTCATTCTCGCCTATCTGATCATCTTTGCGGGCGCGGCGCATCTCTGGTGGGCCTGGCGGCCGAGCCTTGAAGGGCGCACGCAGCATTTGCTGCTCGGCCTGCTCTTCCTTGCTGGCGGGATCAGCCTGCTCGTCTTTCCGTGGATCGGGCTCATCTCCTTCACCATCATTCTGGGCGTCTCCTTCCTGGTTCAGGGCGGGGTCCAGCTTGCCCTCGCCTCCAACAGCCCGCGTCTGCGCGGCAACAGCAAGACCATGCTGATCGTGGCAGGCCTTGCCGGCATCATCGCAGGCGCGCTGATCCTGATCGGCCTGCCCAGCACAGCGGCCTGGGCCATTGGCATATTGGCCGGGATCAACATGCTGTTCTTCGGCGTCGCCCTGCTGGCAATGGACAAGGCCCTGTCGGACGTGTTTGACGACTGACGAGCGCCCTGCGCGGCATCTTGCATGGCGGGCTGGCTCCGTGATATTCGACCCATCTCACAACAGGCGCTGAGCGCGGTCGCGTCACGAAGACGAGGCAACCGCGGCGCAGGATAAGTCCTGTGTGTGCGCCGTTGTCGGCACCCCCCAGGACATTCAGAGCCAGGAGTGCTGACAGATGAAGACCATTATCGAACCCTTCCGCATCAAATCGGTCGAGCCGATCCGCATGACCACGCGAGACGAGCGCGAACGACTGCTGAAAGATGCGGGCTACAATCTGTTCAAGCTGCATTCGGATGACGTGCTGATCGATTTGCTGACCGATAGTGGCACGTCGGCCATGAGCGCGGCGCAATGGGGCGCGGTGATGACCGGCGATGAGAGCTATGCCGGCGCGCCGAGCTTCTACCGGTTCGAAGCGGCCGTGAAGGATTTGATGGACTTCAAGCACATCATCCCCGCCCATCAAGGGCGCGCTGCGGAGCATCTCCTCTTCTCGCTGATTGCCAAATCCGGTCATGTCATTCCGTCAAACACGCATTTCGACACGACGCGCGGCAATATCGAAGCCGCAGGCGCCGAGGCACTGGACCTGCCCATCGCAGAGGGCAAGATTCCCTCCCTCGACCACCCCTTCAAGGGGAACATGGACCTGGACGCCCTCGCCAAGTTGATGAGTGAGCGCGGCGATGCCGTGCCGTGTGTGATGATGACGATCACGAACAATGCCGGCGGTGGCCAGCCGGTCAGCCTCGCCAATATTCGCGGCGCCGCCGAGATCGCCCATGCGCATGGCAAGCCCTTCTTCATTGATGGCTGCCGGTTCGCCGAGAACGCCTGGTTCATCAAGCTGCGCGAGGACGGGCAGCAGGACCGCTCGATCAAGGAGATCGTGCGCGACACGTTTGACGTGGCCGACGGCATGACAATGAGCGCCAAGAAGGACGCCTTCGCCAATATCGGCGGGTGGCTCGCGCTGAATGATGACGCGCTGGCCGAACAGGCCCGCACGCGGCTGATCCAGACCGAGGGCTTCCCGACCTATGGCGGCCTTGCCGGCCGCGACCTCGACGCGATCGCACAGGGCCTGACCGAGATCGTGGATGAGGATTATCTGCGCTACCGCGTGCGCACCAATGCCTATATCGCCGAACGGCTGGACGCGCTGGGCGTGCCGGTGATGAAGCCGGCGGGCGGCCATGCAGTGTTCGTGGATGCGCGCGAATGGCTGTCCCACATTCCGCCGCTGGAATATCCGGGCCATGCGCTCGCCTGCGCGCTCTATGAGGAAGGCGGCATTCGGGGCTGTGAGATCGGGACGGTCATGTTCGGTCGCAAACCGGATGGCACCGAAGAACCCGCCCGGATGGACCTTGTCCGCCTAGCCATGCCGCGCCGCGTCTACACCCAGTCGCATGCGGACTATATCGTCGAAGTGTTCGAGGAACTGGCCAAGCGGAAGGATTCCATCAAGGGCCTCCGCATCGTGAAAGAGCCGCCCATGATGCGCCACTTCACGGCGGAGTTTGAAACGCTTTGATCGCAGATTGACTCCTATATAACTAAAGCCTTATATAATTGTAGAATTATATATAGGTGACTCATGATCCATGATATCGCCGCTGCCATCGGTGCCACGAGCCGCATCGTCCGCAAGCGCGAACGCGACGGAAAACCTGCAGAGGCCGTCATCGCGGAACGCACTTACGACACCGGTATCAAGGACCTATGGGATGCGTTGACCAATCCGGAGCGACTGCCGCGCTGGTTCTCTCCCGTTACGGGCGACCTCAAACTCGGCGGGCGCTACCAAGTGGAGGGAAATGCGGGCGGCACCGTGACGGTGTGCGATCCGCCGAAGACGCTTGAACTGACGTGGGAGTTTGGCGGAACGGTCAGCTGGGTGGAGGTCCATTTGCACGCAGTCAGCGAAGATGAAACGCACCTCCAGCTGGTTCACGAGGGCCATATCGATCCGGCATGGGCCGAGAAATACGGCCCCGGCGCCACTGGCGTTGGCTGGGATCTCGGATTACTGGGCCTGCAAACACATATTGCCAGCGGCTGGTCGAAACCTCCGGAAGCCGACATGGAATGGACAAGGACCGACGAATACAAGTTGTTCGTCCGCAAGAGCAGCGCAGGCTGGCGCGACGCATCCGTCGCCGCCGGTAATGATCCGCAGATTGCAGCCAGCGCTGCAGCGAATACAACGTCTTTCTATCTCGGCGAGGCTCCGCCGGAAGGAGGCTGACCATCATGCATGCCTTTGACGTTCTCGGTGCTCAGGTCCGCCGTCGCATTCTCGAGCTGTTGGCGGAAGGCAGCCTGTCGTCAGGCGACATTGTGGACGTGGTCCAGGCCGAATTCGGCATTTCGCAAGCCGGCGTTTCCCAACACCTCAAGGTGCTGCGCGAGAACGGTTTTGCTTCAGTGAAGGCAGAAGGCACGCGGCGAATCTATTCGCTCGGTACAGAGCCATTGAGAGAAGTCGACGACTGGCTAGGCCATTTCCGCGGATTCTGGACGCACAAGCTTGAATCGCTCGCAACAGAGGTGAAGCGCGGAAAAAAACCTCGGGAGCGTTAGGCTTCCTTCGCCATTTCGATCCACTCTTCGACTTCCTCTTCGGCGAGGTAGTCGTCGTCGCGGATCACACGGTCCCCCTGTGGCGTCTGGAGGAATTCACTCGCCAACATGAACAGGGTGCGCGCAGGCGCCTCGGCCAGTTCCTTGCGATTGCGGATGCCCGCGCCGACAAGGATCTGGGCGTCGTGCACGCGCAGGCCCGGCACTTCCATCATCAGGATGGTCTGGTCCTTCCAGTCATTCAGCGTGTCGACATCGATATAGGCGACATCGACCAGGAAGACGGTTTCCTCCGTGTCGCAATCCAGCAGGTCACCGACCGTGGTGATGCCGGCGCGCGATAGGCGTTTGGCGGTCTTCTTGCCGATGCTGGGCGCCTCGACCACGGGGGACTCGCGCGTGATGCGGCTGCGGCGGGCGATGTCTCCGGACTCCTCGCCAAGATCATCAGCAAGCGGCGCGGGGACAGCGGCCTCGGGCTCCGGCTCGAACAAGACTTCTTCTGCCTTTGGGGGAGCCTTTTTCTTCGGCGGAGGGGCTTCCTCGGCCAGCAGCACTTCTGCTTCGGCCGGGTGAAGTGTTTCGTCGGTTGGCGCCGCTTCGACTACAGCCTCCTCGACCGCATCCTCTTCAATAACGGTCGCCTCAGCGGCGATCTCGGCCTCATCCTCGATCAGTGCGGTCAGCAAGCGCTCCTCGACCGCCTTGTTCTTCGAACCTATTGGGCCAATCTCCTGTTTGTTCAGCTCTTTCAGCGGAACGCGCAAAACTTGTTTGGCGTGAAGCTTGCGGATTTCCTTGTCATCATCCGGCAGGGTACGGATGACCTTACCGGTCTTCTGATACTCCTTGTACATCCGCGTCACGGTGCGCTTGTCGGCCGCGTCCGACAGTTTCGCCGTTACCCAGCGCAGCGGAATGTCCAGTGTCTCGATATAGCCCTGAAGGGTGAGATTGGTCTTGGGCGGGCTGACAGCAGCCTCCGCAATACCGCGTGAGAGGATCGCGCCGAATCCGGCCGTGGCATAGGCGACCAGTTCCACGATCGCATCGAACATGGTCTCGTCCAGCCCGGCGGGCGGATCCTTCACGCCCACGTCGAGATCATAATGGTCAATAAAGGTCTGATAGTGGGGATGCGACAGGCGCGCGCCATTGCGGACCATGTCGGCGATGAATCCTGCGCCGTCCGGCACTGGCACATCCGGATAGCCGAGCGTCTCTATGCGGGCATCAATCTTGTCGCGGGATTTGGCGATGCTCCACTCCACCGCCCGGTGCATCGTGCCCTCTTCCTCGGTCTGGCCGGTGTGGAAGGGCTGGATCGGATCGGCATAATAATGGCTCAGCACGCCGAACGCATAGGCGGCCTTGCTCCATTGCTTGCGACGGAGATGGTCGACCGCCGTCGCATACCATTCCATCGCCTTGCCCGGCGCGCCGCCCCACTCCCCTTCGGAAATGTGCAGGACATGGTTGCGGAAATCCTTGAACTTGGAATCCGGCGCCTTGGCCCCTTCGAGCAGGTGCTCGTGGTGAACCAGGAACAGGTCCTTCCACTTGTCGGCCTCCTCCGAGGCTATGAGCGACAGCGCGTCCATCGCGATATAGTGGTGCGTCGAGCGGCACCGATGGCCGCGAATTACTCGTTCGAGCAGAGACATGCCCGTCTCCCTTCCCGCCTGATTCAATCTGGATCAAACGAGAAATGCCTAATGATAGTTACGCCATCATTAACCATTCGCGCGGGAGGGGAAGTTTCTGCTGCGCCTACCGCACCGCAAAATCGGTGGGCTCGGTGCTCTTGCCCTTGGCGTCTTTTTCGCCCTTGGCCTGGCCGTGCTTGTTGGGGCCCATGAAGCCGAAGAGGTGGCCACCGACCTTGCGCATCTGGATCTCTTCCGAGCCTTCGGTGATGCGATAGCGGCGATGGTGGCGGTAGATGTGCTCGAACGGCTTGTGGCGCGAATAGCCCATGCCGCCATGCACCTGCATCGCCCGGTCGGCGGCATTGCAGCAGAGCCGGTTTGCCCGGTAGTTGCACATGGAGACCTTGTCGGAGAGATGGATCGCGACGTCCGGCTTGGACATCTGGTCCATTTCCCAGGCCGTCTTGAAGATCAGCAGGCGCAGCATCTCGGCCTCGGTGGCGAGCTCCACAAGCGGGAACTGGATCGCCTGGTTGGTCGCGAGCGGCTTGCCGAACGGTTTGCGCTCACGGGCATATTGCACGCTCTCATTGATGCAATACATCGCGGCGCCCACCGAACTCGCGGCTTGGCGAATACGGTTCTCATGCACGAAATGCTGGGCCAGGGCGAGGCCCCCTTCCGGCGGGCCGAACATGGCATCTTCAGGCACCCAGACATCCTTGATGGTCAGGCGCGGATGGTCGGTCGGCATGTTGAAGGTCCACATGTATTCTTCAATGATGACGCCGGGATCACGCGCCGGTACGAGAAGACAGGTGATGCCCTTGGCGTCGCCATCTTCACCACTTGTGCGGCAGAACATCATGATGTGCGTGGCCACATGCATGCCGGTGATCCACATCTTCTCGCCATTGATCAGCCAGCCATCCTTGCCGTCGCGCTTCTGGCGCACCGCACGGGTTTCCATATGGGTCGCATCGGACCCATGATCAGGTTCGGTCAGGCCGAAACAAGCGAGAAACTTCCCGTTCAAAGCGTCTTCGGCAAGATGCTTCTGATCCGGCCGGGCGAAGTCGCGCAGCATCAGGATCTGCGGGAAATTGCCGACTATGGAATGTTCATTCTGGAGATCATTGTGCAGGCCGAGGCCCTGTTCGGCGAAATGCTCGCGGATAATTGCCATGCCGAGGTTCGAGCCGTCCTGCCCGCCGAACTCCTTCGGCAACGCATAGCGCAGGTGTCCGGCCTTGTCGGCGCGGCGCTTTGCTTCGCGCAGCAATTCTTCCCATTCGGGCCGCGGCAGGCCCTCATTTTCGAAATCAGTCCGGGCCCATTCGCGCCGATGGTCGAAGAAGCGGATGTTGTCGTCCTGCTGTTCGAGCGGCCTAATCTCGTCCTCGATGAACTGGTCGAGCACGGTCAGATAATCGGCGATGTCCTGCGGGATATTGAAATCCATGATGCTTTGTCCTCCTGGGCGGTCGCCTCAGCGGCGATCTCTTTTCCACCTTCGAGACTACCGCACTGAAACCGCGCGGCAATTTATGCCGCCACGGCAGGATTGAAACAAAAATATAATCAATGAACAATTGACTTTTTATTCAATGATCATATTCTGTCGTTACGGTCACCACCGACCGCAACTGCAAGAAGGTTTCCTCCCATGCCGTCTTCCCGCCTCTCTCTTATCGTTGTCGCTGCCGGTCTTGCCGGCCTCGCCTATGCCGCCCCTGCCATGGCCGATCCGGCCCAGACTGTGTCAGCAGAAATCCAGTATGATAACAGCGCATTGCACTCTCGTGCCGGGGCCGGATTCGTTCTGGATTCCCTGCAAATGCAGGCTGATTCCATCTGCCGCTACGATGCCCCTGTCTCGCAGGCACCCCGTGTCGATGATTCGTGCGTCTCGCAGGTTATCGCGCAAGCTGTGAACAAGATTGACCACCCGAAGCTCACCGAAGCCTATGTGTCGCGTTCTGGCCTGAACAGGCGCATTCTGGCTGACGCGAACTAGGCACCAAGGCCAGAAAGGCTGAATGATTGACGTTTTCGTCAGTAATCGCTATTGAGTGCGAACGGACGCTTAGGGTCCGACACTGTTTTGAAGTCCACCCACCGAAAGGTATCCTCCCATGATCCGTTCCGCTCTCACCGCCGCAGCCTTCCTTGCGCTCGGCGCACCAGCTTTCGCCAACACATTCACCTTCGAAACAGCCGCCCCTGTCGACGAAGGCCAGGTCGTGGCCATCGGCACTGTTTGGCTTTGCGAAGGCACTGTCTGCAAAGGCGACCTCGACCGCAAGAAGGCCTCTGTTCGCGATTGCAAGAAGATTGCGAAGAAGGCCGGCGAAATCATCTCCTACGGAAACTCCAATTCCAAGCTGGAAGCAGACGATATTGAAGCGTGCAAGAAGTCCGCACGCTAACGCACTTTCCTGAATAGCAGACCTCTCCTCGGGCCGCTCTGGTGTCATGCCAGGCGGCTCTTTTTTTTTGCGCGCAGTGCGAACCCCAGCCGACTTGATGCGTTACCATGAGTAACCAAAAGGAAGGCCATGCCCGCATCACAGAGCGATCCGCTGGAGAACGTACTCGAGACCGCCATTGAAGAAGGTGGCGAAGGCACAATTTCGGTTGGGGATCTGCTCAACATGTTCGGGCACCGATCCTTTGGTCCCATCATCACATTGCTGGGCCTTCTGGTCGTCTTGCCGCCGCTAGGCGGAATACCCGGCCTGCCAGCGGTGATCGGGGTTATCATCCTGCTTTTCAGCATTCAGATTCTGTTCGGCGCCGATCATATCTGGATGCCGTCCTTCGTTGAGAAACGATCCATCGAAACCTCGAAGCTCAAAGAAGCCGAAGACAAGGTGAAACCCTGGCTGGAACGCATTGATCGCATGATCACCGAGCGGCTTGCTTGGGCGACAGGACGTGTGGCCACCTATCTGGCCGCGATCGCGGTTTCCCTGCTCGCTATTCTGATGATCCCTCTGGAACTCGTGCCGTTCGCCGTCGCAGCGCCGGGTGTTGCGATTGTCCTGTTCGGTTTGGCGCTCGTCGCCAAGGATGGCGCGCTGATGCTTGCCGGCTTCGCGGCAACGGCCGCCGCTCTTACCATCACATTCCTGTTTGTCCCGTGGGGACGGGTGGCTGGCTGGTTCTGAGAGTCACCGCTTCAGGTCGCGGGTTGCGCCTCGATGGGTTCCCAGAGTTCGACCTTGCGGCCATCAGGATCCATGATCCAGGCGAACTTTCCATAACTTTCCGTCATGGGCTCGCCTTCCATTTCAACGCCCTTAGCCTTGATTTGCTCAATCATGGCGTCGAGGTCATCCACCATCAGATTCATCATGAAGTCGCTGTCTGAAGGTTTGAAATAGTCGCTTCCTGCCTTGAAGGGCGCCCAGATCGTGCGGGCACCTTGCGGGAATCGTGCAGCAGCATCCGCTTGGGAGAAACTCGCGCCCCCATATTCGTCAATCTGCACACCGAGTACCCGCGTATACCACGCCCGCGTCGCATCCACGTCTCTGCAAAGAAAGAACAGTCCACCCAACCCAATCACTTTTGCCATGTTTTCCCCCCACTTGTTCTAATCGGCTAGATCGCCTCCAATGCCTCCGCCAGCATGTCACGCACCTGCCCGGCTACGGCATGGAGTTCCGTGTTCTCAATCGCTTGCATGGACGCGACCGGATCAATCGCACTGATCTCAATGCCGCCATCGACTTCGCGCAGAATGACATTGCAAGGCAGCATCGCACCGACCCTGGGCTCCATCTTGATGGCCTCGAACGCCATGTCCGGATTGCACGCGCCAAGAATGCGGTACCCGGCCATGTCGGCATCCAGCTTCTTCTTCATCGTCGCCTGGACATCAATCTCGGTGAGAACCCCAAACCCCTTGCCAGACAGCGCTGCTCGCGTGCGCTTGTCGGCTTCTTCGAGCGTGATGCCATCCAGTGTGCGGGTGATTGTGTAGGCCATGCCAAACATCTCCAGTAGCGCCTCAAAGGCTAATTGAATTGTGAAGAAACGCAATGCGATCCGGCGGGCCACGGTTCCAATTTCGCCCTGCCAATCGCGCCATGGCCCTGTAAACTGGTAAGCATGACTGATTCTAACTCCCTTCCCGGCGCCGGTTGCGGCGCAGCCATTCGCGATGCGCACGGGCGCCTGTTGCTTATCCAACGTCTCAAGCAACCCGAAGCGGGAGCGTGGGGTCTGCCCGGCGGCAAGATCGATTTTGGCGAACGCGCCGAGGACACCGCCCGGCGCGAAATCGAAGAAGAACTGGGTGTCACCATCGAGCTGACCGGGCTCGCCTGCATTGCCGAGACCATCGACAAGGGTGACGGGAAGCATTGGGTTGCGCCAGTCTATTCTGCGCGCATCGTGTCAGGCGAACCACGTGTCATGGAACCGGAAAAGCATGGCGGATGCGGCTGGTTTGCGCTGGACGACCTGCCAGACCAGATCACCACGCCTGTGAAAGATTATCTCGCCTCTCTGGAGCCGGCTGGCCCCACCGGCTGAAACTGCAAATATGTAGTCATTGTTGCGGCTCGGCTCTAGCAGGCCGGGGCCAGTTGGTGATTATAGCGGCTGTGATTCGACGCATCCGAACCTTGCTGATCTGGCTGGTCCTCGTGGACCTCGCCGCGACGCTTCTTTTCTGGGGCGTCACCCGGCTTTCAGACCAAACTGGCAAATTGGCGGGGGGACGCGGGATCATCTTCTATACCGACAATGTGTCCGATGCCTCTGCGCGGGTCGACAAGGGCGTCGCCCTGCTGAAAGCGGGCAAGCTGGACCAATTGAAAGTCGTGGGGGGCCATCGCCCCCAGGAAGGCCGTCTCGGCAGCCAGGAGATGGCCTTGCTCGCGGCGCGCCGGTCCGGCCAGGCCGCGAAGGTCAGCGCAGATGTCGAGAGCCGCGATACGATTTCCGGCCTGGAAAGCCTCGCCAACACCACCAGCGCCTCGGAGAGTGGGAAGATCGTCTTCATCTCCAATTGCATGCATATCCTGCGCGCCAAGGCCGTCTATGCCAGCCATCCGGGCAAGCAGGCCAAGGCGCTCGCCGCCTGTCCCAATGGCGGGTACAATCCGCTCGATATCTGGCGTCGTGCACATTACGAGGCAGGCGCGTGGGCACTGTTCCTGATGCCGGAAAGCTGGCGGGATGCGATTATTGACCGCCTGCGCGGCGACGAGGACAGCGCCTAGCCCAGCGGTTCGCAGCGACGCTCATATTCCGCAATCGCCTCCGGCATCCATTTCCGGAAATTTTCGGCCCGGGTTTCGGACGCCGGATGCGTGGACATCCACTCCGGTGGACGCTGGCCACCACCAATCTGACCCATCCGCTCCCAAAGATCAGGTGCTTCGCGCGGATCGTAACAGGCGCGAACCAGTAGATCGAGCCCGATCTTGTCGGCTTCCGTCTCATGCTTGCGCGAATAGGCGAGCATGCCACCCTGGGCCGCGATGCCGAAAGCCTGCATGATGGCGCGCTGTTGAGAAGCGTCCATGTCGCCAAGGCCCACGCCGACAGCGATCTGCCCGAACTGGACGACGCGTTGCTGGCTGACCCGCTCAGCACCATGATGGGCCAGGGCATGGCCAATCTCATGCCCCATCACCACGGCCAGCTTGTCGAGATCGCTGATATCCTCGGCATCAACCTTGCCATCATAGTTTCCCGTGATGTCGAGAATGCCCGTGTAAATCGCAACATACCCACCCGGCAGGCAGAAAGCGTTTGGCGTATCGGAATCGACGACATAGTAGGTCCAGTCGAATTGGTCGGCGACCGGGGTGAAGGAGGCGCCTTGGCGCAGGAGATCCTGTTCCAGCTCGACTGCGGCGCGCTGGAGGCGTGCGCCAATCTCGCGAACGGCCTGAGTGTATTCCGCCTCCGTGCCTTCGCAATTGTTGCCATCTGCGCACAGGACGTCATTTCCCTGCTGCTGCTCCTGGTTCAGTATCTGGATATAGGACTGCTGGCCCAGCTGCACCTCTTTCTCGATCGGGACGGTGTTCAGTTGCTTGCGGCCCGAGAAAGGCACTTCGGTCTGGTTGGCTTGCCAATACAGAAACAGCAGGAACAAGCCGACAAGGATCAGGCTGAACCGGCTGCGCAAGAGGCCACCAATCCCGCTACTGCGGGTCTTGTGGCCATAGGCGTGTCGCGGCAGGCGCATGGGCAATCTCCGTCAAATCTGCTTGGTAAATCGTTTAAACCAAGAAGAACCGCGAGGGAAAGCACGCTTGCACCTTCACGAAACCATGTCGGGACGCTATTTCTGAGGCATGACAGACCAAGCTCTCCCGCCCAAGCTCGAAATTCGCATCATTCCCGTGACGCCGCTGCAACAGAACACGTCGATGATCTGGTCCACAGACACAATGGATGGCGTCTTCATCGATCCGGGCGGCGAGGTCGACAAATTGATGGGCGCAGCAGAGCAGTTCGGTGTGAAGATCGTCGGCGTCTGGCTGACCCACGGCCACCTGGATCATGCCGGCGCGGCCACCGAAGTGTCGGAGCGCACGGGCTGCCCTATCATTGGCCCCCACGAGGACGATCAGTGGCTGCTGGATGAACTGGAAGCTCAAGGCGCCAAATACGGCATCACTGATGGCCGCAATGTGACTCCGGACAAGTATCTTCATGATGGCGACGAGTTGGAGCTGTCTGGTACAAAATTCGGCGTCGCACACTGTCCGGGCCATACGCCGGGCCATGTTGTGATCTATCAGAAAGAAGGCGCGCTCGCTTTTGTTGGTGACGTCCTGTTCAAGGGCTCCATCGGCCGGACTGATTTCCCGCGCGGGAACCATCAGCAACTGATCGACTCGATTACCGGCAAGCTCTGGCCACTTGGCAATGAAATGCGGTTTGTGCCGGGTCATGGTCCGCTGTCCACTTTTGGCCAAGAGCGTCAAACCAACCCGTTCGTGGCAGATACGATTACCGGATATCAAGGCGCCGCAAAGCAAGATGCAAGTTCGACCGACCAGAAACTTGCCAAGCGTTGGAGCTGACAAGCAAACGGTATTACCATCCCGTAAGCCTCGGAAATCCAACGGAACCAAGCCACCAAGGAGACGTTTCTGACCCGTACACAACGGAAAGGAATGTCTTATGACCGCTTATCTGAAACTCGCCGCTATCGGCGCCAGCGCCTTCGCTCTGGCCGCCTGCACCCAAACTGGCACCACTGAACGCAACGCTGCCTATGGCGCTGCTGCTGGCGCAGCCGCGGGTGCTGTGATTGGCAATAATGTCGGGGATGGTGACGCGCAACGCGGGGCTGCGATTGGCGCCGTTCTGGGCGGCACTGCTGGCGCAGCAAAGGGCTGCACGGAGTCGGAAGACTGCGATATGCCGGGCGTGAAAGACCAGGCTGACGAAAAAGACACCGACCGAGACGGTCGCGCGGACATCTATGACCGCTACCCGAATGACAGCACGCGCTGGTAAGCAGCCGAGGCACTAAAGTGATGGTGAGCCCCGCATCCATTGGATGCGGGGCTTTTTCTTTCGCGGCACAGTTTCGCCGCCAAATCACCCCGGTCTCTCCCCGCCCAAAATCGGAACGCCCTGCGCGACAACGCGTTTCCCTTTTACCTATGTTAAACAGGAGAGACTTCATGGGACGGGTAACGCCCCTTAACAAAACTGCTTCAGACGACCCGTGGATTGCGCCAGATGATCGCGCGATCCGTGAAAGGATCCGCGCCTGGTACAGCTGTTGGCCGCAAGGCCATGCCGACCGAGAAGCCATACCCCTCACAGGCTCTGGGTGTATCCGCCTGCTTAGTGATTTTGGCAGCGACGTCGCGATAAGCCAAAACCTTGCCCACTATCGTCAGCTTTGGCAGCCGGTTTTGGAAGACACGTTCAAGCGCTGGCATATCAGCATCGTATCCGCGATCAATTTGCGCCGCACCCAAGACATGGCCGCCGCAAACTTCTTCACCGAGCTGAGCGGCATCACCCATGAAGACGGGGTGATGAACCAGACGCAGGCAGTTTCTCAGGTCTGGGAGAAAATCACAGGTGGGTGGCACCTGGTTCATGAGCATTCGACGGTCCATAATGGAGCGCTCTGAGCTTGCAGCCTGATCACCCCGCGACAGTCAATTGCAGCTAATAACGGAAACCCACCCCTTTAGTCTTGCCCCCGCCCCCGACTCCCAGCTATGGAGCAGCCGTTTGGCCGGTAGGAGAAAAGCAACATGCCGAAGCGCACGGATATCCGCTCTATCCTGGTTATTGGTGCCGGTCCGATCATCATCGGGCAGGCTTGCGAATTCGACTATTCCGGCGTGCAGGCGATCAAAGCGCTGAAAAGCGAAGGCTACCGGGTGATCCTGGTCAATTCGAACCCGGCAACGATCATGACCGATCCAGAGCTCGCTGACGCAACCTATATCGAGCCCATCCTGCCGGAAGTTGTCGAAAAGATTATCGAGGCTGAAAAGCCGGATGCCCTGCTCCCGACCATGGGTGGCCAGACCGCACTCAATTGCGCGCTGGACCTCCACTATGCCGGCATCCTCGAAAAGCATGGCGTGGAGCTGATCGGCGCAAAGGCCGAAGCCATCGAGATGGCCGAAGACCGCAAGCTGTTCCGCGAAGCGATGGATCGGCTCGGTCTCGAAAATCCCCGCGCCGCCATCATCGCGTCTCCGAAGAGTGAAGACGGCAAGTATGATCGGATCGAAGGCCTGAAGCGCGCCATGGCCGCGCTGGACGAAGTTGGCCTGCCCGCCATCATCCGCCCGGCCTTCACGCTCGGCGGCACCGGTGGCGGCGTTGCGTACAATGTCGAAGAGTATGAAGAAATTTGTCGGTCCGGTCTTGCTGCCTCCCCCATGGCGCAGATCCTGGTCGATGAAAGCCTGCTGGGCTGGAAAGAGTACGAGATGGAAGTGGTCCGCGACACAGCGGACAATGCCATCATTATCTGTGCCATCGAGAATATCGACCCGATGGGCGTCCATACTGGCGACTCCATCACGGTCGCGCCGGCGCTGACGCTGACCGACAAGGAATACCAGGTCATGCGGAACGCCTCGATCGCGGTGCTCCGCGAGATTGGCGTAGAGACGGGCGGATCTAACGTCCAGTTCGCGGTCAACCCCGCGGATGGCCGCCTCGTCGTGATTGAGATGAACCCGCGTGTGTCGCGCTCCTCTGCGCTTGCCTCGAAAGCCACCGGTTTCCCGATTGCCAAGATCGCCGCAAAACTGGCCGTGGGATACACGCTCGATGAACTGGACAATGACATCACAGGTGTCACCCCTGCCTCGTTCGAGCCGACAATTGACTATGTTGTCACCAAGATACCGCGCTTTGCCTTCGAGAAGTACAAGGGTGCCGACCCCGTACTGACCACGGCGATGAAATCCGTCGGCGAAGCCATGGCGATTGGTCGCTCATTCCAGGAAAGTCTGCAGAAGGCCCTGTGCTCATTGGAGACCGGCCTGTCCGGGCTTGATGATATCGCATTCGACACAGAAGCTGATTTGCGCACGGCGCTCGGCGTGCCGACACAGGACCGCTTGCGCGTGGTGGCGCAAGCCCTGCGTCAGGGTCTATCCGTGGACGAAGTTCATCAAATCACCTCTATCGACAAATGGTTCCTGCGCCAGATCGCGGAACTGATGGAGGTTGAAGCTGGCATCCTGAAGGATGGCCTGCCTGACGACCATGAAGGCATGCTGCGCCTGAAGATGCTCGGCTTCTCTGACAAGCGCCTCGGCAAGCTGGCCGGCAAGGGCGAAGCGGAAATCCGCAATGCACGCCACGGCCTCGGCGTGCGCCCGGTCTACAAACGTATCGATACATGCGCAGCCGAGTTTGCCGCGAAGACCCCCTACCTTTACTCCACCTATGAACAGCCCGTGTTCGGCGCCGACGAAGCTGAATGCGAAGCGCTGCCATCAGATCGCAACAAGGCGATCATCCTTGGGGGCGGCCCCAACCGGATCGGTCAGGGCATCGAGTTTGACTATTGCTGCTGTCATGCCGCATTCGCGATGGATGACATCGGCATCGAGTCCATCATGGTCAATTGCAATCCGGAAACGGTGTCCACGGACTATGATACATCTGACCGGCTCTATTTCGAGCCGTTGACGGAAGAACATGTTCTGGAGATTATCCACAAAGAGCAATCGGCCGGCACGCTGAACGGAGTGATCGTACAATTCGGCGGCCAAACGCCGCTGAAACTCGCCAACACGCTTGACCAGGAAAACGTGCCAATTCTTGGCACCAGCCCGGCCTCCATCGACCTCGCCGAAGACCGTGAGCAATTTGCAGCCCTGCTCGACGATCTTGGCATCCAGCAAGCACCGTCCCGCACGGCCCGCTCTGTCGAAGAAGCCGAAGTCAAAGCCAACGAAATCGGGTATCCGGTCATGCTGCGACCCTCCTTCGTGCTGGGCGGCCGGGCCATGGAAATCGCCCGCAATGATGAAGACCTGCGCAAATTTGCTGCCGAAGCCCTGAGCGTCGCCAAGGATTCCGGCGATGCGTCGCTATTCATTGACCGATATTTGTCCGATGCGATTGAAGTGGATGTGGACGCGCTGTGCGATGGCGAGAATGTGCACGTCGCCGGCATCATGGAACATATCGAAGAAGCGGGTGTGCATTCGGGCGATTCTGCCTGTGCCCTGCCGCCCTATACGCTTTCGCCTGCACTTCAGGGGCGCCTCGCCGAGCAAACGATTGCCCTTGCCCGCGCATTGAAAGTACGCGGCCTGATCAATATTCAGTTCGCCGTCAAGGATGACGAAATCTATGTGCTGGAAGCCAATCCCCGCGCCAGTCGGACCGTACCATTCGTTGCAAAAGCCGTTGGTGCCCCGATTGCCGGAATTGCGGCCAAGGTAATGGCGGGCATGAGCCTGACAGAATTCGACCTGACCCAGGCCAATCCTCGGCGCGTGGCGGTGAAAGAGGCGGTGTTCCCATTCGCCCGCTTCCCCGGTGTGGACCCGCAACTCGGCCCGGAGATGCGGTCGACCGGCGAAGTCATGGGCTGGGATGATGATTTCGGCATGGCCTTTCTGAAAAGTCAGCTTGGCGTCGGGGTCCATCTTCCAGACTCAGGAACGGTATTCGTGTCTCTGCGAGATTCCGACAAGAAGGCCATCGTTCCGGCGATTCGAAAGCTTACGGAGTTCGGATTCTCGATCCTCGCCACCGCCGGAACAGCTGCCTTTCTGGAGGCTGAAGGCCTGAAAGTGAGCCGGATCAACAAGGTTCTCGAAGGCCAGCCGCACATTCTGGACGCCATGATCAATGGCAACGTGCAATTGGTTTTCAACACGACCGAAGGTGCAGCATCGCTTGCAGATTCCGCATCCATTCGCCGGACTGCCGTAAACCGCAAGATACCGTATTTCACAACTCTGGCCTCCTCGATTGCCTCGGTGCAGGCCATTGAGAGTATGAAAGACCGGGAAATCTCGGTGCGCGCCTTGCAATCGGCCTGATCAGCCCCACTTGACGCCATTACCAATTAAGACAACGATTTTGCCGCCAACAATAGAGGTGACACAGATGGAACGCATTCCCATGACCGCTGAAGGCCATGCTGCGCTTCAGTCAGAACTTAAGACGCTGAAATCCATTGAGCGCCCGAATATTATCGCGGCGATCGCGGAAGCGCGTGCGCATGGTGATCTGTCCGAAAACGCTGAATATCACGCTGCCAAGGAGAAGCAGAGCTTCATCGAAGGCCGCATCGCCGAGATCGATGACAAGCTTGCCCGCGCAGACGTGATCGACGTCTCCAAGCTGGGTGGCAGCAAGGTGCGCTTTGGCGCGACTGTGACTCTGATTGATGTCGATACGGAAGAAGAGAGCACGTACAAGATCGTTGGCGAAGACGAAGCCAATGTGAAGGACGGCAAGATCTCCGTCACCTCGCCAATTGCTCGTGCAATGATCGGCAAGGAAGAAGGCGACGAAGCCGAAGTGGCCGCCCCGTCCGGAGCGCGCGCTTACGAAGTTGCCAAGGTCGAGTACCTGTAAATGGCAGAGGCGGGGTCGCTCGGACCATCCGTCTGGGCGGTCTCGGACGGCCGCGCAGGCAATGCTGCTCAGGTTCGCGCAGTGCTGCAGGCACTGGGTGATACGCGGCGATGGATTCAGATTGCTCACATTAATGGTGAATCGCACCGCTCCGAACCTCTGACGCTGAGCCCACGCTTGCCGTGGACCCTGCTGCCTGCGGACAAATGGCCGTCTCCCCTGGCTTCCCTGCCGAAGAATCAGCGCGACCTGCTAACCCCGCCATGGCCAACGATCTGGATTGCTGCGGGCCGTCGTTCAGCTGCCCTGACTCGTGCCGTGCGGGAACTGTCCGGCGGAAAAACGCTGACCGTCCAAATCCTCGACCCAAGGATTCCCTCAGAAAACTTCGACCTTCTGGTCACACCGGCGCATGACGAGACAAACGGCCCGAATGTCATTCAGACGATCGGTTCGCCATCCTATTTTGCCCCTGACCTGATCGAAGATGCGGGCCAATCCTTTGCCGATCTGGCCGACGAGCGCAACAAGAGCGCGATCGTCATTCTGGGGGGGAACTCCCGCACACATACATTTACCGATGCTGCTGCCGAGCGTCTTGAATCCCAGCTTCGCATCCTGGCGGGGCAAGGTTGGCGTCTGCGGATCACAACATCGCGCCGCACGCCTGTGCCGATTGTATCCAGGTTCCGTTCGATGGCGGATGAAGTCGGAGCCCGGTTCTGGGCCGGCCCGGAAGATGGCGACAATCCCTATCTTGCATGGTTGGTCTTTTCCGATTGCGCCATCGTGACAGAGGACAGCGCCAACATGCTGTCCGATGCGGCCTGGCATGATCTGCCAATCCACATCGCGCGTCTGGAAGGTCGCTCCAAGAAATTCGACAGCTTGCACCAGAGCCTGATCGATCATGGCGCCGCTCGCTGGTTCGGGGGCACATTGGAAACATGGAGCTATCCAGCATTGCGTGAGGCAGACCGCGTTGCAGATGCAATCGTCGAGAAGCTTCTGGAGCGCCACCCCCAGCCAGACATGGGCGGCGATGGGTCAAAAGTCGCGCCGCCGGACTGGATGGAATGATACTTTGTCGACAGTGGCGGAGCGGTGCAGCATGAAGCTGTTCGCACTCACCCTGCTCGCCATGCTCGCCTTCGCTGCCAATTCGGTGCTCAACCGGCTGGCACTCGCGGGCGACCTGATTGATCCAGCAAGCTTCGCAGTGATCCGCCTGTTCAGCGGCGCGATCATTCTCGGCCTGATCGTGCTCGCACAGTCTTCGACACGTCCGGCTCTCTTGTCTACAAAGCGGGGGGTCAGCGTCGCCGCCTTGCTCGCTTACATGCTCGGTTTCTCGTTTGCGTACTTGTCGCTCGATACGGGCGTCGGGGCGCTGGTCCTGTTCGGCGGTGTGCAAATCACCATGTTCGCTGGCGCCCTGCTGGCCAGAGAGCACGTCCCGGCCCTGAAATGGATCGGTGCACTCGTGGCGGCAGGTGGCCTGGCCTGGTTTCTTTGGCCGACTGAAGCCGCTCCGGTCGACCCAGTGGGCGCGGCGTTGATGGGCATCGCGGCGCTCGGTTGGGGAATCTATTCACTCCTCGGTCGCGGTGCACAAAATGCCACCGAGGATACCGCAGCAAACTTCGCGCTGGCAGCTCCGCTCAGCCTGCTAGGTCTCTTCGCCATCGGGCCAGAGTTGACCCCAGTAGGCGTCTTGCTGGCCTGCCTGTCAGGCATTGTTACGTCTGGGCTCGGTTATGCACTCTGGTACGCTATCCTGCCCCGTATCACCTCAGCCACCGCGGCCATCGCACAACTCAGCGTCCCGATCCTCGCCGCGCTTGGCGGCATCGCGATGCTCGGCGAGGATCTGACACTACGCTTTGCAATTGCCGCGCTGATTGTACTCGGTGGTATCGGGCTGTCCGTGACCGGCGCCCGAAAGCCCCGCTAGGCAGCAACAACCCGCTCATCGGCCGGGATCGGCTTCAGAATAAAGCCGCCGCCCAGAATACGCGTGCTGCCTTCTGCGTCGTAGAGCACGGCGGCCTGGCCACGCGCGACACCCTCTTCCGGATCATCGAACCAGATCACGGGAACGCCATCACTCCACCCCAAACGGGCCGGCACGGGCGGCCGCGTGGACCGCACACGGACGAGCACGGGCACCCCCGCATCAGCAGCCGCCTGGAGCGATCCTTCGCCCAGCCAATTGAGTTCTTCCAGCAACAGGCCGGACGTCATCAAGGCTTCACGCGGGCCAACAATGACCCGGCGGTTGGGCGCGTCAATCTTGACCACATAGAGCGGGTCACCCGTCGCAACCCCAAGCCCCCGGCGCTGGCCGATCGTGTAGTGGATCACGCCATTGTGCTGACCAAGTACGCGACCATCAAGATGTTCAATGTCTCCGCCCCGTCCGGCACCCGGACGCAACTTTTCCACAACCGTGGCATAGGAGCCTTCCGGCACGAAACAGATGTCCTGACTGTCCGGCTTGGAAGCCACCGGCAGATTGAACTGATCAGCCAGTTCGCGCACCTGCGTCTTCGGCAGGTCGCCGAGCGGAAAGCGCAGATAGTCCAGCTGCTCTGCCGTCGTTGCGAACAGGAAGTAAGACTGATCACGGCTCGCATCCGCGGCACGGTGAAGCTCCGGCCCATCGTCACCATCCGTGCGGCGGATGTAATGCCCTGTGGCAAGACAATCTGCCCCGAGATCACGGGCGGTTTTCAACAGGTCCGAAAACTTGACCGTCTGGTTACAGCGAATGCACGGAATCGGTGTCGAACCGGCCAGATAGGTATCGGCGAAGTCTTCCATCACCTGCTCGCGGAACTTAGACTCGTAGTCGAGTACATAGTGCGGAATGCCGATCTGGTCGGATACGTTGCGGGCATCATGGATGTCTTGCCCGGCGCAGCAGGCGCCCTTCTTCTCGATGGCAGCGCCATGATCGTAAAGCTGTAGCGTGATGCCAATCACGTCGTAGCCCTGCGCCTTCAGCATGGCGGCCACGACAGAGCTGTCGACTCCGCCCGACATGGCAGCGACGACGCGCGTTTCCGCGGGCGGTTTGGCAAATCCAAGAGAGTTCACACGGCCATCCCAGGCCGGCGGCAATTCATAAGTCATGTCTCACTCCAACCGGGTTAAAGGCCCGGAGCAGTTTCAGGAATGGGCGCATATAGCGCGAGACGCGCCAAATTGCGAGGGGGTCAGGCTGCAGATGCTTCAGCGTTGGCCGTTCCAGCAGCAACCCAACCGCCCCGGAAGTGGCGAGCCGGCTCCAGCTTGTCGGTCAGGCCGATGACACTTTCGCCACCACCGAGCAGAATCATGCCGCCGGGCATCATTTGTTTCGAGACGCTTTCAATCACTTTGGTACGGGACGCGCGCGCCATTCCGGACAATACATTCCGACAGAGGATAACATCGAAGTTTCCGAGCCCGTCTGCCCGCTCGAGCAGATTGTGCTGGCGAAAGCTCACGCGCGAACGCAAGGCTTCAGACGCTTCCCACTGGCCGGTTTCGAGACGGGTGAAGTGCTTGACGAGTCGGTGGATCGACAGCCCCTTCTGAACCTCGTAGTGCCCATAGCGCGCCACGCGAGCGGTCTCGGTGGAGACCTTGCAGATATCAGTCGAAAGAATATCGATCTTTGCGCCGCGCAGGCTGGCAGGCAATTCGTCTTCCAGCAGGATCGCCAGGGAATAGGCTTCCTGGCCCGTGCTGCCGCCGGCGCACCAGACTTTCAGACGGCCCGTATTGGACGCCTTCAGCCGTTTCGGCAGTACGTCGTCGACAACACGCTTTAGGGCGTCGCGGTCCCGGAAGAAGCAGGTGTCCTTGGACACCAACGCGGATGCGACTTCGGCCGCGAAGACCGGATTGGCGCGCGATTTCAGGCAGTGGACGAGATCCGCCATAGTGCCAAAGCCCTCGCGGCGGGCGATTGCCGCAAGCCGGGCTTCAATCAGATAGGATTTGGATTTCGGAATCGCCTGACCGGAGCCTTTCAGCGCCAGCTCAGCCAACTCGTTGAAGACCTCTTCCTGCATCTAACACTCCGAATCGGACATTCTGCCCATAAACCTTACCCATAGGGCTCGGTTTATTAAGAAATGCTTCAGACCAGGCCGACTTCCGCAAATTTGCTTTCCAGAATATCGGCGTCGAATGGCTTCATGATGAACTCGTCAGCGCCTGAACTCAACGCTTCATTTATGTGTTCAGCATCATTCTCAATGGAGCAGAACACGACAAGCGGATGTTTGCCGCCTTCTTCGCGGCGCAAGGCCCGCAGGAAGTCCAAGCCGTTCATGACTGGCATATTCCAGTCAAGCAGGATGGCATCGGGCATTTTCTGGCGACACTGGCGCATGGCGTCTGCCCCATCGCCGGCTTCCAGCACGTCAAACTTCAGGTCGCGCACAATGCGCGCCGCCACTTTCCGGACAACGCGGGAGTCATCAACGATCAGACAGGTTTTCATGATGTATCCTGTGCGCAGCGGTTCGGACTCGAATCTGGCCGACCCCGGTTAAGAAAGTCCTGCCAAAGTGTAAATTTCGGGCCAGCACTATCCCTCTGCGCGAATGCCCGCCGCCATGATGATGACCGTCTCTTCGCTTTCGCTGGCGGTCAACTCGCCGCCGAGACCATCGCAGATGATCTTCGAGAACAAGGGCTGAATGGTTTCCGGACGCCAGCCATCCTCTGGTTCGATTCCCTTGATACCATTGGCGATGTCAGGGCGCAGGCGCGCCCGATTGCCCTTGCAGGTCAGGGTGATCGTCAGGCCCACTTGCTCATTGCGAATGCGCACATGAATCACGCCGCCGCGCGGCAGACAGTCAATGCCCATCATTACGAGATTCATCATCATTCGAACATGCGAGAAGCTCAAATGGTCAGTCTGGATATCGAATTCGATACTCGGCCGGTGGCTGGCCACGAAGTTCTCGGTGATCTTGCGCGCTTCATGAATGTCGGCCGCGCCCGCATTCAAGCCAATCGACCCAAAGGCGTAGCGCAAGAACTGAATCCGAGCGCCCGCCTTCTCGGCTCCATCATGCAGCAGGTCCTGAGCCTGCGCCTTCATTTCCATGTCACCCGGATCGTTCAACAGATCGAGCGCATTCGTGACCGAAGATACGGGCGAAACAAGGTCGTGGCAGATGCGTGATGCGATGTACGCGGATAGGCGTGCAGGATCGATCATGGGTAGTGGAGCCCCGTTCTAGAGTTCAGATTTTGCGCAGGATTGTGTGAGCCGCCCGGCGTGTCAATCAAGGCTGTATGAACTATTGGCGATATTCAACATTCTGCTCAGTTGCATCTTCCGGACGGTCGATATCGTCATAGCCGTGGCGCGCACTGTGGAAGGTGAGCAGAAACAGGCCAATTGACAGACCAAGCGTCATGACGCCGCCCAGGACATAGGCGATCCAGCCATGCCCTGAGAGCCCGTCAGCATTGCTTTCCCAGAACAGCGAAATGCCCCAGAGCATCAGCCCCAGGAGCACGAAACTGGCTACAATCCAGAAGATCAGCTTGCGTGACATGTCTGATCACCTACGCCTGACGGCGCTGGAAACAAGCTATTTCTGCTTCCAGCTGCCGCTGGCATCCATATACCATTGTCCAGGGCGCAGTTTGGAAATCTGCTTTTCGCCGGTGATGCGGGCGACTTCAGCGACCGTCGTGCCGGTTTCAGCAGCGACTTCCGCATATTTGGCGGCGCGCTTGTTGTTGATCTCCTGAACCTTGCGAATGAGCGACGGGTCAGCCGACCCGATAACGCCAAGGCGACCGTCAATGCGTTCGCCGACCTCACCCGCCTCAATGGCAGCATCAATGGCGGGATCACCCGCAAAGGCGGCTGGCGACATCGCGGCAAGGCCGAAGGCCAAGGCCAGGGCAGCGAAAAAAGTGCGAAGGGATTTCATCATCTCGTCTCCAGATTTCGCGAGTTTAGAACAAGTCTGGATTGTCCGCGATCAGGTCTTCGACTTCCTTGTCGAGGATCACGCGGACTTCCTGGGTAATATTGACATTCAAGTCGATCTTGATCGGCTTGTCGGACGGTTCGATGCGGACGGTCGGCGTGCAGGCGACCAGTGCCGCAATGCCCGCGCCAGCCAGCAAGGCTTTGGAATAATTCATCAGGATTCGCTCCTCAGGGTTCAATGGGGAACATGACACACGCCACCTTAACGTCAATGAAGTTGGCGGTTGTGTCCTATTCAGATTCATCCAGTCGTTTGGCTTTCACCTGCTCGACAACGGCGTCGGTCAGCCCCTTCTGGCTCGTATAGTATTGAGTGTTGCGCAAGAGTTCGCCGAGTGCCGAGTTAACCGTGATGTTGAACAGGAAGGGTTGCCCCGTCAGCACCTGATTTCCGTCACCATACGCGATCCCCTTCCGGCTCTTGCCCTCCAGAATGAGAGAAATGGTCATCCGATCGCGGACATTGCCGTCAAGGCCAAGCTCAAGGACCGTGAAATCGAAATCCTTCAGCGCTTCAAAGGCCATTTTTGCGTTTTCGTCTGCTGCGCCAGCAGAGTCCGCAGCCGTGCCCAGATAGGAGATATAGCCCCCCTCCGCATTGGCTCTCAGCCGAGCATCGCGGACCAGAATATCTGTGCCGTCAATGTCGATTGGAAAGCTGCCGGACACAGTGCCGGTCGCTCGTGTGTCGGGCAGTTTCAAAACCTCGACCAGTTTCGCGAGTTCGATTGCTTCTGCCGTAACTTCAATGTTCTGTTGCTCGCCGCCAAGCGACCAGACAAAGGGCGGCAATGCCAGTGTCCCCCCGGCGAAGGGGAACGCAGCCGACTCGACTTTGAACTGCGTACCCTCGACCAGCTGAAACGTGATTTGGCCATTCTCCAGCGGTACGCCGGGGTTGAGACGCTCGACGAGGATGGTCTGTCCTGGCTCGGTGGTCAGGGCCAGCAATTCGCGAAAGGCGACGGTGCCGTTGACCCCCTGCACCCGGCCAAGCCGTGTCGTCTGAAAACCGAATTCGGAAACCGAGACTTCCCCTGTCCCTTCGATCTTGCCTCCAACAATGTCAAACCGCGCCGCCGCAGCAAGACCGCCGCGCGCATCCGTGAAAACGCCCCGCAAACGGTCTGACAGGCGCCAAGGCTGCAGGTCACCCGGCTGGAACTGCAGGTCACGGCTCTCCAGCGCCGCCATGCCACTCAGCTTCGTCACGTCGAGGCGAAGCAGTGTGTCCGCAACGGTGATGCCGTTTGACGCAAGCCGCAAAGGCCCGGACATGCTGAAATCGGCACCGCTCAGAGTTGCGTCCAGGTCTGCTGTCAGCGGCTGGTAGAGGGGGTCATCGCGATAGTCGCGGATCATCACACCGTCGGCGCTCATACTCCCCTTCACACCACCCTCGCCCGTTGTGCCGTCGAAGCGGAAATCGCTGGAGCTGACATTGGCAGGTACAAGCGTTCCGTTGAACTTGGTTGCCCCCAGTCGCGCCGACAGAGCGGGCGCGGCGTTCAGACGGGTGGCAATGCCCAGCCTCAGTCCGTCGCCATCAATGCTGAGCGTCTCCTCACCGATGCCAAGGGCCAATGAGACAGAGTCTGACACCGCCGAGACGCTCGCAGTCTTTCCGCCCGTCCAGTCAATTTGTGCATTTGTGAAGCTGACCGTCCCGGCATTCGATGAGAAAGCGACCGGAACCACCAAGTCTCCGAGTTTTGTTGCCCCAGCAAATCCGGCCCCCGGCGAGATGAAGTCTTTCCCTTCCGGGCATATCGGCGTGCGGAAAGCGCCGAGGCTGACCGATCCGAACCGCAAGCCCTGGCTGTCCAGTGACAGGCAGGACCGATCCGGAGTGGATATCCGCCACCCCGCCTTGTCGGACGACACCAGCAACTGACCGGACAGGCTGGAAGAGTCGAGATCAAAGCCGGACACATTACCCGCGACGCCGATCTTGCCAGATGTCTCAAGCGCTATCTCCCCTTCGCCGACGCGTTGATAGTCAATCCGTTTCAAATCCGCTGAGAGAGTCCTGCCACCTGCCGACCAGGAGGACAGTTTCAGATCCGTCGCGTTGAAATGCGACAGGCCCATTTCGGACATCTGGACCTGAAGGTCTGCCGTAAGGGCTGGCAAACCGCCGCCTTTCAAAGAGAGCTGACCTGCTACCGATCGATCACGGCCCACCCAAGAGAGCCATTTTCCGTTAGCGCCAGGCAAGATGTCTACCGCCAGCCCTGATTGTGCGTTGAGCTGCGCCGGCCCATCCGCCGAAATGGCCCATCCGTCGGCCTTGTGCTGAGCCTCGACCGTAACCGACGCATTGAAGGCCGTTAGCGCTCGACGCAGCGCGCTCGTGAGACTAGCTTCATGGGCCGCGAACATGTCGGGCAGATTGACCAAGTCGAGCAACTGGTCAGATGTCGCGGCAGTCAACGATGTCCCGGACGTCGATACATCGGCCTTGAAGCCGATGCCGTCCGCGACCGTCCTGTCCAAGTTTGCCCGGATCGACGCACGTTGCGTGCGGCCCTGAGGAACGTCCAGGTCGCTTGCAGAAGCCAGTACAGGGCCGATGACGTGCCCCGCTTCGCCCGCAAGATCGAACTCCAATTGCATGTCGCGACCGGCAAATGCGCTGCCGGAAACTTTCGACGCATCTGTCTCGGCAGAGGCCTCAACCAGCGCATTCAAAATCGATTCGATCTCAAAGGATGGCAGACGATCCAAAATGGCACGCCCCCTACTCGATGCATTGGAAATTTCATATCCGCTCCAGGAGGCGCTGGCGACATGTCCGTCCCAGACAATTTGTGTGTCACCGGCTCCGTCGAGGGGGGAATTCAGCAACGCGTCGAGTTGAACGTTTCGCGCCTGAACGCCGCGTATATCGGCCTCGGCAAGATCCAGAAACGCCTCGCCTTCCAGCTGGCCGTCGCTGGCGGTGACATCGACTCGTCCCTCCGACCAGACCAGCGTGCCGTCCGGACCGGACAGGGACACCGGGTCGAGTACCATCTGCAATGTGCCGGATTCGGGAAATTCGCCTTCCAGATCGACCGATGCCCCGATGTCGCCGGCGCTTGTGGCCAGCAAGACGCGGCCCTTGGTAATCTTCACTGGAGGCAGCGGACTGCCACTGTCCCCGCCAGACCCGCCCAGATTTTCAAGCCCATGAAAGCGAATACCACGATCATCCAACGTCCCGTGCAATTCCGGCGCAATAACCGATACGGCACCGAGAGATGGCACCAGCCCCTTCCAGGATATGTCTGCAGTTACTTCGTCTGCCACGAAGGGCGTCTCGTCGCCGGATTTGATGCGCACCCCGGTAATCACCGCGCCACCAGGCCCAAGGCGCTTGAAATCGGCCTCGCAAGTCAGGGACTGGTCATGGCACCACTGCGCCAATGCCTGTTGGGCAATGTATTTGCGACCGAGCCAGCCGAGTGCACCAAAAAGCAGGATCAGGGTCAGGATCGCGACCAGCAGCCAACGCCCCCAATTCAGGCGGCGCGTGCCCGCCTTCGAGCCTTCAACCTCTAAATCTTTGTAATGTGGCGTATTCACTGACGGTTCCGGCTTGCTTCTTGCTTTGATTGGCTACTAGGATTTGTAGGAAAGCAAGAAGGCCAAATTGAGCAAGAATGTCGTTTCTTAACGTGTAAACGGTATAAAAGGTCCTTCTGACATTCACAGTCTTGAGAGACAGAGGTGCTGGGTGGCACTGGAGTGAGGGAGATCGCGCCATGGTGCATGACGTGAAAACAGTCGAAACAAACACTGCCGAGCCGGGCCGAACGGTCTCGCATGGCGTGAAGAGTCTGGTCGTATTGGGTCTGTTGGGATCGGTTTCGGCCATTCTGGGCCTTGTAACGGTCGGTCCATCCAATGAGCCGGTCGGAATGGGCGCCGCCCATGCATCGCCGGCCCCGCCGCCCCTCGCCACAACACTCTTGTCTGCAACCGAATTCGAGCCCGGCCTTGGCATTCCAAACCGCGTAAGCGGCACGCTGAAAAGCCGCGAAACGCTGACGGAACTCGTTACGCGCCTTGGGGCCGAGCCATCCGATGCTGCCGCTGCGCTGCACACGATTTACGAGAAGGAATTCCTCGATCCGCGGCGCCTTCGCCCCGGGGTCAAGGCCGAAGCCTTCATTACCAATGGTCAACTGACCGCGCTCAACATCAAGGCGGACGCCGAACGCAATCTTTTCATCACGCGCTCAGCCGAGAGCGGCTGGACAGCCAGCGAGCTGAAAGCCCGCCTCAGCCCAACTTATCACCGCGTTGCAGCCCCAATTGAAACCTCAATCTATGAAGCCGCCCGCAAGCTGGGCGCCGGCGACCAGCAGGTTGTCGATTTTGCCAGCGCGTTTGCCTATGACGTGGATTTCCAGCGCGAGATCCATCCGGGCGATACCTTCGAAATGGTCTACGAGACCCAGGTCGATGAACGTGGCACACCGGTCAAGAATGGCGATCTGGTGTTCGCCAAGCTGAATGGCCGGACCCTGACACGCGGCTTCTATCGCTTCACACCCAGCGATGACGGCGTAGCTGACTATTTCGACGAGAATGGCGAAAGCGCCACGAAATTCCTGATGAAGACTCCGATCAATGGCGCGCGTCTGTCATCCTCCTTCGGCAATCGGCGCCATCCGATCTCTGGCTATACGCGCCTGCACAAGGGCACTGATTTCGCCGCACCGTCCGGCACGCCGATCTATGCAGCGGGCAATGGCACGGTCGAGCGCGCCAGCCGCTATGGCGGCTATGGCAATTATGTCCGCATCAAGCACGCCAATAATTACAAGACCGCCTACGCCCACATGTCCCGCTACGGACCAGGCGTGCGCGCTGGCAAGCGGGTCCGCCAAGGCGACGTGATTGGCTATGTCGGCTCGACCGGTGCCTCAACCGGACCGCACCTGCACTACGAAGTCTACATCAAGGGCAAGCCAGTCAACGCGATGCGCCTGAAACTGCCGACCGGCCGCAAGCTGGCTGAGACGCCGGACATGCTTGCCGAATTCGAAGCCCGCAAGGCCGAGATCGACGCGATCCGCACAGCCCAGGGCGCCCAGCTCATGGCAGGCACCGGCTCGCTGACCAATCCACCCTCTCCGTAAAAGGAATGTCGCGGAGCTCCCGAGGCTCCGCGTATCCTGCGGCTATTGCACTGGGTGATGCGCCTCCAGAAATGTAAGCGTCCGATTCAACACATCCGAACGTGCGTACGTGGACTGCAGGAAATGATCCTCGCCTTCCATCTCCACAAAGGTGAAGTTCGGGCGGTTTCCGGTAGCTTCGCGCATCCGCGTGAACTGCCGGAAGGGCACGCGCGTGTCTTCGCGGCCATGCATGATCAGGATCGGCGCCGACATTGCCCCGGCCTGACGGACCGGCATGATGGCCGCGCGGCTGGCATCGTCTGAAAACCGGCCTGACCCGAGCATCAATTCATAGTGATTGTAAGCATCGCTGTCGGGTGTGTATTCCGACAGGCGCAGGATCGGATCCGTCACTCCGTTCACCGAGATAGCACATTTCACCTGTCCGGAATCCCGCGCGGCCACCATCAGGGCCGAATAACCGCCATAGCTGCCGCCAGCGATGCAATAACCGTCCGGCTTGGCAATGCCCTGCGCGATGGCCCATGCCGCACCGTCGATCACGTCGTCGACCATCTTGCCGCCATACTCGCCATATCCGGCGAAGCGATGCTCCGAAGTCGAACCGGTCGAGCCGCGATAGTTCGGGCGCAATACGGCATAGCCTGCCTCGGCATAGGCGCCGGACCACCAGTCGAACTCGGCCGTGTCATGGGCCACCGGGCCGCCATGTGGCAGGACGACCAGCGGAAACGGGCCATCATCCAACGTCTTGCCGGGCGGCAGGGTGACGAAACCCTGAATGGTGCGGCCATCGCGGGCCTCATACGAAATCGAAACGACATTTCCAACAGGGCGGTTCACCAGATGTGATCCGGCGCTGCCGATGCTCCCCATCGTGCCGGCGGCAGAGTCATAGACGAAATAGTCTGCCGGCCGCCCGGCCTCCGCCAGGGCGACAGAGACTTTCTTGCGGTCGGCCGTCCAGGAAGTGATCGTAACATGCTTGCCCGGCATGGCCGCCTCGATGGCGGACTGCGCAGCATCCAGTTCCGGCACGAGGAAAACCTGCTCATCCCATTCCCCACCATATTCGACCCCAACCAATGTGCCCGTATAGGGATCGATGATCGTCGCGGCGGCCCCGGCCCGCTTGTCTCCGATCATGACGGGAGACATCGATCCGTCGCGCAGCGACATGTAATTCAGGCCGCGATTCTCACCCCTGTCGATCCAGACGATCAGGTCTCCAACGCTTTCTTCGAGCGCGATCAGGCGCAGATTACGAACATTCACATCATCTTCGAAGTAGATTTCATCCCGCCCGCGATAAACGGTCGACGTCCCGAGATTGATGTCGCGACGCAAACGGGCAACCTCTCGACCATACTGGTCGAAAACGACCTGATCTGTGTGTTTGGGGAACGTTTCAGCTTTCCGGGTCTTTCCGTTCTTCAGATTGACCGCAAATGTACGGGGCATCCAGCCCTTGTTGGATTTCGTCGGCATGATCGTACCCGAAGTCGCGCCACTATCGTAAATCCATCCCATGATAAGGACCTTGCCCTCATCCTGGGGCAGCAGAGACACGATGTTCGACGTGTCCACCATGCCCCGCGTGTCGTTCATGAGTACGGTTGATTCGCCAGAGTTCACATCATACGAAACGGCCCGCCACGCCTCGAATTCCTGCATTCCGCTCTGAGTCTGCAGGCGCTCGAACATGCCGAAACGAAAGATCAGGCGCGCTTCATCTACCCAGAAAAAGTCTTTCAGGCGATACGTGGAGTCGAGGCCGATCAGAGCAGACTCCGTGGCCCCGGTCAGGTCGAACACACACAGCGACGGCAAGCCCTGCGGGGCGCATTCAATGGCCAATTTCGTGCCTTGAGGAGAAAGCTGCGGCTCAGCAATTCCGTCCGCACGACCATAGAGTTCCGCGATCTCGTTCATGTCCGCGCGCGCCGTCTGGCACGCGGCCGCCAGTGTCACCGCGAGCGCGGTCAACATCATTTTCAAATGCAAGATGGCCTCCCTGAGTGACAGAAAGGCCATCATAAAATTCTCGGTCGATCAACCTTTAGTTCAGGGCTGCAGCACCTTTGGCGAACCCGTTCGGGACGCCATTGATGGACAGCTGGTCGCCTTCGACCCCAATCTCGATGGTCTCGCCATCATGGATGCGGCCTTCCAGCAGGAGGCGGGCCAGAGGATCTTGCAATTCCTTCTGGATGACACGCTTGAGTGGCCTTGCCCCATAGACCGGGTCATAGCCCCGCGCGGCCAGCCAGTTGCGAGCATCGAGGCTCAACTGCAGCGTCATCTTCCGATCCTTCAGCAGCGCTTCCAGGCGCTCCATCTGGATATCGACAATATGGTCGATCTCGCCGCGGCCCAGCCGCTTGAAGAAGACGATCTCGTCGATCCGGTTGATGAATTCGGGTCGGAAATGCATGCGGATAGCGCCCATGACGGACTCTTTGGCTGCCTCCGACACCTCTCCCTCTTCGCCGCTCGCCAGCGCGTCTGCGCCGAGGTTCGACGTCATGATGATGATCGTGTTCTTGAAGTCGACCGTACGGCCCTGACCATCGGTCAGGCGCCCATCATCGAGGACCTGCAACAACGTATTGAAAAGGTCCGGATGGGCTTTCTCGACCTCATCGAACAAGATCACCTGGTAGGGCCTGCGCCGCACTGACTCCGTCAGCACACCCCCTTCATCATAACCGACATAGCCCGGAGGCGCTCCAATCAAACGGGCGACGGAATGCTTCTCGGAAAATTCCGACATGTCGAGCCGAAGGATCGCGGTATCATCGTCAAACATGAACTCGGCCAGTGCCTTGGTCAGCTCGGTCTTGCCGACGCCCGTCGGACCGACGAACAGGAAAGAGCCAATGGGACGGTTCGGATCCTGCAAGCCAGCGCGTGCACGGCGAACAGCATTGGAGACGGCCTCCAGCGCAGCATCCTGACCCACGACCCGCTTGCGCAAATCATCTTCCATCTTGAGCAGCTTCTCGCGCTCGCCCTCCATCATCTTGTCGACGGGAATGCCTGTCCACTTCGAGACCACGGCAGCAATATGCTCTGGGCGGACGACTTCGGAGACGAGTCCACCGTCTCCCTGATCATCCTCGCTGCCTTCGACTTCGGCAATGAGCTTTTCCAACTGCGGGATTGTGGCGAACTTCAACTCAGACGCCTTGGTCAGGTCGCCTTGGCGCTGGGCTTCCGCCATATCGGCATAGGCCCGGTCGAGCTGTTCTTTCGCGGAGGCAGCGCCCTTCAACTTGTTCTTCTCGGCGGACCATGTCGCCGTCAGCTCATCAGACTTTGTCTGCAGATCCGTAATCTCGCTCTCGATTGTCTTGAGGCGATCCACCGAAGCAGCATCCTTTTCTTTCTTCAGAGCCTCGGCCTCGATCCGCAATTGCAGGAGGCGGCGATCGATCTCGTCGAGTTCTTCGGGCTTGGAATCAACCTGCATGCGCAAACGCGCAGAGGCTTCGTCCATAAGGTCGATGGCCTTGTCCGGCAGGAACCGGTCAGTGATATACCGGTTCGACAAATTGGCGGCAGAAACAATCGCGGCGTCCGACACGCGGATACCATGGTGCGCCTCGTAGCGACCCTTCAGGCCACGGAGAATCGAGATTGTATCGGCAACGGTTGGCTCATCCACGAAAACGGCCATGAACCGTCGTGCGAGGGCGGGGTCACCTTCAACATGTTTGCGATACTCGTCCAAAGTCGTCGCACCGATACAGTGCAGTTCGCCACGCGCCAAGGCAGGCTTGAGGAGGTTTGAGGCGTCCATTGCGCCATCACCCTTGCCCGCACCAACCAGCGTGTGCATCTCGTCAATGAACAGGACAACGCCCCCTTCCGCCTGCTGAACTTCATTCAGCACGGCCTTCAGGCGTTCCTCGAATTCACCGCGGAACTTTGCCCCCGCAATCAGTGCGCCCATGTCGAGCGCAAGCAGGCGTTTGCCTTTCAGGCTTTCTGGTACGTCGCCATTAACAATGCGCAGCGCGAGTCCTTCGGCGATTGCCGTTTTACCCACACCGGGCTCACCAATCAGGACTGGGTTGTTCTTCGAGCGGCGAGACAGGACCTGGATCGCACGGCGGATTTCTTCGTCGCGCCCGATAACCGGGTCGAGCTTGCCTTCCCGCGCATCCTTGGTCAGATCGCGGGCGTATTTTTTCAGGGCTTCATAGCCTTCTTCGGCATTTTCACTGTCAGCGGTGCGACCCTGACGGAGTTCGGCAATGGCGCCTTCGAGGCCAGACGAGGTCACGCCCGCATTGGCCAGCACGTCAGAAGCCGGATCACCCTTCAGACTGGCGATTGCCAGCAACAGGCGTTCAACGGTGACAAAACTGTCGCCAGCTTTCTTTGCGTCCGCTTCGGCAGTCTGGAACAGCTGGGCCCCTGCCTGCTCGAGACGCAGGCCAGAGCTTGCGCCTTGCACCTTGGGCAGTTTGCCAAGCGCCGTGTCGATGCCTTGCGCAACCAGTTCCGGACGACCCCCGCTTGCACGGATCAGGTTCACCGCGAGCTGGTCGCGGTCTTCCAGCATGGTCTTCAGGACATGGGCAGGCGTCAGAACCTGATGGCCATTTGCCAAGGCAGCGGTCTGTGCACCCTGAATGATCGCGCGAGCGCGCTCTGTGTATTGTTCAATATTCATCTACATCCCCTTTGAAAGGCAGATCATGGAAGTTGGTGGACAATCGCCCCGCTCAGCGGCAGCCGGTATCCGGTTCTTTCCTGATGTGGGAAGCCTTGATGGGTTTGCAACCGCCCGCACCGTCACGATACGCGCAAGAAAAAGCCCGGCCTGCAAGATGCAGCCGGGCGCTTCAAATCGGTTTGACGACTTGCAATCAGTCGGTGGTTTCGGCGGAAGCCTCTTCGGGCTGGGCACCATCATCCCCCTTCGGCGCAGCTTTACGACGACCACGGGAGACGGTTTTCAGCACTCCATCGGTTTCAGCTTCTGGCGCATCATCGGCCTTTTCGCGTTTGGCGTAAGGCTTGCGGCGACTGCGCGGACGGGGCTTGTCAGCCTTGTCATCGCCATCATCGGACTTGTCTGAATTTTCTGACGCGTCGTCCTGGTTGGATTTCGCATCGCTGGATGAGTCAGAGTCCTGATCGGAACGGTCATCCTCGTTGCGGTTCTTGTTGCGCGATTCGACTTCGGCTTCCTGCTTGGACGAATTGTCGTCATCGGCATTGCTGTTGTCATTGTTGTCATTGCTATCGCGATCATCGCGGCGATTGTCGCGATTCTGATTGCGATTCTGCTGGGAGCGTTCTTTCGCTTCCGCCTGCTTGGCCACGATGCGCTGATAGTGTTCGGCAAACTGGTAATACGCCTCAGACAGGATCCGGTCGCCGCTGGTCTGGGCGTCACGGGCATATTGTTGGTATTTGTCCAGAACCTGCTGTGCAGAGCCACGAATCTTCACATCCGGACCGACGCTTTCATAGTGACGATTCGGATTGTTGTGGCTGTTCTGGTTGTTACCGCCTGAGCGACGATTGCGCCCGCGTGAACGTTTCATGCAGATCTTCCCGTTTCATGCGCCTGATCAGTTTTCAGGCAATTCCCAGCGCAATTGGCCTTCTGGATAAAGTGGCCCCAGCCCTTGATTTGCGCGAGTCTTGTGAGGGGGACATGCAATTACACCGTGTGTGGTCGCCGTCTCACGAGAATCTTCTAGCGTGACTTTCCCAATACGCCAAGAAGAAATGTAAGTATTACACAACAGGGTGTTGCGCGGCAATGGCCCGGTCATTTCCGCCTAGATCCTTCAGACAGGTGATGGCTTCAAATCCGGCCGTTTCCAGCAAGGCGCCGACGGATAGTCTCTGGTCATACCCGATCTCGAATACGAGCCAGCCGCCGGGCTTCATCCGACCCGCTGCAAGGCCAACGATTTCCCGATAGGCATTCAGGCCATCCGGGCCGCCATCAAGCGCTGCCGCCGGATCATGGTCACGAACTTCAGGCATGAGGCCTGCCATTTCCGCGCTGACAATATAGGGCGGATTGGAAATGATCAGGTCCGCTGCACCCCATTTCTGCCAATCGGACCATGGGCCGTTATGGATCGATGCGCGATCCGAAAGGCCGAGCCGGGACAGGTTTTCCTCCGCCAGTTCCGCTGCATCCTGGCTTGCCTCTACGCCCTCCCCGGTCGCCAGCGGTCGATTTGCGAGGATTGCGGACAACAGGCACCCACTCCCCGTTCCAAGATCAGCAATGAAGACAGGTGCATTGTCAGGGATGCGCGCAAGGGCCGCCTCAACCAAAATTTCGCTGTCCGGGCGTGGAATCAATGCGCGCCCATCGCTCAGGAATTCAAGACCGAAAAACTCCGTCGAGCCAATGATGTGTTGCAGAGGCTCGCGGGCGGCGCGGCGCAAAATACTGTTGGAATATGCAGAATTGATTTCATCTGAAACATTGCCTCCCCCTCGCGCTATAAGGTCTGAGGACTGACAGCCAGCCGCATGGGCCAGCAACCACCGCGCTTCAAGCCGCGATGTATCAATGCCGGCTTTGCGCAACTGCGCCGCGCCTTCTGCCAGTAAAGTGTCATATGTCTTCGCAGGCAGCTTAGTTCGCCTCCATCGCGGCCAGCTTGCGCGCCCGGTCTTCCGTAATCAGCGCTTCGACAACATCGTTCAGCTTGTCGCCCGTGATGATCTTGTCGAGCGAATACAGTGTCAGGCCAATACGGTGATCCGTGACCCGGTTTTCCGGGTAATTATAGGTCCGCACCTTCTGGCTGCGGTCGCCCGTGCCGATCTGGCTGGCGCGCGCCTCGGCGCGTTCAGCATCGCGCTCGGAGCGCTCTTTCTCGTAGAGGCGAATCTTCAGCTGTTCCATCGCCTTCTCGCGGTTGACGTGCTGGGACTTTTCCGAACTCGTCACCATGATACCGGTCGCAAGATGGGTGATACGTACCGCCGAGTCCGTTGTATTGACGTGCTGGCCGCCCGCACCGGAAGACCGCATTGTGTCGATACGGATGTCTTCGGGTTTGACTTCGATCTCGACATTCTCGGGCGCTGGCAAAACAGCCACAGTCGCGGCCGACGTATGAATGCGTCCCTGCGTTTCGGTCGCTGGCACACGCTGGACGCGGTGCACACCGCTTTCCCACTTCATGTGACCGAACACGCCGTCGCCAGCAATATTGGCGACGATTTCCTTATAGCCGCCGGCATCGCCTTCGGACGCGTCGACCACTTCGACTTTCCATCCCATCGTCTGCGCGTAGCGTGTGTACATGCGGTAGAGGTCGCCTGCGAACAGGGCGGCCTCGTCTCCGCCCGTTCCGGCACGAACCTCCAGCACGATATTGGCCGCGTCATCGACATCCTTCGGCAATAGCAGGACCTGCATCTCCTGCTCCAGGTCCGGCAGGCGGTCCTTGATGTCCTCGATTTCCATCTGAGCCAGTTCAGCCATTTCGGCATCGCCAGAGGATGCCAGTGCCTGCGCCTCCTCCAGGCCCTTGCGCGCTGTCATCACTTCCCGCGCCTTGTCGACCACGGGTTTCAGTTCGGAATGCTCCTTGGACAGGGCGATGATTTCATCGGTTTCGGTCGTCGCGCCCATGCGCGCCTCGACCTGTTCGAAACGATCAACAACCTGCTGGAGCCGGGAAAGGGAAAGAGTAGCCATCCGCGCCCTTTAGAGCGCTTTTGGCCACCTGATAAGTCCCTTCGGCTGTGATTGCCTAAGTCAGAGGAGGATGCGGATCACTTCCTTACCGGCCAGCACGATCAGCGTGATCGAGGCGAGCGCGAAACACGTAAACCGCAAAACCACTTTCGGCGACAGGATCTGGACGAAGGAATGCAGAACGCGCAGGCCGACATAAATCCAGGCAATCAGCGTCGCGAGATGGTCCCCACCACCGGTCAAGGCCGCAAAGAACATCAGGGCATAGAAAATGGTCGGCTGTTCATGGAGGTGATTGTAATTGTCCGCCACAGACCGGACATTCGCCGGCAGTTTATCGCCATAGGTGCCTGGATGACGGGCGTCGTCCGGGTTTATATGAGCCTTCTGCATGGCGGGGATACGCGTCGCGTACATCCACAACCAGAGGATCAGCGTCCATACGATAAGCGCAAGAACAGGATGGAGAAATTCGACATTGATTGGCATTTTGGCCTCCCACAGCTTTTTTAATTGAGGGGAGCTTAGGCACTATTCTGCAGCATGAACAGCACTTTGCGTCCGAGAGGCTTCAGGAAACTGTGCGTGAACGAAAGCAATGAACGTGTCGATGTCTTCCGATACAATGCTGTGCCCGCCCGGCCTCAGCCACCACGCAATCCCCGCCTCTGGAACGAAATCCTGCTTCATGCCGCCGGCTGGCAATCCCGGCTCACCAGCCGCTTCATAAACGTCTGAGGCCGAAAGGGCTGCGCGAAAGGAGGAATTCGGATCGGACCAGACATCGCGGCGTCCATTGCCTAGCAAGACGGGGGTTGGCGCCAACAGGCCCAGCAATTGGTGCTGATCCACCGGCAATTCGTCCAGCCGATCCAGCCAATCCCGTATCTCAGGCGCCAGCCAGTGCGGGTAGGATTCTGCCATACGCTTCAATCCTTCACCTGTTTCCGAACGCGAGAGCGATGCGCCAGCGAACCCGGCCTGGTGCGCAATGACCCCGTCAGTCCGCCGGTCCCAGGCGCCCGCGATCAGCGCAGCCTTGCCGAACCGCGAATGCCCGAACAGCACTATCGCGTCGGAATCGATCGCTTCGCGTCCCTCCAACGCGTCCATAGCGGCCGAATACCCGTAGGCCCAAGCCATCAACGTGCTGGTTGGATTGATCGGCCCGCCCAGATTGGCCATCACGCCCGGCGCTTCAGTGCGGCGATCCGGAACAAAATCCGACCCATAGAAACTCGCATAGGCAATGCCCGAATCCATGAAGCGGTCGAGCGGCACTTTGGCGATATATGTGCCGAAGATCTGGGTCGCGATGAAGCCGAATGTACCCTCCATCTCGCTGCCCTCGCAGATCGTTCCGTCGGTCGCGGTGACCGGGTAACCGGGAAAGGCCGCGCAGTTGGAAGAAAAGGTCTGGCTGATCACAAGCGGGAATGGCCCATCCCCGGCGGGAGTGGCTACAGCCAACCAGAATTGGCTCGCACCCTCACCTTCACCGATCGTGACAGGTATCTCTTCAAGCCGTCCTTTTCCGCCAAGCAAATTGGCATCGACCAGACGTGGCTCACCCCATTCGATCGGCAGTCCTTCCGGCCATGGCCCGTAGAGAACGTCCTCAAAGCCCTGCATAACGTCTGATCGGTAAGCTGGCTCATTTACAATCGCCGCCACATTAAGTTCAGGCTGGGGTGCAGGCTTGTCGGCCGTCTCCAGGCTCGCATAATTCAGGCCCAGCATGGTGCAGCTGCTCATGATCAGCGCGGTCACAAAAATGAGCAACAAGAGCGGCACGCGGACAAGAAACCAGACAAGGGCACGAAACACGTTGAGCATGGACCTCTCCGAGAAAATTGTTCCGGCACCCTAGCGGCATTTATCCGGCCGCCTACCCCCTCACGGAAAAGTGGTCAGGCCGCCCGTTCCGGCTCGAACTGGGCGCGATACCGCCGCGAGCCCGGTACCTCGTCGCCCGTGTCCAGCCGCAGGGTCACATCCCCTTCGCCGGTAGGCTCAATTGCCTGCACATGGTCCAGGTTGACGATGTGTGAGCGGTGCACCCGCACATGCCGTCCGCCAGCGGCATCCAACAGACGTGACAGCTCTGTCAGCGTCAGGCGCGCCAGATAGGATTTGCCCTTGGTGACAACTTCGACGTAATTGCCCGCCGCCTTGGCCCAGATCACATCCGGGGCATTCACGAAATAGGAACGCCCACCGGATTTCAGCGTCAGCCGATGCAAATCAGTTGCGTCGCTTTGCGCCACCCGGGAATCAAGTGCGCGTTGCTCGACCAGTCGGTTCATCCAGAAGATCGCAGCGATCAGCGAATAGCTCAGCACATCCTTGCGGTATTCGTAGAGCCAGACCGAAACATTCGAGAGCCCGAAATCATACGGAATGCCGAACACAATCGGCGTGAGCAGTTTCCTCAGGGCCACCATGGCCAGGATATGTACGACCGAGAACAGTATTGTCGCCGCTGCATGCACCAGCAGATTGGTGCGCCACTGCCCCGCCGAGAGTGGGAACCGGCTGAGCATGAAAGTGATAAAGGGCGTCAATGCCAGGATCACGCCATGCGACGTCGCCTGGCTCAGCCATGGCAGGTTTGGGTACGGATCCCCAACCCGATTCAGCAAATGCTGATCTGACAAGGACTCCACGAGAAATGACGCGAACAAGAAGCATCCGAAATAGATCCACGTCTTCCGGTCTGCGCGACGGTCAGCTTCGATCTCGGGATGCAGCTTGCGAGGTTCCATGACCCGCTTCCTGCCACAAGCCGGGCTGGAGCTGGAACAGAAATCTCAGGATTTCGTCCCTGAATACCGCCGCCCACCCCTCTGGCGGGTCATTCGTCCCCTGCATCCACCGAACATCCCAATCCGCGTGACCTGACGACAGGCGCGCGAGAGGCTGGCGTCAAATCCACAGGAGAAACCCATGCCCAACGCTCCCGCCTTCCCGCGCCGATACGATCTAGACTGGCTGCGCATTATCGCGTTTGGCCTGCTCATTCTCTACCATTCCGGCATGTTCTACGTGACTTGGGGCTGGCACGTGAAAAGCGTGCATGCAGGCCCTGAGGCCGAATGGGCGATGATGTTGCTGAACCCGTGGCGCCTCGCGCTGCTTTTCTTCATCTCCGGCGTGGCGCTACGCTTTGCAGCCGACAAGCTGGGCGGCTCGAAACTGGCCCGGGAACGCGTCGTACGTCTGGGCCTGCCCATCCTGTTCGGCATGGCGGTCGTGGTCGCGCCGCAAAGCTGGCTGCAGCTGGTCGAATCCGGGGAGTTTTCAGGCGGTTTCTTAGCCTTCTGGCCTCAATACCTTGATTTCGGGTCGGATTTTTCGATCACAACCCCCACCTGGAACCATCTCTGGTACATTGTGTACCTGCTGGTCTACACGCTGATGCTGGCGCCATTTGCGGGTCGGATCGCACGCTTCATGGGCGGCACAGGTGCGCGGATCACAAAGCGCCTGTTCGGCGGAAAATGGGGGCCAGCCGCGGCGCTTGTCCTGCCCGTACTGCCCCACATACTCTACCGCATTACCCTCGATCCCTATTTCAAAACTACCCACGACCTCACCTGGGACTGGGCCAATCACGCCCACAGCCTGACCATGCTGATGATTGGTTTCCTGCTGGCCAAGGACGTCCATTTCTGGAGCGCAATCCGCCGCGTCTTGCCTTTTGCGGTCGGTCTGATGGTCGGTCTCGGCGCAGGCCTGTCTGTCCTCTGGGAAAACTGGGAAATGCTCAGCGAGGGCGGAGACTGGGACTGGATCATCTGGCCAGCCCGCATTGCGCGCCTCGCCTATGCCTGGATCACCATCGCAGCCCTGCTCGGCCTCGCCGAACGCTACCTCAACCGGCCCAGCCGTGCGCTGACCTACATGACCGAGGCGATCTTCCCCTGGTACATCCTGCACCAGACGCTGACCGTCATGCTCGGCTACTGGCTGACCCGGCAGGAACTGCCTGTCGGGATCGAAGCGCCGCTTGTCATCGGCGGCACATTTGCCGGATGTGCCCTGTTGCACGAATTGGTCATCCGCCGCGTCGGCTTTCTGCGGCCGCTATTCGGGCTGAAGCCCGCCAGCGCGTCGCCCGTCTCTAGAAAGGCGAGCGCGGCAGCGACAGTTTGAAAATGATCGCCAGCGCGCGGATCATGAAGGCTGCGAGGAGGCCGCCTCCAAAGGCAAAGGTCTCCTCGACGGCGCTCAACTTGAGCAGGAAATAGACGAGCGACCCCATCAGGGCGGCTGTTGCGTAAATATCCTTCTTGAGCAGCAGCGGCTCTTCATTGGCGACGACATCACGGAGCAAGCCGCCTGCACTTGCCGTCATCGTGCCCATGATCAGCACGACCGGCCAGCCAAAACCGAGCGACATCGCCTTCGCCGCGCCGGTCACCGCGAACAGCGCCATGCCGAACGCATCGGCCCAGCGCAGGGGCCGGAAATTCTCCAGCCAGCGATGAAAGAAGAACGCGGTAAAGCCCCCTGCGACCGCAAGCCCGAGGGTCTGCGTGTCCTCCAGCCAGAAGACTGGTTGGGACAGAATCAAGTCGCGCAGTGTGCCGCCGCCAATCGCTGGCAGGAAGGCCAGCACAATGACGCCGAACATGTCCATTTGCTTGCGCACGGCGACAATGCCGCCAGAGATCGCAAAGACGAACACGCCGATCCGATCGGCAAACAGGAGAAGAAGGTCAGGGGTCATTAAGCGATTAAGTCGGCTTTGGCCGCCGGATCAATGGCCGCGATGACACGATGGTGGGAGTCGCCATCAGACCGCGGGCCATCATAAGCCCCGTTGCGCTCCCAACAGGCGCAATCACCGCCCCGGGTGAAGGCTTCCCTTCGCCCGTGTATGCGCAAGCTTGAAGAGGCCACTTCCTTGGCCGTACACAGAACTATTCAGGCCGGATCTGAACCGTCTGGAAGCGCTGATAGCCTTGCTGGCGCTCATCCTGGCGCTGGTTGACTACGCGATACTCGCCCGTGACGCGGGCCACAAATCCCCGCTCCGCCAGCATGTTGGCCACCGCCTGGGCGCGCTGGTAGGCAAGCGCCTGGTTGTTGAAGCGCTGCAACTCCCCGGCCGTCGAAGCATAGCCCACAACCGCAATGTCCGTGGCGCCCCATCGCTGTAGGGCCCACACACAATCCTCGACCGTTTGCAGCGCGCCGTCTTCCAACTCCACGCCGCCCTCCCTGAAGGAGATCCGCGGAAGTTCGCCCACCGGAGGAACGATACGGACCGACCAGTCACCATATTGCCGGGCCAGGCCCTGCTCCAGCGCGCGATAGGTGGCAATGGTGAAGCCGGCTTCCGGTTCGGCGAAGAAGATGGCCTTGCGCTCGTCGGCATTTACATCTGCTGCTGAAACGGCAAATGGCGCGGCCTGGCGCATTTCGGCTTCACGCTCGCGAACCAGCGCCACCGATTCCAGTCGGGCCATCTGCGCCCGGAGCGGTGCGGCAATCGACGCATCCGCCAGTTGCAGCAATTCAGTCCGCTCCAGCGCCTTGTCTTCGTCGATCATGACTTGGTACAGGCTGACACTGATCGGACGACCAAGCCGCTCTTGGAGGAGGTCCCTGATCGCGGCCTCGGCATTTTCCACACGCTCCCGTGCACGGACCGTGGCAACCACTTCGACCGGCGCCTCGCGCGGAAATGTCACGACCAGGTCTGCCAAACGGGCCCGTTCATCCGCAAAAGGAGACAGGATCGTGTCCCGCACGGTCACCGTGGCCCGGGCCTCATAAGCAATGTCGCGCAGAGCCAGGCCGAGTGGAATCGAGAGGGCCGCGAACACGCCGACGACGAGTGCCGATCGCCAATAGCCGCGCTTGCCGCCCGCTTCCTCGTCGCCAAACCCGTAAATCCGGGACAGGACGGTCACGGACAAGGCTATTGCAAGAAGATTGGTCATGAACAGGAAGAAGGCCCCGCCGGCCACAGCGAGCGAGCCGACAGCAATGCCGTAGCCTGTTACCGCCAGTGGCGGCATAAGAGCCGTCGCGATCGCCACACCGACAATCGTCTCCCCTTTCCTGTGGATCACGGCATAGCCGCCAGCCAAGCCGGAAAAGACAGCAACCAGAAGGTCAAAGAAATTCGGCCGGGTCCGGGCCACAATTTCCGGGGTCGGATCTGTCAGCGGCGAAAGCTTCACAATGAGTATAGAAATCAGGAGCGCGCTGAGCACACCCACGACCAGGGACACCGCAGACTTTCGCAGGAAGGAAAGTTTCAGTTCGCTGAGTGAAAAGCCGAACAGCATGATCGGCCCCATCAGCGGCGAGATCAGCATGGCGCCGATGATTACGGCCGGGGATGACAATAGCAGGCCCAGGGTCGCAATCGCGCAGGACATGACAATCATGAAGATATAGCGACCTGACAATTGTCCATCATCACGGACATGCGCGACCACATCTTCATGGTCTACCTGGCGGGAAATCAGGTGCTGGAATGCCCGTATACGGCGCAGTTCTCTATGGAAAACACTGGGCTTCCTGACCGTCTCGGTCCCTGAAAAACTATCCGGCATCACACATACTCCTCGACGCCCTGCAACGCAGGGCGGGTTCTTCTATGCGTTGAGACATGAAAACAGGGTTAGGAAACAATGCCGAAATGCAGTGACCGCCTACTCCGCTGCCACCTCGGCCGCCTCGCGCTCGCGGCGCAGGGATTCGGCTTTCTGCTCCACGAGACCGACAATGTGATCGACCATTTCGGCATTCGAGACATTATGGTCGGCGCGGCCGGAGACGAACATCTTGCCGCTTTCCTTGCCGCCACCGGTAAAGCCCAGATCGGTCAGGGCCGCCTCGCCCGGTCCGTTCACGACACAGCCGATAATCGACAGGCTGATCGGCTCGGAAATATGCGCGAGGCGCTGTTCGAGCAGTTCGACGGTCTTGATGACGTCAAAACCCTGCCGCGCACAGCTGGGACACGCCACGATGTTCACGCCGCGCGTCCGCAGACCGAGCGACTTCAGCATCTCGAAGCCGACCTTCACCTCTTCCACCGGATCAGCGGAAAGCGAGACACGGATTGTGTCGCCAATGCCAGCCCAGAGCAAAGCGCCCATACCGATAGAGGATTTCACGGTACCTGTGCGCAGACCGCCAGCTTCAGTGATGCCCAAATGTAGCGGCGCGTCAGTTGCCTCGGCCAGTTGCTGGTAGGCCGCCACGGTCAGGAACATGTCCGAGGCCTTTACCGAAATCTTATAGTCGTGGAAGCCGAGATCATCGAGGATACGGGCATGGTCCAGCGCGGACTCGACCATCGCATCCGGGCAAGGCTCACCATATTTTTCCAGCAGATGGCGCTCCAGCGAGCCGCCATTGACGCCGATCCGGATGGAGCACCCATTGGCGCGCGCCGCTGCCACGACTTCCCTCACCCGGGCTTCAGACCCGATATTGCCGGGATTGATCCGCAGGCAAGCCGCGCCAGCGTCGGCGGCTTCGATACCGCGCTTGTAGTGAAAATGGATGTCCGCAACGATTGGCACGGGACTCGCCCGGCAAATTTCCGGCATCGCGGCTGTGGAGTCTTCCGTTGGACAGGAGACACGCACAATGTCCACGCCCGCTTCTGCGGCGCGCTCGATCTGCGCGAGCGTGGCGGCGACATCCTCGGTCGGCGTGTTCGTCATGGTCTGCACGGCAATCGGGGCATCGCCGCCCACAAGCACGTTGCCAACGCGGATCTGGCGGGATTTCCGGCGCTCGATATTGCGCCAGGGACGGATTGGATTATGCGACATGGGCGCGGGGTCCTGTCCGGTGAGTGTCCCGGATCACATGGCGGGTCCGGCGGCTCATGGCAAGCCTAGCGGGTCGCCTTGTTGCCACCATTGGCAGCCATGGCTGGGGCCGCCGCGTCGGTGGCACGACCAATCTGGTCATCAATGCTCGCCGAAAACACCTGGGCGCCTTCAGGGCCCAGAGGGCCGATCGTGACATCACCGACACGCCATTCAAAGGCGCCGCCATTGCGGGCAGACACGGTCCAGCCGGCCTGAAGGCGCGGAAAATAGCTTTCCCCGGCAGCCATTACGCGGCTGCGGAAAATCGTGCCATCAGCGCCGCGAACTTCCATCCAGCCCTGCTTCACCGCCACCAGTTCCAGCGGCAAATTCCTGGGGACAGGGCGATCGGATTTCGTGGATTCCGCGAACAGGCTGTCACGCGCACCATTTACGGAGACGACACCAGGTTCGGCGGAAAGTTCGACATTCGGGCGCACCAATTGCGACACGCCGAGCGCGCCTGCGCCCAGCGCAACCAAGACCGCGGCCGCAGCAACCGCGAGTGGCCATTTGGCCTTTTCCGGTGCGATCTGGCCAATCTTGGGGACCGGGGCGTCGCTGTGCACTTCTTCGACAGCGCCGCATTCCTGACTGTAAATCCGGATTACGTCCTTTTCCGGCAGCTGGAGATACTTGGCGTAAGTATTGAGGATCGCGGTCAAATAGCCGCCACGTGGAAGTTCGCCGACTTCCATGCGCTCAATCCACATCAGATAGTCTTTGCGCATCAATGTTGCGCGGGAAACGTCTGCGATTTCGAGGCCCAGAGCCTCCCGCACACGGCGCAGGACCTGGCCCATACGCAACGTCTCGCCATCAAACTCGCGTGCCTCGAAAATCTCCATGGCGCGTTCGCGCGGGGTCATTTCCGTCTCATTCGACACAGATTCCGACACGCTCGCAGACGTGTCCTGCGATGCCGCAGGGCTCGCATCATCACGGTCGTGCTCAGGGGTCAGGTCGTCGTGTGCCATATTCTTCCAGCTCTTCGATACAGCGAGGGGGTCCCCTCCCTGCAGCGCAATTTCTGGTCCATGAATGTGGTTATTATATGGGCCAGTCCATATTAACCATCAGAAAGCTCAATCCCATGATCGGCTGCCAAGGCTAATACTTGGTTACGGAAATCCTGCTTCGGGGCGTCCAGAGCCGCCAAAAAGTCGGGCCTGAATGCCTGCAAGTCGAATGACCTTATCATTTGCTTGACCGGTCCAATAGAGCCCGCCGACATCGACAATGTGGTAAATCCCAGTGCCACGAAGCAGAGCGCAGACAGGGTTGATCCCGTCGCTTCCCCGCACGCGGACATGCGTATGCCATGAGTTTTACAGGCGTCCGAGACCTCTTTCAGGAATCGCAATGCGCTGGGTGACACCAGATCGTAGCGATCCGATACATGCGGCGTCATCCGGTCAGCCGCGAAGAAAAATTGCATCAGGTCATTCGTCCCGACCGACAGGAATTCCGCCTTGCCGGCAAGTTCCGGCAAACCATACGCCAAGGCTGGCGTCTCCAGCATCACGCCGACTTCCACGCGTGACGGTCGGCGGCCTGTGCGCTTTGCCGACCATTCAACTTCTGTCAGCAACAGATCTCGCGCTTCCTCGAATTCGGACGCCACCGTCACCATCGGAAACATGACGGTCAGCGGTCGCTCTCCAGCGGCGCGGACGAGCGCGCGCAATTGGCGTCGGAACAGGCCCCTATGGTCCAGCGCGAACCGGATCGACCGCCAGCCCAGCGCGGGGTTTTCTTCCCGTTGCAAGTTCAGCGCGGGCAACACTTTATCGCCGCCCAGATCCACTGTGCGGAAGATGACCGGCTTGCCATCGGCCTTGTCCAGAACGCGCTTGTAGAGGTCGATCTGGTCATTCAGCTTGGGCAGAGATTCCGAGACGAGGAACTGAAATTCAGTGCGGAACAGGCCTACGCCGTCAGCGCCTGCCTGTTTCATCATGTCCATGTCGAGGTCGAGCCCCGCATTCAGCATCAACGAGACTTCCGTGCCATCGGTCGTGCGGGCTGGCAGATCCTTCAGCGCTTCATAGCCCGCCTGACGTTCTGAACGCAGCGAAACCCGCCCTTTGTACGCATCGTACAGGGAGTCATCCGGGCGAATATGAAGCGTGCCATCCTCGGCATCGACGATGACCCAATCGCCCTGGTCGATGCGTGTGGTCAGGCCGGCAATGCCACCCAGTGTCGGGATACCAAGGGCGCGTGCAACGATGGCCGCATGAGACGAGGCGGCTGCCTCCTCCATCAGGATCGCCCTGAGGCCGGTGTTGGAGTATTCCAGCAGTTCTGCCGGTCCAAGCCGCCGCGCGACAAGCACGCTGCGCTCCTCGCTGATCTGGGGCTTGCCCTCTTCCCCGCCGAGAATGCGTAGCAGCCGGTTGTCGAGATCTTCGAGGTCGTGCAGCCGCTCGCGCAAATAAGGGTCGCGCGCACTTTGCAGACGTGCGCGGTGTTCGCGCCGCGCCCGGTCAACCGACGCCTCAGCGGAAAGCCCGGACTTCACGCCTTCCTGCAGCTTTTCGGCCCAGGACGGATCATGTGCCAGCAGACGATAGGTTTCCATCACATCGCGCGGGTCTTCGCCCAGCGCGGCGCCATCCAATGCCATCATGCGGTCGATAGAGGCCTTCAGCTCCGCCATGCCTTCGGACAGGCGCTTGCTTTCGGTCACCTGATCCGCCGCGAAGAATTTCGCGGCCGGCACGACCGGATCGTGCAACACAGCGCGCCCATAACCGAGGCCTTCGCAAAACACGCGTCCTGTCAAGGATGCCGTGTTGCGCTCTCGCTTCTCATTACCGCCATTGTTCAGCGCATCGGGATCAATCCGATCGACAATCTCGGCCAGCACCATGGCGATTGTCTGGAGGTTGTCGATTTCCTCATCATCATAGGCCCGCTCGGTCCGGTTCTGAACCGTAAGCACACCAATGACACGTCCGCCGCGCAGGATCGGGACACCGAGAAAGGCGTGGAACGGGTCTTCGCCGGTCTCCGGCCGGTAGGAGAATGAGGGGTGGCGCGGCGCGTCCTGAATGGCCATCGGCTCGGCGCGGCGCGCAACCAGGCCGACAAGTCCCTCATTCACGCTGAGGCGTGTGGCGGCGACAGCATCGGCCTTGAGACCTTCCGTCGCGATGAGGAGCAGCGCGCCGCCCTGCAGTCTGAGATAGATGGAGCAGACATCTGCCACCATGGTGGAAGCGATCAGGCGGACGACCTTGTCGAGCCGAGACCGTGTTTCGCCTTCCTCCGCCATAACCTGGCGGAGCCGGTTCATCAGCAAGCGCGTCGCGGGCAGATTATAAGGCATGGTCAGCCCGTATGTCGCAGCCTCTATCAGGCAGCGTCAAGGCCGAATGCCGTATGGAGGGCCCGAACGGCCAACTCAGTATAGGCATCTCCAATCAGTACTGAAATCTTGATCTCCGAAGTAGAGATCACGTCAATATTGATGCCCTTCTCGTACAAAGCCTTGAACATTGTCTCTGCGACGCCGGTATGGCTACGCATGCCAACACCAACGATGGAAATTTTCGACACGTCGCGCACAACTTCGAGGCGCTCATAGCCAATTTCCTCATGCATGCTCTCAAGTGTGTCGCGTGCAATGGGGCTGTCCCGGTCGGTGCAGGTGAATACCATGTTGGCCTGTTCCGGCCCGCGCGCCTGCGCCTGGACGATCATGTCCACATTCACCCCGGCGCGGGCGAGGGCCGAGAAGATCTTGGCGGAGATACCCGGCTTGTCCGGTACTCCATAGAGCGTGACCTTGGCTTCATCCCGGGAATAGGCAACGCCGCTGACAACCTGTTTTTCCACGATTTCTTCCTCTGAGCAGACAATGGTTCCGGGGTTCGGCTCGCCCGGCTTCAGGAAACTGGACAGAACCCTTACGGGCACATTGTGATTCATCGCCATCTCGACAGACCGGGTCTGCAGAACCTTGGCGCCGAGGGATGCCAGTTCCAGCATCTCCTCAAACGAGATTTTCTCGATCCGCTGCGCCTTGGGCACAATCCGGGGATCGGTGGTGTAGACGCCGTCCACATCTGTGTAGATGTCGCACACACTTGCCTCAAGCGCGGCGGCAACCGCCACGGCGCTGGTATCCGAACCGCCCCGGCCAAGCGTGGCCACACGGTCATCGTCGGTCACACCCTGGAATCCAGCGATGACGGCAATCTCGCCGGCATCAATCGCGTCCGGCAGCGTGGAATCATCAAAGCCCATGATCCGCGCGCGGCCATGGCTCTTGTTTGTCTTCAGCCGCAATTGCCATCCGAGCCAGCTCCGCGCCTTCAGGCCCCGCCGGCGCAACGCCAATGCGAGAAGACCTGCCGTCACCTGCTCACCCGAGGCCACGACCACATCATACTCATCATCAAACTGTTCGCGCGGAAGGGCATCGCCCGCAGCGCCTTCGGCATAGCCCACCAGCTTGTTGGTCTCGCCCGACATTGCGGACACAACCACCGCCATGCGCTCACCTTTTTCCGCACGTGCGGCGACGATGTCCGCCACATTCGCAATGCGATCAAGGTCAGCTACGGATGTGCCGCCAAATTTCAGAACCGTGCGCGCCATTTCGCCCCATATCCTGTCGTTTTCTTGGGATATCCCACTATATTCGCCCTCATAGGGGGTGTTCACGCCCGGATCAAACAGGTTTCTTGAACTATGACAGTAGCAAAAGACACGGCAGACCACGCGCCTGCCACACCCAGCATCGATCCGGACGAAGTTGCCAAGTTCTCAGCGATGGCTGCAGATTGGTGGAATCCCCGCGGCAAGTTTCGGCCGCTTCACAAATTCAACCCTGTGCGCTTGCGCTTCATCCGTGACCAAGCCGACAAGCATTTCGGGATTGCACCGGAAGCCAAACGCCCGCTGGACGGCCTGAGACTGCTCGATATCGGGTGCGGCGGCGGGCTCGTCTGCGAGCCAATGAAACGGCTGGGCGCGTCGGTCACCGGCGTGGATGCCTCGGAGGCCAACATCAAGACAGCGATGACGCATGCCAGCGAACAAGGCCTCGACATCGACTATCGCGCAGGCACAGCCGAAGGCCTGATTGAAAGCGGAGAGCCCCTGTTCGACATCGTGCTCAATCTGGAAGTTGTCGAACATGTCGCTGACCCGCACCAGTTCCTGAAAGATACGGGCGGTCTCGTGAAGCCGGGCGGCCTGATGATTGTCGCCACACTGAATCGCACCGCCAAGGCGCTGGCGACCGCCGTGATCGGTGCCGAGTACGTGCTGGGCTGGTTGCCGCGCGGCACACATGACTGGTCGAAATTCGTGACGCCGGACGAGGCCGATGCCGGACTCACAGCCGCAGGCCTCGTCACCGAACCGGCCATCGGCGTCTCCTACAATCCGCTGGCCGACAGCTGGAAGCTCTCCGGCGATACCAAGGTGAACTACATGATCGTGGCCCGGAGACCTGCCGAATGACGAAAATACCCACCCCCGAAGATGTGCTGGCCTACTGGATCGGCGATACGCGCCATTCTGCCGAAAACCTGAAGGAAAAGCACAAGCTCTGGTTCGGCAAATCGGACGAGACCGATGCCGAAATTCGGGATCGGTTCCTGGGCCTGCTGGACGATGCTTCGCACATGCCCTTCGCCGATGATTGGGCGGCCGAGGGCCCGCGCGGACGGTTGGCCGCAATCATTGTGCTTGACCAGTTCAGCCGCAACCTGTTCCGGGGGGATGCGCGCGCATTCCATCAGGACTCGCTTGCCCTTCGTATGTGCAAGGACGGCCTCGCGCTGAATGAGCACAAATCCCTCAGCGAAACAGAGCGCGTTTTTCTCTGCCTGCCACTGGAACATTCGGAATCCCTGGAAGACCAGAAACATTGCGTCGAAATGTTCGAAGAACTGGTCGCGGATGCGCGTCCGGAGTTCAAGGATTTCGCGAAAAGCACGCTGGATTATGCCCACCAGCACTTGAAGGTGATCCAGGATTTTGGTCGGTTCCCGCACCGGAACAAGGCGTTTGGGCGTGAGACAACCGCGGAAGAAGCCGAGTGGCTGGCAGAAGGCGGCGGCTTCTAGTCCAGCATTTCCGGCCCGCGCGGATCCAGGCTCTTGCTGATATCCCGCTGCATGGCCCGGGTCAGCGTGTAGCGTGATGCGACAAGCGCCGCGAGGCCGTACAGGATCACCGGCAACACACAGAATACCAGAAGGAGGCCATGCAGGGCTTCGGGGGAGTTCTCCGCACCCGGCCGGAACCCGGCCACCCGTCCCAGCACGAAATAGCCAACACCGAACGCCAGGCTGCTGCCGATCTTGTAGGCACTTGTCAGGAGGGAATAGTAGATCCCGGCGCGGTTTTCCCCGGTTTTCGCTGCCTGATACTCCACCACATCGGCCGCCATGGAGCGCGCGATAACAACCGGGGCGCTGAAGGCGGCACCATTGACCAGCGCGCCGATCAGAAGCGCCCAGAAACCTCCGCCGAGACGTCCGGCAAGATAGTAGATCACATAGCTCGACATCCCCATGATCACCGCACACAGAAAAGCGGTGTTCTTCTCTGTCCGCGCCGAGAATTTGAGCCAGAAGGGCAACGCTGCAACAGCCGTAGAAAAGAAGATCATCAGCACGACGCTGGACATGGAATCCGACAAGCCAAAGACGTATTCTGCCACGAACAGATAGTTTGACGCCGTAATGGCCACGGCCGTCCCGACCAGCAGCTCCATGGACAGGACAACGCCGAGAAACCTGTTCCTGAGCGCCGCGATCATGGCTTTCAGATCAAACTTGGCTGCTTCGCCCTTGTCGCCGCGCATAGGCCTGTCCGGCACGAAGGTGCAGGCGAGGAAGGCCACGATCGGCAGGGAGATAAGCAGCGCCCAGCCCATGACCTCGACTTGCCCGAACCGGTCCACTTCGACACCAGCTGCAGCGAGGATCGCAGGGACGGCCAGCAGGGCCAGCATGGAGACGATGCTGAGCACCTCCGCCCAGGTAAAGAAACGCGACCGGTCGTCATAATCTGTTGCAATGGCCGGAACCCAGGCCGATCGCGCCGTCTGCAACAGGGTGAACCCGACATAGAACAGGATCATCCAGACCACGAAGTAGGCCGGCCCTGCCCCCCGTTCCGGCATGTAGATGAAATAGGTCGCCAGCCCCAGTATCGGCACGCTCAGTACGATCCAATGGCGCACACGGCCCCACGGGCTACGGTATCGGTCAACCACGAAGCCCATCACCGGGTCGGTCAGGATGTCCCAGAAGCGGAGCACCATGAACAGGAATCCTGTCAGCTCCAGCCCCAGCCCCACCTCGTTCGCATAAAGCGGTGCAAGATACACGGCCAACGGCAACCCCACCCCCGCCAGCGGGACGCTGAGTGAGGAAAAGGCGAGTACTCTCGGTAGGGACAGGCGCGGGCCACTTGCGTCAGTCATGTGCGCAGCCTGCCCGGTAAAAACGTGACGGCCAAGTCATTTTTTTATTGCCGGAACGGTTGACGTCGCGCCGGTCGGGCCTGACACCGGATAAAAGATGTGCCGGGAGGAAATGGGCCAATGCTGAAGAAAATCTTGTTCGGGGTCGTCGCGCTCATTGTGCTTCTGGTGGCGGTGATCCTGTTCCGCACATTCACATATGGCGGCGCGGCGACGGGCGAACGCGTAGAGCTTCCCCCTGTGCCCGACGTCTCCGCAGATCGCGCCGCAAGCCATCTGAGCGAAGCCATCCAGTTCCGCACGATCACGGTCGCTTCCGGCGACCCGCGCGTCGGTCAGGAAGGCCCGTGGCTGGAATTGCATGACTGGTTGGAGACGACCTATCCCGCCGCGCACGCCGCCATGAACCGTGAACTCGTGCCCGGTACCCTGTCCCTGCTCTACACATGGGAAGGATCAGATCCCTCGCTCGACCCGTTGCTGCTGATGGCCCACCAGGACGTCGTACCGGTGAACATCGGCACTGAGGACGACTGGACCGGCGCGCCCTTCGCAGGCGAGATCGTCGACGGCTATGTCTACGGTCGCGGCGCGCTTGACGACAAGGGCAGCCTGGTCGCCCTGATGGAAGCGGCTGACGCGCTCGCCGCAAACGGGTTCCAGCCCAAGCGCACCGTCCTCATCATGTTTGGCCATGACGAGGAAGTGCTCGGCAATGGTGCCGAGGCTGGTATCGCCCTGCTGAAATCACGCGGCATCTCGCCGGTCATGGCACTGGACGAAGGCTTTGCGATTATTGACCCTTCCCCGCTGACCGGAAAGCCAATGGCCTATATCGGCGTCTCCGAGAAAGGCTATCTGACGCTCACCCTGACCGCGCTGGCCGAGGGCGGGCATTCATCCACACCGCCACGCGACTCTGCTGCGGTCCGTCTCGCTCGCGCCATTGTTGCGCTGGATGAGAATCAGATGCCAGCCGACTTTTCCAAACCTCCGGTGTCTGATCTTTTCCGCGTCTCCGCCCCGGACCTGCCCTTCATGCAGAAGATGGCCTTTGCCAATCTCTGGCTGTTCGCAGGCAGCGTGGATTCCGCCATGGCCGATATCCCGGCCGGCAATGCCATGATCCGCACGACCACGGCGCCCACCATGCTGGCCGGCTCTGCCAAGGAAAATGTTCTGGCCCAGCGCGCCATGGCGACCGTGAATTTCCGTGTGCACCCGAACAATACGGTCGAGGACGTGATCAAACACGTGAAAGACGTCACGTCTGACATCAAGGGGATTGAGGTGACGGTCTCCGACGGCGGCATCAGCGGCAGCGAAGCATCGCCAGTCTCGCCTACCGACAACAAGGCCTATGCCGTGCTCGCCAGCGTAGCCGAAGCGCAAGGCGGCGGCGCCGCAGTTGCACCCGGCCTGGTGCTGGGTGCCACGGATGCCCGCTATGCCAGCGCCATCACCGACAGCGTCTACCGCTTCGCGCCGTCCGTGCTGAACCCGACCGACCTTTCAGGCTTTCACGGCACCAATGAACGTCTCGCGGTCGAGAACATGAAACGCCTGTCGGAAGGCTATGCCCAGATCATTGTGGCAATGGATAGTGGGGACTAAAAAACGTTTGATGCCCCCCGCCCACCCGGGTCCCTCGGGGGGCACCAAACTCCCCTCCCACCGTCATGCAGCCACGGGGACTGCAGGACGGTAAGCTTCAGCATCTGATGTGAACTCGGCATGGCCGTAGCGTTTCAGCAACTTGCGGATACGCGCCGTCAGTCGCCGATCCGCAATGCCGCGTAATCCGGGCACGGAAAGGGCAAACCGGTACAGTGCCATCTTGGCCGAGATGTAAGGGAACAGGCCCATCGCCACCGCATAGTCCAGCGGCCCGACTGGCACGCCGATCTCACGCGCTTTCTGGCTGTCACCGCCAAGAAAGTGTTTCACCAGGACCAGCCGCGCGAGCCGCTTTTCCAGTGCGTTGAACAAGCGGTGACCGAGCTTGCGGTCTGGTGGCAAATACGCCTCCAGCGTGGCGCGCACCAGTGTGCCACAAGTCTCGTCGTCAAAGCCCTGGCGTATGGACGCGCCCCGGGCATTCATGATGTCAACAATGCCCTGCGGCGTGTCCATCAGCAAATCTTCCGGCAGGCCGAGCAGGTAACAGCGATAGCGGCTGAACTCGACACGGGCGCGCTCATCCGCAGTGAACTCGGTACGCCCCTCATCCAACATCTGGTAGGCGAGCAGGAACACATCGATCAGGCCAGCTGGCATCTGGTCGACTTGTGGCACCGGAATGCCGTACACGGACACGTCCCAGCTTTTCATCTTGCGCAGGATGTTGAACCGGACCATGGAATGCATCAGCCGTACCATGGCAGCGGCTTTGAAGCCCTCCCCACGCGGCTCCAGCGCACCGGGCAGCGTGGTCACCGTAAAGAAAGTCGCCGTCTCGTTGACGCGGCGCGCAGATGTCGAATATCCGAGCGTGCCCGTAATCGCCATGGGCAGCGCGGTATACTTGTTCATGAAGGTTGCAAGGAACGCCCCCCGGATCATCCACGGGGACGTCACCGCCATGGGGAGGCGGTTCAGCGCCGCGCCCTTCCGCACCATGTCCATGTCCAACCAGTCCGGCCTGGTTTCCATTTCCGTGATCAGGGCCACCAGTTCCGGCGGCGCATCGGGCACAGCTTCCAGCCCCTCATCGCAGGCCGTCGTCAACATATCCACGAGCCGCCTGAAACCATACTCACCCATCAGGGCCGCATAGGCATCAGCCGTCACATCCCCCAACATCGTATAGGCCTTGACCCGCGCAACCATATCCGCTGGAGGCGGCGCCATATTGTGCAGCGATGGCGGTAGTGAACTTTCCGCTACATCCTGAGTGTAGCGTTCTGGTGTCAGCGTGAAATCGACATCGCCATACATTTGAGGCAAGGCTGATTTCTGCAGCTCAATCCGGTCGTGAACCTGCGCGAGCGAGGGATGCATTCAGACGCCTCCTGTAGTGTTCTTGGCAGTCGCCGCCCTATAATGTAAGCAAAGCTCAGATATTCCACTCGCATCAGGATGTACGCAGGGTCAAGCAAATCGGAATGCACAAGTGACTGAAAAAAATAGAAGAAAACCAAGGCAAGCCCGAGCTCAGGCAACGGTGGAAGCCATTCTGGAAGCAACGTTTCAGCTTTTGGAATCGGATGGTCTCACAAATTTAACCACAAACCACATCGCTGAGCGCGCTGGCGTCAGTATTGGCACGCTCTACCAGTATTTTGCCGACCGGGAAGCCATCCTCTTTGCGCTCAGTCAGCGCCAAAGCGACAATGTCCGCAAAATGATCACGAAGATTGTTCTGGATTCCCCTGAGACATCACCCGTACGTGCTGTCATCCGGGCACTGATGCATGGCCCCACAGGTTCGCCTCAAACACGGCTCATCCTCTCAGACGTCCTGTTTCGCTCTGGCGGCAGCGATGTCATGAGCCGTCAGCATTTTGCCTTCCTTGAATCCATCAGTGGGCAGCAAAGTTTCGATTTCCCCCACGGCCGGGAAGCGGCTTTCATCCTGACACACACTGTCGTGCAATTGCTGAGAGCGGCTGCCGCAGAACCGGAATTGGAACTCGATGCGGACATTCTGGAAGATGAACTCGTCCATCTGGTGGAAAGCTATATCGAAAGCCTGATGACACGCACCACTGCGCGGTCAGCTTAGCCGCTATTGAAATGGCCCCAAATGCGTTCGGCCAAAGCTTCGTTGACGCCGTCCACTTCCATCAAGTCGGCGACCTTCGCGCGCGAGACGCCCTTGGCCGATCCGAAATGGTGAAGCAGAGCCTTCTTCCGCGTCGGACCGACCCCTTCGATCTCGTCCAAGGGTGAGGTCTTGATTGCAGCAGAGCGTTTTGCCCGGTGCGCGCCAATCGCCCAGCGATGGGCCTCGTCGCGCAGGCGCTGAAGGTAATAGAGCACTGGGGCGGTTTCCGGCAGCTTGAAGGGCGCGCGGCCCGGCCGGAAGAATTGCTCCCGTCCGGCATTCCGGTCCACGCCCTTGGCGATGGAGACAAGGTTTACATCTTCCGGGGTCACACCAATTCCGGCCAACGCCTCGATCACGGCGTTCAATTGCCCCAACCCGCCATCAATCAGAACAAGGTCTGGCCAGTTTGCGCCATTGCCCTCTTCGCGCTCTTTCAGGGCGCGGGAAAACCGCCGTCGCATCACTTCGCGCATCATGCCGTAATCATCGCCCGGCTCGATGCTCGTATCCTTGATATTGAACTTGCGATACGCGTTCTTGATGAAGCCTTCCGGACCGGCAACCACCATTCCGCCCACGGCGTTTGTGCCCTGAATGTGAGAATTGTCGTAGATCTCGATACGCTCCGGAGGAGTCTCCAGCTCGAACACTTTCGCCACTTCGGCCAGCAGGCGCGTCTGGCTGGCCGTCTCGGCCAGCTTGCGCGACAGGGCTTCCCCTGCATTGCGCACGGCCTGGGTGACAAGGTCCTTCTTGCTGCCCCGTTCGGGACGACGCACTTCCACCTTGCGCCCGGCTTTCAGCTCAAGCGCGTCAGCGATCAGTTCGGCCTGGTCCGGTAATTTGTTCACAAGGATCAGCTTTGGCGGCGGGCGCTTGTCATAGAATTGCACGAGGAAGGCCGACAGCACTTCTTCCGGTGTCTGCTCGCGCTCATGGCGTGGATAGTGCGCGGTCGCCCCCCAGTTCTGTCCCGCCCGGATGAAGAAGACCTGCACACAGGAGACCCCGCCATCCATCTCGATGGCGAACACATCTGCCTCTTCGATGTCTTCCGGGTTCACATCCTGACTGGCACGCACATGGGCCAGCGCCCGGATCCGGTCGCGCAGCCGCGCCGCACGTTCAAATTCCATGTCATCTGCCGCCGCTTCCATATCGGCAGCGAGGCGCTTTTGCAGATCGGCCCCCTTTCCGCGCAGGAAGTCTGCCGCCTGATCGGCAAGCGCCTGATAGTCCTCGGTCTCGATCAGCCCGACGCAGGGCGCCGCACAGCGCTTGATCTGGTGCAACATGCAGGGCCGCGTGCGCACACTGTAGACACTGTCCTCACAGGTGCGCAGCAGGAAGGCTTTCTGCAATGTGTCCAGCGTCCGCATGACAGACCCGGCACTGGCGAACGGACCGAAATAGTCGCCTTGATCCATCTTGGACCCGCGATACTTCTTGATCTGGGGCGCTTCATGGTCCCGGCGGATCAGGATGTAGGGAAACGATTTGTCGTCACGCAGCAATACGTTAAAACGCGGCTTAAGGCTCTTGATGAGACTCGCTTCCAGCAGCAGCGCTTCGGTCTCCGTCTCGGTGACCACGAACTCCATCCGCTTGGTCATGGAGATCATGCGGGCGATCCGCTGGGTATGCCCGCCGAGCCGCGCATAGTTCGAGACCCGTGCCTTCAGGTCGCGCGCCTTGCCCACATACAGGACATCGTCATGTTCACCGAACATGCGATAGACGCCCGGCTTTGCAGGCAGTCGTTTGAGATTGTCCTTGATGACGTCAATGCCCCGTAGGGACGCTGCGCCGGAATCAGTCGGGTTCATGCCTCAACAGATAGTCCGGCTTGGCCGGGGATGCGAGCCTCAGAAGAAGTTCATTACATCCTGAACGTCAAACCGGGAGTCAATCATCCATCCCGCACCGAAGCTGAACAGCATCACCAGGACGATCGACGAGACGAAGGATCGCCCCCGTGCCGGGTCGGCCTTGCGACGCCCTGCCCGCACCAGGATCAGCATGAACAATATCAGAATGAACACGACCATGAAGAACAGCTTCTCCATGTCGTCGAGACGATCTACCCAACGTGAGAATTCGAGATAGGCCTCATTGGCCACTTCGGCGACCTTGTCCAGAACCCGATTCAACAGGTCCATACTCGATGAAATGCTCATGGCTCCGTATCACTGATCCCTTTCCGGGACCGCCTTTCGACTGGGTTGCATAATCCTGCATCATGCCAAAACAAGGCTAATAGTCTGGCCCAAGCGCGCAGGTGATTTTTGGGAATGTTGTTAAGGCCTCAGAAAGGCTTTGAGGCCGGCCCTTGAGGCCCGTGCGTCAGAATTACCCTCGCCCTCCCCTTGCGGGCCGGGGCCCTCAGGATTAAGCGAAGGCAAACGCCGCCGCGCGTGACACTTCACGGGAAAACCTCATGTCCGACACCTTCCACTTCTCCGATGCCCTCGACCGCGTAAAGCCATCTGCCACCATCGCCGTCACCACCAAGGCCAATGAGCTGAAACGGGCCGGACATGACGTGATTGGTCTTGGCGCGGGCGAGCCGGACTTTGACACGCCGGACAATATCAAGGACGCCGCCATCCAGGCGATTCGCGATGGCAAGACCAAATACACGCCCGCCGATGGCATCCCGGAGCTGAAGGAGGCGATCTGCGCCAAGTTCCAGCGCGAGAACGACCTCACCTACACGCCCAGCCAGATCCACATTGCGCCGGGTGGCAAGCCGGTCATCTACAATGCCTTCCTCGCCACCCTGAACCCCGGCGACGAAGTCATCATCCCGGCCCCCTATTGGGTGTCGTATCCAGACATGGTCCTGCTCGCCAGCGGCACGCCCGTCGCCATCGAATGCGGCCCGAATGCCCAGTACAAACTGACACCCGCAGCCCTCGAGGCCGCCATCACCCCGAACACCAAGTGGCTGCTCCTGAACTCGCCATCCAACCCGACCGGCGCCGCCTATACCGAGGCTGAGCTGCGCGGGCTCGCCGACGTCCTGCTGCGCCATCCGCATGTCTGGGTTCTGACCGACGACATGTACGAACACCTCGTCTATGACGACTTCAAATACTTCACGATCGCCCAGGTCGAGCCCGCACTGTACGAGCGCACGCTCACCGTAAATGGCGTCTCCAAGGCCTATGCCATGACCGGCTGGCGCATCGGCTATGCGGGCGGCCCGGAAAAACTGATCACCGCCATGCGCAAGGTGATCAGCCAGACCACATCCAATCCCTGCTCGATCAGCCAGTGGGCCGCCGTCGAAGCGCTGAACGGCCCACAGGATTTCCTGCCCACACGCCGCGCCGTCTACCAGCAGCGCCGCGATATGGTGGTCGCCGGCCTCAACGCCGCCGAAGGAATCACCTGCCCCACGCCGGAAGGCGCCTTCTATGTCTATCCGTCCTGCGCGGGCGTCATCGGCAAGACCAGCCCATCCGGCAAGGTGATTGAAAGCGACAAGGATTTCGCTGCCGAATTGCTGGAGCAGGAAAAGGTGGCCATCGTCTTCGGCGAGGCGTTCGGCCTGTCCCCGGCCTTCCGCGTGTCTTATGCCACCTCAACCGAGGCGCTGCAGGAAGCCCTCACGCGCATCCAGCGTTTCTGCGCAAATCTGACATAGGAAACTGCTATAGAACAATCCTATATCCGGCCTTCCCCCTATTGATTGGCATGGAACGATCGGGGCTCTTACGTCTTTGATAAGAGAGACAAAGGAGTTACCCCCATGCCTGTAGATATCGGTTTGAACGACGAAGCCCGTAATACGTCCGCTGACGCCCTGCGCGTTTTGCTGGCGGAGACTTATGCACTCTATTCCAAGACCCACGGATATCACTGGAATGTCACCGGTCCGCGCTTCAACAGCCTGCACACCATGTTCGAGACACAGTATAACGAACTCTGGATGGCGCTGGATGAGATTGCCGAACGCATCCGCGCGCTGGGCCATTTCGCCCCGACATCACCCGCAGAAATGGTAGAGCCAGCCACGATCAAGCCCGACAATGGCATTCCGGACGCCGACACGATGGTCGAGAACCTGGTCAAAGGGCATGAAGCCGTCAGCCGCGCTGGCAAGGCAGGCCTGAAAATTGCCGAAGACAATGGCGACGCGGTGACCGCAGACCTGATGACTCAGCGCGCGGCGATCGCAGAAAAAACAGCCTGGATGCTGCGCGCGAACCTCTGATCCGCCCGCCAATACTGGATTGGCGCATCCTGCATATTGCACTGCACAACACTTGCCGTGCCTCATGGGCTTGACCGCGCCCATGAGGCGCGGCAATCTTGCATTCAGTTAATGAAAAAGCGGCCGTTAGAGCCCTGAATTCAAGGCAAAAAAAGGCCCGGCAGCGAATGAACGCGCCGGGCTGTAAGTATCGGGCCCCGTAGGGGGGAGGAAACGCCCAATCGGAGGAATGATTGGGTTAATGCCCGAGGCCCTTGGCATGCGTGGTAGATAACCTCTCTCCCGATGATTACAACCAACATGACAGCAAAGCTTTCATGCACTTATGCATGGATGTCGCATTTCTGACTAATTCTGACGCATAGCCGGACGGCGCAGGATCTCGGTCTCTGCGGTGATGAAGTCCCGGAAGGCCGACACGCGCTTCGAGCGGCGCAGATCGCTCGGATAGATAAAGTAGAGATCGAAGATCGGGCCGACCGTCTCCGGCAACACTTTCACAAGCCGCGGCATGGTCCCGGCCATATAGTCCGGCACGTCGGCAATCCCCAGCCCGGCATCCACGGCCCGCAACATGGCGAACACATTGTTCACCTTCAGTGCGGCCTGGCGCGGCGGGCTGTCATCCCGGCCCACACGGCAGGCAAAGCTCATCACATCCAGCATCGAGCTTTCATCGCCATAGGCAATGATCCGGTGATTATCGAGATCCTGCGGCGTGCGCGGCATGCCATAGGCTTTGAGATATTCCGGCGAGGCATAGAGATTGGTCGCCACCGTGCCCAGCTTGCGCTGGATCAGGTCCGCCTTGTCGGCAGCCCACAGGCGGATGGCGCATTCGGCCTCCAGCTTCAGCAGGTCATATTCGCGGCTGTCATCAAGGCGCAGGTCGAGATTCATGTCCGGATGCTTGCGGGCAAACCCGCCCAGGCGCGGCACCAGCCAGGTCGAGCCGAACGCCACTGGCGCAGCGACGATCAATTCGCCCTGAGGGGTTTCCTGCTGGTCCTTCAGCAGGGCATTGGCCGATTGCGCCGCCGTCGCCATTTCCATGGTCGAGCGGAACAGCGTATGACCGCTATCGGTCAGCACCAGGCCGCGCGCATGCCGCTGGAACAGGGAGACGCCCAGCGCCTCTTCCAGCGCCGCAATCTGGCGCGAGACCGCCGACTGCGAAATGCCCAGCCGCTCGCCGGCAGACGTCAGGCTGCCCGCTTCGGCCGCCGCGTGAAATGATTTCAGCTTACCCCAATCCATGGGGAGCGTTTGTGACGCCTAAATGACCCCACGGCAAGCAGAGAATGCGGGCGGCGGCAGCGGCGCAACCTGTAAGGCGGATTGAGCCAAGCGATACCCGCCAGATGGTGAACGCCTTTGAGGTTTCTGATGGAGAGGCAATCGCATTGGGCAATTCTGCATACAAAAATCACCACTGCAAAATAGTGGACTCAGGGAGATATCCTGCGACCAGGGATTTGAATCCGATGTTTGGGGACACCGCCTCAAGTTCAGGAAACACGGACTTGGCAACGCAAATCTGGTAGCGCTCCCGATCAGGCCGGAACAGAAGCTGACCTTTCGTCACCTCTGGCCGAAGATGCATACTCTTGAACTTACTGAGAAAAAAATAGCCATTGCCGAGCTTCTCAATACTGTAAGACGAACGCTCCAGATCAATCGCATCCAGAACAACTGTAACGTCCATCGCCGTCAGTTGCGGCGCTATATCATTCAGCAAGGCCTCATCATATGTGGCCTCACGAACACTTAACTGATCTTCGAAAAGGCTCAGAAGCTTCCGGGTGCCCTCCGGGCGGGCAAGCAGGCAACTCCTTAACCTCGCAATGGTAATTGGATCGTTCCGGAAATACTCGTCGGCCTCTTCCTGCGTATCGAAAAATTCGGCGTCCAAGCTAAGGACAAGCGACGCCTCCTTTAAACTCTCAAAACCCTTTCCCGGACTTGGCCATTGCGGGTGCAATGGATCAACACCTGTGGGCGTCACCGCGTTCAGAAAGCACTCTTCCGTCATGGGGTGAAGCCAACAGAAATCAGCTTCATCTTCCGTTGCCAGATTGTCCGGCACGAAAATTGTGACAGCTACCCTGTTAAGCGCGGCAGGATGGGTCCGCCAGACCGGCATATCTCGCACGAGATCCTGGACCACGCCCGGTAATTTATCGAAATGCACCATGCGCGACATGTCGGAATCACTCATGGGGTGCGGATCGCTGGGATCCGGAATGGGATCTCTCATATATCACAGACCTTTCTTCTTTTGTGCATCACCGCTCTCTGCCCGCTTCAGAGAAACTTCTCCCTCGGCAACCTCTATGCAGTAATCATTCGTACTGCTGGAGGATGTGAACCTCAAGCCTGACAATTGCGCTTGAGCTGGCCAAGCAGGAGAGACACCCGAACTTAAATCCCTATCCGTCTGATAGCCCCTTCCCCCATACTTCCCCCATGGATGCGCAGACCGACATTCTCAAACGCGGGTTGGAACACGCTGCCCTTGCCGTGATGGATGCGTCGGCGCTGGCGAACCTGCATCTGGGGCCGAAGCGGATCGGGCGCGGCCTGGCGCAGCGCGTCTCCGGCCGGCTCCGCATTCTTGAGACAATCGTCCGCCGTCTGATCCTTGTCATGGCGCTCAGCCTGTCCCCCGCCCCGACCCTGCCGCGACCGGCCAATCCCGCACCAGAGCCCGACCTGCCCGAAGGCGTCGAACTGGCCATCTTCCCGCGCCTCTCCCCCAGACGGCTGACACTGCTGCCCGCGCGCCAGGCCTTTGAAGGCCCCGGCGGCTTTCCGGACATTTCCGGTACCAGTTATGGACCCGTTTCCCCCCACAAGCTGATGGCCCGCATCGCTGCGCTCCGGCGCGTGATTGCCGCGCCCGAAGCCCACGCGACCCGCCTCGCCCGCACCCTCAACCGCCTGCAGAAAAACGGCGAGCCCAAGCCAATGGTCGGCGCAGCAACGCCCGCCTATCGCCTCTCGCCTGAGCTTGGCGCGCTGGCCGCCATGTTGCCCGCGCAGATCAGCGCCGGGCTGGAATCATGGGAAAGCTCGGGCTGACTCCCCCGAGAAACCATTCCTTTCCGCCCGTTTCCCTCGCGTGACGGCCCCTTGTCATGCCTGTCATTCTTTCCGCGTGGTGGTACACTCCCGACCGGGAGGATACGCGTATGCCACGACTGAAACAGGCGGGCCGCGAAGCCGGAAATCCGTTCGCGAACCAGATTTTCGATTTATTGTTTGAAGACCGGGACCCGATTGCCGAACCCGGCACCGCAACCGGAACGCCCGGAAACTGGTGGACGGTTTTCAACATCGTGCCGGATGCCTTCAAGCACACGACCGAAGGCTTCCAGTTCTACCGCTCAAAGAACCGCAAGCTCGACCCGAAACTGCGCGAGCTTGGCCAGATCCGCGCCGGCTTTGCCGTCGGCTCGCAATTTGTCTTCTCGCAGCATTGCAAGGCCAGCCGCGATGTCGGCCTGACCGAAGACCAGATCGCCGCCATTCCCCACTGGCAGGTCGCAGACTGTTTCAGCCCGCTGGAACGCGCCGTGCTCGCCTATACGGACGGCCTGGTCCTGCAACGCGGCCGCGTGCCCGATGGCGTGTTCGAGGCCCTGAAAGCGGAATTGTCGGACGAGGAAATCCTCGAATTCACCTACATCACCTGCACCTATATGATGCACGCCATCATGAGCCGTGCACTGAAACTGGAATATGATGATGTGGATGAACGCGTCGTCGAAATCGCTGCACCGGATGGATCGGATACAGACGTCATGTCGATGGTCGACAAGGAAGGAAACTGAACATGGCCTATCATCATCTCGCGCTCGCCGCGAAAGACATGAAAGCCACGCATGCATTCTATGAAGGCATCATGGGCTTTGAACTGGTCAAGGTCGAAGTCGCCCCAATCATGGGCGGCGGCTGGGGCAAGCATTTCTTCTATCGGATGGATGGCGATGACAGCCGCTTCATCGCCTTCTGGGAATTGCACGAGACCGATGGTAGCGACGATTATGTCTACGACATCAACGCCGCCGCCAAACTCCCGCCGGGTACAAATCATTATTCTTTTTCGGTGGATACGAAGGAAGAACTGGAAAGCTGGAAACAGAAATGGCTCGCCGCCGGGCTCGACGTGTTCGAGATCGACCATAATTGGTGTCACTCGATCTATACGAAGGACCCGAACGACAATGCAGTGGAATTCTGCCTGACCTCCGGCACCTTCACCGAGGCCGACCGCCAACGCGCGCTGGACGCCTTGTCGGAAACCGAGTTCAAGCCCTCTCCGCCGCCGGCCTTCATGCAAATGTGGAATGCCGAGAAAGCCGTCAGCTAACTACCAGCGCGCCGAATAGCCTCTCGTATCGACATGCACGAACGGCCCATGCGCCGCATTCGATCCATAGGCCGATGCGCCGCCCACGACCCAACCTTCGGGCTGCTCGGCGGCAAGTTCGTCAATCAGCTTGACCAGCGCGCGGGCATCTTCCTTGTCGATCCGGCCATTGCCGTCGAGATCATCCATCTGCCCGTCCCGGTCCTGATCAATATAGATATCGGCGGCATCACCATACAAATGGCGCGATGAAGTCGTCGTATTGCCAATGGCCGCATTATAGAACGGCGTGCGATAGCCACTCATCACGAAGAAAGTATCCGCTTCCCAGCCCTTCTCATTGGCAGCGGCAAGAAGGGTTTCGAGCTTCACCAGCATTTCCGGCTGCATCAGCAGATAGGTCGGCTCATGTCCCGGCTGCTGCTTGCAGCGGAACTGGCCGAGCTGGAAATTGGGCGAAACGCGCAGATCCTCCGACATCGCCGTCAGGTCGATAAACCCCTTGGGCACGGCATAGGAAGGAAGGTCCCGCAACGGTCGGGCATACATTCCAATCCGATAGCCATTCAAGCTGTCATCCACGCCATTCTCGAACGGCGTCAGCACCAGCAGGTTCAGGCGGGTTTCAGCGCCGCGATGGGAGATCTTCATGTCGGCCATCCCCGGCGCCTCCGGAGCGGTCCAGGCAATCTCCGCCGCGTCACGGCTCAATTTTCCATCAGAAATCTCAATACGGGCATCTTCGGGAATGGCCAGCCTGATCTCCTCCCCCGGCATGGCGGAAACAGAGATCAGCGGCAGCGCAGAGCGTGTTCCGTTTACGGTAATCTCGACGCCAGCACCTGTCTTGACGGTCTCAGTCTTGTCGACCGGCTGGACCGGGTGCAGCTCCGCCGATGCGATGATCCAGGGCAGGAAGATGAATTTCATGAACGCGGAAAATATGGGTCTGGTCCTCTTGTCTGGTCTGAGCAGGCACGCATCACTTTAACCATTACGCATGCCCCCTCAAACGCATCAGAGCGCAAATAGTGCCATACTTTTTCTGATGTTTTTCAGAGCCGTAATTCGGAACCGGAACGGGCGCGATCGGTTTATCCAGCAACACCGCGAAGAGTTCCGCCAGTCTTCCCGACCGGCCAGGCCAGCCTGCTGCGGCGGCCGCGCTCTTCTCTAACAAGAGTATTTTGGAGATTATTTATGCGTACGCATCGCCGACTTCTTGCATCAACCCTCCTCGCGACCGCTGGCCTGCTGACCGCCATTCCCGCCAGCGCCCAGCATGCCGCGCCCGCCGATACTGTGCAGCTGGCCGACCTGAGCGAGAAAGAGGCCATGGGCGGCGAACTTGAAGCGGAAAAAGCCTCTGCCATCCAGACCCTGATCCTGAATGACTGGCTGGAGCGCGAATTGGGCAGTGAGACCGAAGCTGGTGTCCTGACCACAGTGCGCGCCGCCTATGCTCAGAATGTCTTCAAGCCGATCTGGACCGAGAAAGGGATCCGCTCGCTGAAGCGCGCGCGCAGTGATCTCTTCTCATACGGCCTCGTGCCATCCGACGTCTCGAAAGCCAACCTCAACAAGATCGCAGCCAAGCGCCTGAAAGGCGACAGCGACGAGATTCGCGCCACAGCCGATCTGCAACTGACCGCAGCCTGGATCCGCATGGCCTCTGCCGTAAGCGGAGGATTGTCCGATAATGGCGAAGCGGCAAAATCGAAGACCGATGCGCCCTCCAAATCCACTGTGCAGAAAAGCCTGATCAAGGCGGCGCGGGGTGATGCCGACGACATCCTTTCCGAGCTCGAACCTGAGCACCCCCAGTATAATCGTCTCAAGAAACAGCTGAAACAGTATCGCGAAATCCGGTCGGAGGGCGGCTGGCTCGCCATCCCGGATGGGGAAGCGATTGAACTGGACGACGAAGACCCACGTATTCCGGCCCTGCGCGACCGCCTGGAAGCGGAAGGCTATTACACGCCCGAGACATGGGCAGGCGATTTGCTGTCCGCCATCAGCATGGCTTCAAAAAATGATGACGGCACATCCGCTACGGAGATCGTGTTTGATGCGCGTCTTCAGAGCGCCCTGAAGGACTTCCAGCGCCATCACGGCCTTGAGGATGACGGTGTTGTGGGCCGGAACACGCTTGCGGCGCTGAATGAGAGTGTCGACTCCAAAATCGACCGGATCGCCGACACGATGAATCGCTGGCGTCATTATGATGATCTGGGTGACCAGTATATCTGGGCCAATATTCCATCCTTCACCGCCGAAGGTTGGCGTCACAACCGTCGCGAAATCGCGATGAAGACCATTGTTGGCATGCCCAGCCGTGAAACCCCGGTTTTCTCCGACCAGGTGGAATACGCAGTCGCAAATCCGCGCTGGTATGCCCCGGTCAGCATCGTGCGCCGCGACAAGCTGCCAAAGCTGGCCAAGGACCCGTCCTATGCCGCCCGCAAGAATTTCAGGGTGATTGAACGAGCCACGGGTCAGTCTGTCTCCGCCGCCTCGGTAGACTGGACCGATCCAGTCGCCGCCGACAACTACCAACTGGTCCAAGGCCCTGGCGCGAACAATGCGCTGGGCGATCTGAAAATCATCTTTCCCAATCAGTATTCTGTCTATCTCCATGGCACGCCCGGCGTGAGCCTGTTTGACAGGGCCCAGCGCACGTTCAGCTCAGGCTGCGTCCGTCTGGAAAGGCCTGAAGACATGGCGAAATGGATTGCGGCGCATGACCCGGAAATCACATCCAGGGATGTATCGGAGGCGCTCGAAGGGTCAAATCCGGAACGAATCGAGTTCAAGTCCGAAACCCAGATTCACATCACCTACATGACCGTCACAGTGGACGAAGACGGGGAGCCGAATTTTTGGCGTGACGTCTATCACGAAGAAGACGGCATCGAGATGGTCGACAAATATGCCCCACTCTACCAGCCCGCCCAGGATGAGGAACTGGCTCAAGCGACATCCGACCAACGCAAGGGATAAGGCTTACTGGCTCGCCCAGAGAATACGGGCGAGCCAGGCAATCTCTGACGGTTTGAAACTGCGTACGGGATAGGCCGGGTTCAACGAGGCCAGTTCAACTGTGCGCGTATTCTTGCGCGCCAGGACCTTGGCCATCACTTCGCCACCAACAGTTTTTGCCACCACCCGATCGCCCGGTTTCACCTCGGAACCCGGCGACACGATAATCCGGTCCCCGGCCCGATAGGCCGGCTCCATGGAATCTCCGCTGATCTCCAATGCGTAAACCGACTCCGTTTCCAGCCCCGGAAACCGAACCTCCTCCCAGCCGCCGCCGACAGGAAAACCGGCATCATCGAAGAAGCCGTCCTGCCCAGCCTGCGCAAAGCCTATCAGGGGGGCAATCGCTCCGCGCCGACCATCGACCAAGGCGGCAAAATCCTCAAACCGACTGCCAACAGATTCCAGGACGCGCGCAAGGCTTTCCGTGGACGGCCAGCGCGGACGTCCATCAGCCCCTTCCCGCTTGGAAGGATTGAAGGCCGTCGGATCCAGCCCGGCCCGGCGTGCCAGTCCAGACGGCGTCAGCCCATGATGCGCAGCAAGGGCATCAAGCCCCCGCCAGATATCTCGATGTTTCATGGGATAATTTTCCCAAAGGTTGCACTCGCCGCTAAATAGGAATATTCACCTATTGTCAAGTGAGGGTGGGAAAACTGCAATGAAACTGTTCATACATGGCGTTCCGGATACGCCGCATCTGTGGGAGCCACTGATTGCGGCGCTCGGTCTCGGCGCCGATGACTATCGCGCCCCCGCCCTACCCGGCTTTGGCTGCCCGCGTCCGGACGGGTTCAGCGCAACCAAGGACGCCTACGCGAACTGGCTGGTCGAGCAGATGGAAGCGGCCGGTGGCAATGTCGATATTGTCGGCCATGACTGGGGCGCACTGCTGACCCTGCGCGCCGTGTCCCTCAGGCCGGATCTTGTAAGCAGTTGGTGTGTCACCAATGCGGTGATCGACCCCGACTATCGCGGCCACTCGCTGGCAAGGCGCTGGGCAACGCCTGTGCTGGGTGAGCTTGTCATGCTGGGCATGCGCAACAAGAAACGGCTCCTTCCTGCACTGGTTTCCGGCGGCATGCCGCGCAGCCTGGCCGAGCAGGAAGTTCCGCTCATCGACAAGACGATGCGGCAGAGCATTCTTCGCCTCTACCGGTCAGCGGCCGGCCTGCGCTTCTCGGATGAATGGGTGAAGGGTCTCGAAAATCTGCCGGAGCGCGGCCAGTTATTCTGGGGCGAGACGGACCCTTATGTCGACCTCTCTGTGGGCGAACGATTTTCCAAACGCTGGAACGTTCCGCTGCATGTCGAGCGCGGCGCCGGACATTGGGCCTGTGCGGAGCGGGCAACCGAGTTCGCTGCCCTGCTCCAATCACACTGGGCCTGAGTTTCAGGCAGCTTCCTTCTTCGGGCTGCCCAGTTCCTGTTTCACGCGCTCGGCCAGCTGGCGGACGGTGAACGGCTTCGGCAGGAACGAGACCGCGCGGTCGTCGTCCAGCTGTTTGGCAATGTCGCGCTCGGCATAGCCGGAGATGAAGATCACGCGGGCATGACCCAGCAGATCCTTGGCTTCGCGGATCAACGTCGGACCATCTTTGCCCGGCATCACCACATCGGAAATGACAAGATCAAAACTTTCCGGATTGTCCTCGAGAATTTCCATCGCTTCTTCGCCATCGCAGGCCTCTTCGACTTCATAGCCGCTCGATCGCAGAAGCGATGCGGCAATGCCGCGCACGCCATCTTCGTCCTCGATCAACAGGATGCGGCCGCGACCGGAAATATCCACCGGCTGGCTGGCAATTTTCTCGGCCTGCGCCATGTCCACCGGCTCAGGTATTTCCTCTGCCTTGAGCGCGGGAAGATAGATGTGGAACGTTGTGCCCTTGCCTACGCTGGAAGTGGTGCAGATATAGCCGCCCGACTGCTTGATGATGCCGTAGACCGTCGCAAGCCCGAGACCTGTACCGACGCCAGCTTCCTTCGTCGTGAAGAAGGGCTGGAAGATCTTGTCCATGACGTCTTTCGGCATGCCGTGACCGCTATCTTCCACTTCGATCAGCATATAGTCGCCATCGCTCACAAAGGCGAAGCCCTTGTCCTGGGCTTCCTTGCCGGTGGCGCGCGCCGTGCGGATTGTCAGCTTGCCACCATTCTTGTGGCTGAGCATCGCGTCGCGCGCATTGGTGGCAAGGTTGAACAGTGCGTTCTCAAGCTGGTTTTTGTCGGCCTTGATGTAAGGCACATCGCGGCCATGCTTGACGTCCAGCTCGATCCGCTCATCCAGCAACTGGCGCAGGAGGATCGAGAATTCAGACATGAAGTCCGTCACCGCAAACACTTCGCGCTTGAAGGTCTGCTGGCGCGCATAGGCGAGCAGCATCTTCACAAGGTCTTTCGCACGGATCGAGAATTCGTGGATCGATTTCAGATTGGAATAGGATGGATCTCCCAGAGGGTGGTGAACCATCAGCTGTTCATTATTCAGGATGATGCCTTGCAGCACGTTGTTGAAATCATGCGCGACGCCGCCGGCCAGTTGTCCGATGGCCTGCATCTTCTCACCGTGCGCCAGACGCATTTCCAGCTGGCGCTGTTCGGTGATGTCCATGACATAGGCCACCGAGGGACGGCCTGCGCCGTCAAGCGCCACGAAGACGTTTACGTGCTTGGGCTCTTCTCCAACCAGTTTCAGGTTCACTGGCTTGTCGATGGCATCAATGAGCAGGCTCTTGAGTGCATCTTCGCCTTCTTCCGGGGCAAACAATTCAGAGAACTTGCCGCCCGGCGCGGCTTTGCCCTCGGTCAGGTCCATCAGCGAACGGTTGGCATCCATGATGATTGCGCTGTCTACGCTGCCGCCCTCGAGGCGCACCGCTCCAAAGGGCGCATCATCAAACATCGGATCACCATCCGGACGCGGTGGGCGTGACGCGGTCGAAATGCGGAAGCCTTCCTCGCCGGTGTTCATGACTTGCTGGCTAGCCAGAATGATCGTGCGTCCGGTCGCGTCCGCGCCCTTGCCCGACCAGGTCGTAATCGCCTGAACCGGGCGCTCAACACCATCACGTCCGCGCAGCTGAATGTCGACCCGGCCCGGCACGCCGGACTTGCGGTCACGCGAGAGCATCTTCACGAACTCAGGGCGCATGATGTCGTCGATACGAATATTCTTGGCCGTCTCCGGCAGACCCAGCATATCGCGCAGCCAGCCATTGGCATAAGTGATCGTGCCATCCGGGCGCGCAGCGAAGAAGCCCATCGGCGCGTCTTCGACATAAAGCGATTTCAAGTCGGCCGCGCCGGTCGCTTCGCGCTCGCCGGCGATCGGACGAATGCGCCAGAGCACTTTGTCACGCGGTAGCGGCGACACAGTGATTTCGAACTGGGCGGGCACACGCTCCGGGCCGATCGTGATCGGCGGCAGGATTTCGCGGCGCGCATGACCGGCCTTCGCCCCCTTGGACAGGCGGTAAACCGGTGCGGCCAGACCTGGATTGGCACCGAACAGGCGATCCACGGTCACCGGAGCGCCTTCGGCTTGGGAGCCGATCAGCGCAAGGCTTGTCAGCTCGCGATAAGATGTATTGGCCGCAACAGGTGCACCCCCCTGATCGGCAATCAGGACCGATTCATCCAGCGCCTCGATCCAGCCAAAGCGCGGCGTCGCCGCTTGAGCGGCGCGCGCAATCGAGCCGCGCTCCGGGAACAAGCCCAGCATCCGGCCAGCGCCGCGTACGCTCCACAGCAAGAATACCAGTCCACCAGAGGCCATCGCAATCAGTAGGATCGGGCCAGGCGCGCCCGAAGCATTTGGCCAGGCAAGCGCAACACTGGCCGCAGCAATCGAAACGAGCAGGCAGACCCAGAACGAAAGCTGCATGAAATCCACGCGTCCGCGCTCAGTCACTTCGCTTGTTTCAGCGGTGGTATCCTGATCGTCAGCGGGAGCGGCCTTCGCCTGCATTTGAAAATCCATTGGTCGCTTTACACTCCTGTTGCCAGCCGCCAAGGTCAGGCCAGCACTCTACGCCTTTTCCGTTCGGCATCACTGCCGACTCAGTCATACGGAATCCTAGTGTACCAAATGTGGCACGACAAAGGTTAATGAAAGCGAAAAAGGCGTTAAGACAAACGTTGAAAATTACAGAAATCACAGTGGAATCGGAGCTTTTCATGAGACGAACTTCAACAGCAATCGCAGCGCTCCTGCTGCTCGGCGCCTGCCAAAGCGCAGATGACACAACGCTGCCGCCTCCTGTCGCTGAAATGCCGCCTCCGCCAACCCAAGCCGACCGGAGCGAACTGGTCGCGGCCGAAAGTGCCCGGCTGAATGAATGGTTCGAGGACAAGTTCCAGGAAACTCTGGACCGCAACCCGATGTACCAGACCTATCTCGGTGTGAAGACCGACTATGACAAATGGAATGACGTCTCCGACGCCAAGGCTATCGAAGATATGGAAATCCAGCGCGCCAATATCGCTGAGATGAAAACACTCTTTGATTTTGACCTACTGAATGATCAGGCCAAACTGTCCTGGCGGCTCGCCGAATATGAGCTGGCCGAAGCAGAAGCCGGATTTCCGTATCGCCACTATGATTATGTTTTCGACCAGATGCGCGGCGTCCAGTCCGGCATTCCGGCCTTCTTGGTCAACCAGCATGGCGTGACCAGCCTGTCCGATGCGGAGGCCTATGTGGCCCGCCTCGAAGGCGTGGAAACTTACCTGGCGCAAAACATTGAAAATGCGGAATATTCCGCCAGCCTCGGTATCATGCCACCCGCCTTCGCTTACCCCTACGTACTGAACGATTCCAAGGGCGTAATCACCGGCTATCCCTTCACGACCGATGTGAGTGATGGCAGCGAAGACAGCCCACTGATGAAGGATTTCCGCAGCAAGGTCTCCGGACTTGTTGAGGCCGGAACGATTGACGATGTTCAGGCGGCTAAGCTGCTCGCTGATGCCACCACCGCCCTCACATCAGCGGTCGGCCCGGCCTATGAAAACCTCATCGCGACCATGACCGAGCAGGCCAAAAGCGCGACCACAGAGGATGGCGCATGGAAGCTGCCCGAGGGCGACGCCTATTATGCGATGCGTCTGAAGCGGATGACGACGACCGACAAGAGCGCGGCAGAAGTCCACCAGCTCGGCCTTGACGAGGTGGCTCGCATCCATGAGGAAATGCGCGGGATCATGGCGAAGGTTGGATTCGAGGGCACGCTGAAGGAATTCTTCGAGTTCATGCGAACAGATGAGCAATTCTATCTTCCCAACACTGAAGAAGGCCGCGAGGCCTATCTGGCCGAAGCTCGCGCCCAAATCGAGCTTATGAAGGTCGACCTGCCCAGCGTATTCAACACATTCCCCAAGGCTGATATGATCGTCAAAGCGGTCGAACCATTCCGCGAGAAATCCGCCGGCAAGGCCTTCTATTCCCGCCCTGCCCCGGATGGCAGCCGGCCCGGCACTTACTATGCCAACCTCTATCGCATGCAGGATATGCCGACCTACCAGTTGCAGGCCCTCGCCTTCCATGAAGGCATTCCAGGCCACCACATGCAGATCGCCATTGCGCAGGAGCTGGAAGGCATTCCGAGCTTCCGCAAGTATGGCGGCTATACTGCCTTCTCCGAAGGTTGGGGCCTCTATTCGGAATTCCTGCCAAAAGAGATGGGCTACTATTCCGACCCGTATGACGATTTCGGACGACTCGCGATGGAGATCTGGCGCGCAGCGCGCCTGGTCGTCGATACGGGCATCCATGACAAACAATGGACCCGCGAAGAGGCGATCCAGTATTTGCTGGACAATACGCCCAACCCGGAAGGTGACGCGAAGAAGGCCATTGAGCGCTACATCGTGATGCCGGGACAGGCAACGGCCTACAAAATCGGTATGCTCAAAATTCTCGAGTTGCGCGAACAAGCCAAGGGGGAACTTGGTGAGTCATTCGACATCGCCGAATTCCACGATGTTGTCCTGAAGGATGGCCCCGTGCCCCTGAGCATTCTGGAAGAGAATGTCATGGCTTGGGTCGCCGAGAAAAAGGAAGACTGATCATGACATCACGCAGCTTCGGTCCCGCCTGTTTCGCTTCTGTCGCACTGGCGGGGCTGGCTGCGTGTACATCTGTGCTGGCGCCGGTGCTCAAACCGAACGTCACCACGGACGTCGTGAAATTGGAGGGCGGCAACTGGCAGCTGGATCCGGCTCACGCCGCCCTCACCTTCAAGATCGATCATCTGGGCTACTCGACTTATATTGGTCGGTTCGAACGATTTGATGTTCAGCTGAGCGGCGCCGCTGACAATCCAGCCGATGCGAAGGTCGAAGGCAGGGTGGACATGAGTTCGCTCGACATCGCAAATGACGAGTTTGCCGAAACGCTTATGGGAGCAGACTGGTTCAACGCCGCCAACTTCCCCGAAGCCCGGTTCCAATCGACTCGCATCGTGATGACCAGCGAAACCACAGCGGACGTCGAAGGCATCCTGACCCTGCATGGAAAGAATGCCCCGGTCACTCTGGCCGTGACCTTCAATGGCGCGGGCTTCGACCGGCTACGCAACGCGCAAGTGGCCGGATTCTCGGCTACAACGGAGATCGACCGGACCGTTTTCGGCATCAGCCGGTTCAGCGGACTGATCACAGATATGGTGCGCGTTGAAATCGAGGCGGAACTGTTAAAGACTCCCGGCGTAACTTGATCTGACGGGTCTACCCTCCCTATCAGGGAACAGGATCAGAACTAATATCAGGAGATTCGGGGATGCTGGGTGAAATGTTGGCGGAGGTCTTCTCCGTATCGGGCCTGTTTACGTTATTCATGCTATTGTTGCTTCAGGCCGTGCTCGGCTTCGACAATTTGCTCTACATTTCCATCGAATCAAAACGGGTTGGCGAAGCAAAAGCGCCGATGGTGCGCCAATGGGGCATCGGCCTCGCAGTGCTGTTCCGGATCGTCCTGCTCTTCGTCATCGTCGCGCTGTTCGATGCTCTGGCCGAGCCTTTGTTCGGCTTCCATCTATCAGGAATAATCGAGGGAGAGTTCACCTTCCAGAGCATGATCACCTTCGTCGGTGGGGCCTTCATCATCTACACGGCGATCAAGGAAATCTCCCACATGTTGACGGTGGAGCACATCGAACACAGCGAGGGCGGCAAGTCGAAATCTGTGTTGCAGGCAATTGGCCTTATCGTGGCAATGAACCTCGTCTTCTCGTTCGACTCCATCCTGTCGGCCATGGCCATCGCGAATGAGGAAATCGCGCGCATCGTGAATTCCGCTGGTGAAACGATTGGCACGTTCAAGGGCACGGTAACCGATTGTAAGGAAGCCCTGATCGCTCAGCCAATAGCAGATGCGGTCGCATGCCGGCCGGGCAAGGACTACCAAGTCTGGTTGATGGCAATTGCGATCATCGCGTCAGGCATCGTCATGGCGTTGATGGCAAACGCGGTGGCGGACTTCCTGAAGAAAAACCGGATGTATGAGGTCATGGGCCTGTTCATCCTGTTTCTCGTCGGCGTTCTTCTGGTCACCGAGGGCGCACATCTCGCCCACTTGAAACTGTTCGACTACACGATCGAAGCCATGTCGAAGTCTTCCTTCTACCTCGTCATCTTCGTACTGGTGGTCACTGACATCATCTCAGTACGCTACCAGCGCCGCCTCTGGGCGCAGCGCGAGGCTGAAATTCTGGGTGGAGGCACAGAAGAAGCGTCGAAAGCGGGCGCTGAAGCCAACATGTAGGAATTTTCGGGCAGCCCCTGCCTAGCGCAGAAGGGCTGTCCGCCGATTGATGCGCACCGCCATCCGATTGCCCTTCCGGCCAATCTCGCCTTCGGCAACAACAGCGCCATCGCGGCCACCGGTCAGCAGCTCAACGGGCTGATCGGCTGGCAGGCCCAGCAGCAGGGTTGAACCCGGCTTGAGATTGGCGAGGCGTGACATGGGTACGCTGAGGGTTGCCACGCGCGCCGTCAGCACAGCCGTCATCGCCCCTGCCCCAACAACCGGAGCGACCTCGCGGGAGATGCGCGGCTGCCGACGCGCCGTCGGCATATCGCTGGACAGGTCAAAAAGGTCATCCTCAGCCAGGATCAGGCGCGCCGGCATCTTGATGTCATCGACGCGCACATCGAGATCGAGAATGGATGTCATGCCCGGTCCGGCAAGGGCGCAGGCGAACTCCGCATCGGTTTCGATGCGAGAGAATTTCAGTGAGGATGCCAGCGCTGCTCCCAGGGGGCGTACCAGGCCTTCGAGGAGCGCAGCATCCATCGGCGTCAGGGCGCGGTGATGCCCCTGTGTCGGCTTTCCGCCACAGGCAGTCTCAATGAGTGCATTTGCGAGCGACGCGCTGATCACCAGCATCGCCGCAATTTCACCACCGGGCGCAGAATAGCAGGCAATGGCGGAGCCACGACCAGCGCATTCTGTTGCCAGTCCCTGGTCAAAACTGCCACGCGCGCTGGCGCGGGCAAGCGCCGCCGCCTTCAGACCGCAGCCATCTCTCAGCGCCAAAGTCAGCCGGGACGCAATACGGCGCGCATCCTCTGTAATTTCGGTCGGTTCAGCCGGCGCCAGCTTGCGCAAATTCGGAACATCAACGTCCGTAACTTTGACAGGCTCGGGTTCCGGTTCTGGCATGTCGTCCAGATTGGGACGCAACAATGCCTCGATCTCGGCGGCGCTCAGCACGCCGCGAGATGTCGGGATTGGACGATCCGGTGTGATTGGCTCGAACGTCGTCGGCATGTCGAGCATGATGTCGGCTTCCCGTCTGGGAGACATGTCCCAGCCGTCATCGGCAGCAAGAGGCAGATCATTGGTCATGGTTCGGTGAGCCGACTTCCGTGTTCCAGTCTGTTTTGCGTCAGATACGGTTAACGACTGGTTAGGAATTTCCGCTTTGGTGCGGTCATTGTCAGCCATGATTCCACTCGAAACTCCGCCAGTGTTAATGCAGGTCCGCTTCGCGTTAAATATCACATGCCGTCGTTAAGGCCTTGATTACCATGCTGTAAGACATCCTTTGGACCTTGATGCCATTATGTCCTCAACGCATGAGGCTCCAAGCATAACCGCCGAAGCGTTGGGTTGATGGGCGAATGAAAACGGCGGTGATCCGATCAGGATCACCGCCGCTTTTTAATTCGGAAATGGTTTGCGCAGGCTCAGTCGTCGCGCAGCGTGCGTTCCTTGCGCTCGTGGCGCTCCTGCGCTTCGAGGCTGAGCGTTGCTGTCGGACGCGCTTCCAGACGGCGCAGGCCAATTGGCTCGCCGGTCACTTCGCAATATCCGTAGGAACCGTCATCAATGCGGCGCAGCGCGGAATCGATCTTGGAGATCAGTTTGCGCTGACGGTCACGGGTGCGCAGCTCAAGAGCCTTGTCGCTCTCTGCTGAAGCGCGATCGACAATATCCGGCAACGAACCTGACTCATCCTGCAAATTATTGATCGTCTGCTTCGCACCGTCGAGGATATCGGCTTTCCAGTTCTCCAGAAGCCGCCGGAAGAAGGCGAGCTGACGCTCGTTCATGAACTCCTCGTCATCCGAGGGGCGATAGTCGTCCGAAAGGTCAACACTCATCGCTTATCACCTTACTCTGTTTGGGGGCGGATATAGACCGCCTAGCGATTCTCTGCAATTCCTGATGCTGTGTAATTTTTGTCAATGTTTTCAGACAATTGAGGCAAAATCATGTAATCTTCATGAGTTTGTCCCTGATCCTCGGCACCTGAAACCGACTATTCCCGTGCAATTTACAGGCCGGGACTTGATCTTTCTGACGACGACGCGCTCTATAAACGCCTGTCCAAAACACAACTGATGCACTGGTTTCAGCGTAGATGGCCCGACGCCGGAAAACTATGGATAAGTCGTCCGGCTGGATGCAGGCAGTAGTGTTCAACTCACTGCTGGTCCTCATGCCGGTGATTGCTGCGCAAAGTCTTGCCATGGCATTCTCTGGCGAGAGTTTTTCAGAGTCCCCCACTATTGAATCGATTGATCAGACCCGTCGCAACATTGACGAAACGTTTGCGTCAATCGCCCCCCGCAATGGCGGCGACAAGTACAAATTCTGGCACGACATCGTTGAACGTGAACTGATGGATATGGATGTTGCGGCAGCACGCGGCTTCCTCCTGGCGGCGCCGCAAATGCTTGATCGGGAATCGGTGCGCGAACTCGAAGCTGACTCCAGCGGTGTGAAGCTGGACCGTCCGGATGACCGGATGGCCGCGGCCGCGCTCCGTAAATTACCTCTTGATATCGGCCTGAAGTTCGAAAAGGCACAGGCATCCGCCGGCCCAAGAAACACGCCCTCTTCCACAAGTATCGTGGAGGAAGAAGAGGCCTCCGACGATCCCGCCGATACGCAAGATGCCGATGTGCCAAACGAAGAACCTGAAGTGACCGTATCGGGCAATACGCGACCCTCAGACCGCCGGTTTGTGCTGCTGGGCAGCTTTTCTGATCTCGCCAACAATTCCGAACGCTGGCTGAAGGGCGACCGGGTTGATCCCATTACGCTGAAGATCACGGCGCTCGCCCTGATCGGCGAGGAGGGGTCTGATGGTGTGTCAGACGGCAATGTACGGGCCGCCTCGATCCTGAAGTCCGCGCGCAGGGCACGGCGCATGACACCCGAATTCACCGCTTACATGAAGAGCCGGCTGAATGATGCCCTGCCCGACACTGTATTGCGACCAGCCCTGGAAGAATCGCTCGGTGAGCTGGCCACGACAAGTGTCCGCGTAGACCGGGTACGGAGTGCTTATCTCAACTCCATTGATGCGGGCGGCCTGCAGCAGCTCGAAAAGGACCTGGCCCAGATCGATCGTATCGGTATGCTGACCAGCACACCGGCGGCCATCACTTTGATTGAACATGTGAAAGACAGTTCAGACTTGCGGCGCGCGCGCTTGCTGGCGGAAGCTGGCGGAGACCGGTCCGTTGCCCTGGTCAAGCAGGATGGTCCTGGCGCGCTGCGGATCGCCGACACCGGCATCAAATGGACGCAACAACTGATGTTGCAGGTGATGGGGCTGACCGCATCCGGTCTCGCCCTGCTTTATGTGATGATTGCGACCTTCCGACGGAACGTCCGGCTGCCGAAGAAGAGCGTAGAGCCCTCCGGCATCTGATCCCTACAGATTGAACGCCCCGCGAATGCCGTCGATCAGAAGCTGTACCGAAAGCGCCGCAAGGATGACGCCCAGGATTCGTGTAAGTGCCCCGGCAACACTCGCGCCCATGAGACGCACCAGCGGCCCGGCAATCAGAAATATCACCAGCGTCAGCAGGAGGTTGAGTCCAATCGCCGACAACACGACCCCCTTCTCGATCCAGTCCGACTTGTCCGACATGTAGAACATGGCGGTTGCAATGGAACCGGGGCCTGCCACCATGGGAATCCCCAGCGGGAATACCGAAATGTCGTCCGGCTCGGGATCGGCGGAGTGCGACCCGAGATGCTCTTCGGCCCGATGTTCGCGCCGCTCGGTGCGCTTCTCGAACACCATGTCCAGTGCGATCATGAACAGTAGAATGCCGCCAGCCGCCCGAAACGCATCAATGGAAATATGCATTGCGCCGAGCAACCAGGATCCGCCAAACGCAAAACCGTAAATGATGATCGTGGCCACGATGATGGACTTCACCGCCATCCTTCGCCGATAGGCGGCGTCGCCGCCCGCAGTAAGCGTCGCAAACACAGGTGCGACCCCCAATGCATCGATCAGCACGAAGAAAGTGACAAATGTCGCGGTAAATAGGGAGAGAAGGTCTGCGCTCATGGGCGCCGACCTAGTCCTTTTGACCCGTTGCGTCGAGGATTTCCTGCACGAGCGGCGCAACGATCACTGAGTCATTCAGGCCTTCAAAGCGGGAAAGGTCTGCGCCGCCAGTCGCGAGCGAGAGCATCATGCGGTGACCGCGCAACCTCTGGAGTAGGCCGTCGGTTCCGCGATGCCCGTCAGCACTGGCGGTACGCCCATTGCCGAGATCGACAACAAGGCCTTCGCCCTGCCCGGCTTCCAATAGCGATATCCCCTCTTCGAGGGAGACCGGCTTGGTGTCGGGGATGGGATCGATACGCATCACACTCCCCATCACTCCGCGCCTCGCGCGTCAGCCATCATGAGTTTGCGGCAACGGCTCAGCGCGCGGTAAAGGCTTGAACTGGCAACATCGGCCGAAATTTCCAAGACTGCATCGCGATCCTCATCGCAATCACACGCCGCAAGCAGCCCGGCCAGAGCTTCCGCGGTCTGCGCATAGGCCGGGCCATCGACCTCTCCCAGCAGATACATTTGCATAATGGCGAAATAGGTGCGGCCTGCCTGAGTGGTCGCATCATTCGGGCGCAAAATATCTTTCTCACGCAGGACACGGGCGCGATTTTCGAGCAGGAGAACGCCGCGCCGATCGCCATTTCTGACAACCGCGCCGTTCACCACGAATGTTTCGCCCGGTTTGAGGGACAGCTTCAATGGCATGGCGTCTGATTCCACTCCTGCAGATTTCGGTAAAATTTGCAGAAAGGCGTTAACGCTTGATTGCGATCCGGTTAGCCGGGTCGAATGAAAACAATCAACTGCACGCTTGGAAGTGTGCCATGCGCCCGTTTCCCATATGCATAGGATCATACGGCCTGCGTCAAATCCGGTCCGTCATGGTCCTCTCGGACAACCCAACCAAACCCAGCGCGGCGCTCATCTGAAGCTTGAGGCACTGCGGCGGCACGCATGGCCATTCCCTTTTACCACACTCACGAAACCGGCAGAAATGATTTCGATGCTGCACTGCGGTGACAGGCCTTTCGCAACGTAAGCGCTTGCTCCTGACTTCCGCGACACTATTGTTGGATCAGACCCAGATGAGGAAGAGTTCATGCGCTTTGAAGGCACCCAGGATTACGTCGCCACTGAAGATTTGAAAGTGGCCGTCAACGCCGCGATCGCTCTGGAGCGTCCGCTCCTGATCAAGGGGGAACCCGGCACCGGCAAAACGGTCCTCGCCATTGAAGTCGCCAAGGCGCTCGGCGCCGAACTCATCGAATGGCATATCAAGTCCACCACCAAGGCGAGCCAGGGTCTTTATGAATATGATGCCGTGTCTCGCCTGCGCGATGGCCAGATGGGCGAAGAGCGCGCCAAGGACGTGGCGAACTACATCAAGAAGGGCAAGCTGTGGGAGGCGTTCACCGCCGAGAAGCGCCCGATCCTGCTGATCGACGAGATCGACAAGGCCGACATCGAATTCCCGAACGACCTTCTGCAGGAACTCGACCGGATGGAGTTCTATGTCTACGAGACCGACCAGACGGTGAAGGCCCTTCAGCGCCCGATCGTGATCATCACATCGAACAATGAGAAAGAACTGCCGGACGCTTTCCTGCGCCGCTGTTTCTTCCACTTCATCAAATTCCCGGACGAAGAGACGATGCAGGAAATCGTCGACGTGCACTTCCCGGACATCAAGAAGAAACTGGTCAAGGACGCGTTGACGACCTTTTACGCCATGCGCGAATTGCCGGGTGTGAAGAAGAAGCCGTCGACATCGGAATTGCTCGACTGGCTCAAACTTCTGATGAATGAGGATATCGACCTCGAAACGCTGCAGGAAACTGACCCGGACCGTCTGACGCCGCCGCTTCATGGCGCGCTGCTGAAGAACGAACAGGACGTCGCCTTGTTCGAACGCCTCGCCTTCCTCGCCCGCCGCGGCGACAGCAGTGGAGGCCGCAGGGGCCCGGCTGGCTGACGCCTAGAAGGAAAAAAACCTCACGCCTTTGATTGAGTGCTCAGCGGATGCGAGAGAGAGCAGCAAGCCAAATTAGGCTCAAACGCAACAAATCTACCCAGATTTGGGAAAGAGATACCGAGTTTGTCTCAGTGAAAATCCCAACCACGGAGGCTTTGTGTGGAACACAATCAGTTGTTTCCCCCCTCCAACAAAGCTTCTTCCCCATCATTTCGAACCGCCATATCATCGCTCGTGAAGGATTTCACAACTAGCTCTTCCTCGGACCACTCAAGTAATATGTCCTCGAGAGTTCTGGGATCTTCGCTCGTATCCGATGTATCAGAAGTATCCCCACTGTGAACACCTCCAGTGGGTGTCGGTTCCGGTGACGAACCCGATAGGCGCTCCACCCGCTCCTTTGCCGACCGCACAGACTCTAGCGCAGTCTTCAGGTTCTCTTTGGCTTCGTTCTGACCCGGATTGGCATTCAATGCACTCGCCGCAACCAATGCCTTCGCGGTTGCGGTGGCGAGTTCCTCTTTCGCGACATCTTCCAGTTTTTGTTGAACGAGATCATTTGCTGAAGACGGATCAAGAGCCTTTAATGTCTGGAAGATCGACGCGAAGCCCTTCGTCTCTCCGTCAAACAATTCTGACATCCGTTCCAGACCTGGATCTGCATAAAAAGACTGTGCCTTTTGTGCGTTTTCCAGTCCTGCGATCAGCGAGCATTTCGCGTTGTACTGAACCGCATCTGCGAGAGCCTGTTCGACGCTGTAGCCCCGAATACTGACTTTCTGCTTCTTCTTGATGTCTTTAAAAAGTGTATCGCGCTCTTCAGAGATTCCGCGAGTAATTACCTCCGCAAGAAGCTTACGGAAAAAGCTGCTGTTATATTCTGCTCGTGACCCTGTAATGATGGCTGAGGCACCGGATAGCGCGCGGCTGGTGCTCGGCGGGGTAAAAATCGCTCCTAACCCCCCGGTCAGAACCGCCATGTTGCCATAAACGAAATTCGTTTCGCTTTGTGTCGCTAGCAAATGACGCTTGTAGTCATCACAGGCCTGATTTGAGGCAAGAATAACGCGATCTTGAAGACGATTGCGGCGAAACATCAGATTTGTATTTGTTTCCAGAGACAAGTTGTCTAGTTGACCATCGTCTTCGCTTTCCAGTTCGAAGGGGATGTCTGCGTATTCGTCCGAATAAAAACCATTGAGCGCACATGCCAGCTTCTCATCTGCTCGCAGGTCGCCACTACCGGACGTTTCACAAGCACCGCCGCCCCGCCAACCTGATGTGTTATCCGGGTCGAGGGCATGGAGTAAGTCTACAAATTTGAGTGACTCATTGCTGTAATTTGAATCGTAAAAACTTCGCGAAACGTACGGATCGTAGTTTATTTGGCTACCAGCCAAACTTTGGCCATTTATGGAGCTACACCCAGGCAAAAGTGCAAACCCTATAGCTACTGAAAACAATCTCATTCAACCACCCCCACCCAAAAGTTGAGCGCCACATCTACCATAGATGGAATCTAAAGTAAACAAATGGTTAATTTTTGCTTCGTGCTTTGACCCAAATCAGTCCTGCGTGATGTCGCCCAGCGGCTCTGCCTTTGCCCGGCGGTTTACGTCTTCGCGGCTTTTCAGAAAGTCGGCCATCTTGGTCTTGTCCTGGCGTTCGTCGAACCAGGTTTTCCAGGCAAGCGTCATCCAGGCCGCGTGGAAGGCCAGTCCAAAGACGATGGAGACAAGTCCCGGAATAGGTCCGATATGCGCACGACGGACGAACTCGCCGAGCGTCAGCACATCCGTGGGGTGGATGGCGATCTTGGCGAAATAGGCTGCGCCCTGAATGGCGAAGATCCAGCCATAATTACGGCGCAGACGCCGCCCGATCGCGCGGGGCATTGATATTCGGTATTGCGGCTTTTCGTAATCATCCGACAGCGCCGTGCCCCGGTCGAGCGGAATGCGAGCCCCTTCCCCGCGCAACATCGGTACGTAAAACGCGATCTCAAGCACACGCGCCCGGAAGCGCCACACATAGAAGAAACGGTAGCGACGCGCCTCGAGTATCAGGAACATGATGCACAACGCGCCGACGAGTACGATCGGAAAGGGCGAGGCACGATCACTGGCAAATGAGACGGATAGACCGATGCCGGTGGAGATCACGGCCCAATTGGTGGTCTGGTCGAGACGTTGTCGCCAAATGGTCGAGCGATAGACTTCGGCGCGATAGAGGTGCGCCAACGCGCCGACCTCCTTGCTGCCAACAATAGCTTCTGGCGGGTCGCCGTCCGGATCTTCGGAGAATTCGATATCGCTCATTTTGGCATTCTATGGCGGGAGTCTCCGCCCCGCCAAGAGGCAAAGCGCCCCGGACTCAGCTGTCCTCGTTCAATGATGCCTGTTTTTCGTCGCGCATTGTCCTCAATGGGATCGGCAAAGACTCTTCTCGGAAAGACAGGGTCGATTGAGGGAACGGGATGGTAATGCCAGCCTCATCCAGTGCATCCTTCACGGCAAAGGCGACTTCATCATAAGTTTCCCGTTGCTCTGCCGGGCGGCTGCCGGACCACCAGAGCAGCTTGAAGTCTATTGAGGAGCCGCCGAAGGAGACGCATTGCACGTCCTTGGTCTCGGATTGTTTTACGGTCTCGCAAGCCTCAAGCGCCTCTTGCAGTACCGCTTTCGCCTGACGCATATCGGTGTCGTAATCGACGCCAACAACCAGTTCCTGACGTTTCAACCCGCGATCTGTCTCAATATTCACGGGGTTCTTGAAGAGATAGGAATTTGGTACAATCACCAATTCGCCGTCGGTCTCTCGCACATGAGTTTCGCGGATGAGAATATTTTCTACCCGACCGTAGACGTCCTCGCATTCGATCACGTCGCCAATGCGCAGCTTTTCCCGGCCAAGGATAATGACGCCAGCGAGAAAATTCTCGAAGACATCCTTGAACGCGAAGCCGATCGCCACGGAGGTCAATCCAAGGCCGGCAATAATGTCGGAGGGAGACACAGACGGAAAGATGACCGTCATCGCAATGGCGACGCCGACAATCCACGCGGCAATGGAAATGAGATTTCGTGCCAGCGTGATTAGCGCGTCGCGCACATGAGCGCGCGTCATGGCAGCGGATACGATAGCCCGCACGACGCGACCCGCGATCAGCGTCACGACGAGTATCGCCAACGCAATGGTCAGGTTCGGCAGGCTTTTAAAGAAGGCGGAAGCCATGCTTTCGACTTCAGTCTTCAAATCCTCAATGGGAGTAAATTCCATGGGCTTTCAACGCGCTGACAAGCCTCGAGTTCCCGCTAGGCGCAATAACCCCTCTGAAGGATGGCACCATAGCCCTCCAGCGCGGTACGAACATGGTGGGTGTCATCTGCATCCGCCTCACGCCGGATACGACTGGCCAGGACACCGGCATTTCCCGTAATCCGATGTCGCCACAACGCATAGCGCAGCGAGTCCGGATCCGCCGTCAGCGCGACCGCGCGATCAAACTCCGCCAAGTCGCAGGCCTCCATGGCAAGTTCAGCCAACGCATATCCGAAGTCTGCCTGTTCGAATGACCGGTCGAGCCCGGACGCGCGCTGGCGTGGCCCAGCCAGCTCGTACATTGTCTCGATCACGCGGCGTCGTACCGTCTCATTCGGAGCCAGACGCGCACCGGCGGCCATGATCTCGGGCCTGCCAATATTGAAGGGGCGCCCTCCAGAACGGGCATCCCGGAGAAAAGCATCCCAGTCGCCCTCGGCCAGCGCCATCCGGGCTTTCTCCGTCGCATAAGGCGTATCAGTCGTTTGGCGCGGCTCAGGCACCGCGAGTCGAGATCTCCAAGCGCGTTTCAACGCAACATCACGGCTCATGGAAACGACTTCCAGAAAGGGCCGCGCCAACCGAGTCTGTTTGTCTGACGGCAGAACAGAGGCAGCTGACCATATCGCGTCGAGCATGCAGGCTGTCTCTTCGGCCCCCTCGCAAGACTGGCCGTCCAGCGCATTTGCGGGGCCCGTCTCAAACAAGGTGAGGCCAATCAAGACTACTACGATCATCGCTTTCATGGGGACTGATTAGCAAATCCAGCTGAACCGAGCATGAGTGCGTCACTCAAGAAGCCACCACCCGCAGGCGGGTAAAATGTTGGTCCCAACCCTTGTCATGGCTTGTAAGCATATCGAACACGTCGCCGGTGAACGCCTCAAAGCCGGAGTGAACGAGCGTGAGTTTCGTCCCGCCGAAGGCCTCTTCCAGCTGCCACGCCACTTGCGTTTCATGGCCACCGAGAAAAGCGTGCGTAAAGGTGTAGACCAGGCTGTGCGGCGGTTCGGACACGAGAACCCGTCCCCAGCACATCTTCGGATCCGGTTTATCCTTGTTCTCTCGCAGCAAGGCGTAGTCCTGGCCTGCGTCCAGCATTTTATCGGATTCATGGAACCAGCGGGCGAGCTTGTCAGGCTCGACGAGATAAGTCCAGACGCGCTCCGGCGCGGCATTGATGAAAATAGTTTTTGTAAGTGTGGCGTCAGTCATCGGATCCCTCCACAGCCTGTTTCAGTTTGGCGAGCTTGTCGTCCCAGAACTGACTGAAGAAGGTCAGCCATTCCGCAACGGGTTTCAGTCCTTCCGGATTGAGTCGATTGATCGCTTCCCTGCCTTGGCGCTCGACCATGATGAGATCGGCCGACTCCAGTTGAGCAAGGTGTTTGGATACCGCTGGCCGGCTCATCTCGAACTGGCTGGCAATATCTGAGACGCGCAATTCACCGTCCGCCAGCATCGACATGATCTGTCGGCGGGTTGGATCAGCAATGGCGCGGAAGACATCTTTGTCAGACATGTTATGAAACCTTTCAGTTTCCCTTTATAGGGAACCAAATGGTTTCGCGTCAAGTCGTCAATTTGCTTTTCCCAGCGTCATCTTGGACATGAGGACTTCGCGACGCTATCTTCAGGGTCAACCCAATCGAAGAGACCCGCCCATGTTCCTGAACTTCTTCAATGAGCTGCGCGAAGCCAAAGTGCCCGTCACCCTGAAGGAATACCTTCTGTTGATGGAGGCGATGGACAAACAGGTCATCGATATGGACGTGGAGGATTTCTATTACCTCTCCCGCGCTGCGCTGGTGAAGGACGAGCGCAATATCGACAAATTCGACAAGGTCTTTGGCCATGCCTTCAAGGGGCTCGACAGTCTGGCCGACGCAGTGGACGTCGAAGACATTCCCGAGGAATGGCTGCGCAAGATGTCCGAGAAATTCCTGAGCAAGGAAGAAATGGACGAAATCGAAGCCATGGGCGGCTTCGAAAAACTGATGGAAACGCTGCAAAAACGTCTCGACGAGCAGAAGAAGCGACATGAGGGCGGCAATAAATGGATCGGCACCGGCGGCACCTCGCCCTTCGGCGCGAATGGCTACAATCCTGAAGGCGTCCGCATTGGGCAGGAGAAATCCCGTCACCGCCGCGCCGTGAAAGTATGGGACAAGCGCGAATTCAAGAATTACGATGATTCCGTCGAACTCGGTACACGGAACATCAAGGTCGCCATGAAGCGGCTGCGCAAATGGGCACGCAAAGGCGCGCCGGATGAACTCGACCTTGACCAGACAATCCGCAACACTGCGCGCAAAGGCTATCTCGACATCGAGATGCGCGCGGAAAAGCGCAACACGGTATCGGTCCTGCTGCTGCTCGACGTGGGCGGATCAATGGACCCGTATGTCCGCATCATGGAAGAACTCTTTTCGGCGGCTCGGTCCGAGATCAAAAATCTTGAATACTATTACTTTCACAACTGCCCCTATGAAGGGCTGTGGAAGGACAATCGCCGCCGTATGAACAATCGCATTCCCACTTGGGACGTCCTGAATAAATACCCCAGCGACTACAAGGTCATCGTCGTTGGCGACGCCACGATGAGCCCGTATGAGATCACCTATTCCGGCGGCTCGGTGGAGCATTGGAATGAGGAAGCTGGCGGCATCTGGATTCAGCGCTTTGTTGAACGCTATCCGAACCTTGTCTGGTTGAACCCGGTCAAGGAAGGCGCTTGGGAATATACTGGTTCCATCAAGCTGATCCGGGAACTGATTGGTGGCCACCGCATGTTTGAACTTACGCTGGATGGTCTTGACGAGGCCATGAAGGAACTCAGCCGCTAGGGCTTACCAGCCTCCACCACCACCGCCACCGCCGCCGCCTCCAGAAAAGCCGCCACCTCCGCTGCCCGAGGAGCTGGAGCTTTGTGGCAGAGAGCTGCTGACGCCCGTACTCATGCTCGACATGATGGCATCATTCATGCCACCGACACTGCCGAAAGAGCGACTGCCGAAATGTCCCCATGCCGGCGAATAGTTGGCGGCCTCGGTGGGCAGCGTCTTCTCAAAATACTTCGTCCACGGCTTTTCCACATCGAGCGCCACGGCATAAGGCAGGAACCGTTCGTAGCGTTCAACGCTCATCGGAGGTGGGGCATCACTGCCAACCTCCACTGAATTCATCTGCAACTTCTCGGCTTTCTCCATATACAGTTTGAAGCCTTCAATCTCTGTTCGCACCTTCTGACCCTTGGGCGTTGGCGCTGGCATCAGATACATGAAGAGTCCATTCATGGCCGCCAGCACCAGGATGATGGCCATATGCCACCATGACCAGTTGATGGTTTGGGAAACGGCCAGCGCAATGCCGGCAATCGTCAGCACAACAGCGCCCAACGTATAGCCGAGGTTCCAGCGGAAGTACGCCTTCCCATATTTCCGGGAAATCGACTTTCGGAACAGGGAATATGCTGTCGTAAAGCTTGCATCATACTTGCCGCCCAGCGTGCGTGTCCCCGCGCCATCAAACAGATCGTCGTCAAGCTGCTTCTCGTCAGCTGACAGGGTCGCGGACACGCCGGACTTCCGAGTCAGAACGGTTGACTTCTTTTCAGACGCATCGATATCGACGAGGCCTTTCGCGCCCATACTGATAAGCGTGGAGATCAGGGCGCCATGCCCGCGCAGCCCGCGATAGTAGATGTGGTGCACAGCGGCAGGGGACAAACCTTTCGGCGGCTCATACCGCGCAAAGACCGGATCCTTGGGTGGGTCCTCGCCGACCTTGCGGAAACTGCGCGTCAGGAAGGTAAGTACGCCCAGAAACGAGGCGATCAGCAAACCAAGCGACCCGTAGCGGAACCACCAGAGCGTACCCTTGTCCGACAGGGACAGAGGCTCGATCACTCCCTTTTCCAGCCCGAGCGATACGGTCATCCCCTCCCCCGGCAGAAAACCTCGCGTGGCTTCAAACACATGCGCTCCACCACTTTGGCGGTAGGCGTAGTCGCTGCCTACATCGCCAAACCCGCCGGTATACGCGTCCTGCGATACAGTACGCGCGTCTTCTGGCAGGGTGATGCGCACTGCAGACTGATCAATCGGGAACAGCCAGTAATTGCCGGTCACATTCCAAAAGAGCTCGTCATGGGTTTCGAAATAGCGAATCTGGTTCTTCACCTCATACTCGATTTCGTAAGTATGGCTACCATGCTGCAGAAACACGTCGGCATCGCCAATCCGGATACGGAAGGCATTGCCATCCCGCTCGACTGAGTAAGGCTCGCGACGTCCATCTCGGGTCACGCGCCTGACATCATATTGGTATGGCAGCTTGTCGCCCGTCAGCCCTTCGTCATCGGCATAGTATCGAGGCAGGTCGCGGAAGATGCCACGCCGGATACGTGTGCCCTCGGAGGTGACCTGAATTGTCTCGGACACCTCGATGTCGCCATCAGTCTCCACGGAGATCGAAACATCGAAACTGTCGATCTTTTCTTCGGCCACCGCACTGAATACGAACAGGCACCCCATCAAGGACAGGAGCAACGCGCGAACGTTCATGAAACGCCTCCCATGTCGATCTCTGGCAATGCCCGATCGGCCATGTCCACTTCGAAATAGGCGCGTTGCCGAAACCCGAGCGGGCCGGCCACCAGGTTGGCCGGAAAACTCTGAACACTCGTGTTCAACTCGCGCACGGCACCATTGTAGAAGCGGCGCGCCATTTCAATCTTGTCCTCGGTGTCTGACAATTCTCTCTGCAGTTCGAGAAAGTTGCCGCTGGCTTTCATGTCCGGATAGTCTTCGGCAATGGCCATCAGGCGCGCGACTGGTTGGGACAGGGCGCTCTCTGCCGCACCCCGACTGGCGAGATCGTCCCCCGCTGCCATAGCCTGCGCGCGCTTTTCCGTAACTTCTACAAAGAGGTCTCGCTCGTGCGCGGCATAGCCTTTGACCGTGGTCACGAGTTGGGGAATCAGATTGGCGCGTCGTTTCAGCTGCACATCAATATCCGACCAGCCATTGTCCGCCATCTGTGATCGACTGACGAGCCGGTTGTATATCAGGACACCAGTCACAATCAGGACGGCCACGAAGCCGAGTAAGAGATAGGTCAGCACGTCGAAGGCCTCCGAGTTGGTCTCCTTTATCCTTAACTGCGCTTTCGGGCGCTGTTAAGGCTGGCCACCGCCATGCCGGGCGCGCCAGTCCTCGCGAGTCATCTCCCAGACCAGGGACCTGCGCGATGTTCCGTCTGGTCGCACGCTCACGATTTCCCCCATGCGGGCAAAACCCAGCCCATCCAGCATGCGCTGGGTCGGGATGTTTTCGAGGCTGGCCGTCTCGCACAGCAGATCGAGATCCAGCGCCTCAAACATCCAGTTGAAGCTCGCGATGGCGCCGCGCGTTCCCTGACCCTTGGCGTGCTGCGACGGGTGCAACGCGCCGCCGAGCTCACCCGCCGCCAAGTCTGGCCAGACCTGCACGTCGCTGTATCCGAGGATTTGCCCATCTTCGGCTGCGCGGACGAACAGGAGGCCAGTGCCCGCTTCGCGCTCTTCGAGGTGCTGTTCGATGAACGCACAAGTACTCGCCTCGGTAAGGGGGCGCGGCAGCGTGTAGATAGGCGCATGCACGGCGGGGTCCGACAACAGCGCAAAGAGACTCGCCGCGTCTGCGGGAACGGCAATTCGTGAAGCATCGGGCTGTTCAGTCAATGTCTCGGCACCGCGCAAACGCGCACGAATACCTTCGGCCCGCTCGGGCGATACATTCCGCCGCGTAATCGGAATAGAGTCGGTCATGCGAAAGACTGGGCCACAGGCGGACAGGTGCGACAAGAGCTCACGCGGCGATAAACCCCTGTCATTATGGGCATAAACACATTGACCGCCCCCCCGGCTGCGGCCAGATGCGCGCATGACTGACTCTGCACCTGCCACTCGGCGCCATGGCAAGAACGCCTTCATGTTCGTGATCATAACGGTCGCGATCGACATGCTGGCTTTTGGCCTGATTATTCCTGTCGTGCCGACACTGGTGCAGGAACTTGGCAATATCTCAGCCGAACGCGCCACGCTCTATATAGGCGGGCTGGGCACGACATATGCCTTCATGAACTTTCTGTTCGGACCGATGCTTGGGGCATTGTCGGATCGGTTTGGACGCCGGCCCGTACTCCTTGCCTCGATCGCAACGCTCTCTATCGATTTCCTGATTATGGGTTTTGCAAATTCGATCTGGTTGCTTTTCCTCGGGCGCGCCCTGTCGGGAATTTCCGGCGCAACTTATTCCACGGCCAATGCTTACATTGCCGATGTCACTGAACCGGAAAATCGCGGCAAAGCCTTTGGCATGGTCGGTGCCGCTTTCGGCTTTGGTTTCATCTTTGGCCCGATCATGGGGGGTATCCTGGGTGAATTCGATCCACGCGCGCCTTTCTTTGCTGCTGCGGCGCTGGCCTTGTTGAACTTCTGCTATGGCTTCTTTGTCCTCCCGGAATCGCTGGAGGAAGAACACCGCCGTCCGTTTGTCCCGTCCCGTTCCAATCCGTTCGGAGCCGTAAAGCATTTCTCGAAACTGCCGCATGTATCCTGGTTTCTCGTTTCGGCAGGCGTGTTTTTCCTCGCCCACACGGTATACCCATCGACTTGGCCGATTCATGGCGAGATCCGATATGACTGGTCCCCGAAGGAAATCGGCTTGTCGCTTGGCTTGGTGGGGCTCGGCGCCGCTGTCGTCCAGGCCGGGCTGATCGGAATCGCGCTGAAACGCTTCGGTGCAGTAAGGACGGCGCTCTACGGGATTATCATCAATGCGCTCGCCTTGTTCGCCTACGCGTTTGCCGGGCTCGGCTGGGTCGTTTTCCTGATCATCCCGTTAGGTGCACTTGGCGGGGTAGCCAGCCCGACCTTGAACTCCCTCATGTCCACTGTCACGCCCAAGAACGCCCAGGGAGAATTGCAGGGAGCGTCAGCCAGCCTGAACTCCTTCGCCATGATATTCGGCCCCATGATCATGGCTGGCGCGCTGTTCTACTTCACCGAACCCGGCACACCGTTGCACTTTCCAGGCGCGGCGTTTCTGTTAGCAGGCATTCTGACTGCGTTTTCGATTATACCCTTCCTGCGAGGGGTCGAGGCCAACAAGGAAAAGCTTCCAATAGACGAATAAAGCCGACCCACAGCGGAGCCGGCTTCATTGTGAATTTCGGTATGGATCAGCCTTTCGGCTTCATGACCAGGCCAGCGAGGATGCCGACAATTCCGCCCCCCACGCCGCCTTCCAGCAGTGTATTGATTATATTCATGGGTGAGGTTGAACTGGCCGCGGCATCGCCCAGAACCTGAATATTGGCTGCATCCAGTCCGTAGTGCGCACCAATGCCACCGATAATTCCGCCGATCAGTCCACCTGTGCCGCCGCCGCCGGTTAGCCGTGAAACCAGCGGGCCGATCACCAGACCCCCAATAGCACTCAGGATGAGTGGTATAATATTTTCCATAATTTGCCCTCCCTTAGGCATTTTGGGGGGCTCTGACGACCCCTCCAATCGGAAGGAAATCGTCTTTCGGACACAAGGTCCAGAAAATTTACCACAAATGAGAGTGTTGCAACTGCGAGAGACTGCGGGCAAAGACCGCTCATATGAGCGTCTCACGCCCCGCCCTCTTCCTTGATCGCGACGGCGTGATTAACGTCGACAAAGGGTATGTCAGCCGGATCGAGGATTTCGAATGGGTTTCAGGCGCCGCCGAGGCCATCGCCGCGTTTAACGCGCGCAACTGGTTCGTTTTCGTGGTTACCAATCAATCTGGTATCGCCCGCAACTATTACACAGAAGCCGACATGCACACACTGCATGAGTGGATGCTGGACGAACTGGCCCAGCAGGGCGCGCGCATCGACCGGATCTATCACTGCCCCTTCCACGAGGAAGGGGAAAATCCAGCTTACCGAAAGGCCAGTTTCGACCGGAAACCCAATCCCGGCATGCTACTGGCCGCGATGTCCGAGTTTCCAGTCAAACGAGAGCAGAGTTTTCTCATCGGTGACAAGGAAACCGACATCGCCGCCGCGCGCGCGGCGGGCGTAGCCGGTTTCTTGTTCCGTGATGGAAATCTCGCTGAATTTGCCGAATGGACCCTCGCAGGTTTTGAAGACGGCAATCGCGGGTAGGAAAAGGGTCGTCCCGAGTTCCGTTTACGCAAAGGTAAGGCTGGCTTTGCGGTTATCACCTGATTAGTGTGCGGCGCAACAACGACGCTCATTTTGGAGGAAAGCACATGCGCGAAGCCGTTATTGTATCCTATGCCCGTACCGGCATGGCAAAAGCCAACCGGGGATCACTCAACAATACGCACGGGATTACCATGGCCGGAACGGCCATCAAAGGCGCACTTGATCGTGCAGGCATCGAGGCCGGCCTGGTTGAAGACGTTTTCCTCGGCTGTGCGCAGCCTGAAGGCGCGACCGGACACAATGTGGCCCGCAACGCCGCACTCTGGGCTGGCTGCCCGTCCACGACGTCCGGTGCCACGATCAACCGTTTCTGTTCGTCCGGCCTGCAGGCGATTGCCAATGCCGCCCACACGGTCATCAACGAAGGCGCGCCCGTTGCCATCGGCGGCGGTGTTGAATCCCTGTCCCTCGTCTCCCGCAGTGGCCACATGAACTTGCACCGCTACACAGAAGACGAGCTGATGAAGAAGTGGCCTGCGATCTGGATGACCATGATCGAGACCGCTGAAATCGTCGCTGACCGTTATGGCGTCAGCCGCGAATACCAAGATGAGTACTCCGCTGAATCCCAGAAGCGCACCGCCGCGTTCCAGGAAAAAGGCTACATGGCCGAGGAAATCGTGCCGCTGAAGACCACAATGAAACTGGTCAACAAGGAAACCGGCGAAGAGACGCTGCAGGAAGTCGTATGTGATCGCGACGAGTGCAATCGCCCGGGCACGACGTTTGAAAGCCTTTCCGGCCTGAAGCCGGTCTTCTCTGGCGGCATGGTCGTCAAGGAAGGCAAATACGTCACCGCAGGTAACGCGTCCCAGCTGTCAGACGGCTCCGCAGCCGTTGTCGTGATGGAAGCCAAGGAAGCCGAGAAGCGCGGCCTCAAGCCGCTCGGCCGTTTCGTCGGCTTCAACGTCGCTGGCTGTGATCCGGATGAAATGGGTATCGGTCCAGTGTTCGCTGTGCCACGCCTGCTGGAGCGCCACGGCCTGAAGGTTGACGACATTGACCTCTGGGAACTGAACGAAGCCTTCGCCTCGCAGTGCCTCTACAGCCGCGATCGTCTCGGCATCGACCCAGAAAAGTACAACGTCAATGGCGGCTCGATCTCCATCGGTCACCCATTCGGCATGACCGGCGCACGCTGCACAGGCTCGCTGCTTATGGAAGGCCAGCGCCGCGGAGCAAAATATGGCGTCGTCACCATGTGTATCGGCGGCGGCATGGGCGCAGCAGGTCTCTTCGAGATCTTCAGCTGATCCCCGTCAACTTGAACGCAGTGAACGCCCCGAACTTCGGTTCGGGGCGTTTTCCTTTTGGGGACAAGACCTTATGTTGAACGTCACCGACAAATCCGACCAGGGGCCATCATGATCCGTCACTTCTTTTCCGCCGCCAGCCTGATCGTCCTTGTCGCTTGTGGGCCTGGCGCAGATAAAGCCGACCATGGCGTCAGCACGGATCCGAACGCTGCAACAGGCTTCATCATTTCCAACACGGTCGCACCGGAAACCGCCACGGTGCGCGAAGGCGAGACCATCGCGCGCGACGCTGACGGCCGCCCCTACAATTACGCCCTTTTGGGCCAGCCCCTGCCCGCCCTGTCAGGCAAGTTGGCAGACGGCTCCGTTTTTGACCCGGCCTCGCTGGAAGGTACGTGGAACGTGATTGATATCTGGGGCATATGGTGCGGGGACTGTATGGCAGACGCGCCCTATGTGGCCGCGCTGGTCACCGCAATAGACCAGGACCCTGATCTCGGCTTCCTGTCCATTCACACGCCGGCAAACGCCAATCGTGCGACGCCGACTGACATGTACGGAAAATATGGTTCGGTCAGCGCCTATTTCGACGACAAGGGATATTCCTATCCGACCTTGCTGGATGAAGACGCCAGCCTCAGGTCTGCTTTGGAAATCAGGTGGACACCTTCCTATCTCCTCGTTGATCCAACCGGGATTGTGCGCGGCTTCCGGACAGATCTGTCTGTCGCTGATGGAGAGCCGGTGAAAGACTTTCTGAAAGACGTGGCCAGGGTCAAATCCTCGGTCAAGGCGGGACAGACCCCGCCAGCGTTTCAGCCCGTTATCGGCCCGCAAGGTGTGATGGGCATAACTGGCGCGACGCCATTCAATACCAACGCCATTCGCGCCGCGTTTCCAGATCAGGAGATCGTGCCAGGCGAGATGGTCGCCGAAGGCGATACCTACCCGGTCTTTCAGGTGATGACCCAGTCAGACACGGCACCAATGTTCACTGTGGAGCCCGACTGGTCCAGGGGACATGTTTACCGGGTGTCGACCACCCACTCGAACGTCACAGGGCCAGGCGGCGAACAGATCGGTACGTATCGGCTTAGCCAATTGACGGAGCAAGCGCGATCGACTTGCTTTGACGGGGTGGATGAGTCGGCAAATCTTCTGATTTGCAATGACTTGGACAACGGTGTGCGATTTCAACGCGTTTTCGAACCTCTGGACGATGGAGCTGATGCGGTTCTGACTGGCATGGCCTACTATCCAGCTCGCCCTGACGCGATGGATTAACTTAGCGGAAAGCCTAACCTGCCGGATTTCGCGTCATTTCATCGATTTTGATGGAACAGGGCGTTTGATCATTCGCCTGCCAGCTTGTAACTGTTAGGAAAAGCGTTCTGGATAAACGGAAAGGCGGGTCTTGATGCTGCATCCATCCACCAAACGGCTGATAGACAAGCTCGGCGACATGACACGTCGACAGAAGGTAACGTGGCAGGAAGCCGAAAACGGCCAAATGACCCACGACACTGAAGGCTATCGAGTCACGCTGACGCCTGACCCTTACGGCGTCTTGCTCACAGATGCGCAAGGCCGGGAAATAGAGACCTGCAGCCCGTCCGACTTCAATGATGAACTTGATGCCGACGGCCGCCCTTACGCAATGTTCGTCGAGGAGCTCTACCGGGAGGCCAAGCGCCATGCACGCGGCGCAGAAGAGGCGATCAGTGCGGTGCTGGCCGGACTGACTGCTGCAGAGACAGGCGTCAGCGATGAACCTGCCGATCTGATCGACGATGCTGACGAGGAGGTATCTCCTGAGGCGTCAGGAGAGGATGCGGTCGAGGATCCATTGGATGACAGCTCCCCGCTGGAACCGGAAGCCTATCTGGAAATGGACAGTCAGTCCGACATAACATCAGCGGTCGCGTCTCTTGCGAGCCAGGTAAATACACCTTTGGAAGCCCAACCGGTTGAACATGAAGCCCCTGAAGAAATCAGCGAAGACACGCTGGAGTCTCCGATAGCATCACGGGGCGACCAACAGATGCCGTCCGAAGATGAAATCCTGACCGATGAAAACACGGGCATCTCTCTCGAAGAGGCTGTTGCTGACTCGGCTCATGAGGTAAATACTGTCGAAGACGCAGAACCCACCGAAGAAGCCACGCCTGAAGCCGAAGCCTCCATGTCGCCAATCATGGGTTACGGTGTCTCGTCACCAGATGCGCCAGCCGCGATGGAGCCTGTCGATGAACCGGGGCCACTAAACGAACCAGCCGCAGGCTATACACCGACGGGTTATACGGAAATCGAACCGAAAGATGCCTCGACTGCGGAAGCAGACGCGCCGCAATTCATGGGCAAAGTCGACTCCGAAGTTACGGATGAGGCCGATACCTACACACCTGCCTTTGCGGATGTCAGCGACAGTGCGCCGAACCATGCCCAGGCTGAGCCATTTGGCAGTTTCACTCCAGAACCGGAGCCAGAAATAGCACCCTCCACGCCCGAAGTTGCGACGATCGAGGCGACGAGTGGAACCGAGGAAACGGCGGGTGAGCCGTCGCCTGCCCCGCAGGACAACTCCCCCCCCTCCCAAAATTTCCTTACAGGTGGGTATGGTGGCGGGCTAGATGACTACGCGCCTGAGTCTGACACTGCACAAGCACATTCGGAAATGGTATCTTCGGAACCGCCTGAAGTTGAACCTCAATTGGAAGCTGCTCCAGCACCTGAGGTCACCCCGCTGCCGCCTCAATCCTTCAGCCTTTCGGGAATTGGGAACCGGCAGGCTCCCGTCGAAGCACCAGCTCCGCTGGACGCGACCGACTCAGTTGAGTCGGTGAGCGCCCCGCAAGTCGTGATCGACGCTACTCATGACCAGCCTTGGCCCGGAGCAGAATCGGACGACTCTGACGAGCATGCATCCGCCGTGGAGACGCATTTCGAGGTGCCCGAGCCGCACGCAGAGCCCGAAGTAGAGGTCGCACCAGAGCCCGACTTCATTGTGGATACTCCGACCGAACCGGCTGAAACCTTAGCCAGCGAAGAAGAGACTCAAACCTCCGAAGACGCAGCGCCACGCCCGGTCAAGCGGTTCAATCCCTGGAACTGACCACTAACCGCGCCAGAAGCGTCGGGTCAGAACCACAAATACAGCCACGAACTCGAGCCGCCCTAGCAGCATGGCAATGGCGCAAACCCATTTGGCGAAGTCAGGCAACAACTGGAATGTGCCGGATGGACCGATCATGGGGCCAAGCCCCGGTCCGACATTTGACACGCTGGTAGCGGCACCCGAAATGGCCGTCAGCGCGTCCACGCCGGTCAGGCTGATTAGTGCAGCGGCGACGAGGAAAGTCAGCAGGTAGAGGCTGATAAACACCATAACCGACTGCAGGACTTCTTCATCCACCGTCTTGCCGGCATACCGGATAGGCGTGCGACGGTGCGGTTGGATCATGCGCTGCGAATAGGCAACGATCGTCTTGGCGGCGATTTCCAACCGGAACATCTTCAGCCCACATGCCGCCGAGCCCGCACACCCTCCGACAAAGGTGGCCCCCAAGAATATGACCATTACGGGCTGCCCCCAAGTGTCATAAGGCGCCGAAGCATAACCGGTGCCGGTCATGATCGAGATGATATTGAACAGGGCTTCCTTAAAGCCGTGAAAGATATGGTCGAACACTGGTGGATCAACAACGGCCTCGTGGTAGACGACAATGATGATCGAAAAGATCAATGCCAGTGCCAGATAGAGGCGCGGTTGCGGATCGGCGAGCATCGGCCGAACGCGACCTTGAAGCATCAGCATCGCCAACAGGCTGAATGGCAGGCCCGCAATGAACATGAAGAGCGTGGCGACATACGGCGCATTGGTGTCACTGAAATAGCCGAACGAGGCGTCATGCGTCGAATACCCCCCCGCCGACATGGTCGTCATCGCGTGAGTGATGGCGTCAAACCAATCCATACCAGTGAGATAATAGAGCAAGGCACAGAGCATTGAGATCAGCAGGTAAGTGAAACCCAGATACGCCGCGATGTCGGTGATGCGCGGCAGGAATTTGCCCGACATGTCGGAGCTTTCCAATTCAAACAACTGCATCCCGCCAACCCGCAGCTGGGGCAGGATGGCGATGGCCGTCACGATGATGCCAATCCCCCCAATCCATTGCAGGATGGCCCGCCACAGCAAGAGACCACGCGGCATGCTGTCGAGCCCCGTCAAGACAGTCGCGCCGGTCGTGGTTAGACCGGAAACAGTCTCGAACAGGGAATCCGTCACTGTCATGCCCGACGCCAGGAATGGAATGGATGCAATCATCGGCAGGAACACCCAGACCAATACGGTCAGGAGAAATCCTTCGCGCTGTCCGGTGCGTTCAATGTCGCCGCGCGACAAGACCCACATGCATGATCCGATCAGGATCGAACCGAAAGCAGACACCTCAAACACATAGGTTTCCGCCCGCCCATCGGCGGAATCGATCAATGCACAGGGGATCATCGCCGCACCCAGAAGGACGGTCATGATGCCGAGAGCAAGAAAGAGAGGACGAAGCTGCATGTCTGGAGGGCAAGATACGCTGCAATTCCTGCTGAGGTGTCAACGCGTTACGTGGTTAAGCAGTATGCACCAAGGATGCGATCTGGGCAGAAACTGAGGGCTTCCCATGGACTCCTGACGGTAGAACCGGGCCAAGTGTGGCCTGTGCCGGGGCAACTATGCCATTTTCGCGCCAAGTCCAAGGGCAGACGCCGGTTGACGGGATCGTCCGCAAGGGCCTAAACGCCCCTTCGTTACATTTGCAACCGATGACTCTCTCATGTTCGATCATTCCTCCTTCGATGCCCATGAGGGTGTCCACATGTTTCACGACGCTGACAGCGGTCTGAAAGCGATTATCGCTGTCCATTCATCGGCCTTGGGGCCCGCGGCAGGTGGCTGCCGCATGTGGAACTACGACACTGGTGAAGCCATGTTGCGGGATGCCCTGCGGCTCAGCCATGGAATGAGCTACAAGAATGCCATGGCAGACCTTCCCCTCGGCGGAGGCAAGGCGGTCATCTGGGGCGATGCGAAAGCCGACAAGTCACCGGAATTGTTCCGGGCGTTCGGACGCGCGGTCGAGAGTCTGAAAGGCCAGTACATCACCGCCGAAGATGTCGGCATCAGCGTCTCCGACATGCAAATCGTGCGCGAGGAAACGGCACATGTCGCCGGGCTTGATGAGGGCGATGCCGCCAGCGGAGATCCATCTCCGATAACAGCAATGGGCATATATCTGGGCATTCTCGAAACCGCGAAGCGCGCGCTTGGAACTGATGACCTTACCGGCCGCACGATTGCTGTTCAGGGCGTAGGTTCAGTCGGCGGACATGTTTGCGAACACTTGGCGAAGGCCGGTGCGAACCTCATCATCACCGACATTGACCAGGCAGCCTTGTCCGACATCTCTACCCGCACTGGGGCACGGATCGTCGCGCCCGACGAAATTTATGATGTCGATGCAGACATTTTTTCGCCAAATGCGCTGGGTGCAATCATCAATGAGAAGACGCTGAATCGTTTTCGTGTGAAGGCTATCGCGGGTGGCGCGAACAACCAGCTGATCGTCCCTGAAATGGGTGAGTTGTTGCGTCGCCGCGGTATTCTGTATGCACCGGACTATGTCATCAATGGCGGTGGCATCATCAATGTCTGCGCGGAAATCTCCGGCACCTATTTGCGGGACTGGGTCGACGCCAAGGTGAAGGCCCTCATGGTGACGCTTGGTGAAGTCCTGGATTTGGCGATGGAAAGCAGCGAGCCGACCAATCTCGTCGCAGACAGAATCGCGCGCCAAAGAATTGGACGGACGGATTAGGTAGTCTCACCTAGTTAAACCGGGGCGATAAATGGTACACACCATTATCGAACCTGAATGACGCTAGGAGTGACCCCATGTCCGTAGTCGCCATGCTGCAGGGAACGGTTGAGACCGATCTTGCAACCATACGCACCGCCCTATCCCTTGCTCGCCGCATGAATGTGCCAATGCGAGCATTATGCGCCTTGCCAGATCCGAACGCTGCTCTGATGGTGATCGCCACACCGGAGGCTGCTGGCCTGACCAGTGCGACCACCCAGTCGATCTTTGACATGCAGGAAGAAGTGCTCGCCAAGGCGCGCGAAGCCTATCAAACAGCCACTCAGGACGAAGACGCGGTTACCTGCGAGTTCAAGCACGAGGTCAACACGGTCGAACGTGCAGCGTCCAATGCGGCCTCCCTCTCGGAGGCAGTGATATTCCCACGTACAGCAGCAGACGGATCACAGCCGCTGAATGTGGGATTCGAGTACGTCCTCATGGATGCGCACCTTCCGCTTGTTCTCGCTGGCACCACGCCCGATATGGATGGGCCAGTCATCATTGCGTGGGATGGAAGCAATGGCGCAGCCCGCACGGTCCGCTTTCACTTGCCGCTTCTGAGAGCATTTGGCGATGTCATCATTGCACAGAACACAGATGACCTGAACAAGGACCCTCAACGCGAAATCGCGGCGCCGGAAGCGCTTGTGGAGTGGTTGGTACTGCAAGGGATTTCCTCGCGTGTCATGGAAATCGAAGGTGAAGTTTCTTCCGGCCTTCTGGCGATGGCGAAGGGCACCGGGGCCTGCATGATCCTGGCAGGTGCCTATGGTCATTCCCGTCTGGCTGAGCGCATTTTCGGCGGCACCACACGACGCCTGCTTACCGCTGACAATGCCCCAGCCCTTGCGCTAGCCCACTAAAGGAGAACTTCAAATGAGCCTGTCAAAAATCGTCCTTCAGCTCGCGCGGAACCCCGGCCTCCCGAACGGTGACGCTGGGCAAGGTTATACACTGGTCGCACCACTGACGGCAGCGGGTCAGATCGATATCGATGCTTGGCGTGAAAATCGCGCCGCGTGTCGCGTTGTACGGTTTAGTCCCGATCCGGAGGAGCATGCCGACGGCTTGCTGACCCATCGAGGCAGCCATTGGTTTTTCCATTACGATGAAGACGAGGAGGGCGATGACGAAGCGGGCTTCAAACTCGGCGAACATGTGTTCAAGGAAGGCGAGTACGTTACAATCGCCAGCCATGGTGAAACGCCCCTGACGTACAAGATCACCGATATCAGCCCGGTCTGATCCTTCCCGAGCGTCAAGCTGGACAGCACGTTCTGTTCGTCGCAGAATTCCAACCAATGAGGGCAGGCTAAAATGCCCCTTGGGAGGAAGACATGAAAAGACTATTGGGCCTCGCCGTTTCGGCGATCGCTTTGGCTGCGTGCGACAGCACTGCGCCAGACACTTCCATGCAGGAGACCGACACGGCCCACATGGAGCCCGCCTCTTCCGCGACGGAGCGGACGGCAGGATACAGTGAAGACCGCAATGCCTATTTCGGCGATCTTCATATCCACACGCGATCAAGCTTCGATGCCTATATCTTCAATGTTCGGCGCACAGCCAACGACGCGTATCGCTTTGCGCGTGGTGAAACGATCACCCACCCTTCCGGATTCGACATGACGATTGCGGGCGGTCCTCTCGATTTCTACACAGTTACCGACCATGCCGAATATCTTGGCATCCTTCCTGTCATGAATACACCCGGCACAGAGCTCTCAAAATTACCTCGTGCCCAAGACATGTTTTCGACCGATCCGGAAAAAATCACCGCAGCATTTCAGAGCGTCGGCGCATCTGTTCGCTCTGGCGAAGTGATCGAGGAAATGTACGATGAATCTATTATTGGGTCTGTTTGGGAACAGAATATTGATGCCGCCAATCGTCACTATGTGCCTGGAGAGTTCACGACCTTCGCCGCCTATGAATTCACCTCAGTCACCGTCAATGAAGAGGAAGACTCCTTTGCAGGAGGCAACCTTCACCGAAACGTTTTCTTCAAGGGGGACGCGCCTGATCGCGCCTTCTCGACGCTGGATTCGCCCAACCCTGAAGACCTCTGGGACTGGATGGATGAACAGCGCTCAGAAGGTTATGAGGCCATTGCCATTCCACATAACTCGAATGTCTCTGATGGGCAAATGTTCCGTCTAGAGACATATATTGGAGATCCACTCGATGTGGCCTATGCTGAACAGCGCATGAGGAATGAGCCCCTGGTCGAGGTAACTCAAGTCAAAGGCACCAGCGAAACCCACCCCTCCCTTTCGCCCAATGACGAGTGGGCAAATTTCGAAATCTATGACAGGCTATTGGCATCTTATCAGGTCTCGAAAACCGAAGGCGGCTATGTTCGTGAGGCCTATCGCAATGGCTTGAAACTACAGGAAGAGGAAGGTTTCGACCCATTCCGCTTCGGGCTCGTCGCGGCTTCCGATAGCCACGTCGTCGGAGGAGCCTATGACGAGAGCGACTATTGGTCAAAGGTCGGAGTCGTTGACGGCACACCGATGGCGCGAGGATCCGTCCCTTTCTTCGGCAAAAAGAATTGGGATCAGCAACCAGACAATCAGATGGTCAACAATGCCCGGGAATGGTTTTCCAGGTGGGCAGCATCTGGCCTGACTGGCGTGTGGGCGGAGGAGAACACACGTGAGTCTATCTTTGATGCGTTCCGGCGCAAGGAGACGTTTGCCACAACAGGGCCACGCATGAAGGTTCGCTTCTTCGCGGGTTATCGGTATTCTGACGATATGTTGGACGATGCCGACCTTACCCGGCAGGCCTATGACGGCGGCGTTCCGATGGGCGGTGATCTGGTTGGGACTGGCGAAGCGCCAACCTTCCTTGCTTGGGCCCAGCGCGATCCCAACATGGGTGCGCTGCAGCGTGTGCAAGTCGTCAAGGTCACCTCTGTCGGAGAAGATGTCTATGACGTCGCTTGCCATACAGGCTCGCCGGATCCGGCGACACATCGCTGTTCAGACAATGGCGCTGCCGTTGACATGGAGACCTGCGCCCCCACGGGAGCTGGCGCAAACGAGTTGAAAGCTGTTTGGCAAGACCCGGACTTCGATGTTGCCCAGCGCGCGACATACTATGTCCGCGTTTTGGAAAATCCGAGCTGCCGCTGGTCGACTTGGGAAGCAATGCGTGGAAATGTGCCACCTCGCCCCGACGTGCCCCAGACGATTCAGGAGCGCGCCTACACGTCGCCCATCTGGTACATACCAGCCGATTAAGGGACGCTCCCATTGAAGTTCCTGAGAGACCCGCTCGTCCATTTCATCACTGCGGCCGCCTTGGTCTTTGCCGCGTTTGCCATCTGGCAAACGCGGTCGAACCAGGCAGACTCCACCATTCTGATATCCGCAAGTGAGATTGAGCGCATGGCCGCACTGTACACGTCCGAGGCGGGCACTCTGCCCGGCGACGCGGACATGGCGGCCATGCTGTCCGACCATATACGCGACGTGGCTCTTGCACGGGAGGCGCGACGATTGGGCCTCGACCAGAATGACACAATCATCACGCGGCGACTGGCGCAGAAGATGAGTTTCGTCGTGTCGGATTTGCACGAAGATACCATGCCGACCGAGCGACAGCTCGAAGACTGGCATGCCGCGCATGCAGATCGCTTCACGCGGCCTGCTACCTTGACCTTCAGCCATGTCTATTTCAGCCCTGATGTTCGCGGCGCAGAGACAGCTGCTGCCGCAGAAGAGACGCTCACGCGCTTAAACGCCTCCAATCCTCCAGCAGCGGCGTCGCTGGGTGACCCCTTCATGCTGCAGCGCCAGTATGGTGACATGCCACTTAGGGAGTTGGCGCGGCAGTTTGGTGGCGCATTTGCCGAGACTCTTTCAACAATGCCGGTCTCTGAAGACTGGCAAGGTCCCGTCTCCTCTGCTTACGGGCTCCATCTCGTTCAGGTTACACACTCAACCGCAGCTATGCTTTCACCGCTTGATGAGGTTAGAGCAGAAGTTCGCAAGGACTGGCTCGAGCAAACACGTCGCGAAAAGAATGAGCAAGCCATTCAGGAGATCATTGCGCGGTACAAGGTCGAGATAGAGGGCGGAAACTGATGCGTGTCGCACTGTGCGTGTTGGCATCGATCCTGATGGCGCTCTGCGCTGCTGCACATGAGGTGCGACCAGCCTATCTGGAAATCACCGAGACCGCTCACGGCGAATATGATGTGATCTGGAAACAGCCAGTTCTGGATGGTCGACGACTGAAGCTCGACCCGGTCTTTCCTGGAAATTGCGCCCGACAAAATGAGCGGATGTCTGCCCCTGCAGCCACGCTCGTCACCCGGTGGTCGATGGCATGCAATCTCAATGATGGCGAACTCTCAATATCGGGCCTCGACCGGACCCTTACCGATGTGTTCGTGCGCGTAGAGCGGCTGGAAGAAGATGATGTTTCGGCACTTCTGCGGCCTGGCGCGAATGCCATCCAGCTGAGCGGCCCCCAGGGCGCGCCGACACTTGCCTATTTTAAAATCGGCGTAGAGCACATCATTTTCGGTTTTGACCATTTGCTGTTTGTGCTGGGTCTTGTCCTGCTGGTCAGACCGCGCCAGTTGCTTGCCACGGTGACGGCCTTCACCGTGGCGCATTCGATCACCCTTGCCGCCTCGGCGCTGGGCGGCGTGACGCTGCCCGGTCCTCCCGTGGAGATTGTCATTGCCATGAGCATCGCGCTATTGGGAGCTGAAGCAATATACAGAAAGCGCGGGCAAGACACGCTCGCACAGAACCAACCCTGGATCATCGCCTTTGGATTTGGCCTTGTCCACGGTTTTGGATTTGCGGGCGCTCTGTCTGATATTGGCTTGCCCAAAGGCGCGGAGATCTTCGCGCTGCTCCTGTTCAATTTGGGTGTCGAAGTGGGGCAAGTTGCGTTTGTGATATTCGTATTGGCCCTCGCCTGGGTCGGGCAGCGCCTCTATCGCCAGGGTGCACCATTCGTACGCAAGGCCGCAGCGTACGCGATCGGCATCACTGGCAGCTTCTGGGCCATAGAACGGATCGCCACGACGTTTTTCTAAATGCCGAGGGCCTTCCACAACATGCGAGCCGCCACGATTGCGAGCAGAATGGCAAACCAGCGTTTCAGCTTCGCCGCATCCAGCTTGTGCGCCAGTTTTGCGCCAATCGGCGCCATGGTCACAGTGAAGGCGGAAATCAGCGCGAACGCCGCAAGGTTCACATTTCCGAGCGAGAATGGCGGCCGACCGCCTGTGCCCCACCCCACATAGATTGCAGCCAACGCGCCAGGCAAGCCAATCGCTACGCCCCAGCCCGCCGCCGTCGCAACAGCCCGATGGATTGGCCGACCACACAGAGTCATCAGGCTGACGCCAAACGTCCCGCCCCCAATTCCCATCAGGGCAGACAGTGTCCCTACAGATGCACCAAGCCCCGCGCGTACTATGCCGCCGGGCATCTCGTCTGCCAATCGCCACGTCGGACGCCCGAAATAGAGCTGTGCCGCAAGCAGGAAGGCCAATGAACCAAAAATCGCCAGCAAGCCACGATTGGACAAGTATCCGCTCAGCGCCATGCCAACCAGCGCCCCGATGACAATCCAGGGCGCCCAGCTCCGGATGATCTGCCAGTCGACGGCACCGTGAGCATTGTGGGCCATCACGCTACGGATCGAGGTGAGGATGATTGTCGCCAGAGACGTCGATACGGCGACGTGCATGGCTGTCTCGCCAAAGCCCATCCCTTCGAACAGGAAGTAGAGCACCGGCACAATGATCGCGCCGCCTCCGATGCCGAACAGGCCCGCGGCAAGGCCGGCCGCGACACCTGCTGCGGCGAGCGCCAGCAACAGGGGTGCATACTGGACAAGCAACTCCATCAGGTCACGATGGCCTTTTCCCGGTAGGCCTCAGTATCCCAACTGCGCGTTTCAATGATCTCGGCCAATTCCGACATCGCGTCCCAGATTTCAGCATAGCCAAGGAATAGCGGGGACAGACCAAAACGGATCGTGTGTGGCGTACGGAAATCGGCCTCAATGCCCCAATCGGCCAAGGCGCGGACAAGCGGGTAGCCATCTGGATGACACACACTGACATGCCCACCGCGCGAGGCCGGATCGAGCGGGGACGCAACGTCGAGCCCCATACCTTCGGCCATCATCAGACACATCTGGCCCAGGGCTCGCGCCTTTGACTGAACCTCGACCATCGAAACACCGTCAAAGACATCCAGCGCGCCATTCAGCGCGGCAAGTGAAAGAATAGGTGGCGTGCCAGAGGCGAAGCGCGCTGTCCCCGTTTTGGGCGCGTAAGCAGAAGTGAATTCAAACGGTGCAGAATGTCCCATCCAGCCCGGCAATGGCGTTTCCAATCGGTCAGCGACATCTGCCCTGGCATAGACAAAGGCAGGCGCGCCGGGACCTCCATTCAGATATTTGTAGGTGCACCCCGTTGCAAACCGTGCGCTGGCAGCGCTCAATTTAACATCAAGCACGCCAGTCGCGTGGCTGAGGTCCCAGATGATCACACCACCACCAGACTGAGCTGAAGCCTCGTCCGCGGCCATATCGGCGAGCTGAGAAGAGCGGTAATTCACGAGGCTCTTCACCAACACACCACCCTCAAGCTGGGAGATCCCCTTCCCCGGCGCAGCGCGGACTAGGTCCACGCCAGTCAAACCAGACAGACCATCAAGAATGTATTGATCGGTCGGAAACTCATCCTCTTCGACAACAAGGCGACGCGTGCGCGCCAAAGGCAACGCCGAGGCAGCAAGCTTGAACAGATTTATGGATACGCTGTCGCAAACAACTACTTCGCCCGCCTTGGCGCCCACCAGCCGTGCGAGGCGATTGCCGACATGTTCGGATAAATGAATCCACTCTGCCGAGTTCCATGCGCCGACGCGGTCGTTCACCCATGCACCCTCTGATGCTGCACGCAGATTTCGCAGGGCACCGATGGTGGCTGGCCCAAGCGAGTGCCCGACCAGATAGGTCACACCTTCCGGCAGGGCAAAGGCATCCCGGCAAAGGGCGAGCGGGTCGGTCGCATCCAGCGCCTCCGCTTCGGCGCGCGATTCCGGAAGGGATATCAAGGTCATTGCCTGTTTGTGCATGACAGAATGCGCCGACGCTAGTAGCAATCCCCGTATGCGCACACCTTCCCTCGCTACCCTCGCCTTACTCTGTCTCGTCGGCTGCGACGCGCCACATCCGGAATTGTCGCAAACTCCGCCCCATGCTCGAAACGAGACAATACCGCTCCTGCAGTGGCCAGACCTGCTCTCGCGGGAACGACCAACCACGCCGCACACAATTCGCACTGGCCCATCAGAAACCGACATTGTTGATCTCTGGCTGCCTGATGGCGCCGGGCCGCACCCGGTCGTGATCATGGTGCATGGTGGATGCTGGCAAAAGTCGATTGCGGACCGGAGATTGATGGATTTCGCAGCGGATGACCTCCGCCAAAAAGGGCTCGCGGTCTGGAACATCGAGTATCGTGGCGTAGATGAAGCCGGTGGCGGCTATCCGGGGACGTTTGAAGATGTCTCCCGCGCGGCAGACGCGCTTCGCGATCATGCGAGCCAGTTCAACCTTAAGCTCGACCGGATCGGTGCGATTGGTCACTCCGCTGGCGGCCATCTGGCGCTGTGGTTGGCAGCCCGGCCCAAGCTGCCGAAGTCGAGTACGCTCTGGCGCTCAAACCCACTCCACATAGATTTCGTGGTCAATTCCGGTGGTCTTGCGGATCTCGATGCTTCCGCGCCCGTGACACAAGCTGCCTGCCTAAACTCAATCATGGAAGCGCTGACAGGCACACCGTCAGGCGCACGACAGGATGTGCTTTCCGATACATCTCCCGTGGAATTGCTGCCTTTTGCGGCGCATCAGGTCAGCGTGAATGGCGAGCAAGACCAGATCGCACCGCCGATACTCGGCGAGAGCTACACCGACAAAGCTATAGCAACAGGCAGCGATGCGCGGTTCGTGCTTGTCCCGAATACAGGCCATGTTGAGCTTGTCGCCCCTGGCAGCGAGGCGTTTGAACTACAAGCTGCCATCCTTCTTGAAGCGCTTGCCGACTAGAGTTTACCAGACGCCCGCCTGTTTCAACGCAGCATCCAATGATGGAGGAATGTCGACAGCGGCTTCCTTGCTACCCAGATCACGGGGTGCATCAGCAGGTTTGAGGTATCGCCAGCCCTGAAACGGGCGCTTCTGTTTGGCGTAGGTTCGGACAAGATTGGGATCGAACACCAACTCACACATTGTATGACCGTCGCCCATCACTTCGCGTACCTCCACAATACGCTGACGTACTCGGATGGCCCCCTTGATGACCCAATAGATCGAACCACCCTCGAGCAGCTGGTCTTTCTGTTTAGGCATCATGCGGGTCTGATGAAACGGCTCACGCCCCTGTTTCATCAAGCGCTTTTGCCAGTTCACCAAATCGTCAATGTCTTCCGCGCCAACGCAAAGCTTCACCATGTGAATCGTCATGCGCCCAATCTAGCCGCCTTAGCGCGGCAATCCAGACATGAGCTGCGGCCGTTTTCGTCTCACCTCGAAATCTGCCTCGGCTTCTGCGCTCGCAAAGAAGAATTCCGTTTTGACGATATTGGCGGAATAGCGCCGTGAAATGGTTCGGAATGCTGCGCGGGCTTCCAGATCGATCGAGAAGCTGGAAACATAGCTCATCCCCCAGCGCGGCTCAGTTCGGATGAAATAGCTCTGTTCGTAGCGGGTCAGCTTGCCGCCTTCTGGCCCGGCGACCGGATGCGGGAGTCGGTAGTCAATGCGCAGAAATCGCTCTCCCACCGGATCGAGCCATGCCGAAGCTTGCAAGCGCTCGGCGGCCCAGACATCGAACTCACCATCATTGGTCGAGGGATGATGCCTGAACGCGACCCGCCAAGCATGCCCCATATCCCGGACCTGCACCTGCTTCCCCATGCTCGCTCGGAGGTCATCCGGGAACAGTCGCCCATCTGGTGCAGCTTCGTTGGCCCAGTTTGCCGCGACCTCTTCCAACTCATCGTCTTCGCCTTGCCATGACACGATTTGCCAACGGGCATCCCTCTCTTTGCGGGGATCATACGAATATACGCGGCTGGCATGCTGGCTTTGCAGTTCGACGGTGAAGGCGGCGCGAAGCGTGCGCGGTGCCTCAGTTGCGCTCAGCGCCGCATTCAGCGGCGGCGCCTGCGTCATCATGATGAAGCTCGCGAGGAAAGCCAGAAACATGTCGAATTACCGTCCCGTAATCTGATTAGGTCCGGAATGCGGCTGATCTTGGGCAGCCTGCAAGGATTCACGCACCGGTCCAGACCAGTCAAAACTGAACAGCCAGTGTGGACGCTGAATACTTTACGGGACTTGAACGGACTGCGTCGGGCAACCAAACTTCTATGAAGCCTGGTCGTCGTCCTGCAGTGGAATGCCATAGAGTTCGAGACGGTGATCAACCAGTTTAAAGCCAAGCTTCTTGGCAATCTCTACCTGAAGACGTTCGATTTCCTCGGAATGGAACTCGACCACTTCGCCACTCTTCACATTGATAAGATGGTCGTGATGTTCGTCAGGCACCTCTTCATAGCGTGCGCGACCATCGCGGAAATCATGTGCCTGAATAATGCCAGCATCTTCGAACAGCTTCACGGTCCGGTAGACGGTGGCCAGAGAGATCGACGCATCCATGGAGTTCGCACGCCGGTGCAGCTCCTCGGCGTCCGGGTGGTCTTCAGACGAGGATAGCACCCGCGCAATAATGCGCCGGGGCTCAGTCATCCGGAGACCTTTGTCTGCACAGAGTTTTTCGAGTCGATCCATAGCCATGTTTTGCCCTCACATTTCAGGGAAGTCCAGTCAGATAAGGTGTCAAACACACCAACAGGTGGTGCGATATCCGTCCCGGTCAGCCCAGATGCAGGTTGAAAAACTCCACGGTGCGGGCCCATGCCAGTTGTGCAGCTTCCTCATCGTAGCGGGAGGTCGTGTCGTTGTGAAAACCATGATTCACACCCGGATAGATATAAGCCTCGTACTCGGCACGGTTTTCATCCAGAGCCGCCTTGTAAACCGGCCAACCGCTATTCACACGCTCATCCAAGCCCGCCAGGTGGATCTGCAACGGCACTTTCACGTCTGCAGCCTCCTCAACCGTTGGCCAACCACCGTAAAACGGCACGGCTGCTGAGAGCCAAGGCTGACGCACTGCCATGAGGTTTGATACGGCCCCGCCGAAACAGAAACCCACACATCCGACCTTGCCGTTCACGGCAACATGGCCCCGCAGGAACTCAGCCGCTGCCATGAAATCCTGCACCATGGACTCGCGATCTCGCTTTGCCTGCATCGCGCGGCCATCATCGTCGTTTCCGGGGTAACCGCCGAGCGGGTAGAGCGCGTCAGGCGCGAAGGCGACATAACCCGCCTGCGCGGCACGGCGCGTCACGTCCTTGATGTGAGGATTCAGTCCGCGGTTTTCGTGGATTACAACGATGCCGGGCAATGCTTGCTCAGCCCCCGCCGGCCGCACGAAATAACCTTCCATCTTGCCGGCTCCGTTGGGGGAGTCGTAGAGCAGCATTTCCTCATACAGGCCGTCGTCACCTGGCTGGGTTTGCTGTTTCGCGTAGTCCGGCATCACACAGGCGGCGAGCGTCGAAACCGTCAGGCCGCCGACCGCATATTTGCTGAGGCCGGAAAAGAAGGCACGCCGCGACATGTCGCCATGACAATAGGCGTCGTAGAGCTCGTACACTTCCTGTGGAATCTCTGCCGGGTCGGAATTGGTGGTCATTTGGATATCCTCCATGGCGGTTTCATCAGGAACATAATGCATTTTCGAGCGCCGCCCAAAGAAACTGAAAACAAGACCTACAGGCTCAGGGATCGGGACATCAGGATAGCATCCACAGGCACGTTTCGCGCGGCGCGGTAATAGCGTGGACGGCGACCATCTTCAGCGAACCCATGCGCCCGATAGAGTTCACGAGCGGGCAGGTTGTCTTCTGCTACATCCAGCATGATACGCGTGACGCCCCGTTCTCCCACACGCTTTACCAGCGCGCTGATCAAGCGACCGGCAAGACCCTTCCGGCGCTGGTGCGGATCGGTCGCAATGGTCAGAATATCGGTTTCACCCGCCACCGTCTGGCCCATGACAAAAGCGGCCAATTGTCCATCGGAGAGGATGCCCAAGGTCAGCACGTTCGGGTCCTTGAGCAGATCGCGCATCGAAGCAGCGCTCCAGGCCTCGCTCTCACTAAAGGATTTCGCATGCAACAGGGCCACCTGCCCCGCATCGTCCGGTCGTAGCACCAGTAGGCCCGACATCAGGTTCTTGTTTCCGGCAGCTTCGCATCTGGCTCGCGCGCATAGACCGGCGCGGGCAGGTGCTGCGCGGGGTCGAACAGGGGCGCTTTCAAGGCCGCCGTCACGGCCGAAGGAATTAGGGGGCGGATGTCCAGTGCCTCTGCCATCTCCTCCAACGCCTCGCTCCCCTGCATGAAGATGGGAGCGTGAAACCCGGTCAGCATGACCTTCAATTCGTCTAAGCCCACTTCCATCGTGCCGGCGAGGCCCTGATTGCCGGACACACCCTGCACCCACCATGTCTGCTCCGGCGGGCGCTTCTGCGCGGCTATGCAGCCAAGCACAGTGTCTTCCATTCCCGCGGGAATGGCGGCCTCGATGCTGGTCACGCCAATACAGGGAACTTCAGTCACAAGCGCCAGCCCGCGCGCATAGGCAACGCCAATGCGAATGCCCGTGAAACTGCCCGGCCCAGTCACCACAGCGATCCGGTCAAGCTCGGCTAGCGAGACGCCGGCCTCATCCAGCAAGCGCTCTACGAAGCCTGGCAACGCCTTGTCTTGTCCACGCGCCATGGTTTCGCGCGCATCGGCGAGAATTTCACCATCGCGTATAATGGCCGCTTCCATAGCCGAAAAGGCAGTATTCAGTCCAAGGACGAGCATGGCTTGCTAAACGATCCGACAGGCCTCATCGAAATGCAGACGCGGACTACGCGCAAAAATGGTCGATTTGTCGCCATATCCAAGATTGCAGATCCAGTTGGCGCGCCAGCTCTTTTCTTCACCATCCCGGTTCTCGAAGAATTCTTTGTTCACGGCGTCCATGTCGAAGCCGGACATCGGTCCTGTATCGAGGCCGAGTGAGCGCGCCGCCATAAGGAAATAGGCGCTTTGCAGCGACCCGTTCCGGAACGCTGTCTCTTCACGGTTGCTATCAAACCAGTGCTTGGCGCTAGGATTGTGCGGGAACAGTTTCGGGATTTTCTCCTGGAACTCCATGTCATATGCGATGATCACGGACCATTTGGCTTCCTTCACCTTTTGCTGGTTGCCCTGCGAGACGAGCGGCAGAAGTCGCTCCTTGCCTTCCGCAGAAGATACAAAGACGAAACGCGCCGGAGAACAGTTGGCGCTGGTCGGCCCCATTTTGGCAAGGTCATAGACAGCTCTAACCAGTACTTCCGGCACATCCTTGTCCTGGAACCCGTTATAGCTGCGTCCATCCCGAAATATCACGTCGAGCGCATGGTCGTTGACCGGATGAGACATGACCTGTTTCCTTCTGTTCCTGAAATATGCTTCTGAGTCTTGCCGGGAAACGCCTGAACAATCAATGCGGTCGGCAGCAATCCAAATGTCGCGAAACCTACAGCACAGCCTCAACGGCGGTGACTTCCGGCACATAGGTCTTCAGCATGTTTTCAATCCCCTGCTTGAGGGTCATGGTCGACGATGGACAGCCCGCACAAGCGCCCCGCATCGACAAATGGACAATACCGGTATCCGGCTCGAATTTGTGAAAAATGATGTCTCCGCCATCTTGGGCAACAGCGGGGCGAACACGCGTCTCGATAAGTTCGCGAATTTCTTCGACGATCTCGGCAGCTGAGCCCTCATAACTGACATTGGCTTCAGCATCGGCCGACGGCGCTGCGCCCTCTTCCACCACCGGCAAGCCGGCCATGTAATGATCCATGATGGCGGCGAGCACCATCGGCTTCACATGTTTCCAGTCCTTGGCGGTTTCCTTGTTGATCGACACAAAATCGCTGCCAAGGAAAACCCGTTCCACGCCGTCGACTTGAAAGAGCGCACGCGCCAGCAAGCTCATTCGAGCGCTGGCCACATCGGGAAAATCAAACGGACCAGCATCGCCCGCCACAGGATGGCCGGGAAGGAATTTTACGGTGTCCGGATTCGGCGTTGGTTCTGTTTGAATGAACATGGCCTTGGGGGCCCTTTCTGGCTTGCGATCTTACCAATCCAGATGGCTCAGGCGAGGTGCAGGTTCAAGGGATAGCGTGAGATTACGGCGCAGAGGCGAGTTGCGTTTCCAATGCAGCAACATTCTCGAGTGCGCCCTCAGGGACCTGACCCAATGCTTCAGCCAGGTTTCGGGACGCATCCTGAGCTTCGCTGAGATAAAAGCCGATGCTTGCCAGATGATTGGCCATGAATGGGCCGTCACCGCTCTGGTTCGAAACGACCAATGGCTTCATCTGTGCCGCCCTGCTCCAAGCCAGTTCGGCGCGATCGAAGGCCGTACTGACCGAAGGCAGGCGCGCGAGGCGGGGCTCCGCAGTGCGTGCTGCGGCCAACATTTGCTGTGCGAGATGTGCACGGGCTTTCGCGCCATAAAATGTCTCGATATCGACCCTGCTGGCTGGCCACTCAACAACATCCTGATTGACCTGAACGGACAGATCGATCCGATCTGCTCCGGCCCAGTTCGCAAACAGAGTCGCTTCAGCTGCCAATTTGACTACCTTGTCTGGCGTTGCTGCCAGGCCACGGCCTGCGCGAGAGTCGTAACGGTTCAACGCCTCGGCTGCCGCAGTCAGACGCGGGCGCATGTCTTCGCCTTCCACCCCTTTCAAGAGGCGTGCAGCAGCCTTCAAATCTGAATCGACGTCGCCATCCTTGACCGTTAGATCCGCCAGAAGCGCAGTGTGTTGTGAAAGAGCATCTGCGGTTGCACGTTGCCAAGCGGGCATGGCGGTAAGCCGCGCTTGAGGGTGCCAATTTGCACGATCCCCTGCCCAGCCAGCACCTTCCAGCTCACGGGCGATTTTCACGATCGAGACACCAACTTCCGGCAAGGTCCAGTTCTGGCCCGCAACTTCGATACTGCTGTCATCGATCCGATTGGAGGCGACTGTCATGATGGGATACGCCGCCACTGCGCATACAACCGTGCCGACTTTCAGAAGCGTCACAGTCCGGCGCCACCAGCGCTGGGCAAACAACATGATGGGGCTAGGCTCAGCATAGTCGAATGTTACGAGATGATCGGAACCCAGCACAGTCACGACAGGACCTTCCTCCTGGTATGCCGCGGGGAGGCGACTATCAAATGCCATTCACTCTACCCTGTTTTCAATCACACTCACGCGGAACCTGTTGCGTTCAGGACACTATGCCGAGGTTCCGCGAATTTTAACAGTCTATTTACTGTTAAATATATGCAAGCATCATGCCTGCCCGCCAATTGGCCGGACGGCATGGTTTTGGAGGATAAATTTCAGGCAACTTGGGCGCAAAAAACTGCGCCTTGGTGAGCTTAATCGCCAAGTCCGCGGATTTCGGCTTCTGTGGTGAGGGTCGATTCGGAACCGTCCGAACCCGTCAGAGTGAGGACCAAGTCAACCGTCTCGCCAATCTCGATGTCAGGGCTGACGCCGAACAGCATCAAATGGGCACCCCCGCTTTCCAGCACCAGTGGCGCATCCTCGGACACGTCCAGCTGCTCGACCTTGCGCATTCTCATGACACCATCTTCCATGCTCATCGTGTGCAGTTCGACCGTATCGGCGATGTCAGTATCTGCGCCCACCAGCGCCATTGCATCACCGGTCACCGTAAGGGTCAGACCGCCTCCGGCAACATCGCGACCGGGCGTCGGCTTCACGATGTATGCCTCGCTCACGCTGACCGAGTTTTCACCCCCTTGAGAGGCTGGTGAACACGCTGCCAGGGTCGCAAGACCGAGGGATGCGACAAGTGCCATGATACGCATAGAAGAACTCCAACCGACTGAACGTTGCCCGAGAATTAGGCCGACCGTCATCGGGGTCAATGGAGCGCGGCGCCGCAGGGGTACGCCGCACTCAGAGACTATGCCCCCCAGAACCCAACTCGCGTTCGAACATCTTCAATGATCGGCGCCGAGATCGCATCCGCACGCTCAGCACCATTTTTCAAGACGGAGTCGATAAACGCATGGTCATCCAGAATCTCACGATAGCGCTGTGTGATCGGCGCCAAATGGGCGACCGTCACCTCGGCCAGGGCCGGTTTGAAAACGCCAAATCCCTGCCCGCCATACTGCTTGAGCACACCCTCGACGGTCTCGCCTGCGAGTGCCGCATATATGCCGACAAGGTTCTCGACTTCCGGACGCCCTTTCAGGCCCTCCACGTCGCTTGGCATGTCTCCTTCAAGGTCCGTCTTGGCCTTCTTGATCTTCTTCGCAATCGTGTCAGCGTCATCCACCAGCGCAATCCGAGAGAGCTCAGACGGATCAGACTTGGACATTTTCTTCGTGCCGTCCTTCAGGCTCATGACACGCGCGCCCGGCCCCTTGATTAGCGGCTCCGGCAGCGGGAAAAAGCCCGGCGCGTCGTATTCCCGGTTAAAACGGTCGGCGATATCGCGGCTGAGTTCCAGATGCTGCTTCTGATCCTCGCCTACCGGCACATGCGTTGCCTTGTAGGCCAGGATGTCGGCTGCCTGCAGGACAGGATATGTGAACAAGCCAACCGACGCCCGTTCGGCATCCTTGCCTGCCTTGTCCTTGAACTGCGTCATCCGCTCGACCCATCCCATGCGCGCCACGCAATTGAAGATCCAGGCAAGCTCGACATGCGCCTTCACCGACGATTGCGCATAAATGATGGATTTCTTTGGGTCGACGCCACAGGCAAGGAACGCCGCTGCGATCTGGCGAGTCTGGCTCACAAGAGCCCCCTTCTCCACCGGCATCGTGATGGCGTGCAGGTCCACCACGGCGTACACTGCGTCCCAACCATCTTCCTGCAAATCCACGAACTTCTTCAGGGCGCCCAGATAGTTGCCCAGATGGAGATTGCCAGTTGGCTGGATGCCCGAGAAAATGCGCTGCGGGCCGTTATAGGATTCAGGTGTATCAGTCATGGGCAGGCGCTTTAGCGCGTTTGTCTAGCGCCGCAAAGCCTGTCGAATGTCAGAAATGCGGATTGCACCAGTCAGCAGGGCGGCAATCCCGTAAATCAGGCCGCCAGCCAGCACGATGGCGGCGGCCGAAACAATGCGCGAATTCCAGAGTTCGGCCCGGATCAGAGTGAGATTTTCCAGCATAAACCAAACCGCGCCCGACATGATCGCCGTAGCGACCGCAGCGCGGACGACCCCAGAGACGAGCCGCGCGCCGGGAACATACCAGCCGCGCCGCATCAGCGTCAGGGCCAGCAGCGCCGTGTTCACCCAGGCCGCAATCGAGGTGGCGATGGCAAGACCGATGAAGCCCGCCTGACCATTGGACTTCATCCAGAAGAACAGTCCCGCACCGAGCGCTGTGTTGATTACGACCGATATCAGCGCAAAGCGCATCGGTGTCCTGGTATCTTCCCGCGCGAAGAAGGCAGGCGCGAGCACCTTGATCAGCACGAAGGCGGGCACGCCCCATGCAAAATGAAACAGCGCATTTCCGGACATCGTGGCATCGGACGGCAGAAACTCGCCGCGCGTGAAGAAGGCGTCGATGAGGAAGACTGGCGCAATCATCAGCGCCGCGGCCGCCGGCAGGGTCAGCGCCAGGGCGAGGCCAATGCCCTCATCCATCGTCTGGCGGCTTGACCCGTCATCACTCGCCCGCGCGGCCCGGCTGAGACGCGGAAGGATGGCGACACCGACGGCCACCCCCACAAGCCCGAGCGGCAGCTGGTAAAGCCGGTCAGCGGCATAGAGCCAAGATTTCGCGCCGACTTCGAAACTCGCCAGCGACTGGCTGACGATGATATTGATTTGCGTACCGGACGCTGCAATCGTACCGGGAATGGCGAGCTTCAGCACTTTCTTCACGGCAGGTGTCATGCGGGGCCAGCCAATCAGGCTGAGACGTACTTTCTGCCGGTTGACGCCCCACCAGAGTGCTCCTGCCTGCAGCACGCCCGCAACAAAATAGGCCAGCGCCGCCGCCAGCGCGGTGCCTTTGGCATCCGGCGCCACGAAGGCAGCCGGGATCAGGGAGAGGTTCAGCAAGGTCGGCGCGCCCGCCGACAGGATGAATCGCTCAGCCGAATTCAGGACACCCGACAGGAGCGCCGCGATGGCCATGAAGGTCAGATACGGCATCGTGATCCGCGTCAGCAGCACCGCGAGGCCATAGCTTTCCGGATCATCCGCCTGCCCGCCATGGATCAGCAACAGGACCCACGGCATGAAAACCTGCGCAAGGATAGTCAGCGCCGCTGTCGCGGCGAACAAGACGCGGAGCGCCTCCTGTGCCACATCGCGCGCGGCTTCCGCCCCCTCGGCTTCCAGCGTGCGGGCATAGGTTGGCACGAAGGCCGAGGCAAAGGCGCCTTCAGCGAAGATACGGCGGAACAGGTTCGGGAATTGCTGCGCGGTCGCCCAGGCGTCGCCGATCGGCCCGGCACCAATCTTCGCGATCAGCAGAATGTCGCGAACCATGCCGAGGATACGGCTGCCCAAAGTCAGGGACGATTGCACCAAGGTATTGCGGGCGACGCTCATGCAGGAATCCCTGATCGCATTCTCAGAAACTGTCCACGGCGCGCGAACGCCTCAGCTTCCGGGCCGGTGTTTCCGGCGCATCGGGTTCATGCTGGCCCAATGCGTCAAGAAGACGATCCTTCAATGTCTCAATCTGGGCAGAGCCTGTCAGTTTTTTTCCGTCGCTCGTCTGAACATAAAACGCGTCAAACATGCGCTCGCCATAAGACCCCACATGAGCCGAGTGAATGGACAGGCCACTGTCAGCCAGTACGCTGGCAACATCATAGAGCAAGCCTGGTCGGTCTCGCCCGGCAATATCGACCACCGTGTACTCGGTCGATACATCGTTCCGGATTTGCGCAGAAGGCTGCACAAGGAAGGCTGCCTGGCGGCGCCCAGTGCGGGAGGTTGCCAGATCCTTGACGCTGGCCCCATCCAACGTTTCCGCCAACGCCGTCTCGAGACGCCTCAGTCGCGTCTCGTCCTTTTGACCGAACGGCTTTTGCGCGGCGTCTTGCACCATGAAGATATCGACAATCCGTCCACTGCGGTTTGTGAAGACTTGTGCCGAAACGACGTTTGCACCGAGATTGGCCAATGTGCCGGCAAGGTCCGCAAACAGCCCAGCCCGGTCCTGTCCTGATACGAGCAGAGTGAGCGCACCGCCTTCCGGCGGAAAGCGGTAGCATACGACGTTGCCCGATCCTTTCAGGGCGGTTGCATGCCAGGTGAGCTCAGGCACATCAAAGCCCGTCCAATACGCTGTTTCCATTTCCAGCAGGACCGGCGGAATACTCCCTAAATCCTCAACCAGCGCTTCGCGCCGTGACTCGGCACGCCCCTCAAGATGCGCCTGCACACCCGCTTCATCGGCTCGCCCCCCGCGCAGAGCAGCGGCTGTATTGTGATAGAGATCGGCCATCAACTGGCCTTTCCATGCGTTCCATACGCCGGGACCAACGGCTCGAATATCGGCTGCAGTAAGGATATAGAGCAATCGCAATCGCTCCAATGAGCCCACAAGATTGGCAAATTGCGTCACGGTGCGCGGGTCCGAAATGTCGCGCTTCTGCGCCGTTTCGCTGAGTTCAAGATGGTTGCCCACGAGCCAGGCAACAAGCTCAGTCTCGTCCGCAGGTATGCCAAGGCGTTGACAGGCGCGGGTCGACGTTTTCATGCCTTCAATCTGCTGGTCGCCCCGTCCCTTGCCCGTGTCGTGCAACAACATGGCGAGGTAAAGCGCGCGGCGGTTTTCGATCAGCGGGAATATTTCGGTTGCAAGCGGCACGCGCTCAGCGTTCACCTGCTCCATCTCGGCAATCGCCTCAACTGCGCGGATCGTATGCTCATCCACCGTGTAGTGATGATACATGTTGAACTGTGTTTGCGCGACAATCCCGCCAAACTCCGGAATGGCCTTTCCCAACACACCCGCTTCATTCATGCGGCGGAGAATCAAGGCAGGGTCCTTGCTGCCAATGACGGCGTCGAGGATCAGCGCGCGAGCTTCATCCGTGCTCCGAACTTGTTCGTTGATGCCCCTCAGATTGCGCGTAATTGCCGATAGGGCATCGGGATGAATATCCTTGTTCTCACGCCGGGCAATGATGAAGAGCCGCAGCATGTTCAGCGGGTCACGCTTCATCACATCCTCTGATGTGATGCCGACCCGCCCTGAATCAATCACAAAACCAGGATCGTCCAGCGCCTGTGGTGTTTTTTGCGGCAGCAGGCGGCGAAACCCTTCAGGCTTTTTCTTCTGCTCCGCTTCCAGCTTGGCGGCGATAATTCGCGTCAATGCGCCAACGTCTTTTGCAACCAGAAAATAGCGCTTCATGAACCGTTCAACACCAAGCTGACCCGTTCTGTCGCGATAGCCCATACGCGCCGCAATTTCTGGCTGCAGGTCAAAACTCAAACGTTCCTCGGCGCGGCCAGTCACGAAGTGCAGATGACACCTAACCGTCCAGAGGAACTTGGCGGATCGTATAAATGAGCCGTACTCGCTCCGCGTAAAGGGGCCGCCCTTCATCACGTCTTCCAACGTTTGACCGCCGTAAATGTGCTTCACAATCCAGTAGAGTGTCTGCAGATCGCGAAGGCCACCTTTGCCTTCCTTGATGTTCGGCTCAACGACATAGCGCGCATCACCCTGGCGCGCATGCCGCGCATCGCGCTCAGCCAGTTTGTCGGCGATAAACTCAGCATCCTTGCCTTCGACGGCATCCTTTTTGAACTTGGCTTGCATCTCGTCGAACAATGCCTGGTCGCCACACATGAAACGTGCATCCAGCAGGGATGTCTTGATGGTAACATCCTCTGCCGCCAATTTCACGCATTCGGCGGGCGTACGGAACGCATTGCCAACTTTGAGCCCCATATCCCACAGGGCATAGAGCATATACTCGATGACACTCTCCGTGTGCGGAGATGCCTTGTATGCGCGCAGGAACAAGAGATCGGTGTCGGAGGATGGCGCCATCACCCCACGACCGTATCCACCCGTAGCAACAATAGCGAGACGTTCGGCCTCTGTCGGGTTGCGCGCACGGTGAACGTGCGTCGTGGTAAAATCATATAGTGCATGGATCACCTCGTCCTGCACCGCAGATAGAAGTCGCGCGGTGTCCAGCCCTTCGGCCCCCTGTTGCAAGCGCTCCTGTGCAATCATTCGGCCGCGAAACATGGCCCCGTGCAAATGGTCCAGTGCGGCCTTACGCATCGCCTGAGCATCGCCGAGGTTGTCGAGCGCCGCAGCGGTCAACTTCACACGAAGTGCGCGGCCATCAATGATGTTCGAAATACGCCATTTGCCCGGTCGGCGGCTCGTCCGATTGCGGGATTCAACAAGAGTGGGCTCTTGCGGTGACTGGTCGAGGGAATCTGTGCTCATCACTTGCCTATATAGCAGGTCCCTCCCCCGCGCCTATGCGGGATCACGGCGCAAGTACAGGAAGAGCCGGAATTTCATCAAATTTCAGTCGCTACCCGCCACAAACGGGTATTCAGGCCTGGATCTTGACGGGCAGCACTCGGGACTTCTTCACGACGCCATAGGCAAAACTGGTTTCAACCGACGAGATGCCCGGTAGCTTTTGAAACGTATGGCGTACCAGCTCCTCATATTCATCGAGTCCGCCGGTCACCACTCGCAACTGATAGTCCGATCCGCCCGCCATCAAATGGCAATCCAGCACTTCGGGCGTATCATGCACGATCCGCTCGAATTTCTGGATGGTGTCTTCGGTGTGGATCGACAAGCGAATGCGCACGAAACACGTAATGGGATACCCGCACGCCTTCTGATCAATCGTGGCGCAATAGCCCTTGATGATCCCCGCTTTCTCCAGGTTCCTGACCCTGCGCAGGCAGGGCGAAGGCGACAATCCGACCTTTTCGGCCAGATCCTGATTGGTCAGGCGGCCGTCCTCTTGTAAGGCGCGCACAATTTTAGCGTCAATCTTGTCCATATAACCCCCAGTTGGTTATTTCTGCCAATCTCTGCTTCTTTATTGGCATAAATTGACAGCACATGTCCCAAGTGTGCTGCTAGATTGTGCGAACAGTTCAGGAGGTTTCCCGTTGCCACACGATACCGCTCGCTCTCACGGACCCGCAACGCGCGCCATCCACCATGGCTACGCACCTGCAAATCATTCGCACTCCCTTACTCCGCCCGTGCATATGACGTCTACCTTCGTTTTCCCTGATACTGCAACAGGTTCAGCACTTTTTGCAGGCGAAATCGAAGGGCACATATATTCCCGCATCTCAAATCCAACGGTCGCCTTGCTCGAATCGAGAGTGGCAAATCTCGAAGGTGCAGAGGCGGGGCTTGCAACCGCCAGTGGTATGGGCGCCATCTCCGCTACCTTGTGGACATTGGTAAAGCCAGGCGACGAAATTATCACCGACAAGACGCTGTATGGTTGCACATTTGCGTTCATGCGCGACGGCCTTTCGCGCTTCGGCGTGAAGGTCACTCATGTCGACCTGCGCGATCCAGACAATTTGCGCGAAGCGATCAGCGAGCAGACCCGGATCGTCTATTTTGAAACCCCGGCCAATCCGAACATGCGGCTGGTCGACATTGTCGCCGTTTCAGCCGTCGCGAAACAGGCCGGAGCGTTGACGGTGGTCGACAACACCTATGCGTCGCCCCTCCTGACCCGGCCAATCGAACTGGGCGCCGATTTCGTGATTCACTCAGCAACAAAGTACCTTGGCGGGCATGGTGATCTCGTCGCGGGCGTGGTCTGTGGCCGCGCCGACCTTATCCATGACATTCGAATGATTGGCGTGAAGGACATGACCGGCTCGGTGATGGCCCCACTGACGGCGATGCTGGTTATGCGGGGCCTGAAGACACTGCAACTGCGGATGGCGCGCCATTGTGAGAGCGGGCAGACCGTAGCGGAGTGGCTGGAGCGCCACCCTGCAGTTTCCGAAGTCTACTATCCCGGCCTCCCAAGTCATCCGCAACATGAGCTTGCGTGCCGCCAGATGAGTGCCTTTGGCGGCATGATCGCTTTTGAGCTGAAGGGGGGCTTCGAAGCCGGAACGGCCATGATGGACCAGCTCCGCCTGATTCAGCGCGCCGTCAGCCTCGGCGACGCGGAATCCCTGATTCAGCATCCTGCCAGCATGACCCACTCGACATACTCACAGGAAGAACGGCTGGAGCATGGTATCTCTGACGGCCTGGTTCGTTTGTCTGTCGGGCTGGAGGATTTGGTCGATATTCTCGCGGACCTTGAAAACGCTCTACCGACCAACGCACTTTAGCCGTCGTCACGATGCACATTCACCTCGTTCACTCCACGGGGCTTTGTTCATCCAGCAGGTCATCTTCGGTGTTGTTGGCGCGTTCAGCCGCCACCTTTTCATCAAGGGTGTTGTCGGCAGCGACATCCGTCGCTTCGCGCGTATCAACATGGGGCTTGGGACGTCTAACATCTGCAGATTGCTGCGTGCCAATCTCCGGTTTACCGCTTTTTAGCGCATCTTCTACGCCGCTGTCGAAACGCAGCCGATAAATCGGCTCCGGCAGAGTAAAGCCCGACTCTTCCAGAACATCCTTGGTCGCGGCTATCGCGAGGCCGCGTCCCTTCGCAAAGTTTGTTTGTGCCTGATCCACCCATCCCATGAAATGAAGGATGATGTTTGAGTCTCCAACCGTCTGGATGAAAGCTTCCGGCTCTGGATGGTCCAACACGAAACGTAGCGATTTTAATTTATCGAGGCCAAGCTGCATTGCCGCGACAGGGTCATCGGCCGCATCGACGCCAAGGTCGAACTCAAATCGGCGCTCAGGGTTGCGCGTGTAGTTCAGGATAACGGCCTTGAAAACAGTCGAGTTGGGGATGCGGAGATGATTACCATCCATCGTCATCAGCACGGTGGCACGAGAGGTCAAGCGCATCACCTTTCCCTCATATTCATCAATCAGAACATGCTCATTCGCCCTGAATGGCTGGCGCACACTCAGCATTATGGAAGAAATGTAGTTTTCCAGTGTGTCTCGGACAGAAATGCCGATCGCCAGGCCGATGACGCCGGCTCCGCCGAGAATAGTTCCCATTACCGTTGTAGCACCCAAAATGCTCATCGCGACCACGAGAGCGACCAGCAGCAAGACAATACGGAACGCACCCGAAACCAGTTCTACGAGAAACGGATTTGGCAGAATCCAACGCCAAAAACTCCGCCAAGAAGCAACCAAGTGTCCAATCAGCGCAATCGTGAGAAATACTCCCAATGCGATACCGTAAAGTGGAAGAGCGCGGACAACACTTCCCCACGTACCAGACGGGTCCCCAAAAAACGGCGTCGCGCTATCTTGAACTGACAAGCTTCGGTCGATTTCGTTCTCAACCGTGACAACGCCATTTACACGCAAGGCCAAATCTTCGGCGCGGGCAACAGCGCTGGAGCTGGGGACTTCCCCGGCCAGCCGTACGACACCGTGATTAACTTCGACCGTCACACGATTCAGCGATTCGATCTCATCAAAGATGGCGGAAATACGAGATTTGATGGACGCATCGCTGACCGCCGGAGGAGTCTGGATGATCGGATTGAGATCTTCGCTCGTATCCGAAGTCTGTGCCACGGAGATTGGGACGAGCCATACCAAACACAGCACAACCAGCACTGCGTATTTGACATTCGACGCCGCAGAGCGAGCACCAGTCGGAAGTTGTAGCGAATTCACATTTCCAAAAACACGCTACAGGAGGCAAAGTTCCCTATGCGTGGCAATCCGGGCTGCTCGCGCGCACAACCGTCCGCGCGAAAAAACTGAGTTGTGACGTTCACGGCGAACTTCAGGCGAAGCGAACGTTGAGCGCTGCGACTAACCTACGATCTCATACTCCCTTCCAAACCAGAGCGGCGAGTTGGCAAGGTGGATGAACTTCTTCTCGTCCTCCAGCAGCTCGGCACCGGCGTTCGCGACCGCCTTGCTGGTATTCGCGGCCATGGCTTCCTCGCTCTCGAACCACAGTTCGGCAACGCCGTCATACGCTTCCGGTCCGCCACGCGACCCTTGCATGGCGCCGTTCAATGCGTCGTGCCCCATGTGACATTGCACATAGCGGAGGATGCCTAGCGTTTCGGCATGTTTCGCCACCAGCGGGGCATGCTGCTCCCGCCAGTAGCGTTGGAATTCCTCACGGCTCAGATGGGGCAAGCGGCGCAGGCAAAAGGTCAGCTTGATCAAAGCAGATCCCCGCCCGCTGCGGCTGCGGTCGTGCCGTCCTGCCGGAACGCGCGAATAACATTCTTGCCGGTAATCCATTTGTGCACTTCGTCCGGCCCATCTACGAGGCGTTGGGACCGGATGTGCGTGTACCAGGCCGCCAGGGGTGTATCGAGCGAATAGCCAAGGGCGCCATGCAGCTGGATCGCGGTGTCGACCACCTTGTGAACCATGTTCGCAAGGAACACTTTCGCGATGCCGTTCTCTTGTCTCAGATCCATGCCATTTTCGGCCTTGTAGGCAATATGCATCAGCATCAGCCGGGCAATGTAAAGTTGGCTCGCACATTCCGCCAGCATGAACTGGACACCCTGGCGATCTTCCAGTGGTTGGCCGAAGGTCTCACGGCTCGTGACGTGTTCCGTGGCCAGATCAAGTGCGCGCTGAGCCATCGCCACATTGTGCATGCCGTGACGCAGGCGACCATAGGCCAGGCGATGCTGGCCCATGGAGAATCCGCCCCCTTCCCCGCCGAGCAGATTTTCTTCCGGCACGACGAGGTTCTCGATCTTCACTTCAGCATGGCCGCCGCCCATCTCTTCATAGTGGGGCCCATGCACTGCCATGGTGGGAATATCACGGATGATCTTGTAACCCGGATTGGGCAGCTCCACGATGAAGGTGGAGAATTGTTGATGGCGAGGCGCGTCCGGATTGGTCTTGGCCATGACGACCGCGATGTCAGCAGCGGTGGCGGCGCTGGAAAACCATTTCTCACCATTCAGGACGTAATTACCCTTGCCGTCCTTTTCCGCACGCGTCTGCATGCCAGTGGCATCCGCGCCGGCCGCCTTCTCCGTCATGGAATAGCAAATGCGCTTTTCGCCATTCAGCAGCGGTTTCAGGTACTTTTCTTTCTGAAAGTCGGTGCCGTGGGCCAACAGTGTGAGCATGGTCGCATCATCCGGACCTTGCGAATTCATCGACAGCGCACCGAGATGGCTCTGGCCAAGTTCCATTTGGACCAGCGCATTGGCCAGCGGCCCAAGGCCCATTCCGCCATGCTCGACTGGGATGAAGGGCAACCACAGGCCTTGCGCGCGCGCCTTCTTGCGCAGTTCTGGCAACACGTCCTTGAACGCGCGACCGTTGGACATTTCCTGTTCAGCAGGAATGCATTCTTCCTGCACCCATTTGCGCACGCGCTCGCGGACTTCTTTTGCCTCTTCCGGTATCGTAAAATCGATGGCCATCTTTTCGCTCCCTATTGTTTTTAGGGAAGGCTAAAGCGGAAGCGGAAATATGCACAGACTGACTTCGCGTCAGGCGGGACTATTCATAATCTACTTTTTCAAGATAGAGCCCGTCCGGAGGGGATATGGGCCCACACGCCGTCCGCTCGGCAGCCGCCAGGATCTCCGCGATCCATTCGACAGGTTGCTTGCCACGCCCGACATCCACCAGGCTACCCATGATCGAACGAACCTGCCTGTGCAGGAAACTCTTCGACCGACAGGTCATCTCGACCCGATCTCCATAACGTGAAACAGAGATCGCATTGAGCGTCTTAACCGGCGACTTGGCTTGGCAATCCGTATCGCGGAATGTCGTGAAGTCATGCGTCCCGACAAGTATCTGCGCGGCTTCATGCATCTTGTCGGCGTCCAACTGTGACGATATCCGCCAGGCCCGACCGTCATCCAGCGTGAGGTGAGCGCGTCGATTGATAATGATGAAGCGATAATGCCGCTCGGTTGCGCTGAAGCGGGCGTGGAAGTCATCATCCACTTTATCTGCCTTCAAGATGGCAATCGGATGTGGGCGCAGATGAAAATTCATCGCATCTGGCACTTTGGTTCCGCGGTCAGTTCGCAGATCCATGTGCGCGACCTGCCCTGTCGCATGAACGCCGCTATCGGTGCGCCCAGCGCCATGCACCTCAACGGGTGCACCATCGAGCTTTGCGGCTGCTTCTTCAAGGGCGCCCTGAACGGTCGGAATTCCGGGCAGGCGCTGCCAACCCTGATACGGGCCACCATTGTATTCGAGGAGGAGTCTGTAACGTGGCATTCAGCGGCCCTAGCCAAAGGCCGCCGGATAGGTCAACCGGCCGGATGTTGGTGCCGCCGGATCAAGACGCAGCGCCATGAAAGCCTCGCCGGACCATTTGCATTCGAATGGCTGGGCAAGGTCAGCGGAAAACCCAAACCGGGGATAGTATTCGGGGTGACCCAGCACGAAGACAATCTGCTCCCCCGCTCCTTCCAGCGCCATCAGGCCCATCTGGATCAGGCCGCTGCCGATACCGGTCTTCTGAAAATCAGGATGAACCGACATTGGCCCAAGACCGACGGCCACCGGTTCGCCATCGAGCTGCATGCGGAAAAACTGAATATGGCCGGCAATGGCCTTATCGTCGCTCGCCACGAGTGAGAGCACGCTCTCACCGCTCTTGGCGAGATCCCGAACCATGCGGCCCTCAGCCTTGCCGCCAAAGGCAAGATCATTCAGCGCAACGATCTCATCAAGGTCTTCTTCACGGGCGGGACGAATCCAGAAGCTCATCAGCCAAGCACCGTATCCGGAGCAATCGCCTGCCCCTGCAGGAATTGGTCTGCATTCATTGGCTTTCCCCCTGGCTTTTGCAGGCGGAGGATACGCACAGCGCCGCCAGCGCCGCAAGCGACCAGCAGGCCGTCATCCAGAACCATGCCGGCCGGCGCAGTGGTTTCCCGACCGGAGCGACGGCACATCAGCAGTTTCAGGCGCACCGGATCGTCCTTGCCCGGCGGCGTCCAGTAGCACCACGCCCCCGGGAACGGCGACAGGCCCCTGATATGGCAGTCGACCTCTCGCGCAGGCCGCGACCAATCGACCTTCTGGTCATCCGGGCCAAGCTTGGCGGCATAAGTCATCCCCTCTTCCGTCTGCGGAACGGGGGTCAGGCTGCCATCGGCGAGGCCTTCAAGCGCACGCGGCGCGAGTTCTGCGGCGAGCGCGGCCAGCCGGTCATGCACGCTGCCGGCCGTATCTTCTTCGGTGATCTGCGTGCGCGCCGAGGCAAGCACCGGCCCCGTATCAAGCCCGGCTTCCATTATCATCGCATCGACGCCGGTTTCGGTGTCCCCCGCCATGATGGCCCGCTGGATTGGCGCAGCGCCCCGCCAACGCGGCAGGATCGACGCATGCATGTTGAGACAGCCAAGGCGCGGTGCATCGAGAACGGCCTGCGGCAGGATCAACCCATAGGCCACGACCACAGCCGCATCGAGATCCAGCGCCGCAAACGCCTCCTGCTCCGGCAATTTCTTCAGGGATTTGGGCGTACGCACTTCGATCCCCCTGGCCTCAGCGAAGGCATGCACGGGCGTGGGAGTCAGTTTCTTGCCCCGGCCAGCGGGACGTGGCGGCTGCGAATAGACACAGACGATCTCATGTCCGGCTGTGATCAACGCATCCAGCACATGTGCGGCGATATCCGGGCTACCCATGAAAGCAAGGCGAAGGGGTTTGGTCATCATGCCGGGAATAGTTTGTTCGGAGTCATTTTGAAAGCAACGTTTCGCAAGTGGCTCAGCGCACTGCGCCCGACATACTGAATGGGGTGAGCCCATTGCCGCCCACAATGATCACGATCAGGGCAGCCAGGAGAAAAGCGGCGGTCCAACGAACCCAAGGACGCGCGAAGAAGCTGCCGCGCTTCTTCATGACGATCAGGCCGATTCGCGTGCGTGCAGGCGTTTGGCCTTCTTGACCTTGTCGATCGCGCGCTGGCGTTTCAAACGCGAAAGGTGGTCAATGAACAGCGTTCCCTCCAGATGATCCATCTCATGCTGGATGCAAACCGCATACATGCCGGTTGCAACTTCATCGACTTTGAAGCCGTCATAGTCGAGGTAGCGGACGCGGCACTCGGTCGGACGTTCGACTTCATCGAAAATGTCCGGCACCGACAGGCAGCCCTCTTCATAAGGCGCCATGTCCTCAGTCAGAGGCAGGATTTCCGGGTTCACGAAATAGCGCGGCTGGGGCTCTTCGCCCTCTTTTGCGAGATCCATCACAATCACGCGCAACGGCACGCCGACCTGAATCGCCGCGAGGCCAATACCCGGCGCGTCATACATGGTTTCCAGCATGTCATCCATGAGCGCGCGAATCTCGTCGGTGACGCCGCCCTCGACGGGCTTCGATACTTCCTTCAGACGCGGGTCAGGGACGGTGAGGATTTCTCTGATAGCCATGCTTTTCAGATATGCACGCAGGGACCTCTGGTCAACACTTGGCCGTCATTCCGCCGCCAGCGGCTTCTTGGCGCCGCCAAAGTCCAGCTCCCCTGTATTCTCCGATACATTCGCCCTGTTCTCGATCTGCTTGGGCTCAGCCAGCGTCTTGGCGGGCGGGGCGATCTCCATGTCCTCGAACTTGCGCAGGGTCGGGAGGACTCGTTTGTCGAACGATCCCATCGCGGAGTTGAAATGGTCCACCGAGCCGTTCAGCGATTTTCCGAGTCTCTCGATATGGCCGAGCATTACACCCATCCGACTGTAAAGCTCTGCACCCAGTTCCGCCGCGGCCATCGCATTTTCATTCTGGTGATGCTGGCGCCAGAGATGGGCCACCGTCCGGGCCAGCGCGATCAGCGTGGTCGGCGTCGTCACAATCACTTGCCGGCTCATGGCCTTTTCAATCAGGTCCGGAGAATGCTCAAGCGCCGCCGCGAAGAAATTCTCTCCGGGAATGAACATCGCAATATAGTCAAAGCGATTGCCCAGATTCGACTGGTAGTCCTTTGAGGCCAGCGTGCTCACATGCCGCTGGACGCTGGTCGCATGAGCCTTCAGATGAACGACCTTCTGGGCCGGATCCTCGGCTTCAACCGCCGCCATATAGGAGGCGAGCGAGACTTTGGAGTCGATCACGATCTGTCGCTCGCCCGGAAGACGGATGATCGCATCCGGTCGCTGGCGTCCCTCCTCCGTCTGGTCATGCACCTGTTCGGAGAAGTCGCAATGCGCAGACAGGCCGGCCTGCTCCATGACGTTTCTCAAGGTCATCTCGCCCCAGCGCCCGCCGCCCTTTGGAGCCGTCAACGCGTTGACCAGCTTGCCGGTCTCCTGCGTGTTGCGGTGCAGGCTTTCCCCAATCGCCTTGACCTGTTCCGACAAAAGAGACTTGTCTTGGGTGCGGACTTTTTCGATTTCGTCGACCCGTTTCTTAAAGGCATCGAAATTCTCGCCGATCGGCTTCATCAGCTCCTTGAGATGCCCTTCAGCGCCTTCCTTGTGTCGCTGGAATCTCTCATCCGCAAGCTGCAGAAACTGCTTGTTCGCGCGCTCGAGGACACCCTGCGCCATTTCGCCAAACTTGCGTTCATCCTCGGCGCTGCGGGCTTTCGCCTCGGCCAGCTCCAGCTCTGCCTTGCGCGAGACCTCTTCCAGCGTGCGGATGCGCTGTTTCGCCTCGACCAATTCATCGGTCGCACGCTCAAGGTCCAGTGTCAGCCGCTCCGCCTTCGCGCCGGACTTGCTGGCAAGCCACCAGGCCGTGCCCGCCAAGGCGAGAGCCAGGAGGAACAGAACAAGGTGCACGACGTCAAAGCCGGCCCCGCCGATAATGATGATTGGGTCCATACGGGCATCCTCGCACGATTCTGCTCAGAACATATAAGGAACATGCTGCATTGTCTATTGAACGCTGTGGTTTGCCCACCGCTTGACTTCCCGCTCAGGCTGATCCTCTTTTCCACCGGGATGGCACAAGGGCAGCGAGATGCGACTGATATGGATGAGTCTGTTTTTGACGCTGGGGGCCTGTGCATCAGCATCTGGCCCAGTACCTCAAGCAGAGCTGCCACCAACCGGCGCAATAACATACCTGCCACCACTGGCCGAAGTCACTTTGGTTACTGCTTCTGGCCAGCGAGAACCGCAATCGGACTCCTCAGAAACGGCTCGCATTAACCTTGCCAACGCCTTGTCGAACGCGGTTCCAGCCGATGCGTTCGATCAATCTGACGAAGGACAAGAACGAGCAAGATTCCTTGCGATCAAGCTGGAGGAGGCTGCGGTCAATTCTGGTCCGGTTCAGACCTCCGAAGTCGACACACCAGAGCATCTGGTCGCTCTTATCCAGGTTAGATTCGATGTGGAAAGCTCCGCCAGTAAGCTGTTGCAAGGCGGTCTAAACCTCATGTTCGGCGGCGTTCCAGGTCCAGATGGTATAGACCAGACGGCTCAAATCGCCCTGTTCGCCCAAGGGACTGATGATCTGGTATGGTCGCGCACCCTTGTTGCTCAGGATCCACGCACCCCCGATGATGCGGAACGCCTTATAAACGAGCTGATAGCCGCATCCAGCCAGGATACAGAGTTCTGACACTGTTCCCATCTGGAGGAATCACGCATGCGTGGCATGGGACTTGCTGGCAAGTATCCCGACATGTTTGACGCGTATGAAGCCCCCTATGAGGTCGCCGAATTGACTATCGATATTTGCGTCTGCACCTATCGCAGGCCTTCAATTGAGGACACGCTGCGATCGCTCGACCGGCAAACCCTGCCGGACGGCGTATCGGCGCGCGCAATTGTTATCGACAATGACGAAACTCCATCGGCCCGCGACCGGGTCGAGGCCATCGCGGCAAACTTGTCCATGCCCGTCAAATACATTCATGCCCCCGCAAACAACATTTCGATCGCGAGAAACGCCGGTTTGGATGCCGCCACCGCCCAATGGATTGCTTTCATCGATGACGATGAAGTGGCAGAACCGGATTGGCTGGCCTCCCTGCTCCAGATGGCACGCGTGAATTCTCTGGACGCTGTCTTCGGCCCAGCCATCGCCGTTTATCCTGAGACGGCGCCTAACTGGATGCGCCAGCAGGATTACCATTCGAATGTCCCTGTACGCCGAGGCGGCGTGGTGCAAACCGGACATACCTGCAACGCTCTGATGCGCGCCAGTTCCCCTATCGTGAAAGGCCAGCGCTTTCTGATCGAAAAAGGCAAGACTGGTGGCGAAGACACTGAGTTCTTTTTCAGGCTCTGGTATGCAGGCGCCAAGTTTGGCATAAGCGAAGCGGCGATCGTGCATGAAGCGGTAGACCCGAAGCGCCTGGACTCCGAATGGATCCGCCAGCGCAAATTCCGTTCAGGGATGAGTTTCGGCTACCACTCCCTGACCACACGCAACACGGTTACGCTGACCATTACTGTGCTCGCTTCGCTGGCGAAGATTGTTTTTTGTTACGCGATGGCTGGCATCTTCTTCTGGTCCACACAAAAGCGGAATTTCTGGGCGATGCGCGGCGTCTTCCATCGTGGCTGGCTGGCCTCGGCCTTCAGCACGAAGGAACCGGAACTCTACTGAGTCGCCCCTAAAACGGTAGCTTGAAGCCGGGCAACATGCCCCCGCCAAGACCTTGCGTCGCATCCTTCATAGCCTTTTCCATGGCTTCATCCAGACGCTTGCGCGCATCCGAATGCGCAGCCTTGATAAGGTCTTCAACGATTTCGGCATCATCATTCATCAATGATGGGTCAATCCTGACACTGACCATATCGCCCTTGCCCTTGAGGCGCACGGATACCAGGCCCGCCCCGGCGACCCCTTCGGCCTCGGTCGATTCGATCTTTTCCTGCGCTTCCTGCATTTTGGCCTGCATCTGCTGGGCCTGTTGCATGATCTTGCCAAGGTCTTTCATGGGAAGCGGGCCTCCTTCAGGCCGATCGTCTGGAGTTCAGGTCAATAACGTTGCCGTCGCTTGCGGCAGGCTCGGTCACGTCAACAATGGTAATGCCGGGAATACTCTTCAAGGCGTCTGCCACAGCCGGGTGCGCCGCCGCTGAGGCAAACAATTCCTCGCGCGTCCGAATTTCCGTCTGGCGCATTGTTTCGGCATTGGTACGGATCTGCTCGACGACCCAGTCATCGCCTGTGTCGCGTTCGAGGAACGCCTTTAGCCGGGCGAGCAAATCGTTTGGTGCATTGTCTTCAAGTTCGCATGAGAAATAGCCGTAGCGCACAGGACCTGGCCGAATGTATCGCTCCAACTCGACCTGCAGGTTCACTTCCCGGTGCTCACCCAGATAGGTGACAATTTGGGCAAAGCTCTCCAGCCCGCCGGCGGGAGACGGGGCCATGCCATGTTGTTCAAGCTTTCCCGGCGCACCGCCTGACTCAGCGATCATGCGCGCAGCCTCCTCCGGTGACGGAAGGTTTGCCGCCGCCGCAAGGCGCAGGATGATCATGTTCAGCGCGGTCGCCGTGTCAGGCGCCGTCTGGAGGTCATTAAACCCGGAGAGCAGGATCTGCCAGTAGCGCGCGGCCTGCGCAGCGGTCAGTTTCTGCGCCATGGCCAATGTGCGCTGGGTCCATTCGGCGGGCCCGGCAGACTGGAACTCTCCCCCCGTGGCCTGAGCTACGGAGACATCGGCACAGACATCCATCAGGTCTTTCAGGATGACCGCCGGATCAGCACCCGCATGAATCTGGTCTTTCACCTCGGCCAGCGCCTCTGCAGCACTGCCGGAGATCGCTTTCTCGAACGCATCCAGCAGGCGCGCCCGGTCGCCGAGGCCCAGCATGTCACGCACCGCCGCGCCAGTGACTTCTTCGCCATCCATGGTCTGCACGATGGCCTGATCGAGAATCGAGAGGCCGTCGCGAACGGAACCTTCGGCAGCCCGGGCGATCAAAGCGAGTCCCTCTTCCGAGACTTTCGCCCCTTCATGCGTGGCGACCCGACCGAGATGTTCAGACAAATTCACGGCATCGAGCCGTTTCAGGTCAAACCGCTGGCAGCGCGACAGGACCGTGATCGGCACTTTGCGGATCTCAGTAGTTGCGAAGATGAACTTCACATGCGGCGGCGGCTCTTCCAGCGTCTTCAACAGCGCGTTGAACGCGGCCGTCGACAGCATGTGAACCTCATCGATGATGTAGACTTTGTGGCGGGCCGAGACCGGTGCATAGCGCGCGCCATCCAACAGGTCACGCATATCGGCAACGCCGGTGCGGCTGGCGGCATCAAGCTCCAGCACGTCCGGATGGCGGCTCGACATGATCGCATCACAATGCTCGCCCTTGGGGTCGAGCCGGATCGACGGACCGTCATGATCGTCTGACTGATAGTTCAGGGCCCTCGCCAGCAGGCGGGCGGTCGTCGTCTTGCCGACCCCGCGCACACCGGTCAACATGAAGGCGTGCGCCACGCGGCCTGTCTCGAACGCATTGGAAAGCGTGCGGACCATGGCCTCCTGGCCAATCAGGTCTTCGAAGCGGCGCGGGCGGTATTTGCGCGCGAGCACCTGGTATTCTGCCGATTTCGGGGCCTCATCCTCCCCGAACATCGAGAAGGTCTGGTCATCACGTTCTTCGGGGAGTTCGGAATCGCTCATCAGCCGGGACTTTAGCGACTCATGCGGCCCTGCCGCAATGGGGCGGGCTCACCTCTTTTACTCACAGCAGGATTAGGTCTCGAGCAATCGGGCTCGCAAGCGCTCCTGCGCGACGTCATCCACACCCAGCACATCCGCCAGATAGGCATCGATGGTTCCATGCTTGTCGTGAATCACGTTGAAGGCGGTATCGAGATAACGCAGCCGCACGCCGAGAAACGGTCGGAACACTTCGGGCTCATAGACCTTCCCAACTTGCTCGTTGAAGAAGGCTGCCGCCTGCGGCAGGAACTCGTCGACATTCACCGCCGTGTTGGTCAGTTCGTAATCGGCCCGAAGATCGGCTTCCTCGACACCGAGAATGTGATGCGTGAGCGCGCAGAGAATGCCCGTCCGATCCTTGCCAGCCGCGCAATTCACGAGCCCCGCGGAGTCACCCTCCAGCCCGGCCAGGTGCTCAAACCAACCAGAGAACAGCTCAGCGTGATGAGCCTTGAACGGCGCCAGCGCGTAATAGTCGTTCATCCAGTCATCGGCCTTTTGCGCGTCCGCTTCGACCTTCTTCAGGAATTGCGCATGCGGGGCTTCATGCTCCCGGCCCCCATCATGGGTCAGCGTATTGGGCGCAGACCAGCGCGCCACGTTGCGTTCGCGCTCGTCCGGGCGGCGGAGGTCTGCCTGCAGATGGATACCCAGTGCGCCAAGTGCCCTCAGGTCTTCTTCGGTGGCCTCGGCATAGTGCCCGGACCGGAACAACCGGCCGCGCTTTACCTGTCCACCGTGGCGGGAAGCATAGCCGCCAAAGTCACGAAAGTTGCGGACGCCTTGAAGCGTGTAGATTCTCTCTGTCATGTGATGCGAGGTACCGCGCCACGCCGCAATCGTCCAGACGGGCGTCGGGGAAGGTTTTGTGACCCTCCCCTTCCGCTCAGCTGTTTTCGTTGACCACAATCACCTTGCGATGGGGAAATGGAATCTCGATGCCAGCTGCATCCAGCGCCTTCTTCACCTGCTCGGGAAGCGAATAGCGCACATCGAAGTAATGCGCGCCCTCACAGAATGGCCGCACGATGAAGTCTACCGAGCTGTCATTGAGGGTCTCGACCTCAACGAAGGGTGCAGGATCCTTCAGGATGTGAGGATGATCGGCCAGCACCTTGTCGATGGTCGCGCGGGCCTTGTCGATGTCTTCGCCATAGGCCACGCCGAAATGCATATCCACACCGCGTACCGGGTGGTGGCTGTGATTGATGATCTGGTCGCCCCAGATCTGGCCGTTGGGAATAATGATCTGCTGATTGTCGAATGTCTGAAGCACTGTGGTGAACAGGGTGATCTCGTCCACCTTCCCAAACTTCCCAGCCGCGTCAATGAAATCGCTCACCTTGTAGGGGCGGAACACCATCAGCATGACCCCCGCCGCGAGATTCGACATCGCTCCCTGTAGAGCCAGGCCGACCGCGAGGCTGGCCGCGCCGAGCAGCGCCACGATGGAGGTCGTCTCAACGCCAAAACGGTTCAAGACCGCAATGATGACAAAAGCGAGGATAACGTACTTCGCGACGCTCCCCATGAAGCGAAACAGCGTGTCGTCCAACCGCTCATTGCGTTCACCCGCATTTCGGATGCTCTTGCCGACCCGTCCGGCGATCCAGAACCCTATAATCAGGATGAGCAGGGCGAGCAGGATATTGGTCGCCCACGAGAGCGCCGACGGAAGATACTGATTTATGTCAATCTGATCGAACCAGTCTTGCATGGTTTATTCCCCTTCTTTTCAGCCACATGACTGGCAAAAGCCGGACCCAGCCTGAATATTGGCCGGGTCGATCATTCAGGTTGCGTTCACGACGCGGCAATCCGAGAGTCCAAGGGGAAACCACCAGAGACTGAAATATGAGGGGAACCGGTTGGCCTGGGCGCTGTTGAATTGAGACACACCAATTCAAAGAGGCCCCCATGACCGAGACCGTCAAATCCCAATATGACATGCGTGACCCAAGAACGCAGTACCCACAACCGCCCTTCCCCAAGCAACCGCAGGACAAGCCAGGGTTCGATCACAAGATGGAGCCAAAAGCAGATCATGGCGAGAACAGCTATCAGGGCTTCGGCCGCCTGAAGGACCGCAAGGCACTGATCACCGGTGGCGATTCGGGGATCGGTCGCGCAATTGCCATCGCCTATGCCCGCGAAGGGGCAGAGATCTGCATCAACTACCTTCCCGAAGAGAAAGAAGACGCCGACTGGGTCTGCGACCTGCTGGAAGGCGAAGGCCACGCCGTACACCGCATGCCCGGCAATCTGACCGACAAGGAATTCTGCAATACCCTGATCAAGGAAGCCCATGAGAGAATGGGCGGACTCGACATTCTGGTGAACAATGCGGGCAAGCAGGTGCGCCAACCGGGCATCGAAGACATTTCCGATGAACAGTTCGATGAAACCATGAAGACCAATGTCTATGCCATGTTCTGGCTGACCAAGGCTGCGCTCCCCCTCATGCCGCCCGGCGCGGCCATCATCAATGTTACGTCCAATCAGGGCTTCAGCCCAGCTCCCTATCTGCTCGACTACGCCACCAGCAAGTTTGCCATTCGCGGTTTCACCGAGGCCATTGCTCAGGGTGCGATCGAGCGCGGCGTCCGCGTTAACGGCGTTGCCCCGGGCCCGTTCTGGACGCCGCTCCAGCCCTCCGGCGGACAAACACAGGAAAAAGTGCAGGAATTCGGAAAGGGCACGCCCATGGGTCGGCCGGGCCAGCCAGCGGAGCTAGCACCCACCTTTGTCTTCCTCGCCTCGCAGGAGTCGAGCTATATCAGCGGCGAAATCATTGGCGTGACCGGTGGAAAGCCGATCAGCTGATTGATACAAGTCAACGAAAGTGCGGTATCTTGTGTCTCGCTTCCGGGAACCTTGCCCGGAATCCGGAGTTCAAGCGTACTGATGTCATGAAGGAGCAAAGTCCATGATGAAGTTTCGTTCTGCCCTGCTTGCAGGTTGCCTCGCCGCCAGTACTTCCCTCGGCCTCAGCGCCTGCTCATCCCTCCCAGACGAAGTGGACCGCGCGCAGATTGACGCTGGGAGCCGCGCCGCTCTCAACAAGCTGGTCAGCGAGAACGCCGCTGCCCGCGCCATAAACAGCCAGTCTCGCGCGGTTTTGGTCTTCCCATCCATGGTCAAGGCCGGACTGGGGGTCGGCGGAGCGTATGGCGAAGGCGAGCTGATCCGTGGTGGATCGACTGTTGATTACTACAGCTCATTCACCGGGTCCTGGGGGCTGCAGGCTGGCGCACAGTCATATGGTTATGCTGTCTTCCTGATGAATGATGATGCGGTGGACTACCTCAAGAAATCCGAAGGCTGGGAGATCGGCGTCGGACCAACTGTGGTTCTTGTGAATGCGGGCGTTGCAGAAAACCTCTCCACGTCTACACTGAAGGAAGACGCGTACGCATTTGTTTTCGACCAGAAAGGCCTGATGGCTGGCATCAGCATTGAAGGCACAAAGATTACCAAACTGCAGTAGACAGGCTTGGGCTCAGGTGAGCCAGGGCGAAGGCGCAAGGTTTTCGGTTTTCCGGGCCTTGCGCCTTTTTTTGTTGCCAGACGGCTCTGCCTATCTGAACGGTGGCTCGTCAAAGGCGCGCAGTTTGCGGCTGTGCAGCTTCGCACCTTTGTCCGCCGACAAACGTTCCAGTGTTTCTATTCCGATACGAATATGCTCGCCAATGGCCCGCTCATAAAAGCGGTTCGCCGCACCCGGCAGCTTGATCTCACCGTGGAGAGGTTTGTCCGATACGCAGAGCAGCACACCATATGGAACGCGCAGGCGGAAGCCATTCGCAGCAATTGTCGCGCTTTCCATATCGATCGCAATTGCTCGGGATTTGTTGAACCGGCGCGCGGACGCAGAGAAGCGCAGTTCCCAGTTCCGATCATCCGTTGTCACAACCGTTCCGGTCCGCAACCGCCGTTTCAACTGTTTCTCGTCCTCACCCGTCACAGACGCAGCCGCCTGTTGCAGCGCGACTTGCACTTCGGCAATTGGCGGCACGGGAATTTCCGGCGGTAGAACAGCGTCGAGCACATGGTCTTCTCGCAAATAGGCATGCGCCAACACATAGTCTCCGATTGCCTGACTATGGCGCAGCCCGCCACAATGGCCAACCATCAGCCAGACTTCAGGCCGCAACACGGCGAGATGGTCTGTGATGGTCTTGGCATTGGACGGACCGACACCGATATTCACCAATGTGATGCCGCCGCCATTCGGCGCGCGCAAATGATAGGCTGGCATTTGGAATCGGCGCCAAGGTGAAGCATCGATTTCTGTTCGGGACGTGTCGGTGGGCTCAGAGACCTCCAACCCGCCCGGAACAGATAGAGACGTGTAGTGATTGTCTTCTGTCAGCTTGTCCAACGCCCAGTCACAAAACGCATCGACGTAACGGTGATAGTTCGTGAACAGCACATAATGCTGGAAATGCTCAACGGGCGTACCGCAATAATGTTGCAGCCGCTTCAGAGAGAAATCGACTCGCTGCGCGTCGAACAATGCCAGTGGATGGGTTTCATAGGGCTCGTATAGCTCCCCATCGGCCACTTCATCACCAATATCGGCAAGGTTTGGACTTGGGAAGTGACGCGCCAGTTCAGCTGGCGAGATCTCGTCAAGTCCACTGGCCTGCCCCTGCTCCCACACATAGGCATACGGAATTTCGGAATCCGACTGCTCGACATACACATCAATGTCATAGTCCCGCATCAACAGGGAGAGCTGTTCTGTCAGATAGTCGCGGAAAAAGTCCGGCCTCGTGATGGTGGAAACATATGTGCCAGCTTCTGACATCTTGCCGAAGGCGCGCGAAATCGGCGGGGGTGGTCCGTCGGGATTGTAGACGATCCTGATTTGCGGATAGCAGAACGCGCCGGATTCGCGCAGCGCGGGCGCCGGTGGCTTTCCGGAATGAAGGAACATGTCCAGGGCCGAGGACAGGGCGGAAACGGCGTCGGAATACAGGTTTTCCAGCGCATCTATAACGTGTTCGGGTGTGTTCAATTTCGACATGGCGTCAAATGGCGGGATTGCGACGTTCTGTCAATCTACGAGCCTGAGCCAGTCGCATATGACAAACAAATGAGCACGACCCGCACAGCCTTCGTGCAAACATGAGGCGCAACCCAGCTATGACTTTCTGCCGTGCACCTTTCACTTGAGCCATGCGGAAACATGCGCTTTTGTTGCGGTGCAACATGAAACGTCAATCCCGCACGGAAAGGCCATGACGCTTCGGTGTCACTGTGGGGAGAACAGAACAATGACGTCGCATGGGGCGGGAGGAGTTCCCTGTCGGCAATCACGCCGTCGCTAACTCTGAAGGTAGTTTTGACATGAAAAAGTTCATCATCCCGGTCCTGATGGCCGCCGCGATCATCGTTCCTGCTGCTGCAAATGCAGAAGGCAAACCCATCACTGTAGAAATTGCCTATGACAAGGCCCTGCTGGCATCCGACGCTGGCGCAGCTGTCGTTCTCGAATCCATCGAGGCGCAAGCCAAGGAAGCCTGCTCAACACGCTCCCCGGTCACCAGCCAACCGGTTGTAGACCGTACATGTACCAAGAATATCAAGAAGGCTGCTTTGAAGAAGATCCTGGACAAGCAGGAAATCTCCAGCCTCCCGACCGCGCCTGTCTTTGCGCGCCAAGCTGTAACCCTCGTCGCTGACGCGGGACAACGCTAGACCTTTTCCTCCCGGAATAGCGTTGGAGGGGCTGCCCAGGGCCACGGGCAGCCCCTCATTGCATTCGGCGGGGCATTTGCTTCAGAAGCAACCTTGGCCACAATGTAAAAGGCGCACGATCCATTCAGACCGCGCGCCTTTTTAATCTCGCTTGAAAGCGGCGGCCAAATGCTAACCGACGGTCGCGTCCGCAGGCTTGCGCGTGTCGAACTTTGACCACACGCCATCATCGCCGTGCCAGTCACCGCTGGTCGCACCTTTGGAATATTCGGTTGCACGCTGCTCAAAGAAGTTTGCGTGCTCTACCCCGTTCAGGATTTCCGTCAGCCATGGGATCGGGTGCTTGGTCACACCGAACACCGGCTCAAGCTTCAGCTGGCCGAGACGCCAGTCCGCGATGTAGCGAATGTACTGCTTGATATCGTCGGCGGTCATGCCTTCGACCGGACCCATTTCGAATGCGAGTTCGATAAATTTGTCTTCCAGCGTCACGACGGTGCGACAGCACTCGCGAATCCGCTCGCGCAGCGCGTCATTCATGACGCCGGTCTCAGCACAGAACGTGTGGAACAGCTTGATCATGCCTTCGCAGTGCAGCGACTCATCCCGTACAGACCAGGACACGATCTGGCCCATGCCCTTCATCTTGTTGAAGCGCGGGAAGTTCATCAGCATCGCGAAACTGGCGAACAGCTGAAGGCCTTCCGTGAAGCCGCCAAAGACCGCCATGGAAACAGCAATGTCTTCATTCGTTTCTGTGCCAAACTGGCCGAGATAGTCGTGCTTGGCGGCCATCTCCTCATATTCCATGAAGGCCGAGAATTCCGAGTCGGGCATGCCGATGGTTTCGAGCAGCAAAGCATACGCCGCGATATGGATCGTCTCCATATTGGAGAACGAGGCCAGCATCATCGACACTTCAGTCGGTTTGAACAGGGGCATGTAATGCTCCATATAGTTCGCACCGACTTCGACGTCAGACTGGGTGAAGAAGCGGAAGATCTGGGTCAGCAGATTGCGCTCGGAATCATTGAGCTTCACCGCCCAATCCTTGCAATCCTCGCCGAGGGGCACTTCTTCCGGCATCCAGTGCACCTGCTGCTGGACCTTCCAGAAGTCATACGCCCACGGGTAACGGAAGGGCTTGTACGCCCGGCTCGGGGTCAGCAGTCCGGGCACATTGGAATTTCCGTCAGCCATCAGGGCCTCCTACGTCATTTACTGCGTTTTCTGGGACAATCTACACCATATATAGTGCCTCATTGAGGCCATTGCCGCAAGATGTTTGACTGCGGCAAACCGCACTTGTTCACAGGCTTGCCCACAGTTTTGGCATATTTCCCTCGTAGGGGTGGCGCCATGCGGTTTAGTGCAGAATGATCGGCACCAAACCGATACCCATGCATTCCATTCCCGCCTTACGAGACAAGATATTCATGCGTTTCTTCAGTGCCATTCTTCTTGCCCTGATTTCGGCTTTCGCGTTTGCCCCACCAGCAAATGCTAAAGTGGTGAGGGATGTAATATATGCAGATGCGCCCGGTCTTGATCCCGGCGACGTACGGGCTGATGTCTACATTCCTGATGATGCGGACAATGCGCCGGTGATTCTCATGATGCATGGCGGCGCTTGGACCTTTGGCAACAAGCTGAGCGCATTGGGCATGTTTCAGGCGCGTTATTTCAACGATCAGGGCTTTGTCTTCATTGCCGTAAATTACCGCCTGTCGCCCGCACATCCCTTCCCCGCCCAACAGCAGGATACGGCCGCCGCGATCGCATACTTCCATGAGCACGCAACAGAGTTCGGGGGCGACCCGAACAGTATCTTCCTGATGGGTCACTCTGCCGGGGCTCATATGGCAGCGCTCACTGCGATCGATCCGGACTATCTGGACGCATTTGATCTGACGCCAGGCGTGATCAAAGGCGTCGTCGCCATGGATAGCGCCGCCTACAATATGGCTCGCACCGGCAGTGATGGCGATATCCCCGAATTCTACCACTCCACCTTTACCAGCGATGACCCAGACGTCTGGACGGCTGCCTCCCCGACCCTACTGGTAGAAGAAACAACCGACATCCCACCTTTCCTCCTGCTCTATGTGAACCGAGCTGTCGCGCCGAGCCGCGCCAAGGAATTGGCGGAAGTGCTGAACAGCGCCGGACACAAGGCCGAAGCGCGGCTCGTCAAGAACCGCGATCACAAGAGCTTGAATGATCGTCTGGGCGCCAAAGGTGACAAGGTCGCGCCGATGATCGCAGACTTTTTCCGTGACCAGTTGGAAGACTGACGCCGCCTAAGGCTCCACGACGTTGAACCAGAAGTCCGGAGTCTCCAGCGCCGAGAACCAGGCGAGCAGTGCGGTGGGGTCACCCTCGATTGACGCCTCCCCGGCAGCGGCGATCTCGCGAAAGCTGCGGGTTTGCAGAATCAGGTCATTGAAGGCATCGCGCGACAGGGTAAGCGTTGCCACGGCATCATCGGACTGGACACCGGGGCGTGGGAAGGCCGTGGCATTCCCTACATCAATGACGAATTCCTCCTCGATGTCCGTAAACTGGAAGTTCAGTTCGAACGGCTCCCTGCTGAGCTTTTCGGGCGCATAGCGAACGGCTAGCGCATTGAATAGTTCAATCGTGGGCACCCCCTCGACGAACTCACGGCTTCGGGTGCGCACCGCTCCGGCATCGGCAAGGCCGTTACGAAGCTCCTGCGCTCCCGTTAGATAGAAATCGCGCCACGCGCCGCTTTCTGCCTGAAAGCCCATCTGCTCATAGCTCGCAGCCAGCCAGTCTCGCGCAACCTGATTCTGAGGATTGGCAAAGACCGCATAGTTCAAAACTTCGGCAGCCCAACGATAGTCGCCTTCCTCGAAGGCTTCCTGCCCAATGACGATGGCCGCCTCTTCGCCGCCAACGGCCTTGATGAACCGACTGGCCTTCGCTTCCAGTGGGTGTGCATTGAACGTCGCCGGCACACCATCCCACCACCCGAAATACCCTTGATAGACGGCTTTCGCATTATGGTTCAGCGTGCCGTAGTAACCACGCGTATCGAAATTCTCTGATTGCACCGCAGGTTCAGCGAGTTCTTCGGCAATTTCGAACTGGGTTTCACCGCGATTTGCCCGGCGAACAGTCTGGTCATGCGTATACCGATAAATATCGCGCTGACCCCGCAGGAAGGTCTCGACATTCTCCTGCCCGAATGTCGGCCAATGGTGCGATGCGAAAACGACGTCCGACCGCCCGCCATATTCAGTCAAAACATAGTCGATCACGCGGCTCCATTCGAGCAGGTCGCGAACCTTTGCGCCTCGCAAGGTGAGTGCATTGTGGAACGTTGCTGTCGCGACTTCGGCCGTGCAGAGCGCGTTGAAGTCCGGTAGATAGAACATGAATTCCGCAGGCGCTTCGGTACCCGCCGCATCGACGAACTCAAACGTAACTCCGTCTACCACGCGAACGGTTCCACGGCCTGGTACCTCCTCTGTCGGCGCGATCAGACCGATCGTGCCTTGGGAAAGCGCTGGCCCCAGCCCCACGCCTACCTGCCCTGTCGGGCCGCTGGGTAACGTATTGCCAAACATCAGCACAGCTCGTCGGCTCATATAGTTCCCGGCCAGCAAATTCTCGGCGACGGCGGATTCCGTAAAGCCAACTGGTGCGAGCACGGGTACACCGCGCGCTTCGATGTCGGCTTCGTCGATCACACCGCGCACACCGCCGAAATGGTCACCATGGGAATGGGTATAGATCACGCCCGTGACGGGGCGATTCCCCAGCGTGTCATTGACCAGTCCCAAAGCAGCCGCAGCTGTCTCCTGACTGAGCAGCGGGTCTACAATGATCCAGCCAGTATCGCCCCGGATGACCGACATGACCGCGAGGTCATACCCGCGAACCTGATAGATCCCATCCATGACTTCAAACAGGCCATGTTCGGAGTTCAGACGCTCCTGCCTCCAAAGCGATGGATTCACTGTGTCGGGGCTGTCCCCGTCAATGAAGTCCCGACGGCTGACCTGCCAAACGACATTACCATCGACGTCGGTGATCGTGTCCTGTTTCAGCTGCGCCAGCAGACCGCGCGTTGCGTCAACAAAATCGGAAGTGTCTTCCAGAGGCAGGCGGTCAGCCACAGCCGCATTTGCTGCGCGGGTCGTATCCGTCGCCTCGCCCTTCGGCGGAGCCTTGGCCATGGATTCAGGAATATTCGTCTGTATGCCCGGAGAACAGGCCACCAGCAGGATGGCTGCAGCCACACCAAATAGAACTCGCATATCTTCCTCCCATAGCGACGCGTTCACGCACCGTTTTCTCGCACTGTGCGACGAGGCCAAAAGGCACGCAAGACAGCCGCGAGGGAAACGGGAATTTAGCGGGAGATACTGATCGACAAGGCGCCAAACCGTTGCGGGCCGTCTTGGCGGACAAACTCTTCAGTTCGGTTCACGAAAGTGAAGGCCACTTGCACGCTGCGGTAATGGACCGCCACGCCCGCCTGAATATCGCCCACTACCGTCCGACGATCTTCAACGCGTGGCCCATCCCGCCACAAATTCCCGTCCAGAAACATGTCACGGGCCACGGCCCGCCCGTCCACGCCCACGAAGAAATAGCCACCAAGCGGATCTTCCGGCGTTCCGGGCACGAACTCTCCTGCCCCTGAGAGGGCTGGACGGATGCGCGGGGGACCGAAGCTCGAATTCAGGTCCCATCCGATTCGCGCCGTCAGGCCTGCAGATCCATATGTGCGCACATTGCCGAGCGCGACTCCGACGTGCGCTCCAAAATCAGTCTCCAGCCCGAGTGGCAAGTTTGGGCCGTCAAACATCTGCATTCGCTGGGCAATGACTTCGACTCCCGGCTCATCCTTCAGCTGGTGATCCCACCCTTTCGCAGTCGCAACTCCAATGATCTCGTGCCACGTGTTTTGCACAAATTCGCCGGCCGCCGATGGTCCGACGACACCAAGATTGACCTGCAGAGTGTCCTGAGTGTTTTCGCTGCTGGCAGCCACGGTCGATGACAGGGCGAGCCACGCTGCATACGGCCGGTCGGTCGGGTCGGGTGTAAACGTCTGAATGTCTTCGGGAGTGAATATGGCATGTGAAATGGCAAAGCCTTGCCGGAGTTCGGTACGATCCAGATCAATCCACGGCAGACGATCGGCGACCCATTCGAGACCAGGATGAACATTGTCTGCGCCGGACACGCGCTCTATGCGAAGTCCGTTGGAATAATTGCGATCCGTGCCACCGCCGAAGAAATCATTCTCCGTCGAGAAAGACACAACCGCAGGTTTGCGCGGAACAGTCGGTTCACCCTCCTGCGCGTACGTCGACGGAGCATACAGAAAAGCTGCGACCAGGGCCGCAGCTTGGATGAGAGGGAATCGAGCCTGCATGGGCGTCGATTAGCAGCTAACGACGCATCGTGAAACTAACACCTGCGAAATCTTCAGTCTCGCTGATGCTGACATTCCGGTCTGAATACTTCACTTCACGGCGAATATAACTGAGCGACAGTTCGCCCCCGCCGCGCTGCACGGATACACCTGCTTGAAGATCACCGACGGTGACCTGGTCCGTGAGCGACATGTCGCCCAGGCTTGGGCGGAACCCGTTGGCATCGGCATCCCATACAAGCGCCTCCCCGTCAGCACCCGCGAAGACGTACCAGCCCTGAGGCTGTCCGTTGCGGTCAAGCAGGTCGAAATCCTGACCAATTCGAACTTCACCGCCAACCCGGCGCGTAAGGACTTCGCCCTCTTCCCGGACCGCAATACGTGGCGCAAGGCCGACATCAAAACTGAGGCCAGTCACCTCCTTCGGCGCGGAAATAGCTATCTCGGCGGCGATATTCTTTTCCAGCTGGCCCGGACGCGAGAGTGCAGCCCGGCTGCGCTCGGCGGCCACTGCGACGAGCGTCTCACTGGTCCCCCAGTCGACGCGCGTATTGTTTGGGACTCCAAACTCGGCATTGGGGTGAGAGCGGTAGTCAATGGGCTGGTCGGCGATCATCTGCGCCGCGACTGTATTCGTCGCTTCAAGCGGTACGCCACTAAACCGGGCCGAGGGTGCGCTAAATACGTGGACGGAAGCTGCATTGGGGACGGAGTTGGGCGCATAATTGGCTGGCGCGGCCATCTGCATACCAAGTGTTGGAGGCGCAACAGGTTCGGAGCGTACTTGCTCATGTGGAGACGTCGATACGCATCCCTGGCACGCCATCGTGATGACTGCGGAAGAAATTGCAAATGCCATCTGCCTTATACCTCTCATGCCTTCATCCCTGAGCACTCGTCTATTCAAGGATTAGACCGTTTGACGATTAACTTAACATAAAGAACTCGTCCGTCTCAAACGCCAATGGGCCGAATTCCATTAATTCTTCTCGTCATAACTCGCCTGTGTAGTGTTTGTTCCAGAACCCGGTAAAATTGTGTTTTTTCGGTGTCATTTGACTGATTTTCGGGTCATCGGCGCCGTTAACCAGCTGTAAAATTTCATGAAATTGTTCGGCTTATTCGATCACAAATGCCTCAATCTCTGCCTTCAGCCAGTTCCATGCAAAAAAGGCCGGGGCCCCACGAGGCACCGGCCTTTTGTTATATGCCTATTTCCAGTCGCAGCCTTATTGGCAGGCAAGACACTCGTCATAATCGGTATTGGGGGTGTCCATTTTCTGGACTTCAGACTTCTCCGACCCGGCAAATGCCGCGCGCTGTACCGATTTGGAGCGGCAATAATAAAGCGATTTGAGCCCGCGCTCCCACGCTGTCCAGTGCAGCATGTGAAGGTCCCATTTGGCGATGTCGCCCGGAAGGAACAGGTTCAGGGACTGCGACTGGCAGATATAAGGCGTGCGGTCGGCCGCCAGTTCGATGATCCAGCGCTGGTCGATTTCGAACGCCGTCTTGAACACAGATTTCTCGTGTTCGTCCAGGCATTCGAGATGCTGGATGGAGCCTTCATGCTCGAGAATTGAGGTCCAGACCTCGTCCGTGTCCATATCCTTGCTGGCCAGAAGACGCTGGAGCTGTTGGTTCTTCACGGTGAAGGAACCTGACAGCGTCTTGTGGGTGTAGACGTTTGCCGGGATTGGCTCAATGCCAGCCGACGTTCCACCACAGATGATCGAGATCGATGCTGTTGGGGCCACGGCCATCTTGTGGCTGAAACGGGCCATCATGCCGACGTCACGGGCATCCTCACAAGGCCCCCGTTCTTTGGCGAGCTTGACAGAAGCCGCATCGGCACCCTGCCGGATGTGCTTGAACATCTTCTCGTTCCAGACTTTCGACATGGCGCTTTCCAGCGGCACATTCATTGTCTGCAGGAAGGAGTGGAAACCCATCAGGCCGAGACCGACCGAACGCTCACGCTTCGCGGAGTAGACAGCGCGGGCCATTTCCGGCGGCGCGCGCTCGATGAAGTCTTCAAGCACATTGTCGAGGAAGCGGAAGATGTCTTCGATGAAGGTCTCATCCTTGGACCATTCGAGATACTTCTCGGCATTGACCGAAGACAGGCAGCACACAGCGGTGCGATCCTGGCCGGCATGGTCGACACCGGTTGGCAAGGTAATTTCGGAGCAGAGATTGGACTGTGTGACCTTCAGGCCAAGCTTGCGCTGGTGAGCAGGCATGGCGTTGTTCACGGTGTCGGTGAACAACAGGTATGGCTCACCAGTCTGCATGCGCAGCTCAAGAATTTTCTGCCACAATTTACGAGCATTGATCGTCCGGATAACTTCCTTCGACTTCGGACTGATCAGGCCGTAATCCTCGTCATTTTTCACCGCTTCCATGAAGTCGTCGGTGATGTTGATACCGTGATGCAGATTCAGGGATTTCCGGTTGAAGTCGCCGGACGCCTTGCGGATTTCGAGAAACTCTTCGATTTCCGGGTGGTGGACATCAATGTAACACGCGGCCGAGCCACGGCGCAGCGAACCTTGGCTGATCGCCAGCGTCAACGAATCCATGACACGAATGAACGGGATGATTCCGGAGGTCTGACCGTTCTGACCAACCTTCTCGCCAATCGAGCGGACATTGCCCCAATAGGTTCCGATGCCGCCGCCATTTGATGCGAGCCAGACATTCTCGGTCCAGGTCTCAACGATATCGTCTAGCGAGTCGCCAACCTGGTTCAGGAAGCAGGAAATGGGGAGGCCGCGTGCCGCGCCACCGTTCGAAAGAACAGGCGTCGCAGGCATGAACCAGAGCTTGGACATATAATCGTACAGGCGCTGAGCGTGCTCGGTGTCATCGGCGAAGGCCAGCGAAACGCGGGCGAACATGTCCTGATAGGACTCACCGGGCAGCAAATAGCGATCCTGGAGCGTCTTCTTGCCGAATTCGGTCAGAAGGGAATCACGCGACGGATCCATCACGATCGGGCTGCCTTCAACAACGCGCAGCAGGCCTTCCACTCCAGCCTTGGGCTTACCCTTGCGGAGCGCAGATTTAGACACAGTTTTTGCCTCGGTTGCAGACATAAGAGCAGCCCTTCAGAATCGATAGATACATATAGGTCCGGAAGCCCCTGAAAGCCAGATATTGCTCTCAACCCCGTTCCTGACACAAGATATAGTGTCTGAAGGTTAATATCGGGTCAACGGGCCTTGTCTCTAAAACGTCAAATTTGCCGTGGAATTCTGGTTAATCAATGATTAACACACCCATCGATGGCCCGCCAGTATTGGCCTTTCAGAGACTGCACAAATCTGCATCACAAATCTCTTTTCAGATTGGTCCGATTTTACCTCTTGGAAGATCAATCGACAGGGATTCAGTTAACGCAGAGTGACGATTCCTCAACCGATTGGTCCGACCTGTTGAGACAATCACTAACGTCCACCGTGCATTATGGTCTCATTGGTCCAATTCTGACCTGCAAGAGGATACTATGCTGAACTGGCTAAAGAATCAGACCCTGGAGAACTGGGCCAACGCGCCCATCGTGAATGACGGCGAAACGGTCATCGACGCCCCCGCCGCCGAGATCTTTGAACGACTGGACCTTGCCTCCCCAAGCAATGCCCTGCGCCAGCGCGGCTTTACCTTCGGTGCCGGCAACCCTGCCTACGACATTTTCGAGGCCAGCGACCCAGACCAGCCCGATGTCACGCTCGTCTTCGAAGTCACCGAATCCCGCCCGCGCAAACGCTATTGCTATCGCACGACTGCGCGGTCGACGGACAAGCACTGTGCGGTGACCGAATCATCTTGCGAGTTCACAATCGTCCCGCAAAAGGATGGTCGGCATCTGTTGCACCTTCAGGAGACCAGCACACTGACCCCGGGGCTCGACCGCAATCAATACATTCTGGAGCGCGCGAAGCTGAACTTCTCTGTGTTCCGGACATTGGCGCGCCTGAGGCTGCACCTCGAGCTGGGCACAGACCTGCGCAACATCAATTGATTGAATTTCATGGGTAAGGCGGAGACAGACGAGCGACCCGGGCGAAAAAACTCGTTGGGGCTGCTTCGTTCCCGACCTGACCCGATTGGCGAGCGACCCGTCCGCCGCCTGCCTCCTGCCGGTTATATGCGCCGAGCGGCCGCTCGGTGCAAGGGCCAGCGTCCACCCCGAAACACTTAACCCCTCCTCCAATACCGTGTTAGCCTTTCGGCACAGGGTTCTTGGAGGGATACTCAATGAAACTTCACCAAATTTGCGCCGCTGCAGGCCTGACGGCGGCTTTGGCCGTCACTTCGGCAATTGCTCAGGAAGAAACGGCTGAAGACAGCAAGCGCTTCACCGCAGAGCGCGTCTTCGACATCGAGTATGCGACCAACCCGCAGATCTCGCCAGACGGCAAGACCATTATCTATGTCCGCCACAGCATGGACCGGATGACCGACCGCGACACGGGTCATCTATGGATTATTGATATTGAGAGTGGTGCCCAGCGTCCCCTGCTCGGTGTGGGCGGCAGTGCAGGCGCGCCAAGCTGGTCGCCCGATGGCTCCCGCGTCCTCTACACGAGCACAGCGAGCGGAAAGCCCGAGTTGAAACTCGTCTATATGGACACCGGCTTGTCCTATTCGCTTGCACAGTTCACGGAGAGCCCATCAGGCGCCACTTGGTCTCCCGATGGCCGCAACATCGCCTTCTCCATGTTCGTACCAGGCGACAAGCCGGGCTTCGCGACGCCGCCGAAACAGCCCGAGGGCGCGAAATGGGCTGATCCGGTAAAGGTGATTGACGATCTGACCTTCCGGTTTGACGGTGCCGGCTATCTTGAAGATGGCGCGGACCAAGTCTTCGTACTGCCTGCAGAGGGCGGAACACCGCGGCAAGTCACGACAGGCGAAGCCGACATGGGCGGGCAAGCCTGGCTCGACAATGATACGCTGCTCGTCACGGGCAATCTCGCCGACGACCGCGACATGGACCCCATTGAGAGCGAGATATATTCGGTCGAACTGTCCAACCTCCAGATCACGCCCCTCACCTCACGCGACGGGCCGGACTTCGCCGCCACGCCCGCACCGGACGGACGCTCAATTGCCTTTCTCGGCTACGATGACGAGCTGAAATCCTACCAGCAGAACCACCTTTATGTGATGGGCCCGGATGGCTCGGGCGTTCGTGAGCTCCTGTCAGGCTTTCCCGGATCGCCTGGCCAGATCGAATGGGCACCGGATGGCAAAAGCCTCTTCATGCTGTTTGAGGACCATGGCGTCCTTACGCTGAACGAGCTGGATCTTCAGGGTCGCCTTACCCAGGTGGTCACGGGGATCGGCGGCACATCCATCGGCCGCCCCTATGCAGGTGGCAGTTTTTCGGTGGCAAAATCGGGTCGGCGCGAACAGATTGCTTATACAGCAGGATTTACAGATCGGCCCGCTGAAGTCGCCACGATCCGGTCGGATGGAAAGAATGGACGCATCCTGACGGAATTGAATTCCGATGTGCTGCCTTATCTCGACATGGCACCCATTGAAGAACTGAAAGTTGCGTCCAGCCATGACGGCCTCGAGATCGAGGCCTGGGTTGCCCTGCCCCCGAATTTCACGGCGGATGGCAGCTTCCCGCTTATCCTCGAAATCCATGGCGGACCGTTCTCCATGTACGGCCCCTTCTTCGCCAGCGAGATTCAGCGCTATGCTGCCGAGGGATATGTCACCGTCTATGTGAACCCACGCGGGTCGACCGGATACGGAGAAGAATTCGCCCAGGCCATCGACCAAGCCTATCCGGGTTATGACTATGATGACCTCATGAGCGTGGTCGACGAACTCGTCGCACGTAAATATGCGGATCCTGATCGTCTGTTTGTAACCGGTGGTTCTGGAGGCGGCATCCTGACGGCGTGGATCGTCACCAAGACGGACCGGTTTGCTGCGGCTGCCTCCATCAAACCGGTGATCAACTGGATGACGATGGCGCTTGCCGGCGACATTGCACAATTTGTCCGGCGTCACTGGATACGTGAAGATCCGTGGTCCAATCCGGACGCCTTCCTGAAGCTTTCTCCAATCTCGTATGTCGATCAAGTCGTCACGCCGACTCTGGTCATGGTTGGCGAAGAAGACTGGCGAACCCCGACCTGGGAAGCAGAGCAGTTCTACACCGCCCTCAAGATGAATGACGTAGACACCGCGCTCATCCGCGTGCCCGGGTCCTCGCACTATATTGCAGGTCGACCGAGCCGCCTGATTGCAAAAACCGACAATATCATGGGGTGGTTCGCCAAATATGATCCGGCCAAAATCGATGAGGATTCGGAGGGAAAATAGTCCCGAACCGGAATACCGTTCACGTTAAATCGTGAACGGTATTCTGGTGCTATAACCCCTTCAAATTGAGAGAAATTTGCGACTTCCCGCCCCGACCGACCGTGCGGGAAGTCCGATGGCACCCCTTTTGCATTGCCTCGCGTGTCTAACGGGACGAAAGCAGGTCAGGGGGCTTGGACATGCTGCACAGTATCAATTTGCTCAGGACATTGTCCTGCTACGCTATTGCGATCTTCCATATACGGGCGTTCGTGCATTCTCATTCGGACACTGTGCACCTGACCTTTTCTGCTGCGCCCGGATTTCACCTGTTCCTTGCGATCAGTGGCTTTATCCTTGTCTACATAACGCGCCCGGATGACACGCCCCTGAACTTCATGATGAAGCGCACCGTGCGAATTGTGCCCCTCTACTGGGCGGCAACGGCATTGACCCTGCTCCTCGCTTTGGCGCGCCCGTGGCTCTTCCACGAGGCTGATACGTCCCTGTCCTCTATCGTGAGCAGCTATCTGTTCCTTCCACACTATGATCTTGGTGGCGATATCCAGCCGATCCTGTTCGTGGGCTGGACGCTTGGCTATATCATGCTGTTCTACTTGCTTTTCTCACTGTCGCTATTCGTGCCGGAGCGCGTGCAAGTTCCCGCTGCCATCCTCATGACCATTGGCGTGATTGCGGGAGCGCAGCTATTGCCCGCAGGTCCCTATCGCGAATTCTACGGAAACCCGATCCTCCTGGAATTCGCCATGGGCTGCATCATGGGGCTCGCTTTGCGACAGAAGGCCGTTCAGGAATTTGTGAAGCGCACGTCGATGTGGCCCATTGGCCTGATCGGCATCGCGGGCTTTGCCATCGCCATGAACACCACTTTGCCATCTTGGGGACGGATGGGTGTCTATGCTGTCTCCAGCGCGCTCGTCGTGTTTGCCTGCGCCGGACAAGATCTGTTCCGCAAACCGCTGAATAATGACTTCCTGTCGATGGGCGGCAAGATCAGCTATGGGATCTTCCTGATCCACCCCTTGCTGATGACAGCATTCGGGGTCACGCTGTTCCGCCTCACCAGCAATGACTGGGTCGCAACCATTCTCTTGTTCGCAACCGTGCTGCCGCTCACTTCGTTTCTTGCCTATCTCAGCTTCCGCTATTTCGAGACGCCGACAAATACATGGCTGCGCAAGGCGTTCCACCTGTCAAAGCTTCCGCCAAAATCGGTGCAGGGCAAGGCGGCGACCATGCGGCCGACTGTCGTATAGGATTGGCTCCTACTCGCTTGTCGCGGTCTCATCCCGACGACGAGTCTTGGCAACGCCGGTAATGATACCGAAGCCAATCAGCACGATGGCACCAGTGCCGATCCAGACCGGCGGCGCACCAAGCAGAAAGGCTGCATAGGCAAGCCCTGATACGAGGACCAGGAAACCGATCAGGTAAATTCCGAAAGACGACATTGCGCGCTCCAGTGCTTCTAAAACATCTGGAGACACAACGTAGCCAATGCAGACCGGTTCCCCGGCCCGCATCAGCAATCTGACTTAGTCGCCCTTCTTGGCCGCACGCTTGCGCTCATGCGGGTCAAGATAGACCTTGCGCAGCCGGATGTTCTCCGGTGTGACCTCAACCAGTTCGTCATCGGCGATATAAGCCAGCGACTTTTCCAGCGTCATCTGCAGTGGCGGCGTCAAACGCACAGCCTCATCAGTACCGGACGCGCGGACGTTGGACAGCTTCTTGCCCTTCAGCACGTTCACTTCGAGATCATTGTCGCGATTGTGCTCGCCAACAATCATCCCGCCATACACCTTGTTGCCCGGATGGATCATCATCGGACCACGATCTTCCAGGTTCCAAAGCGCGAAGGCGACTGCTTCACCCTGCTCCATGGCGATCAGAACGCCCGTATGGCGCCCCTGGATCTTGCCCTTGTGCGGGGCGTATTCGTGGAAGACGCGGTTCATGATCGCGGTGCCGCGCGTGTCGGACAGCAACTCGCCCTGATAACCGATCAGGCCGCGTGTCGGCGCATGGAAAATCATGCGCGTACGACCGACACCCGACGGGCGCATGTCCAGCATGTCGGCCTTGCGCTCGGACAGTTTCTGCACGACCACGCCGGAATGCTCGTCATCCACATCGATGACCACTTCCTCGATTGGCTCAAGCTTCTCGCCGTTCGGGCCTTCCTGCATCACGACTTGCGGACGTGAGACGCCCAGTTCAAAGCCTTCGCGGCGCATCGTTTCGATCAAGACGGCCAGTTGGAGCTCGCCGCGCCCGGAGACGGTGAACGCCTCGGCGTCGGTCGCACGCTCGACCTTGAGGGCGACATTGCCTTCGGCCTCTTTCAGCAGGCGGTCCCAGATCATCCGGCTGGTGACTTTCGTACCTTCGGTACCGGCCAGCGGAGAATCATTGACGCGGAATGTCATGGAGATGGTTGGCGGATCGATCGGTTGCGCTTCGATCGGCTCGCTGACGGAAGGATCACAGAATGTGTCGGCCACGTTGGCCTTCGTCGTACCCGCAAGGGACACAATATCGCCAGCCTGGGCTTCGTCGACCGGCACGCGGTCCAGGCCGCGGAACGCCAGCACTTTGGAGACGCGGGTCTGCTCGACCAGTTCGCCGTCACGGTTCAGCACCTTGATGGACTGGTTCGGCTTGATCGTGCCGGACGAGACGCGGCCCGTCAGGATGCGGCCGAGAAACGGATCGGAAGAAATCGTTGTGGCGAGGAAGCGGAACGGTCCCTCTTCCACTTTTGGTACGGGCACATGATCAACAACCATCTGGAACAGGGAATCCATGTTCTCGGTCTGGTTCTCATATTCGGTATTCATCCAGCCCTGCTTGGCCGAGCCGTAGAGGATCGGGAAGTCAAGCTGGTCATCTGAGGCGTCGAGATTGGCAAAGAGGTCAAACACTTCGTTGATCACTTCATCGGGCCGACGCTCAGGCTTGTCGATCTTGTTCACGGCCACAATCGGGCGAAGGCCGACTTTCAGGGCCTTGGAAACGACGAATTTGGTCTGTGGCATTGGGCCCTCAGCCGCATCAACCAGCACGATGGCGCCATCCACCATCTGAAGGATACGCTCCACTTCACCACCGAAATCGGCGTGTCCGGGCGTGTCGACGATGTTGATGCGATAGTCTTTCCATTCCACCGACGTCGTCTTGGCGAGAATGGTAATGCCCCGCTCTTTCTCCAGATCGTTGGAATCCATCATCCGTTCGGCGGTCTTTTCGTTCTCGCGGAACGTGCCGGATTGTTTCAGCAATTCATCGACGAGCGTGGTCTTGCCGTGGTCAACGTGGGCAATGATCGCGATGTTGCGCATTTTCTCGATAGGCGTGGACATGGAGGGTATGCTTTCGGGAGGGAGGCTGATTTGCCGCGCACATACACGTGCCCGCCGCGATTGGCTATGCTTTGTTGTCAGGCAGGCCCCTGCCGCGGCGAACCTCATTTACAAACCCGCCTTCAGGCGGCAAGTCAGCCGGGCAAAGTGAGGATCGCCATATGACCAATTCCAATGACATGCCGCTTGCTGCCAAGCCGATTGATCGTGCCGCGCATCACCGCAAGGACGATGCCTGGCTGGATGCAGCTTTTGCGCGCGACGATGTGCTGGTCCTGATGCTGCGCAATGGTGATCCATTCGCTGCGACAGATGGCGGCCTTGTCTGGATGGGGCCGGAAATCGAGAAAGTCTCGCCGGGTTCTCCCCGCATTTTCCTCGGTCAGGATACGAGCGGCGCACCCGTCTTCGCGGTCAATCTGCCGCCCAAATTTGGTCTTGAAGCCTCTCTCATCGCAGGCGTCGGCGAGTTCATTGAGTTTCGCGCGGCGGCCGGGCGCATGAGCGCGCTGGAGGCCAATTGCACCTCGACCGCACGCAGCATCTTCCTTTGGCACGCCTCGCATGGCTTCTGCGCAAAGTGCGGCGCAGGTACCGCGATTGTCGAAGCAGGCTGGAAACGCGAATGCCCCGCGTGCGGAACCGAACATTTTCCGCGCACGGACCCCGTGGCCATCATGCTCGCGGTCAAGGGCGACAAATGCCTTGTTGGCCGACAAGCAAATTGGCCTGCCGGATTTGTCTCCTCCCTCGCAGGCTTCTGCGAGCCAGGCGAAACAATCGAGCAAGCCGCCGCACGCGAACTGGAAGAGGAAGCCGGCATTGTCTGCGACCCCGCCAGCGCCGAATACATCGCTTGTCAGCCCTGGCCCTTCCCGTCTTCGCTGATGGTCGGCCTGATCCTGGAAGCTCAGACAGACGAAATCACGGTCGACACCGACGAGTTGGAATCGGCTGAGTGGCTTACGCGCGACGATGTCAAACGCATGCTGGCTGGCACGCACGACCGCTTCTTCTGCCCCCCGCCCATGGCCATCGCGCACCATCTGTTGAAAGTGTGGGCCGAACGGGGCTGATCGGGCGGTCTGACCTCAGACTATCCCTTTGCGGAGTTACGCAAAAATGGAGTTGATTTTGCTCGAATCATTCTAGGCTGAATGTTGCCATTTACAGGAGACCCGACATGGCAACAGCAACTCTGAAAAAGCCGGCCAAAAAGGCCGCCACCAAAAAGGCCGCGGCCAAGAAAACCGTGGCAAAAACGGCCTCAAAGCCAGCCAAGAAAGTAGCGGCGAAACCCGCTGCGAAAAAAGCTACGGCAAAGCCGGCAGCCAAAAAGGCTGCCGCTCCGAAAGCGGCCGCATCGGCGAAGAAGCCTGCAGCAAAGGCCACCAAGCCCGCTGCAAAGAAACCTGCTGCAAAGAAGCCGGCCGCAAAGAAGAAGTAAGCTTGCGGACATGCTTGTCGGAAACGGGCGGGCCTCCCGCCCGTTTTTTTGTGCCGATATTGGGGGCCGGACCGAAAACCCCCACGCCCATAGGACGCGGGGGACTCTGACAGGTCAGTGGCAAACGGCATCGAGTGCCCTCTGGCCCGTTCAGACCGGACTGATCTTCGCGGATGGGGTACCCGCTTGATCCTCCGCCAATCATACCCGCCCATTGTGGCGATTCTTTTTGCCCGCCGTTTACGCGGGGAATTTTTCGACTTGTGCAGCACCGGAACGCCTGGCCGGACGAAACAGTTGATTCAACACGCTTTTGCAGGACGCACCGGAGAAAGATGCACTCCAATTTTCTGAAAACGCCCTTTAACCAATTGGGCCGCTTGCCCTAGTCATTAATGCTGGCCCAGGCTGTATCCGCGCGATCGATGAATGCTGGAACGTCCGAATCCCACTTCTTCTGGATGCTGTTGTTGTAATTGAGATAGAGCTTTCCATCGACGATCTTCCAGTATCTCGCATCGCCCTTTGCATGCTTGCCGTCCGCCATCGCCCAAGCGCAATAGCCGCCATATTGAGGCGCATATTTTTCCGGGGCTTCTATGAAGGCGTCACGATTGACCGCAGAAGCGAATTTGAACTTTGCGCCCATATAGTCAGCCGTGAACGCATCATCGCCCTTCACCGGCGCTCCCGATGTGAAATAGGCGACAGGGTCATACCCCTGCAAGGCCGTGTCAGAGAACACGCCCGTATAGATTGGTGGCTCCGCATGCGCGATCGGTGCGACCGCCACAATGGGCAGTCCAGCAAGCCCAGCGGCAAAAATCATCGAACGTAGCTTCATTTCGAAAACTCCGGTTGGGTTCAGGATTGGACTGATGCCAGTTTGGCAGGTGCAGAGGTACGGTCCACCACAGTGCGCGCATGTCCAGGCAGGATGGCACGGCCTACTCCGGTGAGAATGGAAAGGAGCGTACTCCGATGAAACAAGAGATACGCAATCGACGCCAGCCAAACCGCAACCGCCATCGCGAAAAGGCCGCCTCCATCATGGTTCGGATCAATGCCCAGCGGCGTGAACAGATGGAAACTTACCGCTCCGGTCATGACAGCGGTCGCGATCAATGCGCCCAGTGTCTGCAACCGGCGCAGGGCTGGAACAAGGCCTATGAGCAATAGTGTTGAGGCTACCAACTCAGCTGATCCGATGACGTACTGGCTGAACAGGCCGGTCTGATCGAACAATCCCCCCGCCCCGAAGCCGGCAGCCCACGCATCAAGCTTTCCGAAAATCACCTGCGTTTCGGGCGCATTGGTAAACTTGAACCGCAAACTGTCCAAAAAGACTGCGGCGGCGATCAGCGCATAGGCTACTGGGGCATATTTCTTGACGTGTGACAGCATGTTTTACGTCCTCCCTTGCGCAGGCTTGTCTCACGAAATTCGCTCGCCCTCAAAACAAGGACGTGTGAGCCCCACCCACTTTTGTGTGAGCCGAGGGGCTAAATTTCGTGAATTGCTGTTTCGCTCTCGCGAAACGCGTTTATCGTTCCTAAATTAGCGTTCGACATGCAGGGAGGGGTCAGATGGACCGTATCGACGCAATGCGCCTGTTCGTTCGCGTGGCTGAAGCGGGCAACTTCTCCAAGGCCGCCGCGGCGCTCGGAGTGGGCCAGCCCACCGTGTCCCGCCGCATTCAGGATCTCGAAGCTCAACTAGACGTTACGCTCTTCCAGCGGACAACACGTGCGCTCAGCCTTACCGAAGCTGGCGAACGTTTCTACCGACGCGCAGTCGACCTGATCGCGGATTATGAATCTGCGGAGGCTGAAGCGCGCGGCCTGCAACATGAGCCGGTCGGTCTGCTACGCATATCGTGCTCGAATTCCTTCGCCCGGAGGATCATTGTCCCGGCCATTCCACCCTTCCTGGAGAAATATCCACGCATTCGGTTCGATGTGATTTCGGATGACGCGCTGACCGACCTTGTCGAGGAAGCCATCGACCTGGCATTCCGCTTTGGCCATCTCAGCGATTCCCGGCTGATGACTCGGAAGCTCGCAGATTCTCCACGTACGCTCTGGGCAGCGCCCGAATACCTCGCGCGCAAGGGCACGCCGCAAACCCCGACAGACCTGGAACACCATGACGCCGTCCTGTTCAGGAAAGGGCTCTACTCTGACTGGACTCTGACACGCGGCGACGAGAAGATAACTGTGAGGGTGGACGGCCCATTCGCAGCGTCTGGTGGCGATAATCTCGTCCAGGCCGGACTTGCCGGACTCGGTATCCTCATGGCGCCGAACTGGCTGGTTTCAGGCTGCGTATCAGATGGTCAACTGGTCCGCATCCTTCCCGACTGGGAAATGGAGAGCCTGCCCGTGAATTGCGTCTGGACCGCCGGCCGCCTACGCGGAAAGACAAAGCTCTTTGCCGACCATGTGACCGAAGCTCTGAAAGAGGCGATGTCTCACTGCTAGTCCGGCGCGTGTTCAGTGCTTGGGAACACGCCGAGAATTTTCAGGGATTGCGAGAAAAAGCCCAGCTCTTCCAAGGCCAGCTGAACGTGTCGTTCATCCGGGTGACCGTCAATTTCGGCATAGAAGAGCGTCGCAGTGAACGACCCGCCGACCATATAGCTTTCCAGCTTGGTCATGTTGATGCCATTGGTCGCAAATCCGCCCATCACCTTGTAGAGCGCGGCAGGAATGTTGCGCACCTCGAACATGAACGCCGTTTTGGCGGGGCCATCCTTGGCTTCAACGTCTGAATGGTCCTTCGACATGATTATGAACCGCGTCGTATTGTGGGCGGCGTCTTCGATGTCTTCAGCGAGGATTTCCAGACCGTAGACCTCCGCAGCCAATCGCGGCGCAATTGCCGCCACGGATGGATCGCCGAGTTCGGCCACTTCGCGTGCCGCGCCTGCCGTGTCCGCCGCTGTGACCGAATCAATGCCGTGCGTACGCAGGAAATTGCGGCATTGTCCGAGGCCCATGATATGAGAGCGCGCTTTTTTTATATCTGCCAGGCGCGTGCCCGCCAGCGCCATCAACTGGAACCGAATCGGCAGATAATACTCAGCAACGATCTGAAGCTCGGTGTTCGGCAACAGATAGTGAATGTCCCCCACCCGGCCGGCGATCGTGTTTTCCACGGGAATCATGGCCAAATCGGCATCTCCCCGCTCCACAGCCGCGAAACAGTCCTCAAACGTGCGGCACGGCATCGGCTCAAGGGCAGGATACGCTTCGTTGCAGGCGATATGAGAGTTTGCGCCAGGTTCACCCTGATACGCGATTTTGCCGGTCATGGGTTTGATGTCCCCTTTTTCGTGGAATCATGTGCGTCGGATCGCCGCGACGAAAGGGGGAAGCCCTATAACGCACAGCCTTTATATTGTCTGCACTCCGTTAGCGTGCCAAAAGGCGCGCGCCAAGACGTATGACCAGACAGATTCGAAGGAATGCCTCCATGGGAGAACTCGGTCTCAACAAGATTTTCGGTGCGCTGCTCGCTACAGCCCTCGGAGTCTTCGCCCTGCAGACACTATCCGGCATCGTGTTCAGCGGTGGAAGCGAAGGCGCCCATCATGGCGACGAGCACGCTGAAGCGGCCTCCATGACGGAACAGATGTGCGAGAAATTCGCCTACTGCGTCGAAGTTGCTGACGCAGGTGGCACCGGCGGCGAAGCCGAAGAAGTCTTCGACCTCGGCCTTTTGCTGGCCAGCGCAGATATCGCTCGTGGCGAGCGCACTTTCAAAGGCAAATGCGCCACGTGCCACACGATTGATCAGGGCGGCGCGAACGGCACCGGCCCGAACCTCCATGATGTGGTCGGCGCCGACAAGGCTGCCCATGCCGGATTTGCCTATTCTGCCGTGCTTGAGGGCATGGACGGTGAATGGAACTACGCAAACCTGAATGACTGGCTCTACAACCCGTCTTCCTACGCTCGCGGCACGACCATGTCCTTTGCTGGACTGCGCCGCGATGATGATCGTGTAAACGTGATTGCCTATCTCGCAGCAAATACCACCAACCCACCGGCCTTCCCGGAACCACTCGCTGCTTCTGCTGAAGAAGGCGCCGAGGGCGAAGAGGGTGCGGAAGCTGCCGAAGGCGACGCCGTCGAAGCAACCCTTCCAGCCGATGGCGTGGACGACATGGAAAACCCGACCCTGGCCACCGGCGAAGTCAAAACCATCGATTCAGTTGATGCGACCGGCCGGGATGATGGTGGCACCGGTGAGACCGTAACCGTTCCGGCAGAAGCCGTCGAAGCAGTTGAAGACGCTGCAGGCGAAGCTGAAGAGGCCGTGACTGAAGCCACGGACGATAACTAGGCGCTTACGCTTAGCCAGTCGGGGGTGCGCCCCCGTTTCGACGAAATATCTATGCGCCGGGCCCCTATGGGCTCGGCGTAATAGTTTGCGATCCTTGTAATGGCAGACTCCAGCGGTTCGACCGCCACAGCCATGTGCCACGCATTCGCATGCAGCAAATGGTCGGCATCGGTCATGATGCCGACATGCCCTTTCCAGAAGACGAGATCGCCTCGGCGCAAAGCGTTCGGCGCGCGCCAGTCCGGAATGTCATCTCCGGTCCAGGCAAACTGCATGTCACTGTCGCGCGGCAGTATCACACCCACCGCCTCGAAGGCCTGCTGGGTCAGCCCGGTGCAATCGAGCCCGAGGCTCTCCCGTCCGCCCCACAGATATGGCGTGCCGAGAAAACGCTCTGCCACCACGACCGGGTCATCTTCCAGAAACTTCATCGGAACGACATGGCGCGTGTGCACCCATCCGCCGCGATCCGAATAAAGCCAGTCACCTTCCCGCCCGCTGACCGACAAACGCGCGCCATGGCTCAACAGGAAGCGCGGGGCAGATTTGAGATCAGGTTCGCTGTAACAATGTGTCTTGGATGACGAAACCTTATGCGTTGGCTGTAGTAGCGGCGCAGATAGCGCCTCCATGGTTACCCAACCGCAATACCGGTCACGGCGACACTGCACCAGGCCGAACTCGCCCTGCTCTCTGAGCACGTCCACAATCTCGCCATGCAGGGCCTGCGTAGCGAGGCGACCATCAGGCGCCGGTGTCTCGCGTACAGCCGCCACACCGGCGGTCACCTGATAGGCAAAGGCCTCGCCAACGGGTCGCTGAAGTCTCTTGTCGTAAAATGTTGGCATGCCTGTTCCCGTATTCGGGCGCTTCAGGCGGCGGCGTTGGTCTTCCCGCTGCGCTTGGGCGCCAATTGGCTATCATCCTTGCCAGAAGCTGCGGCAAGAACAAGGCCGGAGAATGTCCGCAGATATGCCATACCGGCTGGTGTGCGCTCGATGAAGATATTGCGCAGATCCGTGTCGTCCTTGATCCGGCGGATGAAATCGAGCCGGGCGAGCGCATCCAATGCCCGCGTGACCGCTGGCTTGGCGATATTCAGGTGCTCGGCCAAGCCGCGTACCGTATGGGGTCCAGGTGTCAGCGCGATCGTCATCAGAATGGCCTGCTGGCGCGCGGTCAAATCGGGCGCGTCCGAACGCACAGACGCCGTTACGGCACGTCGCCACAATTCTAGACCTTCGCGCTCAGACAGTGCCATCTCTCTACCCTTATTGTTCGCCTTATCGGAGAATCTCAGCTGATTTGCGGACTCCGTCTAGGGGGCTTGTCCTGTAAAGCTGGGGACAGGGGCCTTCACATTCCGGCCGAAACGCACGACATTGCAGGCATGGCCCAATCACATAGTCACATTCACGCAAACACCCCGTGCAGCCCCCAGGACGTGGATGCTTTCCTCAATGAGGCGGAAACCCTCGTCATGCGGCGCGGACAGCGGATGACGCGCATTCGCCGCAAGGTATTGCGCCTCCTGCTTGAGAGCACAGCGCCCGCCAAGGCGTATGATTTGCTGGCCAATCTCGACGGCGAAGGCTCTGCCAAGCCCCCTACCATCTATCGCGCGCTCGATTTCCTCCAGGAGACCGGCCTCGCCCACAAGATCGAAAGCCTGAACGCCTATGTCGCTTGCGGCCATGCCAGCCACAATCACTCTGCGGTGTTCCTCATCTGCGACACCTGCCATGGCGCAGAGGAATTGCACGCAACAGCAACGAATGAAGCGCTCGACGCTGAAACAACCGCCGCAGGCTTCCAGATGAGCCGTGCCGTCGTGGAAGTGCGCGGCAAATGCCGGGACTGCGCCGCATGATCACATTGTGGAGGGGGAGCTGCAATCAGTGGGATTGCGACGAGATGGGGCACATGAATGTGCGCGTCTATGTCGAGAAGCAATTGGAAGGCCTCGCCGCCTTTGCGCCGGACCTCGGCATGCCACACGCTTTCAAGGCGTCGTCGCCATCGACGATCATTCCAGTCGATCAGCATATCCGCTTCGTACGCGAAGTTTTGCCCGGCCGGCCGCTCACCATGAATGGTTGCGTGCTGGAAACGGACGAAGACAGCGCCCTGATCTATCAGGAACTACGCCACGCAGACGGATCGCTCGCCGCCGCCATGCGCACGCGCGTGCTACATGTCGACACCACCATGCGCAAACCTTTCCCCTGGAGTTCTCGAACCCGCGCGGCCTTCCCGAATTTCACAGACACCGCGCCCGAGGAATCCGCGCCACGCTCCATCGACATGTCGGCGCCCGGCCTGCCGCTGTCAGACATCACGCTCGACCGGATAAAGAAGGTCGGCGCTCCCCTCGCCGGACGCGGCGCCATTCCGCCCCAACATCTCGACGTGCATGGGCGCATGCAGCCCTATTGGATGATCGGGCGCACCTCGGATTCAGTGCCAAATATTCTCTACAATTGGCGCAAGCGAGTGGCCGACACGGCAGGCGATCTGCGCATGGGTGCTGCAGTATTGGAATACAGGCTCCGCTACCATGCGATGCCCGTCGCCGGTGATTTGTATGAGCTCTACACCTCATTTGGCGGCGCCTCTGGAAAGACGCACAATCTGATTCACTGGATGATGGATCCGGCCAAAGGTACGCCTTGGGCCACCATGCAGGCGACCGCTATCACGCTGGATCTCGATGCGCGCAAGGCCATCCCAGCGCCGCCCGAAATGATAAGTGAGCTGACCGAAATGGCGGCGCCCGGCCTTGAAATCTAGGCTTCCTTGGCGATGATATCTGCCACAGCCGGAATATCCTTCAGGTTTAGTCCGGCGATATTGATGCGTCCCGAATTTGGCATGTAAAGACCACTCTTCTCACGCATCGCCGTGATGCCGTCCTTCGACAGCGGCAGCTGGCTGAACATGCCATTCTGCATCGCCACCGCGCCGAGCCGGTTGGAACCGGTCTTCTCGACCAACGTCTCGGCCAGCGCCTTGCGCAGCGAGGTCATCCGTTCACGCATCTGCGTCAGTTCGGCCTCCCATTCGGCGCGCAGGTCTGCATTGTTCAGGATGGTGGCAACAATCGCTGCGCCATGCGCTGGCGGCATGGAATAGCTCGCTCGCGCCAGCGCTGCGACATGTGTTGACGCCGCCGCGATGCCCTCAGCCGACTCGCCCACGGCAAGGAAACAGCCTGCGCGCTCGCGGTACAGGCCGAAATTCTTTGAGCAGGAATAGGAGACCAGCGCTTCGCCCGCTGCCTCGATGAACGCGCGCACGCCTTTGACGTCTTCGTCCAGCCCCTTCGCAAAGCCATGATAGGCAACGTCCAGCATCGCGATCAGGCCCTTGCTTTTCACTAGCGCTCCGACTTTTTTCCAGTCCTCGATGGTCAGGTCGATGCCGGTTGGGTTGTGGCAAGGTCCCTGGATGATGATGCCATCCCCGCGTTCGGCCTTTTCGATGCCCGCCAGCATGGCAGCAAGATCAAGCTCACCCGTCTCCGGATCAGCATAAGGATACTCGGCAACGTCCAGTCCCATGAAGCGCACGACGTTCGGATGGTTGGGCCAGGTCGGGTTCGACACCCAGACCGTCTTGACGCCCATCCGGCTCATAAGGCCGGTGCCAAGGAACAGTGCGCCACATCCGCCCGGTGCGGTGAACGACAGCGTACGCCCTTCTTGGGTAGCGGCCGCCCCTTCCCCGAACACGAAGCCTTCGATGGCGGCGCAATAGTCGGTATTGCCGCGCGGCCCTTCATATACCTTTGTGGTCTGGGATTTCAGGATCAGCGCCTCGGCTTTGGCCACGGCCGACATCACCGGGGTTTCGCCCTTGTCATTCTTGTAGACGCCGACACCCAGGTCGAATTTTTCATCGCGTGGATCTTCGCGATAAGCCGTCATCAGGCCGAGAAGTGCATCCGCCGGCATGGGTGTCAGGGTCGAGAATTGGGACATATTGGAAATCCGTTTGTTCTGGGAAGTCGCGCCGGACCCTATGCAGTTGTGGATGCCACGGCAACCGCCACGTACGGAACCGATTGTCGCGTCGGGGCTTTACTCCTCAGATACAGAAAGGCCCCTGATGACCCACCACGCCAATACCGCCCTCGAATGGCTCATGCGGGCCGGATATGGGGCGCGAGGCATGGTTTACCTGATCGTAGGCGGGCTCGCTTTTTTTGCAGCCCTGAATGGCGGTGAGGCCGAAGGCACCTCCGGCGCGCTGAACTTCCTGATCCGCCAGCCTTTTGGTGCCGTGCTGCTGGCCATCACGGCCGCCGGCCTTTTCGCCTACACACTCTGGCGACTAGTGGACGGCATCATGGACCTCGAAAATGAAGGCGATGATGCCGAAGGCTACGCCAATCGCGCAGGTCAGATCATGTCAGGCCTGACCCATGCTGCCCTCGGCGTCTCGGCCATCCTCATCCTGATGAAGGGCGCGCAGGCCAGCGGCAACGATTCCTCCGCCGAGAATTGGAGCGCATCCCTGATGCAGCACCCGGGAGGTCGACTGGTCGTTATCACTGCTGGAATCACGACGCTAAGCGTTGCCATCTACCTGTTCGTGAAATCGTGGAAGGCCGCTCACCGCAAAGATATCGTCCGCAAGGAAATGGCGGAGAAGCTCGAGCCCGTCGTCCGCTTCGGTCTTGCCGCACATGGCTTCGTCCTGCTGATTGTTGGTGGTCTGATCCTGACCGCTGGCATAACCGCCAACCCGGAACATGCCGCCGGCCTTGGCGAAGCACTGCGCATTCTGGAGACACAGACGTTCGGACGCATCCTGCTCGCGCTCGCAGGGGCTGGCCTTGCAGGCTTCGCGGTCTATTGCTTCGTGATGGCGCGCTATCGCATCGTGCCCAAACTGTCAGGCGACGCACTCTAGGCGCGCGCCGACTGTCAGTTCATTGTGATTAGTCGACCAGTGTGGCCTCGGTTTTCGACTTCACCTCGTCCAGCGTTACGTCCGGCGCGAGTTCGACGATTTTCAGGCCGCCCTCGACCACGTCCATCACGCAAAGATCGGTGATGATCCGGTCGACCACTTTCAGGCCGGTCAGGGGCAGCGTGCATTCCTTCAGAATCTTGGACTCGCCGCGCTTGTTCGCATGATCGGAGATCACCACGACACGACCGACACCAGCCACAAGGTCCATCGCACCGCCCATGCCCTTGACCAGCTTGCCGGGGATCATCCAGTTCGCCAGGTCGCCATTCTCAGCCACTTCCATCGCGCCCAGGATCGCCATGGCGATCTTGCCACCCCGGATCATGCCGAAGCTGGTAGCGCTGTCGAAGTAGGCTGTCTGGGGAAGCTCGGTAATCGTCTGCTTGCCAGCATTGATCAGGTCCGCGTCTTCTTCGCCCTCATAGGGAAACGGTCCCATGCCCAGCATGCCGTTTTCCGATTGCAGCGTGACGTTGACGCCGTCCGGAATATGGTTCGCCACCAGCGTCGGAATGCCGATGCCGAGGTTCACATACATGCCGTCTTCAAGTTCCTGCGCGGCCCGCGCCGCCATCTGGTTACGATCCCAAGGCATCAGGCACTCTCCTTCTTGCGGACAGTCCGCTGTTCAATCCGCTTTTCGAATTCGCCCTGCACAAGACGGTGCACATAAATGCCCGGCAGATGGATCGCGTCGGGGTCCAGTTCGCCCGGCTCGACGATTTCCTCGACTTCCATGACGCAGATCTTGCCACAGGTCGCGGCGGGCAGGTTGAAGTTGCGCGCAGTCTTGCGGAAGATCGCATTGCCGGTCGTATCGGCCTTCCAGGCTTTCACGATGGCCAGGTCTGCGAAGATCCCCTCTTCCAGGATATAGGTCTCGCCATTGAAGACCTTCTCTTCCTTGCCTTCGGCCACCAGCGTGCCGACGCCCGTCTTGGTGTAGAAGCCCGGAATGCCTGCGCCGCCAGCGCGCATGCGCTCGGCCAGCGTGCCTTGCGGGTTGAATTCCAGCTCCAACTCGCCGGAGAGGTATTGCCGCATGAATTCTGCATTCTCGCCGACATAGGACGAGCACATCTTCTTGACCTGCTTGGTCTGTAGCAACACGCCGAGCCCAAACTCATCAACGCCCGCATTGTTGGAATAGACGGTGAGGTCCTTGGTGCCGGCCTCGCGGATCGCCGCGATGGACAGTTCCGGAATGCCGCAAAGGCCGAATCCGCCTGCGGCAATCGTCATGCCGTCGAACAGCACGCCATCCAGCGCGTCTGCGGCCGTCTTGTATATCTTGCTCGCCATGAAGTGCGGGCCTCCCCTTGGGTAATGCTGCGGTGCAGCAGGGGTTCTAGACCTGCTCGACCGTTTGTTCAATTGCCCCAAATATCGAATGCCCGGATTTGTCGAGCATTTCCATCCGCACAACGTCGCCCGGTGACATGAAGGGGGTCTTGAATTCGCCGGTCGCAATCTTCTCGATCATGCGGATTTCGGCGATGCAGGAATAGCCGAGACCACCCTCGCTGACAGGTTTTCCGGGGCCACCATCGGCGCCCTTGTTGGAGACCGTGCCAGAGCCGATCACCGTGCCTGCTGACAGGGGCCGCGTCTTGGCCGCGTGGGAAACGAGCCGTGCAAGGCTGAACGTGGCGTCTTCGGCGGCCTCGGCGCGGCCGAATGGTTGGCCATTATAGTCCACATGCAGCGGCAGATGGACAAGGCTACCCTGCCACGCCTCGCCCAGCTCGTCCGGCGTGACCGCGACCGGCGAGAACGCGCTTGGCGGCTTGGACTGGAAGAAGCCGAAGCCCTTGGCGAGTTCGCCAGGGATCAGGCCACGCAGCGAGACGTCATTGCACAACATGACCAGCTTGATGTGATCAGCGGCCTCCGCCTCGCTCGCACCCATCGGCACATCATCGGTGATAACGGCGATCTCCCCTTCCATGTCACAGCCCCATGCCATGTCACCCAGCGGAATTGCATCGCGCGGGCCCAGAAAGGCATCGGAGCCGCCCTGATACATCAGCGGATCATCATAAAAGCTTTCCGGCACTTCCGCGCCGCGTGCCTTCCGCACCAGTTCGACGTGATTGATATAGGCCGACCCGTCCGCCCACTGATAGGCACGCGGCAGCGGGCTTTCGCAATCATGCTCGTGGAAACGTGCGGTCGGCACGCTGCCCAGTTCCACCTGCTCGGCCAGCTGCTGCAGCTTCGGGGCATAGACATCCCATTTGTCGAGCGCCGCCTGCAGCGTCGGCGCGATGCCTGCCGCATCCGTGTAGCGGGTCAAATCCTTCGAGACGACAACAAGGCGGCCATCGCGGGCACCATTCTTCAGTGTGGCGAGTTTCATAATATTGATCCTGTCGAGTTAGCTCGAAAGCCAGAGTAGAAAAAACAATTGCGCCGGAATGAGCAAGACCGTCGTGACAATCAAAATCTGAAAACCAAGCCTTCGTGTTCGCTCGTATATGGACATACTCGCAGACAGAGGAAGCATGCCCAACACGGCGATGGGTCCCGAGAGGAAAATTGCCCAGTGGGCGGTCATGACAAGAGGCAATTGCAATCGCGCGCCGGCTTCAGCACTAAATCCCAATCCCAGTGGGGACACCCATACGAGAAAGGACGACAAGACGATAAGTGGTCCGCAAAACAGCAAGGTAGCTGTGAACAGGCCATTTCGGCGAACCACCTAGCTTTCCTCCGCGATCTTCTCATGCAACCAAGCAGCATGCCTCGGCGCTTTCTTCGTCGCGCTCCATTCCTCGATCATTGGCTGGGCAACCTCTTTCAGCTGCGCCATCTGGTCCGGCGTACCGATGTCGGCGGCCAGTTCGATGCGGTGGCCATTCGGATCAAAGAAATAGATCGACTTGAAGATGCCGTGATGCGTCGGGCCGAGCACGTCGAGGCCCATGCCTTCGAGGTGGGCCTTGGTCGCCATCAACTCATCCATGGAGCCGACACGGAAGGCGATATGCTGCACCCATTGCGGCGTGTTCCGGTCACGGTCCATGTTCGGCTGGGTGGGCAGTTCAAAAAAGGCGAGCACATTGCCGTTCCCGGCATCAAGGAAGACATGCATGTACGGATCATGCGCGCCCGTCGACGGCACCTTGTCCTCGGCAATGGCCAGCTGGAAATCCATGCCCAGCGCATCGCGATAGAACTCCACCGTCTCCTTCGCATCCTTGCAGCGATAGGCAACATGATGAACGCCTTTCAGGGGAGCGGGAGCCGTCATTACGCGTCCTCCTCTACCTTGAGCGCGCCTCGCTCAATCTGGTCACGTTCCATGCTTTCGAACAAGGCCTTGAAATTGCCCTCGCCGAAGCCGTCCTTGTAGTCGCCCTTGCGCTGGATGAACTCGAAGAAGACCGGGCCAATCTGCGCCTGCGCAAAAATCTGCATCAACAGGCGCGGCTCCCCGCCCTCGGTCGTGCCGTCCAGCAACAGGCCGCGGGCCTTCAGGCCCTCAACGTCTTCGCCATGGCCCGGCAGGCGCCCGTCCAGCATCTCGTAATAGGCGGCCGGCGGCGCGGTCATGAAGGGCACGCCGCGTTCTTTCAGGCGGTCATAGCACGCATAGAGATCGTCACAGATCAGCGCGATATGCTGGATGCCTTCGCCATTGTATTCGCGCAGGAATTCCTCGATCTGGCCCTTGCCGCCCTCGCCTTCCTCGTTCAGCGGAATGCGGATCTTGCCGTCCGGCGCCGTCAGCGCCTTGGAGGTCAGGCCGGTATATTCGCCCTTGATGTCGAAATAGCGGATTTCCTGGAAGTTGAAGAGCTTCTCATAGAAATCTGCCCAATATTTCATCCGGCCACCATAAACATTGTGCGTCAGGTGATCGATCAGCTTGAAGCCGGCGCCAACAGGATTCTTGTCCACACCCGGCAGGTATTCAAAGTCGATGTCATAGATATCGAGATCGTCGCCATAGCGGTCGATCAGGTAGATGATGGAATTGCCGATGCCGCGAATGCCTGGAATGTGCAGCTCGCTCGGGCCGGTATTCACGTTCACCGGCTCAGCGCCCTGTGCCAGCAAATGCTGGTAGGCCTTGCGGGCATCGCGCACGCGAAAGCCCATGCCGCAGGCGGATGGGCCATGCTCACGGGCGAAATACCATGCAGCGGATTTGGGCTCGTAATTGGTGATGAGGTTGATACCACCCTGGCGCCACAGCTCGACATCCTTGGTCCGGTGGCGGGCAATCTTTGTGAAGCCGATCAGCTCGAACACCGCTTCCAGATGGCCTTTTTCAGGCGCGGAAAATTCGATGAACTCGAAACCGTCGAGGCCGGCGGGATTTTCAAACAGGTCTGCCATGGTGCGCTCCAGTCGTAATTCCGGGGGGTCAAAACTATTAGTTTCATATGTAACTATTTGACAGGCGGAACGCAACCCTGAATCAGTAAACCATGCCTGATATTGAAAACGTTTCTTTGCTTCGCCTGCGCGAATTCCTGCCCTACCGCCTGTCGGTCCTGTCGAATACGATCTCGACGCGGATCGCGAGCTTGTATGACCGCGAATTCGGTCTCTCGATCTGGCAGTGGCGGGTCATGGCCGTGACCGGCGACCGGCCCGGCATCAGTGCCACCGAAATCGGCCAGCTGACCGCCATGGACAAGGTCGCGGTCAGCCGCGCCATCGCTGCCATGATCCAGATGGGCTATCTGGAGCGCAAGACGTCAGAGACCGATGGTCGGCGCTCCCAGCTCTTCCTGACGCCGGCTGGCCGCGATGTGTACGAACTCATCGTACCGATGGCGCTCGGCGCGGAACAGGAATTGGCCAGCAGCCTGACGGAGGAGGAGCAGAAACAGCTCGAACGCCTGATGGGCAAACTCGCCGATGCCGCCTCCCCTGACCGCCCGCTCTGGTAATGCTCAGGCCAGCGGCCAGAACATCGGGATGACGATCATGGACGCCGCGAACATGACGAGGTTCAGCGGCACTCCGATCTTCAGGAAGTCCGAGAATTTGTACCCGCCCGCACTGTAGACCAGTGTATTGGTCTGGTAGCCGATGGGGGTGGCAAAGCTCGCGCTGGCGGCGAACATCACGGCGACAACGAATGGGCGTGGATCAATGCCCAGCTGACTTCCCAACCCAATGGCGATGGGCGTCAGCAGGATCGCGGCAGCATTATTGCTCATGATCTCGGTCAGGAAGGATGTGATGAGGTAGAGCACCGCCAACACGGCCAGCGGCCCCATCCCGCCCGTCAGTCCGGCAAGATGCCCGACCAGCAGGCTGGCCGCACCGGTTTTCTCCATTGCCGTGCCAAGTGCCAGCATGCCGAAGATCAGCATCAGGATGTCCCAGCGGATCGCGCGATAGGCTTCCTGATGGTCCAGGCATCCGAGCGCAACGACGGATGTTGCCGCAATCAGCGCGAGCGCCGAAATCGGCAGCACGCCCAGCGCAGCCAGCCCCATCACCGACACCAGCGCGACAATCGCGATGGGTGCCTTGCCCCGTCTCATGGCGCGCTCGGTCGTCTCGGTAAGATTGTTGAGAATGCCATCATCAAACAATTGGCGCATGCCCCGTGCCGGACCCTCCAACAGGACCGTGTCGCCCACGTCGAAGCGGATGTCGTCTGTATTGGTGACATTCTCCCCGCGCCGGTGGATCGCCAGCACGTAGACACCATAGAGGCGCGCCAGGCCGAGCCCATTCAGCGACCGGCCGGTCAACCGCGATTGCGGCCCGATCACGCCTTCCATGATGACGGTCTCGCTGGTCTGGATCGGTTCAAAGGCAGGCCGCGCATCGGAGGCCGACGCACCAATGGCGATGCTGCCTGCCTCCTTCAGTGTCAGGACTTCTGAGACCGGTGTACGCAAGACGATCCGGTCTCCGGCCTGGATCGACAGGTCGCGCAAATCCGCCCTCAGCGACAATCCATCCCGGAAGACATCAATTACCTTGAATCCCTTCTCTGCAGAAAACCCGGTTTCGGAAACCGTCTTTCCGATCAGCGGCGACCCCAAAGGGATCAATATCTGCGCCAGAAATCGCCGGTCCTTCGCATTCGGCAACATGTCCACCAGCGATTCCCGCGTCGGCAACAGGAAGGGCGAAGTCAATGCGAGATAGGCAGCCCCGACCAGCGCGAGGATCACCCCGGCGCCTGTGATCTCGAACACGCCGAACGGGGCCAGCCCCGCCTCCTGAGCGACGCCGTCCACAAGGATGTTGGTCGAGGTGCCGATCAGCGTCGTCGTACCGCCAAAGATCGCCGCGAAGGAAAGCGGAATCAGCAGTTTTGACGGCGCCACGCCGATCGTCCGCGCGAGTTGGATCACCACAGGGATCAGCACCACGACGATTGGTGTATTGTTCATGAGGGCGGACAGGGTCATCACGCCCAGCATCATGGCCAGCATTGCCACTACTGGCGACGCCCGGCTGGCGAGTCGCGAGACCAGCCGTCCAGCCGCATCAATCACCCCGGTTCGCTCCAGCGCTGCCGACAACACGAACATGGCCGCAATCGTGATCGGCGCGGAATTCGAAAAGACCGAAAGTGCCTCAGGCACCGACAAAATACCCGTGAGCAACAATGCGCCCATCGCCAGCAGCGCGACGACATCCGCCGGCAGGACTTCCCTCACGAAACCGAAAAACACGATCCCCACCAGCAACAGCACGATGGCAATCTCTACCCCCGGCAGGGACAGAATATCAGCGGGCATGGGGTCAGCTCCAATGGCAACCCCGCATCCTTACACGACCGCGAATTGTTCCACTACTGAGCTTTTCTAAATCCAGCCGATATGGCCAGCCCTATCTGGGCCCGCGCCGCCGCACTTTCAGCGACCGTTCCACGAAGGCATCTTCCTCAAGCGTGAACCGCTCGACGAGGCGCGCAAGGAAAGCCGACAGCTGGTCGCGCACTTCATAAGGCGCTTCCATCGGCAGGAAGTGGGTCGTGCCGCGCACCGCCTTCATCATCATGGCGGGATAGGACAGGATCAATCGCGCGCGCACCTTGTCGCTGATCACGGAATCCCGGGTCGGCCTCAGAATGGTCATCGGGATATGGTGTTTCTTTACGCGGCGCAGGGCACCCCAAGGCCGGTTGCGCTGGGCGGCAAAGGTCGCTGCTTCCCATTTCGGCTCACACAGCAGACGCCAGGTCTGCTCATCGCTATCAGCAGAATTGTGGTCGGTGCGTTCAATACCATCCAGCAGGTAATCTGCCAGAAAGGGCTCGCGCCATGATTTGAATGCGCCGCGACCTGTATAGGACTCAAGCGCCTCACGGAACGATCCGAACTCAGCGCGGCGTTTCTTGGCCTGACGGGCCATGGCATTGCGCCGCAGAAGGAATGAAATAGGCGACAGCATATGCTGCCAGAAATAAACCGATTTCGACATGATTACCGGGTCGGCCAGTACGAGGCCTTTGACGAGATCGGGTCGCTTGCCTGCCACCAACAGGGCCACGCACCCGCCCATGGAGTGCCCGCCCAGGATCACGCCCTGTGGCGCTTCTTTCTCCAACCACTCGATCACATCGTCGCGGTGGCGTTTCCAGGATTTCATGCGGCCGGGTTTGGCCTGCAATGTGGAACGACCATGCCCCCGCATGTCGAGCGCCGCCACACGCTGGCGAAGCCCGAGGGGCGCCAGCAATGACTGATAGGTCATTCCATTGAATCCGGTCGCATGCAGCCATACCGCAGAGAAGGGCTTGATTGGGTCACCGAATTCAATGCCGGCCATCTCTCCGCCGGCTTTGGCCTCATACGTAAATCGACGCATCAGCCCCTCGATCCAAAGACGCGCCGCAACAGATCGGTCGTCCGAGCCACAGGATTCTCACGGATCTTCTTCTCCTCTGCAGCCACGTAGTGGAACATGCCATCCAGTCCCAGTGTGACCGCGTGATTGGTCAAGTCATTTTGCAGGCTGGAGGTGACTCCCCCGACGCCATAGCTATTGGCGACCTGCTCAAGTGACGTGAATGCACCCGCCTGTGCAAGCGACGTTTTGACATAGGGTGTGAATGACGCACGCAGCTGGCTCTCGGTCTTCTCGCGCAGGTAGTCTGTCGCCGCTGTGTCGCCGCCATTCAGGATGCGTACAGCATCCTCAATCGTGATCTGGCGGATCGCTCCTATGACCAGCGTCTTTGCCTCCGGCACAGCTGCCTCCGCCGCCCGGTTCATACGCAATTCCAGGTCATCCAGTGGACCGCTCGCCCCGACGCGCGACAGGCCGGATTGGATATCCCGATAGGTTTTCGGAAGCGGAATACGAATTTCCGAATCTCCGAAATAGCCATTGGTCTGGCCCAGTTGCGCTGCCACGATGTTGGTGCCCACTGTGAGCGCTTCGCGGAGACCGGCATCAATTTCGGCCTGGCTGAGCGCACCGCCCTGCCCTGTTTGCTGGCCAATCACCTCGCCCAGAACCCGCCCCAGATCACCAGAGCTGCCCGTCGTCGCGCAGCCCACCGGCACCGTCAGCAGCGCCATAGCTGCGATCATCATTGGTCTCATGGCCGTCTCCTCCAGTTTTCTCCAGATGACCGTACTCGACGCCGTGGCTGAATAGAAGCCACACGAGGATGTATTGCTGCAGCGCCAGCTCACCTTACGAACGTGTCATGGAAAATTTGTTGACCACGTATGTAGTCATGTCATACGACTACGCTTGTAGTCCAGAGAGGGGTTCTACACTATGAAGATTTCCGATGCAGAACTCGACGTGATGAGCGTGCTTTGGGCGCGGCCGGGCCTTGCTGCCTCGGATGTCCACGACGCGCTGGGCACCGAAAAGGACTGGACCAGCCGCACCGTCAAGACCTTGCTGGCCCGCCTTGTGGAGAAGGGCGCGCTAAGCACTGAGGAAGATGGCCGACGTTATCTCTACTATCCCCTCGTCGAGGAAGGCACCTACAAGGCCGGGGCCGCTCGCCAGTTCGTCGACCAGGTCTTTTCCGGTCGCGCAGCCCCCCTCGTGGCGCACCTTGCTGATACGCGCGGTCTTACGGCCGATGACATCGCAGAACTTGAAAAGCTTCTAGGGGAGTTGAAGAAATGATTTTTGACCTGAACAGCCTCAACTTCACCTATGGCGTACAGACCGTGATTGCGGTGTCTGTCCTGATCGCGCTCATTCTGTTTGCGCGCAAGCATGTTGCCCGGCAGTTCGGCGCGGGTGTCGCCTATGCGCTCTGGGCAATTCCGCTGGCCCGGCTTGTCCTGCCTCCCCTTTCCATGCCCACGCCGCTGGCCGGGTTCTTTGAGATGTTCCAGTCTCAATCACCTGCGGCGGCTGGGACGGCAGATGCTGCACCTGCATTCGTTCGCTCACCTGAACCCGTAGGATCCGCAGCCAACGCCGTCTGGGCTCCGCCAGCAACCGGTCCTGAGGCTTCGAGCCCCCTGTTCGAAGTGGCTCATGGTCCTGCGGCCTTCCCGGAACTGTCCGAGCCTGTTTTGGGCGGACTCCTTCTTGGAACCGTGTTGGCCGTGTGGGCTGGCGGAGCCATCTACATGCTTGCCCGCAGTTCGTTTGCACACCACAGTTTCATGCAGACCCTGCGCCGCGAAGAGATGCCTGCCTCGCCCGAGCTCGCCAGCCTTGCCGACGATGTGGCCCGGCAGATCGGCCTGAAGCGCACTCCGCAGATTTCCACCAGCTTCATTTCATCTGGCCCGCTGGTCTCCGGCCTCTTGCGCCCGACTGTTCTGCTACCGGCCTGGTTCGAGGAAGACTATACCGTGTCCCAGCAACGGGCAGCGTTGGCGCACGAGCTGACGCATATCAAGCGCGGCGACCTCTGGGCCTTGCAGATGTCGGAAATCTTCGTTTCTGCACTCTGGTTCAATCCGCTGGCCTATATTGCACGACGCGCCTTCCGCACCGATCAGGAAGCAGCCTGCGACAGCGATGTGCTGAAATCCGGAGCGTCCTCCCCTCACGCCTATGGTGAGACATTGTTGAAGGCCGTTCAGCTTGCCCTGCCGGAACGCCTGACCGCCGCGGCCAGCCTGCCCCTGACTCACGCCCTGAAGGAAAGAATGATCCGCATGACCACACCCAGCCCCCCCCGCTCGCGGCGTCTGCTCGGCGCAGGTGTTTCCGGACTTCTTGGCAGCGCGGCCCTCATGTCGTCAGCCTTCGTAGCCACCGCCTGTGCCTCTGCCGAAGCCGATGAAAAGGTCGATATGGCCGAACTCGCGGGCGGAGAACCCGACAGCATCAACCCAGCTCCCCAGCATCACAGTTTGCACTTCAAGGATGGCACATTGTTCATCGATGGCGACAAGGTCGAGGACCGGCAGGTCGTCATCATCGGCGATCCTTTCTCGGTCGATGCGATGACGCCGGAACTTGAGCGGGAAATTGAAATCCTGACATCAAAGATCGAAGCTGAAACGGCCGAAATCGAAACTCTGGTGGCCTCCATGCCGCACATCGAACTCGCCTTCGAAGGCTTTGACGAAGAGCTGAACCGGAAGATGGAGATGGCCTTCAGCTTCACCGACGAAACCATGCCGAAATCCGAAGCCGAGTGGGAAGCCTGGGCAGAGAAGGTCGAGGCACAGGCCGAGGAATGGGAAGCCCATGCCGAAGCGATTGCCGAGCGCGCCGAAGCTCATGCAGACGCCTGGGAAACCCGCTTTGAACCCCAGATGGACGCCCTTGAGGCTCGCATCGAAGCCCATGCCGATGCGCTCGAACGCAAGATCGAGATCGCCTATGGCGAGGAGTTCGAGGATGAAATGGAGCATACCCATATCGTACTGACCGATCTGGTCGAGCAATGCCGCGACGCCAATCTGGCAGAGGGCGAGACCCGGATCCTCGAAAAGAGCAGTAGCCAGGACAAGACCAGGGACGTGAAGATCGCCTGCATCAAGGGCGACAAGGACACGCTGAAAGCCAAGGCGACGATCAAATCCGTGATGAAGAGCGACAAGCTCGACGCCGCCGAAAAGAAGGCCTTCAAGAAGCAGGTCAACGGTTCGTCCAGCCACACGATCACGATTGAAACCGACACGACAGACGAATAACGGGTCCCGCTCGCGCATTGCACGGAATGCATAGGCGGAGTCCCCCGGCGCAGGTCCCATTGCGTCGGGGGCTTTTTTTGCGAATGAGTCCCGCGCTTTGCGGTAATGGGATCGGCGTCTAGGGTGGCCCCCTGAATCGCGCTCCGGAGGATTTCCATGATACGCCTGCTCGCCACAATGGCCATTGCCACCTGCCCGCTCGCTGCCTGTGTCACAGCGCCTGAGCCCTGCACGCAGGAATGGGTCGAATACAAGACCGACCGTATCCTCGGCGAGTTCGCTTCCGAAAATCGTGGTCTGATCAACGACCTGCGGCGCATTACTGATAGCGAGGGCGAACTCAACACATTCGCCACGATGCGGCTGATGTCGCGGACAGACGACCTTCAGAACTTTGCTGACAGCTTCCAGAATGTCGTCATCCCTGAACTGGAACTGGCCCTGGTGGAATGTGGGCAGAGCGATCAGTTCGCCCCTGCACTGACGGGCTTCCTGCGCGATGAAGGTGTGGACGAAGAGGCCTTGCAGTGGGTCGCGCCGATCATCGGCCTCATGCAACAAATGCGCGAAGATGATGTAGGCAACCCGCCGCGAGCCATGTAAGAGCGCGGCCATGAAAACGCTGATCGTTGTCCCCGCCCGCTATGGATCCACCCGGTTCCCCGGCAAGCCGCTGGTCGAGATCGCCGGCCGCACCATGGTGAGCCGGGTGGCCGCGATGGCTTCGCGTGCCGCCGCTGAACTGGATGATGCTGCAAGTGTCGTGGCCACCGATGACGAGCGCATCGCCAGCCATTGCCGGGACCTCGGCATTGAGGTCGTCATGACCGATCCGAACGTCCCGTCCGGCACGGATCGTGCCCTCGCCGCCGTCGACGCGATGGGGGGCACGCCAAACGTTGTCGTCAACCTGCAGGGCGACTCGCCCTTTACCCCACCCGCACATGTTGTCGCCGTCGCCGAAGCCGCCGCCAGTTCCGGCGCCGATGCCGCCACGCCCTATGTCCGCCTGACCTGGCAGGCGCTCGACGACTTCCGCGCGCACAAGAAAACCACCCCCTTCTCCGGCACAACGCTGGCGCATGACGCCGCTGGGCGCGCGCTCTGGTTTTCCAAGAATTTGATCCCCGCCATCCGCAAGGAAGACGCGCTGCGCCAGCAAGGCGACATGTCTCCGGTCTGCCGCCATATTGGCCTCTATGCCTATCGCCTCCCCGCGCTGCGCAAATATGTCAGCCTGCCGGAAGGCCATTATGAAAAGCTCGAAGGTCTCGAACAGCTGCGCTTCCTCGAGAACGGCATGAGCGTGCAATGTGTCGAAGTCGAGCCGGACACAATCGCCATTCCCGGCATTGATGCACCGGAAGACGTGGCCCTCGCCGAGCGCCTGATCGCAACCCATGGCGACCCGCTGAAGGACTGACCGGACCATGGCAAGACTGATCATCGTCCGGCACGGAAACACGTTCGACAAGGGCGACACGGTCACCCGTGTGGGCGGACGCACCGACCTTCCCCTGTCCGCATCCGGACTGGCACAGGCTGACGCGCTCGCCCATCATTTCGCGGACACCCGATTTGTCGCCGCTTTCTGCTCTCCGCTGATGCGTACGCGGCAAACTGCGCGGGCCATGATCGGCATGCGCACCGGTTCCCCTGCCCTGATCGTGCTGCCCTTCCTGACGGAGGTCGAGTACGGCCCGGACGAAAACCAGCCGGAAGAAAAGGTCGTGGCACGGATTGGCGAAGCAGCGCTCGAAGCCTGGGAGCGTGATGCCACGCCGCCGGAGGGCTGGCTCGTGGATGCGGACGCGCTCCGCGAGGGCTGGCGCAGCCTGCTGGAGCGCGCAGCCGGGCTCGGCGCAGAAGACACGGCACTGATCGTCACCTCAAACGGCATCGCACGCTTCCTGCCAGATGTCGTGGATGTTCAGCCAGACGATCTCGACCGCAAATTGAAGACCGGGGCATGGGGCGTTGTCGAGGTCGACGGCGCCACGTCGTGCATCACCAGCTGGAACCTGCGTCCCTAGGCGACGTCCCGCGCATTGGTCTCATCGACGAGTTCGCGTGCGCCGGAGATCGGCAAGGTAAATGCCACCGTCGTGCCCTCCCCTTCGATGGAGGACAGGATCATCCGCCCCCCATGCATTTCCGCAAATGATTTCGTCAGTGCAAGGCCAAGCCCTGTGCCTTCGTAATTGCGGTCCTTGGTGCCGGAGACTTGCTCGAACGGCGTCGCGAGGCGCGGCAGGTCTTCAGCCGGGATACCAATACCGGTATCGGTCACGCCGACATAGATTTCCGGTCCGCGCTGCTCGACCGCGACCGTGATCTTGCCGCCAGCATCGGTGAACTTGATCGCATTCGATACGAGGTTCAGCACCATTTGGCGGATCGCCCGATGGTCGGCATCAATCTCAGGCATGTTGGGCTGGGCATCCAGCACCATCTCGATTTCCTTGTCCTCTGCCTTGCGACGGATCATGCGCACAGCCGCGTCGACCGGGTCCACAGGATCAATGGGCTGCGGGTCGATTGTCATCTTGCCCGCCTCGATCTTCGCCATGTCGAGAATATCGTTGATCATGTCCAGCAAGTGTTGGCCCGAGGTCAGGATGTCCTGCGCATAGCCCTTGTAACGCTCGTCCCCCATCGGGCCGTAAAGTTCATTCGACAGGATTTCGGAAAAACCATTGATCGCATTCAACGGCGTGCGCAACTCATGGCTCATATTCGCCAGGAAGGCTGATTTGGTGTGCGCCGCATGTTCGGCCTTGGCCTTCTCCTCGGAATATTTTCGAGACAGTTCACGCTCGCGCCCTTCAGACCGTTCAAGGTCCAGGGCGGTCTTGTGCATCTTGGCTTTCTGCTTCCTCAGCTCTTCCTCATTGCGGACATTCTCTGTGACATCCACGCCAACCGAGATCAGTCCACCATCAAGCGTGGGGCGCTCCACCAGTTTGATCCAGCGCTCGGTGTTGAGCTCCAGCAAGGTCGTCTGCGGATCTTCCAAAGAGGGGTGTTCTGAACGCAAGGCCCCTGCCCGCGCAATGTTCACCGTGTGATGCGCCATGCCCGGCCGCAAGGTTTCCTCGAGTTGGAGGTCGGAGGCAAAGGCCCGGTTCCAATAGAGTAGACGCTTGCGATTGTCCCACAGGGCGAAAGGACCATTGAAGCCTTCGATAGCCGTACGCAGTCGGCGTTCGGCCGCCTTGATCCGGTCCTCGGCCTGCTTGCGCTCGGTAATATCCAGCAACACGCCGCCATAGACATTCGCCCCGGTCTCGGCATGAGGCGTCACACTGCCACGCAATTCCATCCAGCGGGCCGGTTGAAAACTGGTCACGAAACTGGTCTGCACCCAGCCGTCCTTGTAGCCTTTGCGAAAGGCGTCCTGAACCCGCTTCTGATGCTCAGGGTGTACCTGCGGCAGCATTTCATCAATCGTGATCTCGCCATCGCCCAGCATGCCCATCAACTCGGATGCCGCATCGCTGAGATAAACCGCGCTGGAATCGTCTGACCACTCCCAATAGCCTGCACGCACACCCAGCATGACCGGGCTCATGAACCGGTCGGATTCGATCTCCTGCGCGCGTTCAACGAACGTGACTTCAGGCTCTCGCGAGAGCTGGTTCATCAGTCCGAGAATGACCAGCATGGGCGCTGCCAGCAGCAGACCAAAAATCAGGAGCCGTATAAAATCGTCCAGCGTGAACAGCGGCGTGGCCTGACTGGTGCACACCTGCAAAGCACTGCCGCCCACCGGCGCGCACCCTGTCGCGGCGCGGTCGAGCAAGCCGAGGGCGCGAAACTTCGTGGCAGGTAACATGCCCGCTGTGCCGGGAAGGATCGTCCCGGCACTGAGATGCTTGTCGGTGACGAAGATACCGGTACCTGCCCGGCTTGCCGGCAACCATGTGCCCGCCGGGGCAAGCGCCAAGATGATTTCGCCATCCGGGGCCGTGGTAGCCACGACAATGTCACCCTGCCCCGACAGACCGATCCGATGCCCTCCGGCCAGCATGGCTTCTGCAACCGGCACAGCCGCCAGCAGACGGCTGCCCTCTGGTGCCAGGCGGGCCTCCTGCAGAGAAACGACCACATCGACTCCTGGCGTAGCGGAGGCGACTGCCGAGCGGGACGCGCCTGCATCGGCAATCAGCCGCATCGCCATTTCAGCTGTGCCGGCATGACCGGATAGCCGCGCTGCGATGGTCGAAGAATTGGCTTCAAGCGCACCCAGAAGCGTGGAGTCGGCCGTCTGGCGCTCTTCCCAGGCCTTCAGGCCAAGTGCGCCTGCCAGCAACAGGATAATCGCAATGATCGTCCATTTCAGCCGCCGGTCATCGCGACTGGGGACTCCCGCAGCGACAGTATCCGTTTGCGGAGGGATAACCGACTTGGACAAGGTGCTTCCTGTGCCGATTCCTTAGAAAAACAAGGGCTCAGCTTTGGTTTTCTATCGTAATCCTTGCCCAATTCTTAACAAAGGTACAGATTTCGTTAACCCAGAAAACGGGCTCCGCCGCCTAGCTCAGCGCGCGGGACACGATATCTGCAGAATTCTTTGACAAATCAGCAGCTTGCAGACGACGGAGGCAGGCTTCGGCCTCTGCCTTCGCCTTCGGCTCCAGAATGCGCCACTGTTCAAACGCAGTCAGCAGACGGGCACCGAGCGCAGGGTTCACCTTGTCGGCCTTAAGGATAATGCCTTCGATGACTTCATATCCAGAGCCGTCCGGCGCGTGAAACCCGGACAGATTCTGCATTGCAAAAGCCGCCGCGACCGAGCGGACGCGATTGGGGTTGCCCATGTCGAAATCCGGATGCGCCGCCAGTTTTGAAACGGTTGCGGCATCACCGGTACCCGCCTGTACGCCAAACCATTTGTCCATGACCAGCGGGTTAAATTTCCACGTCCTCTCGAAATCGGCCAGTGCAGTCTCCCGCGCCGCGCCTTCCAGCCCTGCCAGGCCGCGCAACGCAGCGAGCTTCTCGGTCATGTTGGTGGCGGCGTTATAGAGACCCAGAAGGCGCTCACCCGCTTCGTCGTGGCCTGATGCTGCCAACAGGTTGATCAATGCCGTGCGCAGGGCGCGTTCACCCGCCTGCTCTGCACCCGGATCATAGGGTTCCGGGGAAGACTTGGCGAGAATGTCATCCACAAAATCGGAGAGCTTGCTGTAGAGGGCTGCCTGCAGTTTCTTGCGCGCGGTGTTCAACGCCACAGGGTCAGCCGGCTGCCGTTCCTGGAACAGTTCACCCACATCCGGCAGGCGTGTCAGGAGCGACGCGAAGGCCGGGTCGTCCACCGCGCCGCGAATAGCCACAGCCATCGCTTCGACAAGCGCATCATCCGGCTCCGCCTGCGATCCTTCGGACAGGGCCAGAATTTCTTGCTTGGCGAGGTTCTGCACACTGTCCCATTGATTGAACGGGTCCGTTTCCAGTCGGATCATCGCGAGTTGGTCATCGCGGCTGAGCGCTCGCTTGATGCGTACCGGCGCGGTAAAGTCGCGATTGATCGACACCAGAGGGCGTTCAGATCCTTCCGGCAGGTCGAAGGTCATGGTCAGTTCTTCATCTTCCAGAAGCGTGATCCATTCAGCCATGTTGCCTTCATCGTCGATCAACGCCATTTCCATCGGGATCAGCATCGGCTTCTTGGCTGGTTGGCCGGGTGTTGCTGGCGTCTTCTGTTTCAGCGTGACAGCAATCTCGCGCGTTTCCGGATTCCAGCTTTCTTCCATCGTGATTTCTGGCGTTCCGGCTTGCGAATACCAAAGTCGGAACTGAGCGAAGTCCTGCTCGCTGACTTCTTCGAAACAGGCATAAAAATCCTCGATGGTGACAGCCTGTCCATCATGACGGTCGAAATAGAGGTCCATGCCTTTGCGATAGGTTTCCTCACCGAGCATCCGGCGCAGCATGCCAATTATCTCCGCGCCCTTTTCATAGACCGTGGCCGTGTAGAGATTATCGATGGCCCCATAGGTGGTCGGGCGCACCGGGTGCGCCAATGGGCCGGCATCCTCGGCAAACTGGCGTGCGCGCAAGCGGATGACGTCCTTTATCCGCTGCACTGGGCGCGAGCGCATGTCGGCAGAAAAATTCTGATCACGGAAAACCGTCAGGCCTTCCTTGAGGCACAACTGGAACCAGTCTCGACACGTGATCCGGTTGCCAGTCCAGTTGTGGAAATATTCATGGGCGACGATGCTTTCGATGGCCTCGAAATCTGCGTCGGTCGCGGTGTCTTCGTCAGCCAGCACATAGGCCGAGTTGAAGATGTTCAGACCTTTGTTCTCCATGGCGCCGAAATTGAAGTCGCGCACAGCCACGATATTGAACACGCCGAGATCATACTCCCGGCCATAAGTCTCCTCATCCCATTTCATTGAGCGTTTGAGGCTGTCCATGGCCCAGGCCGCACGATCCGCATCGCCCTTGTCGACATGAATTGCCAGATCGATGGTCTTGCCGCTCATGGTGGTGAACTGATCAGAGTAGACATCATAATCGCCAGCGCAGAGCGCAAAGAGATAGGCCGGCTTCTTGTGCGGATCATCCCATACCGCAAAGTGCCGACCATCATCCACATCGCCTGCCTCGCCCGGCGTGCCGTTCGACAGTAGGATGGGATAGGTCGCCTTGTCGGCCGTCATGCGCACGGTGAAGCGGCTCATCACATCCGGACGGTCGGGATAAAACGTAATGCGACGGAATCCGATGGCTTCGCACTGGGTGCAGAAACGGCCGCCTGACATATAGAGACCCGACAGCGCAGTGTTCTTTGAGGGCGCGATCTCGACTTCGGTAACCAGCGTAAACGCGTCTGGCACCTCTGCCAGCGTCAGTCCGGTCTCCGTCAGCTGGTAGGCATCATCCGGCACTGCAACGCCATCAATTGCGATCGACTTCAACTCCAGCGCTTCGCCGTCAAGCTCCAGGGGCGCGTTCGCGTCACCTGTCCGGCGGACCTTCAGATCGGCGCGCACCCGCGTCGCATCCGGATGAAGGTCAAACCTCAGATCCACCTGCTCGATTTCGAAGGGATAGGACGAATAATCCGACAATTGAACGGCAATGGGGGCTTCAGTGCGCATGTTTTCTCCGGCAAACAGGATTTCAGTCTTTCAGTTAGGGAGTCTGGCTGGCAACGTCGAGGGCTAGCGCCCATGCGTCTGCAGATATCAACCCGAATGGCGAGGCCTGATGCGCGCACTTCTGTCTCATCCCCTCATCCGCAGTCTGGCGGGGCTTGCCGCATTCGGACTGGCGATCATTATCGCAGTCTATTCCCTTGTCCCGGTCAGTGAGGCCCCTGCTCCGCAATTGTCGGACAAGATCAAACACTTTGCAGCCTACACCGCCCTAGCCGCGTCGCTCTCGGTGGCGTTCGGGGTGGACCCACGCCCGGCTGCTTTGGCGTTCAGCATATCAGCCTTGTTCGGTATCGGGCTTGAGATTGCGCAAATGCTTGGCGAGGCCGGACGCGAGGGGTCCAGCCTTGACGTTGCGGCCAATCTGGGCGGCGCGCTGGTCGGAGTTCTTGTTGTCGGGGTACTTGGTCGACAGGGGCGGCTATTCAGCCGCGACCGTCGCTGAATCTACCTCAGCCGCGTCATCCAGTTGATAGACAAAGCGCAGGATCGATGCGCAACGCTGGGCGACCTGCTTGAGTTCGGACGGGCAGTCATCCGGTTTTTCCTGACAGAAGTCCGCGATCTGACGTACGGTCTGCAACAAGTCCGGCGTGCAGGCGATCATGCGGGCCTGATGCTCGATACGTTGCGGGTCGCGATCATATTCGCCGCCCGTGACGCGCCAACCGCCCTGGTCATCTTCATCCGTCACAACCACGGGATAGGTCCCGACATCACTGATGCCGAGGCCACCAATACTGGCCCGCCATTTCGCGCGGCGGCGAGCGATATGCCAGTGCTCCAGCAGGGAATCGTCGTCATCCGGGCGCAGGACATGCGAATCCCTCGCCAAGCTCTCTTCAGCCGCCAGTTCATGAGACTGGAAACTGCGTCCCAATCCGCACTCATAGGTCACGCGGAGCGGTTCATCCACGTCCTTGACCCAATGCGGCACGACTTTTTCGATCAGCGCCCACGTTCCGACGGGCTTCACGAAGACGCGCTGCGATTTGTGAAATAACGCCTTGGCCATCAGTTGCTCCCGAATTCAGACGTGATTTTTGCCATCTGGGCCTTTCAACGCAGTGAAACCGATCGATGAAATTTGACCTACCGGCACGATTTCCCACCAAAAGTGGATTTTCGCGTTTCCGTTGGGTGACGGGTTTCCGCGCACGTAAACCGCGCTATTTTGCTCATCATTGAAGAAAAAGAGTGGCCCGACCGGCCACAAAGGGGAGCGCAAGCGACATGAACTTCGACTTTTCCGAAGACCAGAAATTTCTCGGCAATGAGGCCCGCAAATTCCTCGAAGCCGAATGCCCCATGACGGCCGTCCGTCTGGTGTTGAATGACGACGATGTCAGCCACAATGAAACTGTCTGGAACAAGGTAGTGGAAATGGGCTGGCTCGGCACGGCCATCCCGGAAGAGCATGGCGGCCTCGGCTTGGGCCTGCTCGAAGTGTGCGTGCTGGCAGAAGAAATGGGCCGCGTCCTCGCTCCGGTTCCGTGGGCCTCTACCGTCTACTTCTTCACCGAAGCGCTGAAGCTGGCTGGCTCGAATGAGCAACAGGCCGAAATCCTCCCGCGTATCGTCAGCGGTGATGTAGTGGGCTGCTACGCCGCCAGCGAAGGACCTGGAAATCCAGCAGCGGATACGCTGAAAACGACCTTCGACGGCTCCACGCTTTCGGGCACCAAGGTCCCGGTCACCGATGGCGATATCGCAACGCACGCCATTGTGCTGGCCAAGGAAGGCTCCGGCGCGAGCTTGGTCCTGGTCGACCTGACCGGCGAAGGCGTGACCCGCAAGACGCTCCAGACACTGGACCCAACCCGCAGCCATGCCGAGATCGTCTTCGACAAGGCACCGGCCACGCGTCTTGGAAACGCGGGCGACGGTGAAATGCTGAATGACCAGGTCCTGGATCATGCGGCTGTCCTGCTCGCCTTCGAACAGCTGGGCGGCGCCTCCCGCGCCCTCGAAATGGCAACCGACTATGCCAAGGAACGCTACGCCTTTGGACGCCCCATTGGTGGCAATCAGGCGATCAAACACAAGCTCGCTGAAATGTATGTGAAGAACGAGGTTGCTCGCTCGAACTGCTTCTACGGCGCATGGGCCGTCTCGACGGGTGCCGCCGAACTGCCGGAAGCCGCCGCCGCGGCGCGCATTGCAGCATGCGAAGCCTTCTGGTTCGCGTCCAAGGAAAACATCCAGACCCATGGCGGCATGGGCTTTACATGGGAGGTGGACTGCCACCTCTTCTATCGCCGCGCCAAGCTGCTGGCCGTTCAGGCCGGAGCGCCGAAAGTGTGGAAAGAAAAACTCGTCCGCACCCTTGAAAACAAGAATGCCGCCTAAGGAGGAATGACTCATGGACTTCAATGACACCAAAGAAGAAGCCGAATTCCGCGCCGAAGCTCGCGCTTTCCTCGGCAAGCACCTCGAGCCCAAGGGCGACAAGCCGCTGCGTCAGCGCGTGGATGGCAGCGAATTCATGAAACTTGCCAAGCAATGGCAGAAGACAAAATCCGAAGGCGGGTATGCCCAGATCACCTGGCCGAAAGAGATCGGCGGGCGCGGCGGCACGCCGATGCAGCAGGTCATCTGGAACCAGGAAGAAGGCAAGTTCGACGCGCCGACCGGCCCCTTCACCATCGGCCTCGGCATGTGCATCCCGACCGTCATCGCGTTCGGCTCCGACGAGCACAAGAAGCGCTATGTTGGCAAGGCAATGAAGGGCGAGGAAATCTGGTGCCAGCTCTTTTCCGAACCGTCTGCCGGGTCTGATGTTGCGGGCCTGAAGACCCGCGCCGTCAAGGATGGCGACGAATGGGTCATCAACGGCCAGAAGGTCTGGACCTCCGGCGCGCATTATTCCGACTACGGCATCCTGCTGACCCGGACCGACCCGAGCGTGCCGAAGCACAAGGGCCTGACCATGTTCATCGTGGACATGAAACAGGCTGGCGTCGAAGTGCGCCCGATCCACCAGGCATCTGGGGGTCGCGAGTTCAACGAGGTCTACTTCACGGATGTCCGCATCAAGGATTCCGACCGTCTCGGCGAAGTCGGTCAGGGCTGGAAAGTGGCCATCGTCACACTGATGAACGAGCGCCTTGCCGTGGGCGGTTCCCCTGGCCCGGACTGGGCGGAGATCATGGCCTATGCCAAGGAAGCCGGCACCATGTCTGATCAGGCTTTCCGCGAGAAACTGGCCGACTGGTACGTTGCAGCACAAGGCTACAAGCTGACCAAATTCCGCACTCAGACGGCCCTTTCACGCGGCCAGACACCGGGACCGGAAAACTCGATCGGCAAGATCATCACCGCCAACCACCTTCAGGACATTTGTAACTCGGCCATCGAGATGCAGGACCATTACGGCATCCTGACGGATTCAGATCGCATGCCAGCCGATGCCATCTTCCAGCAGAGCTTCATGTGGGCCCCCGGCCTGCGCATTGCAGGCGGCACGGATGAGATCCTGAAAAACATCATCGCCGAACGCGTTCTGGGCCTGCCCCAGGATGTCCGCGTGGACAAGGACATTGCGTTCGACCAGATGAAAAGCGGCTAGATCAAGCCTCAGGCGCGTCTGCGTGAACGTTGATGTACTGGCTGACGAAGGCCGCCACATCGTTCACGCAGGCCCGGCCTGCTTCGCCCAGCGCCTTGGCACGGTCTGCATTGGACCCGCCATTGGCACTGGCAGAATTCGAGACCACGATCTGGTCCAGCACATCTCGCGATCCACCGTCCATGAGCGTCGCGCGCACGCGGCACCGTCCGGTCGTGCCGGACAAGGTGAAATCCGTCACTTGCCAGGAAAGCTCATAGGGCGCTGAAGCTCCCGTCTCGGGCGCAATCGCCTTGCCTGCGCCCTGCCCCTGCAACGCGTCCAGCATCGCCATCTGCATCAGGCGTGTCGACGAATCCGTCCATTCCACGTTCGGCACCAAACGTAGCGCACCACTGGAGTCTTCCGCCGCAATCGCCCGACCGGCTACGAGGCGTGACGCATCCGGCTCACGAATGAGAACAGACGCATCCAAATCGTAGGTTGTTTCCATCGGCGCAAAGCGATAGAGGCCCTGTGGCACCTTTGGCTCTGGCAAGACAGACACACATGCTGCGAGGCTACAGGCCGCAAGGCCAGTCATAAGAACACGGATCATCTAGCGGCTCTCCTCATATGGGGCCGGGTCACCGACCACGAAGCCCTGGGGGTTTTGTTCCAATTCACGCGCGACCCGGTCGAGGCGGTTGATCAACAGGCGCAAATCCCGGCTGGCAAGACGCGCGTCGACCAGCGCGCCCGTGGCCGGGCCTTCGATGGCGTCTGTCGCCGCAAGTACCGCGAGATTGCTCTGCTCCACCGTCTTGTTCGCACTGGCAGCCACTTCGCGGATTTCGGCGACCAGCGCATTGGCCTGCGAGCCGAACTCGGTCATCTGGCTGTCTGCATTCGTCCCGAAAGATTCCAGCGACGCAGAGGCCGCTTCAAAGCGCGCGCTCGCCGCCGACACATCTTTCAGCGTTTGGGTCGCTTGCGCCATCGTGCCATCGGAGGCGGCGAGTTGCCCGCTGAGTGTTTCGATGTTGCGGATCGTGGCTGACAGGGACTCAATGTTCTCATCCGTGAGGATCAGGTTCACCCGCTCAATGGTCCGGTTGGCCTTGCCGAGCACTTCGGCGCCACCGGCAAAAATTTCGTCGAGTTGTGTCCGCTCGGCCTTGATGACGGGCACGGGCTGACCCGGCCGCGCGCGCAGAGGTGCTGCCTTGGGTGAGCCTGCCGTGATCTGAACAAATGTGATGCCCGTAATGCCGGCCAACTGGATAGAGGCCGTAGAATCCACTTTCACAGGGGTTTCCGCGTCCACACGTATCCGGGCCCGCACTTTGGACTGATCCCCCCGGTCGATCCGCACCCAGGAGACCTCACCCACCTTGATGCCGATATAGCGCACCGAAGCCCCCTGCTCCAACGAGACCGGTCCCTCGAAGACAATATCATAGGCTTCAAAGTCCTGCCGGAACTGGGACTGGCCCAGCCACAACGTGAATACCGCCACGGCCATCGTGGCGATCAGGACGAATGCTCCGATCAGGGCGTAATTCGCTCGCGTTTCCATCGTCTCCGGGTCCTCTTCTAGTGTCCCGTCGCGGCCCGCCCACGCGGACCTCCGAAATATTCCTGGACCCACGGATGATCGAAGGCCCGTAATTCATCAATTGTGCCGACTGCCAGCACGCGTTTCTCGCCCAACACGGCAATCCGGTCACAAGTTGCCTGCAGCGTATCCACATCATGCGTCACAAGGAAGACCGTCAGGCCCAAGGCGCGTTGCAGCTGTCGGATCAGCGCATCGAAATTGGCTGCTGTGATCGGGTCGAGCCCGGCGGTAGGTTCATCCAGAAACAAGAGTTCCGGATCGAGTGCCAAGGCCCGCGCAAGGGCCGCGCGCTTGCGCATGCCACCTGACAGATCGGACGGGAACTTTGGACCGGCATCCCCATGCAGGCCCGCCATCAGAATTTTCATGTCCGCCAGTTCGCGGCATAGCTGCGGCGAGAGGTCGGTGTGCTCCTTCATGGGCACCATGACATTCTCGCGCACGGTGAGGTTCGAGAACAGTGCGCCGTCCTGGAACATGACGCCCCAGCTGCGCTCCACGGCGGCGCGCTCGTCCGGGTCGAGTGTCTCCAATCGCTTGCCGAACACTTCAATACTGCCCGCCGAAGGTTCCTTCAGGCCAGTGATCGCGCGCAAAAGCACAGACTTGCCACAACCCGATGGGCCGATGACGCCGATGATCTCGCCGCGACGAATATCAAGATCAAGATGCTCGTGTACGACATGAGACCCATAGGCGGTCTTCAGGTCACGCACGCGGATGATGATTTCGTCGGTCAAATGCCCATCTCCATGTAGAAGATGGCGAACAGGGCATCGATCACGATGATCGAGAAGATGGCCTGCACAACCGATGTGGTTGTCTTGCTGCCAAGCGACTGGACGCTGCCACCCACATTCAGGCCCTGACGGCAGGCAATAAGCGCCACCACGAACCCAAACACCGGAGCCTTGGACATGCCAACCCAGAACTGGTCCAACGGCACGTTCGACTGAAGACGGTCAAGGAAGAGTGCCGGATTGATGTCCAGTGCCAGCCAGCCAACGATGACGCCGCCTGCAATGCCTGCAAGCGTGCCCACAAAGGCGAGTACCGGCGTGGCCACAACCATCGCAATGATACGCGGCGCGACCAGCACATCCATCGGCTTCAGGCCGAGTGTCTGCATGGCGTCGATTTCCTGGCGCATCTTCATCGTGCCGATTTGCGCCGTGAACGAGGAATTGGTCCGCCCCGCCAGAACGATGCCGGTCATGATGACCCCAAGCTCTCGCAGCATGGCAAAACCGATCAGTTCGACCACAAAGATTTCAGAGCCCAAGTCGCGCAGGGTTGTCGCGCCAATAAAGGCCACCACCATACCGACAAAGAAAGAGAGAAACGCGATGATTGGCATCGCATCGAGACCAGCCTCTTCAAGCACAGAGACAATTGAGGTCCAGCGTAACTTCCAGGGTGTCAGGACGAGCCGAAATGTCGTCACCAGCGTCTCGCCGAGAAAGGCCAACGTGTCCTTGGCTTCGCCCAGCATGTTCATGAAACCGCGGCCGGTCCGCTCAAGCATATCAACCAGTCCGCCATGCGGCGGTCGCTTGGGCTCTTCCACATCGGTCACGGCATGCACCTGGCCGATCAGGTTTTCGGCGTTGGGATGGTTGCCTTCGATTCGGGCAGGCGCTTTTGACAATTGTCGCAGCGTGCGGTCAATGACAAAGGCGCCGGCGGTGTCGAGCTTGCCGAGCGCCGCAGCGTCCAACACGAGCGCGCCCTCATGGGCCTCCAAATCGCGCAAACCGTCGTCCACGGCTTGAACCGTGCGCACGGTCCAGTCCCCCGAGACACGGAGGACGGTCTGTTCGCCGCTGGTTTCCAGCGCGAATTCGGGGATGCTAGGGTTCGCCATTCAATTGCTTTTCTACCTGACCACCCTATCCAAACATGCTTAAGACCTGAAAAGCATGATTGTTCAAATTTCACCTATTGGGACCATACATGGGCCAGCGAACACTTGAAATTACTGATGTTTCTTCACCCCTGAAGACGGCGTTTACCATTTCACGCGGCGCCAAGACCAGCGCGGATACAATTCGGGTCACCATCCGCGAGGGCGAGGCGGTCGGACGGGGTGAATGCGTGCCCTACCCGCGCTATGGCGAAACCCAGACCGGGGTACATGCAGCGATCGAAGCCCGTCGGGCTCAGATCGAAGGCGGTCTCAGCCGGGAGGCCTTGCAGACCGCCATGCCCGCTGGCGCTGCCCGGTGCGCCGTCGACTGCGCCTTGTGGGATCTGGAAGCCAAACTGACCGGCACACCTGTGTGGAAACTGGCGGGCCTTCCCGAACCCAAGCCGATCGAGACTGCGGTTACGGTCAGCCTCGACACGGCGGACGCAATGGCCGAGGCCGCGCGCTCAACGCCCAGCCGTTTGCTGAAGCTGAAACTGGGCGGACCGGAAGACCTTGAACGGATCGAAGCAGTTCATGCGGCCCGTCCCGATGCCCGCTTGATCGTGGATGGCAATGAAGGTCTGCTGCCAGAACAATTCCCTGCCATCGTAAAGCGTGCCGCAGACCTGGGCGTGGTCCTGATCGAACAACCCTTTCCGGCTGGCAAAGACGAGGCCTTGCTAAGGAGGCCCGGCGCAGTATCCGTATGCGCAGACGAAAGCGCCCATACGAGCGCCGAGATCCAGGAACTCGCCCGCCGCTACGATGCGGTCAACGTGAAGCTCGACAAGACCGGCGGGCTTACAGAAGCTATTCGCACGGTCCGCGCCGCACGCGAAAGCGGACTTGGTGTCCTGCTCGGATGCATGGTGGGCGGATCATTGTCGATGGCGCCCGCCGTTCTACTGGCCGGCCTCGCTGACGCGGCAGACCTGGACGGCCCGCTCTGGCTCGCCGAAGACATCGCGCATGGCCTGACCTATTCGGACGGCATGGTCAGCCCACCAACATCAGCGCTCTGGGGCTAGGCCGCCCCGTCGAGAATATCCCTGAAACCGCTGGGGGCATGAGGCCCCATGAACAATTGTTCGAAGGCGCCGATGCCTTCGGACGACAAGCCGTTCGGCCCTTCATGCCGCGCGCGGGCGATGGCCTGGATGTGGAGATTTTCAGGCTGTTGCCAAGACATTTTCTCAGGCTCGTAATCCTCGCGGAGAACCGACAACTGGTCACCATGATAGGAGCCATGCTTGCGCTCAGGATGGCCATAGCCGATGCCCTTCATCAGGAAGGTTCCGAACGGCTCGAAACTCACCGTATGCGGATTTCCCTGTCCGTCCTCGAGATGCAGCTTGGCCGACTTCATCCGCCGTGTGCCCGGCGTGTAATTGATGTCCATGTGCGGCTTGTCGAGATGGAGCAATTCGCCCTGCCCGGCGCCATCCATCGCCAGCACGGCGCGGGTGTTCCATGCCTCACCCGCCTCATCATGGTTCACATGATAGAACATTGAGAGGTTGGGGAAATTCGTCGGCGTCCAGATCCAGTAGAATTGCGGCGGCAATGGCGGGATCAGCGGCTGGGTATCCTGCGCGCCGATCGGGCGCACGCCCCAGCTGCGGTCACGCGTGCCCGTCCAGCTGTCTGGCGACACAGTGATTTCCTGTCCATCAAGGCGCAACTTGCCGGACCATCGTCCATTCTGCGTCATTCGGGTGACGTCCATCAGCATGCGCGGCCCCTGCCGACGTGTGAAGCGAGGTTCTTCGATCGGAAAGGCCCTGCCCTCGAACTCCACATCCAGCGCGATGCCTTCGGTCTCTTCAACTTTCAATCGGATGCGCTTCAGCGGCTCAACCACTTCGACCGAGAAGCCCCCGACATATGTGTTCATCCGCTCCATATTGAGGGGACGGGAGAAGAAAACCGAATGCTGCTTGCCATCGCGCAGGATCGAGACCGCCGCGTCGATAATGTTCAGATGCGGATAAATGCCCATCGCCGCCGCGAAGAAGGTCTCGCCATCGGCGGAATAGCCATTGAAAAAGAACCGGTCATAGAAATTCCGGTCTGAGCCGGAAAAGGCGATGGGCTCTGGTGTCTGGTGAATCGGATATTCGTCTCCGGCGGTCAGCATGTCATTTCCTTCCTTCGCGTTACCTCTTGGCGGGCAACGTCCCGCAAGTAGGGTGAACGACAGAGACACGCGGTTCAAGACGTGACGCCAAGGGAGGCTCCATTTAGATGACCAAGATGACGGCGGAAGAAGCCAACACATTTCTCAAAGGGGCATTCGAGACCCAGGACAATCGCAGCGAAGTGGTTTCGATGGAAGACGGTCGCGCTGTGATGCGACTTGTTGCCGACTCCTCACACCTTCGCCCTGGTGGCTATATTTCCGGACCCACTCAAATGGCTCTGGTCGACTCCGCAGCCTACATGGCGGTGATGACGAAGACAGGACATGAGCCGATGACGGTGACCAGCAATCTCAGCATCAATTTCCTGCGTCCCTGTATCGGAGACGTCGTGGTCGCCGATGCGCGCATCATGAAGATCGGACAGGCACTGGCGGTCATGGATGTCGATGTGCGGATCGAGGGCGCTGAAAAGCCCTCCAGCCATGCCGTCGTCACCTATGCCATCCCGCGCCAGCCGAGTGGCATGGCATGAACCGGTTGGGCATCTTCGCGGCCCTCACGGGCTTTCTTGCCGTCGCCTTGGGCGCATTTGGCGCCCATGCGCTGGACGGCCAGCTGACCCCTGAAGGGCTCGACTGGTGGCACACCGCCACGCTCTATGCCCTGCCCCACGCGGCCGCGGCGCTCGCCATCTCGCTCCATGCGAAGACGGGCCTTGTGCGCAAAGCCGGCTGGGCGTTCGTATTCGGGACGATTGTGTTCGCCGGCTCGCTCTATGCGATGGCGCTCGGCGCGCCGCGCTGGTTCGGTGCGATCACCCCGATCGGCGGCATATCATATCTGGTGGGATGGGCGTGCTGCGCGTGGGGTGCGCGGAAAGCCTAGCTCGTCGACCGGCTCAGCGAGGCGTACTTGTCGGCCAGACCATCAGCCGTCTCACGCGCATCATCAATCGTATCGGCGAAGGATTTGAGCTCACGGTCAACCGGCGCCACATCCATGTCCATGTCAGGGCGTGAAGTCACTTCACCCATGGCACCCTGGAAATTGCGATAGGCCATCTGCGCGCGAACCAGTGCCCGCTCATAGCTCATCACGTCAGCGCGGCTGGCGGTATCTTCCTTGCCGGACTGCAGCACATCGCGGGCTTCGCGGCTGACATCTGCCAGACCGGTGCGGGCGGCCTGTGCGTCCGACACGATGCGGGCCAGTACAAGCGAGGGGGCATCAGACTTCGCTCCAATGCGGGACGCATAGTCCCGGCTATCGTCACTATCGGATTTTCCGTTGATCAGCGTGGACGCAAATGCGGCAAGGCCGCCTGTCGCTTCGATCCAGCCATTCTTCACAGCGTCCGCACAATAGTCGGCTGATACTTTGCGCAAGGCAGATTGGGACTGCGTAAGGCTGGTTTCCACCGACGCCTCACCGGGTACCATCGAGACGGTTGCGCACCCCGCCAAAAGGCATAGGGATGCACCCAGAACTATACTACGCATTTGACAGCCACCTGCACACCTGATTGGGACCACACCTGTAATAATGTTTACGGACGCAATTGGACCAAGTCCAGTAATGGCTGTGAATTTGACTGAAAATAGGTGAAGACTGCATGAACAGACGCCCAAACCGCCGCATTTTGTTCCCGAGACTGGAATCCAGACGCTCTGGACGGCTGCGAGTCAGTGAAATCCACGAGATTTACTGGGAAGAATCGGGGAATCCGAGCGGGATTCCCGTCATTGCCGTCCATGGAGGCCCCGGAGGCGGCTCTAGCCCAGAAATGAGGCGTTTCTTCGATCCGGGCAAATATCGCATCATTCTGTTCGACCAGCGCGGCTGTGGCCGCTCCACCCCGCACTCGGAATTGCGCGAAAACACGACCTGGGACCTGATCGACGACATGGAGTCGATTCGCGACATGCTCGGGATCGACAAATGGGTCGTCTTTGGCGGCTCGTGGGGGTCGACCCTTTCGCTGGCCTATGGCGTCACACATCCCGACCGCACGCTGGGCCTTGTCCTGCGCGGCATCTTCCTGGTCTCGAAGGCGGAGATCCAGTGGTTCTACCAATCCGGCGCCAGCCGTCTGTTCCCGGATGCTTATGACCGGTACATCAAGCCGATCCCGGAAGACGAGCGCGACGACCTGCTGATGGCCTTCCATCGCCGCCTGACAGGTGAAGACCGGCAGGTTCGCGTGGAAGCCGCGCGCGCATGGTCGCGCTGGGAGGGCGAGACCCTGTCCATCAAGGGTCCGACCACGACCCCTGCCCGCTTCAATGAAGATGATTTCGTCGACGCGTTCGCGCGCATCGAATGCCACTATTTCGTCAATCGTGGTTTCTTCGCGAATGATAGCTGGTTGCTGGACGAGGCCGAGACCAAGCTGAAGGACATTCCAGGCACTATCGTACATGGGCGATACGATGTGGTTACGCCACTGTCGACCGCATGGGCGCTGTCCAAGGCATGGCCGAAAGCTGATCTCCATATCATACCCGATGCCGGTCATTCCTCGATGGAGCCAGGTATTGTCGACAAGCTCATTCAGGCCACGGATGACTTAGCCGACATGTATGCAGGCCAACTGAAGTCCTAGCGCCAATGGCCGGACAGGCATCGCCTTCCGGGTTTTTCGATAAATGTAGCGGGCGGAAGATATTTCAGGCCACGCAGTCTTGGGTATTGGGGAAGTATCAGGGCGCGACCCTCATATCTTCCGCCGCTGGAGCGGCGGCCATGGGCGACCGCAACTCCCACCAACCGCGCTGAGCATCACGGCTGGAGACAGGGGCAGAATGCCATGCCCGCACCGCCGCCGGATTGGTCCGGCAAGAACTGAAATGGTTGCATGAAAAAGGGGGCGGATAACCGCCCCCTCAATCCGATGTCTTCGCATGCTTGGCGCGTCGTCTAGATCACGCCAAGCTTGGTCAGCGTGCCCAGCACCAGAATGAAGGCCAGCGCCGGCGGCACGATCCAGCGACACATGAAGCGCCAGAGGTTCATGATCGTGCCTTCGCCCAACTCGGTCGTCAGCATCTCGCGACTGACAATCCAGCCCGCAAACACAGCCAACAGCAGCGCGCAGAGCGGCAGCATGATGTTGCCGGTGATAATGTCTGCAAAGTCGATGAAGTCGGTGGAATAGACATAGCCCATGCCGATCATGAACAGCATGAAACCGATGCCCATGGCCGCGCCCGGGCGCGTGACTCCTTCACGTTCTTCCAACCATGCCACGCCAACTTCCATCAAGGAGATGGATGACGTGAACGCCGCAAACAGAGCGAGCAGGAAGAAGGCGCCACCAACCCAGACGCCCAGTGCGCCCATCTGACTGAATGCAATCGGCATGGACACAAAGAACAGGCCGGGACCGCCCGCAGGGTCTGCGCCGAATGCGAAGACAATCGGGAAGATCGCGAAGCCCGCAATCAGTGCCACCATCGTATCCGCGCTGGCCACGATCGCCGAAGCACGCGGAATGTTTGTATCGCGGCTGAGATAGGCGCCATAAGTAATCATTAGACAGGAGCCGACTGACAGCGAGAAGAAGGCTTGGCCGACCGCTTCAAGGAACGTACCCATGGTCACTTCACTGAAGTCAGGGGTCAGCAGGAAATCGGCGGCTGCGCCCGCATCGCCTTCAACCAACGCAAAACCGACGATCCCGATCAGCAGGATGAAGAAGGCAGGCATCAGCACGGTTGCAGCTTTCTCGATGCCGCCTTTCACGCCGCGCGCCACCACAAAAACATTTGTCAGCAGGAAGGAAGCAAGCAGGCCACCAATCACGTACTTGTTGCTGATCGTTTCACCGAAATTGCTAGCCGACACATCCGCAATTGAAACGGTAGTGCCAGTCTCCGCCGTCAGGCGGGCGGCCTCGGCGGCAAAGCCATTGAAGGTGCCCCCAAATGCCTGCGGGATGAAGGCAAGCACCCAGGCTGAAATAACGATGTAGAAGGTCAGGATAAAGAAGGCGCCGAGCGATCCGATCCAGCCAACGACCTGCCAATTCTCACTCTTGTTCTCGGCTCTCGCCAGAGAGTGGATGCCTTCGATGGCCGACATGCCCGACTTCCGTCCGAGCGCATACTCCGCCATCAGCACGGTCAGGCCGAGGAACAGGACACAAAACAGATAGATGATGATGAAGGCGCCGCCGCCATTCTCCCCCGCGGTGAATGGAAAACGCCAGAAATTTCCGAGGCCAACGGACGAGCCGACCGCCGCCATGATGAAACCGAAGCGCGAACCCCAATGGTCCGTCTTGCGGCCAATTTCTCCTGCCATACGCCCTCTCCCCGGGTACAAGTTTTGCGCGAACCTATCTTCGGCGAAACAAAAATCAACGACTGTTATGTTTTAGTGCTAAAATAGACCTCGGGCTGTCAGTTTCTCATCACGGTGCATGTGCGCCGCGATGATGAGCCCGAAGCACGCCATGGTCGTCAGCATGGCTGTGCCGCCATACGAGATCAATGGCAAGGGCATTCCAACCACCGGCAACAAGCCCAACACCATGCCCACATTGAACACGATGTAAAAGCCGACGGTTGCGACGGCTCCCGCAGATGCGAGACGGCCGAACCAACTGACCGAGCGCGCCGCACTATAGAGCGACCACCCCAGCAGCACCGCAAAGCCGACAAGCAGCGCGGTCGAACCAAGGAAGCCAAACTCTTCTGCGATCACAGTGAGAATGAAGTCGGTATGTTGTTCAGGCACATAGTCTTGTTGAGACTGGATGCCCTGCAGGAAGCCACGTCCGTTCAGGCCGCCAGCGCCGATGGCGATCTTGCCTTGTTCGATTTGATAGCTTTCGCCCAGTGCATTGGTCGCGCCGCCAAACAATTGTGCGAGGAACGTGTCGACGCGCTCGCGTTGATAGGGTGCCAGCACGAACTGATAGACCGGCCAGACCGAGGCGACACCGCCGATGATGGCAGTCCCAATCACGCGAACTGACAGGCCCGCCAGGAAGATAACCACGCCACCTGACGCGACCAGAGCCAACGTCGTGCCGAAATCGGGCTGTTTGAAAATCAGCGCCGCTGGCAGGAGGATGATCGCCAACGCGCCCAGATGCACCGTGACGCGACCGGTCTGGGGCTGCAGCACCATCTGGTAATATCGTGCGAGCGCCATTGTGACGGCAAGTTTGGCAAATTCCGAAGGCTGTACGGCAACCGGTCCGATCTGCAGCCAACGTTGCGCGCCGCCGCCCGTAACGCCCATGACTTCCACAAGGATGAGCAGAACAATCGTGCCGACATAGGTAGGAAAGGCCAACCGCATCCACCAGGACAGCGGCAACATGGCCAGCCCGATCATCATGAAGAAGCAGACAACGAAACGCACCAGTTGCAACTTCCAGAGATGCGCTTCGGCAGGATTGGTGTGCGCTGAAGAATACAGCATCGCGATGCCTGTCAGCGCCATCGCCGCAATCAGCAGGATAAAGCCCCAGGGCAGTCGCATCAGCTTGTTCAGCGGCCCCTGATTGTCAAAATTGAGAGAGGTTGCCGTGCGCGTCCGCGCTTCGCCGCGCGAGAAGCCGGTAAACCCTTCGCGGTTCATGTTGGCTCTCCCGCATCGGTCATGGACGTCGGCAGCGACGCGCTTTGCGAATAGGACGGTTTGCGGCGGCTATCTGTCTTGAGCGCGAAATGTAGAATGTCGCGCGCAACGGGCGCAGCCGTACGCGAGCCCCCTTCCCCATGCTCGACGACGACGGAAATCGCGTATTTGGGATTGTCCGCCGGGGCATAGGCCACAAACAAGGCGTGGTCACGCAGCTCGCGGGCAATCTCGCTGCCCGAGCGCACGCCACTGAGGCGCTCTTCTCGGGTAATACGGCGCACCTGCGCCGTGCCGGTCTTGCCGGCGAGGCGCGGGCCGCCAAGGCCAAGGTCACCGGATCGATAGGCCGTGCCTCCACCTTCGGAGGTCACGCCATACATGCCTGCCTTCATCAGCTTCATGACTTCCGGGTCGAGCGGCGCATCCAGCGTATGATCATCCTGCGACTGCGGGCCAATGCCAATCATTCGCGGCTTGAACGGTTTGCCCTCGGTCGCGATCCGCGCCGTCATCAGCGCAAGTTGCAATGGCGTGGTGCCAAGCTGGCCCTGACCGATGCCAAAATTCAGCGTCTCGCCTTCATACCAGTTTTCCTTGCGGACGCGTTGCTTCCACTCGCGATCCGGAACAAGGCCGCCCCGGCCGCCCGTCATACCCAGCACCCAGTCCTGACCAAAGCCGAACTTGCGCGCGGTTTCGGCAATCTTGTCGACGCCTGTACGTCGGGCGATCTCGTAGAAATAGACATCGCACGAGCCCTTGATGCCCGTGTGCAAATTCACTGAGCCGTGCCCGCCCTTTTTCCAGCAATGCCAGGTCCGGTTGCCGAAATGGTAATAGCCATTGCAATGGACCCGGTCGGTCGGCTTGATCGCGCCAGCTTCCAGCGCGGCCGTCGCGACGACCATTTTGAACGTCGATCCCGGCGGGTAGACACCGCCATGCGCACGCGGATAGAGCGGTGAGCGTGTATCGTCGCGCAGTTCGGAATAATTGGCGGTCGAGATGCCATTTACGAAATCATTCGGATCAAAGGCAGGCGTGGAGACCATGGCCAGCACGTCGCCGCTCTCGACATCCATGACAACGGCCGCACCGCTTTCGCCCTCGAAGCGTTCAATCGCGACACGTTGCAGGTCTGAGTCGATGGTGACGAACAGGTCCTTTCCGGGCGTTGGCGCAAGCCGCTCGTCCGGAATTTCCTCAATCACGCGGCCATGCGCATTGGTCACCAGCTTGCGGTAGCCAGGCTTGCCGCGCAGCCATTCTTCAGCAAAGCGCTCCATGCCCTGACGACCTGTCCGCATGTCCGGATGCCGGAACATGGTCTTCAGTGTCTCGGCTTCCTTGTCCGTCATGTCGTCAGTCAGCCGAACGAGATCATCCTGGCTGGCGCGTGCGACATAGCCGAGCACATGCGCGAAATCGCGTCCGCGCGGATAGGACCGCGTTAGCGCCATTTCGACATTCACACCGGGCATCTCCGCCGCATGCACGTTCATGCGCGCAAAGTCTTCATAGGTCAGCTCGTGCGCGACCGTGACGGGTACGAAACCGGCATTGCGGCGACGGCTGAGGCGGATCTCGTTGGCTATGCGTTCGAGCCGCTCATCCGGCAGCTCAATCAGCGCGGCGATCTGCGCGAGCGTATGCTCTGGATTGTCAGTCTGTTCCGGTGTGATCGAGATGCGGCCCGCTCGGCGGTGCGAGGCCAGCGGCCGTCCAAACCGATCAAGGATACGCCCACGCTGCGGCGGGGCGAGTTGCAGCTTGATATGGTTGGCCTCGGCCTGTGCCTGATAGCGTTCCTGATCGAGGATCTGCAGCTGGAACAGACGCGCAATTAGGCCGGCCCATACGAGGCCGCCTGCAGCCCCGGCAATTGCGGTACGGCGCGTAAACGCAAAATCGAGATCGGCAGTCTTCTTGCTCATCCGGCCTGCCCCGCAAGTTCACCCGGCCTGCGGCCAAGGTCGAACATTTTCTGGAGCACGGCATAGGCGAGCCCGGTTGTAAGCAAGGACGCAAACAGCGGCACCACGCGGACGGGATGGTCTTCCAGCGTCGACGCCATGAGCCACAGGATGAGAAAGGCCCCGGAGAACAGCAGGACGGGTGACATGATCGCGACAAGAGGTTCGTTCATGACATCGAACATATCAGCAATTGCGGTGCTGGCACCGTAGGCGAGCAGGTTGACGATGACAAAACATCCGAGCGGCGCGTGGAATGTTACATCCTGCACGAGGCCGAAAATAATCAGCAGGATCATTGGACGCAGCGACAGGCCCACCCTGCCCCAGCCGACGGCGCCCCACAACGCAGCATAGGGCCAGGCAATCGAGAAGCCGAAGATTTCGCGCGGTGTCAGGCCCAGCAATCCGATGGCCGCAATGGCAAACGCCCCGAACAGGAGACGGGGCGTCGGGCCGGTCTGCGACCACAGGCTTTTCTTGTTGCGGGGAGCAGAGCGCGACATCCTATTGGCGCGCCCCCTGTGCCGGGCTTGCAGCAATGGTGGGCTCTTCCACCTCAAGCTCCATTGGCTTGCGTATCTCTGGGGCCGGGATCATCTGGACATAGCCGCCATCACGCTCTGCCATCGAGAATTTGACCCGCCAGTCGTCACCAACCTTGCGAACCTCACCCACGATCAGCCCCCGCGGGAAAGCGCCACCCTCGGCGGAGGTCAGGATACGTTCGCCTTCGACAAAATCATCGCGCTCCGGCAAATCCGTCAGGCTGCCGAGGCCATCGCGGCCACCATAGAGAATGGCCCGCACGCCACTGACTTCGCCCATGACAGGGACACGGCTGTTGAAGTCGGTGATCAGGAGGATGCGAGAAGAGTACTCGCCGAGTTGAATGACGCGGCCGACCAGCCCCCCCTCGTTCAGGGCTACCGCGCCGGGCTCGACGCCCTGCGCACGGCCCGCATTGGCCAGAATGGTCTGCGCGAACGGTCCGTCATTCTCTGCGGTCACCCGCGCAGTCACGCCCCGTGCCGGTGGCTCGCCCATCAGGTTGAGGATTTCCTCATAGGCTTCGAGGCGCTCGGCCATTGAAATGGCGGCGGCCTTGTAGCGCGAGAGATTTCGCACTTCGGCTTCGAGTTCCTTGATTCGTCGCTCGCGCTTGGCCTGGCCGGTCACCCATGCCCAGGCATTGAAACCCTCATTGCCGCCTAGCTGGTCACCAACGGTCGTGCGAACGGGATTGAAAAGCGTGCGAATTTGCGGAGCAGACTGGGCCAGGACGAGCGCAATCGCGCCGAAAATGAACACACCGAGGATTAGACGCTTGGGAGAGCGTTTCTGACTCTTCGATCCTGATCGGCCGAGGCGCGCCATTGGCCAGTTCCCTTGCGAAATTACCCCTGTCAGCTCATCTCAATCAGACTTCGGGTGACAGCACCGTACGCATCTTCGTGAAATTCTCGAGCACGTGCCCGCAGCCATTCACAACACATTTCAGCGGGTCGTCGGCGATCATGACCGGCAATTGAGCCTGCTCACGGATGACCGTGTCGAGATTGCGCAACAGGGCGCCGCCACCTGTCAGAACGATACCGCGATCCACAATATCCGCAGCCAGTTCCGGCGGCATGGCTTCGAGTGCAATCTTAACAGCATCAATGATGTCCGTCACGGGCTCACGCAGCGCTTCGGCGATCATCGCTTCGGTGATCTCGGTCTCCTTCGGAACGCCATCCAGCGTGCCGCGCCCCCGAACGGTCAGGGCCATGCCGGTACCATTCTCCGGCGGCTGGGCCGTGCCGATTTCCTTCTTGATCCGTTCAGCGGACATTTCGCCGATCAGGATCTTCTGCTCGCGGCGCAGGTAATTGACGATGGCCTGATCCATCTTGTCGCCGCCAACGCGGACTGAGCGCGAATACACGATGCCGCCCAGCGACAGGACCGCCACTTCAGACGTACCGCCGCCAATATCCACGACCATGGACCCGGCCGGATCATCAATCGGCAGGCCCGCGCCGATTGCGGCGGCCATTGGTTCTTCGATCAGCTGCACTTCGCGGGCACCTGCGGCGAGGGCCGACTGGTGGATAGCGCGGCGCTCAACGCTGGTGGCGGAGCTTGGCACGCAGATGATGATGAGGGGAGACACAAACGCCCGGCGGTTGTGAACCTTCCGGATGAAGTGCTTGATCATTTCTTCGGCGACTTCGAAATCAGCAATCACGCCATCTCGCATCGGGCGAATGGCTTCCATGTTTACCGGAGTCTTGCCGAGCATGTTCTTGGCTTGCTCGCCGACCGCATAGACAATCTTGCGACCACCTTGCGTCATATAGGCAACGACAGAGGGTTCATCGAGCTTGACGCCCTGCCCCTTCACATAGACCAGCGTGTTCGCTGTCCCAAGGTCAATGGCCATGTCCGTAGACAGCATGCCGAGGAGGCTACCAATCATGTCGTACCCGAGCTCTTTCTTGAGCGGCCGAGCGGTTTTGCCCGGCACGCATGTGCAATTCTTTACACAGCCCCATACACCATCTGCCGTTAACGCCGCTTTAATGCAAGAGTCGCTCGGCACATAAGTGGTACGCAGCGTTCATGGTGAATATTTGCGCTGTTTTAAAAGGGATTTTTTCCGATCACGGACAACCGTCCCCATCGCCAACGGAACGCATCGTACGGCAATCGTTAATAAAGGCCAAAGATGCTTTAGGAAAGATCTTCATCTTTCTGGTCGACGGCTCCGTCCCCAAGCACCCGATAGAGACGCGCTGGCGTTTTCGCACCCGTGTCGAGCGGGATATTTTCGAGGAAATCCGGGATCTCCTGGCGCTTGAGACGTGCCGCAAATCCGTCCTGATCATGCGTGGTCATCAGTTTCGTCTCGGCATCCGCCGGGCAGGTCACGATATAGTCGATCCTGCTGCGGGATAGCTTCGGGCGCGTCTCCCCTGCATGGGACAGCAACAGCTCGATGGCCTGACTGATGCCGTCCTGATTGCGATGATAATTGCCCTGCAGGACATTGTGATCGGTGCGATTCAGGATCTTCGGGCCAAAATCAGCCGGCGCGAGGACCCGGCCCTTCGGAAGCGTCTCCAAGGTGGCAAACAGACCGTCCTGCAGGCAATCGGCCTTGTCGCCGGTCTTGTTTGTCTCAACTGCAGGCGACACCAGGAGACCCGGCAATGCCCACAGGAAGGGTACGCTCAGGGCCAACGCGCCAATATAGGCAACGCTGGACGCGTTGCGCGCCTTGCCGGTGCGGTAGACATCTGCGATCCACAAGCCCAACGGAATGACCGCGAAAAGGTGGCCGAATACGTAGAAGCGCGTCTGGTAGAGGGTCATCGCCACTGCCGAGACGAGCAGCGCCACAAACAGGAAATTCGCGCGCATCCGCTGGCGGCGATACAGGCCGTAAAGGCAGAGCCCCAGCGCGAGAACCGTGATGCCAAGGCAAAATCCAAGCTTCGCGACAAGGTCTGATCGTTCTGCGAAGATCGGGCGCGCCTCATCCACACGGTCGAGCCAAAGGGTTTTCACATCCGGAGACAACTCATCCAGCGGGTTGGACAAGCATTCCGGGCCAACCAGAACCAGTGCCCCCGCACACGCGGCCCCCACCAGCGCCAGCGTACCCAGCCGCAGCCACCATATGCGACCTGACATGAGCAATGCGGCGGCGGCCAGACCAAATCCACCCGCCATGCCAGCCAACAAGCTGACCGCAGAAAGCGCGTCGCACGCCACGACAGTGTATTGAGACGGCGCGACCGTCGCGAAGAAGGCAATTTCCAATCCGGCGGCAAGACCCGCCCCAAACCCGGCTGCGCTGCGCATGGCTGCGGCGCCGGACACGGCCCAATCCAGGGCCATGAATGCGCATATCGCGGCTGCGAATACATAGACTTCGCCGCCAATGGCAACGGACGCTGCCAGAGCGAGACCTGCGCCGACCGCTCTGCTGGCCCGACGCTGTGGATCAAGCGCAAGCCCCATCGCCACCGCCATAAGCGCCAATTGGAGATTGTGATGATCAATTGCTCCCGGTCGGAAACGATAATGAGCGGAGTAGACAAAAATACTGAGCACGAGACAGGCCAAGGCCCCTGCCCGGCCGCCGACTTGGCGCGCGCCCACATAGAGACCGCCGAGCACGATGAGTACACTGAGAGGTGGCCATGCCGAATAAGCCCAGACAAGCGCCGTTTCGGAGGGCAGGAACAGGTCAAACAGGCTGAAAAGCGCGAGGATGGGAAGATCGACCAGTCGCGACCAATGCATCGCCGTGCCGCCGTCTGGACCCATCCGGTATTGATGGAGATCGAACCAGTCCTGGCCGTTCAGCAAATCCTTGATCTGGACCAGCCGCATCACGTCGTCGCCATCAGGCCCGATCGATCCAAGCGTTCCCTGGAGGGCGGCAGATGCGACCAGCCAGACCGGCACGACCACAAACAACACAGCGATTTTGGCGTCGAACCGAGTTTGCACGACCTCCCTTTCCCACTCTGCAGGCAACCAAGCCTTCCACTCCCGAAAGGCAAACTTAACCAGTGGGGGTGTAGGAAACCCTAAAGAGGGAGGCGCTGAAAACCCATGACCGAAGAAGATGTTGCCCGATTGAATATCGCCGTCCTGTTGCCTTGCTACAATGAAGGCAAATCAATCGCGTCCGTGGTCATCGGGTTTCGCAAGGCCCTGCCAGCCGCCCGCATCTACGTCTATGACAACAATTCCAGCGACGACACGTCAGCCCAAGCCGCCTTTGCAGGCGCCACCGTCGTACCGTCGCGCCGACAGGGCAAAGGCAATGTCGTGCGCCAGATGTTCGCGGACATTGAAGCCGATGTTTATGTGATGGCCGATGGCGACGGGACGTATGATCCGACCGCCGCGCCGCGCATGATCGATACGCTGCTGGCAGACCGGGCAGACATGGTGGTGGGCACGCGCCGAAACGTAACCGAAGATGCAGGTCGCAATGGCCACGCTTTCGGCAACCGCCTGTTCAACATGATCTATCGCGCCCTGTTCGGCAGCGATTTCACCGATATTTTCTCCGGGTATCGCGCCTTTACGCGTCGCTTCGCCAAGAGCTTTCCCGCCTCGTCACCAGGATTTGAAATCGAAACCGAAATGTCGGTCCACGCGTCGACCCTGCGTCTGCCCGTGTCCGAGATCGAATTCGATTATGGCCGCCGCGTCGAAGGCTCCGAAAGCAAACTGTCCACATTTCGCGACGGATTCCGCATTCTGCGCATGATGGGCATGTTGGTGAAGGAAACCCGGCCATTCATGTTTTTCAGCTCAGTGTCCGCAGGCCTGTTTGGTCTCGCCGCGATCCTGAGCGTGCCGGTGCTGGCAGAATACTTCGAAACCGGTCTGGTCAGCCGCATGCCGACCTGGATGCTGGCCATGACCCTGTTGCTGGGCGCGATGATGTCTTTCACCGCAGGCGTGATCCTGGATTCCCTGTCACGGGCCCGCGTCGAACAAAAACGCATCCACTATCTGTCGATTGCGCCTGCACGCGGTGAAAAGCATTTCCGTGGCAGTGGATCTGTTTCAGACCGTCGTGAAGCGGATCAGGCAATATCCGCTCCTCAAATTCGCAAGACGAGCGCCTAGAACGATCTTCCATTTTGAAGGAGCATACCCCGCACCGCAGCCTTTGCAGTGCGCGATCCTCCTGCGTTTAACGCAATCGCATAGCGAGCTCGCCAACTAAGGCAAAGTGTTCTGGAATACTGGTTTTGAATGTCAGGTTGCCAAGAAGGATGACGCGCTTTAGCCGGTCTTCTTCTGCAACTCTGCAGGATCAATGACCGAAATTTCCGTTGCGGTGGCGCTGTCCTGAGGGGCCGAGCGACGCACAAGCGTCTCTGGAATGGTGACAAACGCCGTTGTTCCACGGCCGAGTTCGGAGCGCAGCTTGATGCGCAGACCCTGAGCATCGGCCAGACGACGCGCGACGCTGAGGCCCAGACCGACACCGGTCGAGTGGTCATACTTCTGGTGCGCCGGACGAGAATGGAAGAAGGGTTCGAAGGCCTTTTCAAGCACGTCTGAGGTCATACCCCTGCCCCGGTCACGGACCATGACCACGAGCCCAACGCCCGACACCATGCCCGCCTTGACCACGATAGGCGCCGACGAGCCGGATTCCAGCGCGTTCTTGATGATGTTGCGAATGATGATTTCAAAGCTGCTTTCATCCATGTCCGCAGCCAGATTGCTCGGCACGCTGACCTTGAGACGATCTGCAAAGCGCGAGAATTCCCCTTCGGTCAGCTTGCGCACGACGTTCTGGATCACTTCAGACACTGGCACTTCTGATGATTGCGCCAGATAGTCTTCGCGTTCCATCCGCGTGAAATTGATGATGCCATCCAGTGTCGAAGACAGGATCATCGCCTGTTCGGCAATCTTGTCCGCATAGGTGCTGACTTCTTCTTCGCTGCATGGGATGTTTGACGATGAGCCGATAACGCCGGCGCATGCCGAGATGACATCAAGCGGCACTTTGAGTTCAGCGCTCATTGAGCCGAGGAAACGTGTCTTGGCTTCGTTGGCCGCTTCAGCATCGTTACGAGCATGCTCGATCTCAGACCGGGCTTCTTCCATGCGAGTCACGTCTGTGTAGACGACCACAGTGCCGACACCGCTGATGCATTCGACGGATTTTTGCCAAAAGACCCCATCACGACGGATCGGTTTGTCGATGGGCTCCAGCGTATCTTCGCTTGTTCCAAACACTTGTTGGTGCAGCTGGTTTTCTACGACGACATCCCCATCTTCGTTGAAGATTGCAAAGGCCTGGTGGCTGGCTTCGAGCGCACCAATCAAAAGGTCTCGGGATTCTTCCGCCTTCTGGGTCGCGTCGATGTCTGACTTGTAGACCATGTAACTGGAGCGTGCGCCCAGATAGAGCGCGAACATGAAGGACACCATCATCAGACAGATCGTGGCGCCCGTAACGGATTGCGCATAGGCGCTGTAGGCCGCACTCGCGAAAAAGGCTGAAAGTGCATAACGCAGGACAATGCGGGGCACGCGCGTCAACATACTGGCCATGCCAGCCGCCATGGGGGTGATCATGAGACCACCCATGATCATTGCGGCGTTTTCATCTGCTCCGACGAAGAAAGGCAGGGATCCCCATGCAAGGCCAAACAGGATGGCAAGGAATTCCGAACGGCGAAGGTACTTGCCGCTGACCGTTTTGGGCGCCGGGCGCCCCCGCTTCAACAGGAAATCAATGACGAGCAGTGTGGCCAGGCAGAGATTGATCGCAATCCAGGCTTCAATATTTGTTTCAGGCACCCAGCGGTGAACAAGGAAGCTCGCCCCGATGGTGTTGACTAGCATGATCGTCGCCATGACCAGCTTGTGGCTGGAAAAATCCATGTGCTGCTGCAGCAGGACCAATCGGTCAACCGCCGTCGCCCGGGGAATCGTGTTCCCGGTTACATAAGACAGAAATGATTTTTCCTGTTTCGCCATGACACCGCTATACACAGGCAAGGTGAACAATCCGGTCTACAGGCCCGAAGGGATTGGCAGACTGTGGAAACTTGTCGTTAACGCGGGTGTTAACCAAAGATAGATACTCTTAAACGGTTGCATATCCTGTCCCGGGTTCTGTAGCGTGCATTCCGATTGAGGAGAGTATAGTTCCGGTGTCCCGCCCCAAATCGCCTTTCAAAATAGCAGTCATCGGTGCCGGGCCTGCGGGACTGAGCACGGCACGCTTCATCAAGCAGGCCGGACACAAGGCGGTCTTGTTCGAGGCCGAAGATCGTCTGGGGGGCAAGTCTTTTTCCGTTGTCCGTGGCGATGCCATGAATGAGATGGGCACGTGTTACACCACCCGCTCCCACAAGCTTGTAAAGAAGTGGATGCGCCAGCACGGGATCACGCTGAGCCGCCTGGGTGAGGCGCGATATGATGGCCTGAAGGTCGTCGACTATGTCAGGACGGGTGACGGTCCGCCCATGGTGTTGCAGGCCCTGAAGTTCATCTGGGCTGCCGGGCGGCTGCGCCGCGATATCCGAGACCGACCAGACGATCCGGACGTGCGCGCGGAAGCCGCCATGACGACAGCGGAATGGGTGAAGCGACTCAACCTGCCGAAAATCGACCTTGCGTCTCACCGAATTCAGACAACGCAGGGTTATGGATTCACCGACGAAGCCACGATTGGCCAGACCGTCCAGTGGTGCGATCTGAACTATCTCCTGTCAGGCGTCCTCAACGACATGCACATGCCTGATCAGGGCTGGAGCGAGTTCTGGAACCGGTTCGCTCAGGATCTCGACGTGCGGCTATCGAGCCCGGTGACCCATCTCGACCGGTCCGGACCAAAGCCCGTGATCACGACGGCTGGCAAGAGCGAAGAATTCGACGCTGTGGTCTCCACCGTGCCGATGCAGAATTTCGTCAAGTTCTGCGCCGCAACGCGCGACGAGATGTTCATCTGCAACGGCATTGAATGGCAAAACTATACCACTACGCTGCTGACCTCGCCGGACTGGTTCGAAGGTCACATGATCATCGGCTATTCAGAGGCCAGCATGGACAGTACGCGGAAAGGAGCAATCCTGGGCGGTCGCCGCGAAGGCGAAAGCGAGGAATTGGGCGGCCGTCTCTACGTGACGGGCCAGTTTTCGACCGGCCTGACTGCGCCGGAACTTCGCGAGATCCTGCTGGCCGATGCGGAAAAGCACGGCTTTACCATCGAAAGCGTGATCCAACAGAAGGTCTGGCAGTACTTCCCCCAATACAAGGTAGAAGCGGTGCGCGACGGCCTTTTTGGCGCGCTGAAACGCGTACAAGGCCATCAACGCACCTGGTTTGGTGGAGCCAGCTTTTCACATGAACTGGTCTGCAGCGTTGTGGAACAGGCACAAGACATGGTGAAGGACATGCTCAACGAGCTCGTGCACGCCCCTGCTCCAGAGGCCTCATCGGAAACAGCAAAAGTGGCCGAGACGGTCTAGACAGTCTCGGATTCCGGCACCGCACAATATTGATCAATGAAATCCTGATGACTCGGCATCTGTGAGACCGCCTTTGAGATATTGGCCTCAAGGCCACCCAAGGCCGTCATCAATTGGTCATCTGTCATCAGATGGCCCATATGGTGATATCCCTTGGGCTTCAGCCGCTGACCGAGCATAACCTGCAGCCAGGAATCCACGCGGAACAAATCATCCGTCGCCTGATAGGCCAGGCCGTTCTCACGGAACAGGGAAATGCGCTGTGCCAGAGAATCTGGAACCGGCATATCGCGGCGCGCGCGCCAGAAGTCCGAGTCGTCGCGCTCAGTCAGCTTGTAGTGCAACACGATGAAATCGCGGATTTTCTCAAGCTCGCGTTCGGCCTGTTCATTATAGTGGTTCGCAATCGCCTCACTTATCCCGGCAAACGGGAACTGCTGGACCAGACGGGTCGCCCCGACCTGGATGAGATGAATGCTGGTGGATTCCAGTGGCTCAACGAAGCCGCTCGACAGGCCAAGCGCCACGCAGTTCTTGTTCCACACCTTCTTGCGACGACCGGTCTTGTAACGGATCAGGCGAGGTTCGGTCAGTGGCTCCCCATCGACATGGCCAAGCAGATATGCCTTTGCCTCGTCCGGCTGCATATTCTCGCTGCAGAAGACAAGGCCGTTGCCGACCCGGTGCTGTAGCGGGATACGCCAGCGCCAGCCTGCATGATGCGCGATGGCGCGAGTATAGGGCTGAGCGGGGCCGACCGAGCGCGTCTGCACTGCCAGCGCACTGTCGGTCGGCAGCCAATGAGTCCAGTCTTCATAACCCGTCTTGAGGGTCTGCTCGATCAGCATACCCCGGAACCCGGTACAGTCGATGAAAAGGTCGCCCTCGATACGTTCGCCGGATTGCAGTTTGAGCGCCGTGATGAAACCGCTCTCGCCATCCTGCTCGACTTCTTCGATCAGGCCCTCAACACGCTTGACGCCCTTGGCCTCGCTGAAGGTCCGCAGGAATTTCGCGTAGAGACTGGCGTCGAGATGATAGGCATAGTTTATGTTGGCCTTGTCGGACGTGAAGAACCGTCCCGCCTCTGCAGCCTGTAATTCGAAACAGTAAGCGTCGAGTTCAGCGCCAATGCCACGCTCCTGCGCGTACATCCAGATATTGTAGAATTCGCCCATCCAGTTCGACTTGCCGACCTGGCCGAAGGAGTGAATGTAGCGATCACCAAGCCCGCCCCACTCCTCAAACGCAATGCCGAGTTTGAACGTGGCCTTGGTGGCGCGCATGAAGTCGCGCTCGTCGATTCCCATCAGATGATGAAACGTACGGTGCGTCGGGATGGTTGCTTCGCCGACTCCGACTGTGCCGATGGCATCGGATTCCACCAGCGTTATGTCCAGCAAGGGGCCAAGCAGGCGTGAGAGCGAGGCCGCAGCGATCCAGCCAGCTGTGCCGCCGCCAGCAATGACTACTCTCCTGATATTCTGCGTTTCCAATGTGATCCCCGGTTCTTTTTATAGTCTTCAGCGATTGAGCTTGTTCAGCAAGAGTGCACGGAGCCGCCGTGCCTTCACCTCATCGAGCGGCCCGAGATTGCCCTGAGCCGCTTCGGGCAAGTGCGCAGCCGGCTGCTCGGAGGGTCCGAAAATATAATAGTCGAACAAGGCCTTCCAGGCCCGCTTCTCCGGCTCCGGACGATCCCGCAAGCTGAGTATGGCGTGCAGCAAGGTGTTCTGGGGCGTATCCATGAAGGCTGGCGACGTGTTCCACCAATAATTAATCATGGCCGTGAAGTCGCCGATGCCCTCAACATTGTGCCACCAGAGTGCTGGATAGAACAGTACATCGCCCGGCTCCAGCTCAGCCACCTCCCCAGCGGCCATGGCCTCGGCAAAGCGCGGGTAGCGCGCAAGATCTGGATCACGGAAGTCTACCATGCTCACGACCTGTCCGCCGGGCGTGGGCTCCAGAGGGCCGGGATAGAGATTGGCCACCTGCTCAGGCGGGAACAATGTGAAGCGTCGCTTGCCGACCATACAGCAGGCCAGATTGTTCGACATGTCGTAATGGGCTGAAGCAATCGTATGGTTCCCCATCCAGATGCTGACCATTGGCTTGTGCGCATCAAACATCGGATCGTTCAGCACAAGGTCGTTCTCGTCGCGCATGCCCGGAAAGAAATTATCGAGATCGGTCGAACCAATATAGAAAGAGCGCCCGTCAGACGATCTTGCCGTTTCGCGTACCCGATCAAAGAAATCCGGCAACGGAACACGGTCGCGCTCAAAATTGAAGCCGTCCACCGCCTCAGTATAAAAATACCGCCCGCCTTCTTCTGGCGCACTGCGATATTCCACGACCGGACGCCCGCCATAAAACGAGGCGATATGGTCCATGGCTGCGTCCAGTGACTGCAAGCCCTTCTGGACCAGAGGCCACTGACGCGCCACTCCTCTCAAGATGACGGGCTGTTGGTCGCGCATCAGCTGGTCATACGGTATGGCGTCCGGCGAAATGCCGGCCAGTTCCTTCGTTTTGCGCTGTATGTCCAGTGAGGACACGGTTTCCTCCCAGGGGGTCAGCCGCCTGCTGCCCGTTTTGCGTTCTTCATATTGATCAGCCGGTTCACATTGCCTAACGAGGCCAGCACAAGATAGGCTGCGCGCAGAAATCCGCCACGATGGAGCTGTTGTAGCGCCTCCCCTTCCAGGGCGGCCAGCTTTTCTTCGTTCAGTGTAAAGAGGTCAGGCACCTTGTATTCGGTATGGTCATCAAGTTTGACGTCCAGTGATACAGGCTCGATCAAGCCAGCCTGCTCGAAAGCTGCAAACATGGGCGCGGTCATATCTGCGCCGACCGTAATCACGCGCAAGACCTGGCTGATATGCTGCAAGTATGGTGCATTGCCGCCATGCGCGAGAAAAAGCGGCTCGCCCTCCGTCTTGCTGACGCGCGGATTTTCTAGGTCCACATGGATCACCGGTTCTCGGCGGACCTCGCCATCGACTTCCTGGTTCTGGAAACCGATCATGAACGGGCCACGCTGATGGATCGCGGGCACATAACGGGCCTGCCAGCGCGCACCATCAAGGAAGAGGTTTTCGCCCTTGTCGAGACCGAGCAGGATCACGCAGTAAAAAGCCCCCTCCTCGTCCTTTCGGAAGAAGATCGGGTATTCGCGCTGAAGCTCGGAAAACTCTGTCGGATAGACCGCTGCCTGATTGACGCTGTCGCCATAGGCCGCGTCAAAGCGGGTGATCACCTTGAGATCCGGATGATCGATATTGTTCAGAAGTGCCATCTTGGCCATGAGGCGCCTTTCGGTGCTGCTTACGCTCGTTGTGCCGTGCGAGCGCGTTTCCGTCATGATGAAACAATCCTCCCATGCTTACAAGCGGGGGCAAAAAAGGCCGCTGCAAGCAGCGGCCTTTCCTGAATGTTCCAAGTCTCGTTCCAGTCGTCTCCGACTAGAACTTGTAGCGGACGCCAACCTGGTAGCGTGGTGCCAGCTCGTAGACATAGTATACCTGCTCCGGCACGCGGTGGTAGATGCGCTGGTCTTCACCAGTCAGATTGATGCCTTCGAAGGAAACGGCAATCTGCTCATTGATGTCATAGCTGACGTTCAGATCGTACTGACCGTAATCCTCAACATATGTACCAGACCGATCACCGCCTTGGTTCGTGTTGAGAAGGAACGTGTCACGCCAGTTATAAGCAAGACGTGCAGAGAAGCCGTACTTCTCGTAGATCGCAGTCAGGTTAGCCGTGTCGGACAGGCCGACAAGGGCAAACTGATTGTCGTTGATGCTAGCGGCAGGGTTCAGTTCCACATCGCCGTTCACCAGTGTGTAGTTCGCCTGGAAACCGAAGCCAGTCTCGCCGAAGAAGTGTTGCCAAGCAAACTCCATCCCGTCGATATTGCCTTCGCGATTGTTGACTGGTTGGTTGACACCAAACACGGCCAATGGATCGCTGCCATTGGACGCGACATCATACTGGCCAAGAATTTGGTCCACATAGCTCTGCGGCAATGCTCCGCCGACGAGTTGTGATTCAAACTCTGCACGGGCCGCAGCGGTATCTCCGCCATTTGCGTCAATCAGGGCTGTCAGCGTAAAGAGGTTCGCTTCAGACTGGTCAACGCCGAGCGCATTGATGATAGCCAGCGCATCACCGGAACGTGAGCCAGAAGCTCCTGAAGCCGGATCGCGAAGACCGAACAGATTGCGTTCGACAACACCGTTACCGATGAAGTTCTTCACCTTCTTGTCGAAGTAGCCAGCCGACACATAGCTCGTGTCGCCATAGTACCATTCAAGCGAAATATCGAAGTTTGTGGACTTGAGCGGCAAGAGACCAGGGTTCTGGGAATCACCGGTCAGCGATCCACCAAAGGCCGTCGGACGGTTTGGTGCATTCGCAGTCGTTGAAGCAAACAAGCTGCTGTAGCCAGCCCGGCCGATCGTCTTGCTGAACGAAGTCCGCGCAACCAGATTTTCCGTAAGGTCGATCTGGAAGTCGGCGTTCGGCAAGACTTCTTCATAGGCGCCTTTGCCCGACAGGTCCTGCTGGGCGCCAGACTGGACGATGAGGAAATCGTTGTCCGACTGCCACAAGATGCCCGATGGGATCGACTGAACGGTTGTCGACTTCACGTTGGTGTCTTCATAACGGACACCGATATTTGTGCGCGTCGGAAGCCCCATGAAGTCGCGCTCGATATTGAACTGAGCGTAGAAAGACAGAATTTCTTCCTGCACAGTATCATCGGACTCAGAGATGTTTACCCCGTTGCCAGCATACGCCGCTTCGAGGATCGGGTAGAGCTGAGTCGCGTCGACGCGGAACGCCGTGTCAGCCTGACCAACGGCCACATCGTCAAACAGGCAGGAAAGGCAGTAGGTCTGCATCACGCCTGGCGCGAACTGTTCGACATCACCCGGATTGGAAATCCCCCATGAACCGAGATCCTGCTGGGTGGTGCGGGTGGTACGATCCATCTGGCTGTCGCGGAAATTGCTGCCGACAGTCAAACTTGTGCGGTCATCGAAGTCCCACACGAAGCGAAGATCGAATTCGTCGATCTCGTGCTGCATGTTGGAAGAGTTCGAACGCTGCACCTGCGTACCAAGATCACCCGCATCCAGGACACCATTGCCGTTTCCACGAACGGAATCGTCAATCGTGTAGGACTGGATCGGCGTGCCACCTCGGAAATCAACTGAATGCTGGAGGATGACCGGCGCGCCCATGGTCACGAAAGTCGCCGTGTGGCCGAGCGGGTTGTTACCACCTGATTCAGACTTCGAACTATGCGCATCGAAGATCAGCGTTCCACGCTCAGAGAACTCCCAATCGGCATTAAAGCCGAAAGAGTTCAATTCATCCTTCGTGGCACGATTGGTTTGCTCGAAACCGATATCTTTCGAACCGTTATTGTTTTCCTGCATGAACACGGCGGTCGCAACAGGGCCATCATTGTCGAAAATGATCTGGTCCAACGGCGTGGCAAACCAGTTGGTTTGCTCATAGCGCAGTTCGTCCGACTCGTTCATCGCGTAGGTGTAGTCACCTGTCAGAGTGAGGTTATCGATTGGACGGAACTGAAGAACCAATTGGCCGTTCAAACGCTCGCGAGAAATATCCGAGAAGTCGTAGCGACTGTCCTGCGGGATAGCATAAAGCTGGCCAGCAGCTGGTGGATTGGTGATTTGGGTAGAACCATCACCACGCGTATAGCTGCCATCAATTGTGCCGTCTGCGGATTCACGGACGATCCAGTCATTGACTTGCTGTGATGGCGCGCCGGAATCGCGCTTTGAATAGGATCCGAAAATGCCGATGCCGAAACGATCCGATGGGTCGGTCCAGCTTGCAAGACCAGACAATTCTGGCGTGAAGTCATCGCCGGCTTCCACGCTCGTGTCATTGATCGCCTTGGCTGAGAATGACGCATTCAGGCCTGGATCGTCGAAAGGTGTCCGTGTTTTGAGGTTGACCGTCGCACCAATACCGCCCGATGGCAGGATAGCCTGGCCGGTCTTGTAGACTTCAAGACCGCTGACACCTTCAGAAGCAAGGTTTGAGAAGTCGAACGCGCGATCTCCGCCAGCGCCGTAATTGCCGCGCGTACCGATGGCACGAATTTTGGCGGTTGGCATGGTCCGGCCATTCAGCGTGACCAGGTTGAACCCTGGACCAAAGCCACGAACGGTGATTTCGGAGCCTTCGCCGTTGACCCGGTTGATGGACACACCCGTGATGCGCTGAAGCGATTCCGCGAGGTTTGTGTCCGGGAACTTGCCGATGTCTTCGGCCGAAATGGCGTCAACAACACCATTGGAGCTGCGCTTGATGTCCATGGCGCGCTCGAGCGATCCGCGGATGCCCTGTACGACCACAGTTTCCTGCGTCAGTGTCTCTTCATTCGCGTCTTGCGCCTGCGCTGCCAATGGCAGGGCTGACAGCAGCGACACCGCGGACGCACTGCACAGCAGCGTTCCCCATTTTACTTTCCGTGCGGAATCCGCACGGACCTTGTCCGTGGAAACAGTCATTACAATCCTCCCTGAGACAGGCCACTCACGACGGTGGTGCCGGTCTTCAATGCTTGTCTCGGTCAGGCGGACTGCCCCTGCAATCCACCTACCCGACAATCAATGCATCACCAAATGTTTGCGCTATCAAGCCTTTCATGACGAAAATTTTGGATTGGTGTCACTCAGCACGTACCCGATGAAACCGATTTCACCGCTCTTGCAACAATTTTCTCCCCGTAGCTATTGGGACTTTCGCAATCCCGCGCAGGATTGAGCAATCGCGGTAGAAAATTTTTCAAAGACCGATTTTTCCGGATTTATGACAAGGTTGGCAAAAAGGCCACACTCTCGAACCCCAAACCCTGCGGGAATGAGGAATCGTAAACCTGCTGAGCAACTCCCCTCCTCTACGCGCTCCATCTCCAAAATTTATTGTGCGGACTCGATCAAGACGCCTCATTCACTGTGGCTCCACATTCGGTCGAGCCTTCCGGATCAAGTTGCACGCCTCATTCGGCACCGTCTTCGAGCGCCGAGAACTTCAGATGGATCAAGACACGTATGACCCACCCTGCCCCTGTTGACTTGCTCATCCGAAATGCATGGATCGTCACGATGGATGCGACGCGGCGAATTTATCGAAATGGCGCAATCGCGATCGTCGGAAACCGCATTCACAGCGTCGGTCAGGACAGCGAAATATCCGGCTCGGTCAGCGCTCGTGAGACGCTGGACGGCAATGGATTCGTCATCACGCCTGGATTCGTGAATTGCCACGTCCACATCACCGGCGAACCGCTGACCCGGGGAATCGTGCCAGACAATACCGACTGGGCTGAAAACGTCTTCGGATGGCTGATTCCGATGTACATGACCCAAACTCCTGCCGACGAACGCCTGTCGGCTCAGTTTGCGGCCCTTGAAATGCTCCGCACCGGCACCACGACTTTCATCGAGGCCGGCACGATCCTGAACCTCGAAGCCGTTGCGGATGGCCTTGCCGAGATCGGCATCCGCGGACGGATTGGTCAATGGCTGCAGGACCGCGCCTTTGCATCCGACGACGATCAGACGGCGCTGACTGATTCCGCGCTGTCGCGCATGGACGACCAGTCCAACGCCTACCCGCAGACGGAGGATGCACTGATTTCGGCTTGGCCGCTCCTGGTGGGACACAATACAGCAACCGACGAATTATGGCGCGGCGCATCGGATCTTGCCCGCACGAAAGGCTTGGGTGTGAGCGCCCATATGAGCGCCGATCCGGCAGATCCAGAGTATTATCTCGAGACAGCCGGAAAGCGCGCAATCGCCCATCTGGCAGACCTCGACGCGCTCGGCCCGCACCTGTCCCTGACCCACGCGGTGCATCTGGACCAGAACGAAGTCGACCTGCTGGCATCGAGCGGCACGCATGTCACGCACTGCCCGATGACCGCCATGAAAGGCGGGTACGGGGCAAGCTCTGTCGGCCTGTTCCCCGAAATGGCCGCCGCCGGCGTGAACATCCAGCTTGGCACGGATGGCAACAATAATGGCAATACCAGCGATATCATGCGCGCCATGTTTGCCATGGCAGGCCTGTTCAAGGATGCGCGCCGCGACGCAAACCTGTTCTCGGCCTATAGCGTGCTGGAAGCGGCCACGATCAATGGCGCGAAAGGCGCGCAGATGGCCGACCAGATCGGGTCACTGGAACCTGGCAAGAAGGCCGACTTCGTACTGCATGATCGCAACCGGCCGGAATGGGTGCCGCTTTTCAACCCGGTCAACCAGCTTATCTATTCCGCCGATGGCCGCGGCGTTCACAGTGTCTGGGTAGATGGGCGGCGCGTGGTCGAGAACTACCGCTCCACACTGATCGACGAAGACCGGTTGCTTGCCGAGGTTCAGGCCGCCGGAATGGCGCTGGTCTCTCGTGAAGGCCGCAGTGTGCCGTCAGAATGGCCGGTCCTCTGAGGAAGGCCCGAGACGACACAATCTGGAAATTCGGAGAAAGTGGTGGGCGGTAACGGGCTCGAACCGCTGACCCTCTCGGTGTAAACGAGAACCTAACCCAATAACGACAACAGGATTACTGTTAAGTGTGGCCCAGACATAACTCGAACGCTACGAGAACCTGTTAAGTATGTGGCACGTTCATTGCGTGTCCGCGTCGTATGAATGAGAGTCGCACCACTTGGGTTTCAACGGACGCCGATGGCGAGTTGAATATTATTGACGCTGGCATCAACGCTGCGAACGAACGTCTCATGCGGCTTGTTAACCTCGAAAGGCAAGCGACCCGCATTGGGTTTTCCGAGCTTGCCGACGAACTGCAGGAAGTCATCGACGAAATGCAAGCGGGCGAATGGCTCGACGCCCTACCTGCCGTAGATCAGATGATTTCCAGTGCCAATCACGCGTTGGGGGAGCATTATGGGCAACACGAACTACGAGTTGCGACGCCGGGTTGGTTGCGGGGCGAAGCAAAAAGGCGCGCCGGTGAGCCATTCCGTCCTATACTTGCACCGGTCGCTAGATCAATCGCACCCGAGCGCCCCGACAATGCAAGCGTACCGTGGTTTTCCGAGCGGATGGCAGACGTATTGAACGATCCCTACGACTTAGAAGTTGACGAAGACGTTCGTGAGGAGGCGTTGAAAGCCCTTGCCCAGCTGCCCAATGGGGAATTCAAAGCGGGAAACATTCGCTCTTATTACTACGGAATGTCATTAACCGAGATGCTGGAAGCTGACGGGAAGCCATACGTAGACGAAACCGAGTAGGTGCGTACGCACCTAGCCCTTTAGGTTCCGATACAACGACGGCATGTCTACCCAAACCGCTGTCATAAAATCACTCAAACGTCGCATCGAAATCGCGGAGCGAAAATACCAAGCGGCTGTGTCGCGTGGTGAATCCGAATCGTATCTTGGAATCGCTCGATTCAAACTCGACGAATTGAAGGGATTTCTCGAAGCGGAGGAACAAAAAATCTTTGCTTCGAGGACGAAATGAAGATCAACGTCTTTCATGTTAAGCCCCCCCATCGCATTTTGTGTCAGGGGTGCCTGAAAACGCGCCCCGCGATTGTGTACGTCACGCGTGATCGAAAAATGGTCTGCAAACGTTGCTGTTTGCGCCTGACGAATAATCCCGATGCGGTTGAAGAAGCCTGGTCTTCGATGGCTCGAAAGCCTTTTCGGGATCGGCCGGTAAACCCGCCGAACGGTTGGTACGTCACGAACAGCGCGCGATGGTGTCTAGACTATGCGGGGCACTTCTATTCACTGTTCCCCGCTGAAGACGAAACCGGGTGGAGCGTTTCGAAGCGCGTTGGCAAAACCAAATTCGAAGTATTGGGTGTGATACCCAGCCTGGCCGACGCCAAGCGTTGGTGTGAGTCTCAAATTGCTGCGGCTCTCCCAGCCTAGCCCCAATCAAAAATCCAATAAAAACAACGGCACACGGCGCACAATGCTGCACAAACCGCTATTTGTGCGCTAATAATTTGCACGATGCATTGATTTTATTGGATTTTTTAGGATTCAGCGCGCACAAGATTTGGAAAGTGTACTGAGTAGCGCGGCTGCTTCGCAGGATGCTTAGCACCGCGCGCGTTTGGACACTTACCAGAATTGTTCCGTCTTTACAATGAGTATGAAAGGACAAATTGCCCAATTCCGGTTCGTGTCAAACCTGGCGCGCTAGGTAGCGATTTGGAGGCGGAGCGATTGGGCGTTACAGATTACTTCCACACTGGAGGGAGCGGTTTTGGAAATGGAAAGTCTCGTAACTACCGGGCTCGGACTGGCGATCATTGCGCTTCAGTGGGCTTGGAACGTCGTGTACAATAACTTCTTTGAAATTGTGATTGTATTTCTTCTGCTAATAATTGCCGAAAACACTTCTCGCTGATCGAATTGATAATGAGCACATGCGAGTCCTAGCATAGCAAGGTGCTGCCGTTACGGCCGTCGATTGTATGGTACAAGGCCTTACATAAGCATATTCGCTGACAGATAGTCATTGAATATGCCCGTTTTGGTCGAGCGCGATGTGGCCCGTGAAGGCTTCCACTCGCCGTATTGCTGCATCCATATATGTCTCTGATGTTGCAAGACAGAGTTTACAGAAGTCTAGTTGAAAATCTGTGGGGGTATCGAATGATATATTTTCTGTTCGCAGCAGGCTCGTTGGGTGACTGTGAACATAGCTAGAGAGATATGTTTGGATAAACTCAAATTGGTGCAAATCTAGTCCGGCCTCGCGAACCGCGCCCCGTAGACCGTTCATGAAGACTAGATTGCCTTTAGAGAGCTCCTCAATTCGGTCAGTTTCTAATCCTAGTTCCTTACCACGCGCTTCGATCACTTTTAATATTGATGCCTTGTACTGACGGTAGGAATCAGCGTCATGACGCGGTTTTGCCAAGTTGGAGACCTTGTCCCCTGCTTGCAGGAAACGCTTTCGATTTGTTGCATCGTGCAAAAACAAGACATGTCGCCGAAGGTCCCATTCTGCCGCGCTGAGTGTCGGTTCGGAGAGGTATAAGGTCATGACCGAAGCGTCAAAAAGACTGCGCGTCAGCGTGCCAATTGAGAAGTGATCCAGAAGTCCGGCAGCGTGATCCTGTTGCGCTGAATGTCCGCACAGCAAATGAATGCTCATGGCATGCGTTGTCATTTTCGCGAATGCCATAAGAACACGGTTCTGTCGTCCTGTGTGTTCTACACCAATTCGACTTTCTGAAATGCTCACCGCACGTAACGTCATCTCGTCAAAAGTGCGTAGACTTTCAAGAAAATCGTTTCTCGGTTTGTTTTCTAACATTCGTTCCAGCACATTCGCAAACGTAGTTGATGGGATTTAAACAGCGTCAGTAGTTCAGAACATTGATGCTCCCAACCTTATACCCCCAATTGTTTAGCGTTCCTATGATCGTAAACCGGCGGCATAATCAAAAAGAAGTGCACGCAGGTTAAACCCCTAAATTGTTACAATATTACACCGTGTCTGGGCCAGTGATGGGCGTGTTTTCAATACTTGCTGAATGAGGGCACGCGAACGGCTCGCCGTCTATTCGCCTAGTACCGGACCCTGCGTACGCACCCCCCTTTCCAGTTTGTGAGATTTTCCAACCGTCAGCGGAATTCTCCGCGAACGACGAAAGGAAAATTTACAATGAGAATCCACGAACTCTTGGAGGAACGCGCGGCGAAAATTGCCGAAATGCGAAAGCTTCAAACCGCTGCAGACGACGCGAACCGCGAACTCTTGGACAACGAAACCCAACGCTTCAATTCACTCGAATCCGAAGTACGGGCCATCAATGAGAAAATCGAACGTGCCCAGCGTCTCGACGCGCTTGAGCGGTCTGCCCATGCAACCCCGCTTGACGGAACGCCCGACTTTGACCGCGAATGCCGCTCACCTGGCCTTTTCCTTGACGCCATCGCCGCAAGCGCGGGTATCGAAGGCCGCGACACCGGCCGCGTTCGTGAAATCTCTGCCGAACTGCAGCGCCGTACAGGCCGCACCGCGCAAGGCATCATGATTCCCACAGAACTTTTCCAGAGTGCCCGGCCAGAACAGCGCGTTGTCATTTCCAGCACGACCGGCGCGGGCGCTATCCCGACGGATCATCGCGGCGACCTGACCGTTGACGCATTGCGTGCCGCCTCTGTTGTTGACCGTCTCGGCGCAACGGTTCTCTCGAACCTTCAAGGCAACGTCTCAATCCCTGCGGTTGATACCGGCTTCACTTCCGCCTGGATCGCTGAAAACGGGGCACTCTCTGCTGCGGACTGGGATATCAACAGCCGTACCCTTACGCCAAAGCACGTTGGGGCACTCACTGAATTCAGTCGCAATATGGTGCTGCAGGCTGACCCGTCCGTGGACGCAATGGCGACCCGCGACGGTGCCCGCGCTCTGGCCGCTGCTTTGGACTCGGCTGCGCTTGTAGGCGGTGGCGCAAATCAGCCTTCCGGCATCGGTGCGACCGTGACACCAACGACGTTCGCAACGCCGACTTGGGCGGAAGGTCTGGCAATGATTTCCAGCATTGCCACTGCCAACGCGCTTGGCGGCTCGCTGGGCTGGGCCGCACACCCTGAAGTCACGAAAAAACTGCGTTCAACACTCGTTGCAGCGTCGACCGACAGCCGCATGATTATGAGTGATCCAAACAATCTGTACGGGTATCAATACTACGATACGATCGCAATGGTGGGTGGCGGCTCGCCTGCTGACCGCGCGATTGTTTTTGGCGACTTTTCAAGCCTTGTTGTTGGGTATTGGACTGGGGTCGATATTCTGGCCAACCCGTATGAATCGACGGCGTACAGCAAGGGCAACATTCAAGTTCGCGCCCTGCTAACGGCTGACGTGGCACTGCGTCATGATGAGTCCTTCGCATACGCTGCGGACATGGACACCGACTGACCCTGAACTGCTGCGCGTGTTTCGGCTAGCGCGCGGCAAGGGGCAGCGCACGGGTTCCTTTTCGTTTTCACCCGCTGACTGCGCTGCCCCACCCTTTTCTCACGATCAAGGATCACACTAATGACGATTCAAATTGAACGACGGGCGGCGGAACTTGAAATCCGCGCCAAGGGTCGAAGGCTTGAAGGCTATGCCGCCGTGTTCGATCAAAGGGCAAAGATTGCTGATTTCGAAGAATTGATCGCACGCGGCGCTTTTGCCGACTCCCTACGCGATGGCGACAAGTTGGCTTTGGTCGACCACGATGCTTCGAAGCTTTTAGGTCGCACACGCAACGGCAGTCTGAAATTGGCTGAAGATACGCGCGGGCTTCACTTCGAAATTGCGCTGCCCAAAACCAGCCTGGCAGATGACGTGCTGGGGCTTGCCGACGCCGGATCGCTTGGCGGGGCTTCGTTTGGCTTCATGGTTACACGCGATAAATGGGCCGGGACGCTTCGAACTCTTGAAGCCGTGGACCTACGCGAAATCTCAATCGTCAACGCATGGCCAGCGTATCCGCAAACCACGGTTACCGCGCGTTCGGCTGGACATGCCAACCGGTCTGATTTCGCACGGCGCATCGCGTTGCTTGATTTGGGGGGTCGCTAATGTTGACCCGCATCCTTTCATCTATCGGCTTCGAAAAGCGCGCCACGAATTACAACCCGGTGTTCGCGCCGGACGCATGGGGCCGGGCCGGTATAGCCGCGCCTTACGCCAGTGCCGCCGCCGTCTTGTCAAACCTGTCTGTTGCGGCGCGGTGTGTCTCGCTGCGGTCTGAATTGCTCGCGTCGGTTCCTCTGAAGCTTTACCGCAAAATGCCCAACGGCGACCGTGAACGCGTGACGGATCACCCGCTTGCAAATGTCCTTGGCGACCTCGCCAACCCGCTCATGACAAGCTTTGAAATGCGAGAATTTCTTGTCCGGCAATTGGACCAGACGGGCAACGCGTATGCCCGGATCGAGCGAAACGGAAATGGTCAGGTTGCCGCGCTTTGGCCAGTCAATTCTGCGATGGTCACAGTTGAACGGCTGGAGAGCGGAAGACTTCGCTATCGTGTGACCCAACCGGGCCAACGCGGCCCCGTGATCCTGCTTCAAGAGGAAATGCTTCATATCCGCGCTTCGTCTGAAGACGGATTGCTTGGCCGGTCTCCCATCGCAATCGCGCGCGGTACGTTAGGGCGGGCCATTGCAGAGAACCAGACGGCACTGACACTCGCCGCGAACGGCCTGAGGCCTTCAGGCGTACTCGAACACCCCGGCAAGCTTTCCGCTGAAGCAAAAAATAACATTGCACAAAGTGTTATGGAACAAGCGTCAGGTCCGGCCAAGACCGGGCAACCACTTGTGCTTGAAGAGGGCATGAAGTGGGGCAACGCTTCATTCTCTGCGGTCGACGCGGAATTCCTCGCCTCAAGGGTCTTGAGTAACGAAGATTGCGCCCGGATTTTCGGAGTGCCAGGCGGCGCGGTTGGCATTCGTGACTCAGTATCATACGGGTCTGCCGCCGCCGACGCACAGGCCCTCGTTCAGAACTGTTTGCAGCCACTGGCCGAACGCGTCGAACAAGCTTTCATGCGGTGCCTGCTGACCGCTGAAGGTCGCCGCTCTTACATTATCGAACATGACTTGCGAGGTTTGCTTAGAGGCAACATGATGGAACGTTTCGCAGCGTACCGCATCGGTCGTGAAATCGGAATGTATTCCGTCAATGAACTACGAAAAGCCGAGAATGAAAGCGCGATTGAAGGCGGTGACTCGTATCTTCAGCCGGTGACCCTTGCCGGATCGTCGGCCCCGAACAACGAGGGTGACGATGTTTGATCGTATTGACAATGACCCGTCACGGCTTGGCGAATTAACAGACGTCGAACTAATCGCTGCGGAACGGATGCAAACTTGCGCGGGTCAAGTCATCGCAACGCAATTGTTCAAGCGCCTCAATCGCGACGGTGTCGCGGCTGGGAAGCTTCTTGAAGACACGTTGAATTTGCCAGCCCAACGGATTGAGAAGCGCGCGCGGAAAGCCAAACGGTACACTGATGAAGGCAAGTCTCCCAGCGCGACCGATCTTGCCGCACTTCTCGTTTGGTGCCGCGCCGAACACACCGCTTTGGAAACGGAAATTGCCTTTCGTGAATCTCGAAAGGCGACACACCAATGAGCGCCGACGAAATCGCGGAATACAACGCCGTGTTCGAACGCTGCCTGGCCGAACTCGTGAAGGCGATTGAGCAGCTTCCAACTGACGAAGAGACTTCCGACAATGCAGAGTGAGCGCCTGACGTCGGCGGAAGCGGCCGAAGCGCTTTGCATGACGGTGCAGGGCTTCTATCGGCTCGCGAAAAAGCGGCAATGGTCAGCTATCGAAATTGGACCGCACCAAACTTATGAGCGATCCAGAATTGAGGCTGAAGTCACTGACCGCCTAAAGCGCAAGCAATCGCGGATGACCCCAGCCGTGCGCGCTCATACAGAAAAGTGCGCGGAGACGATCCGGCGGTATTGGGCTGAACGCGGTCACGAAATTTATGTCGAAGCCGTGGGGAGCGATATTCTGTCTGACCTGGTCAACGGCCTGCCGAAACGATGACGCGCCAGCCGCCACCCCCTCGCCTATCCAGCGCGGAAATCAAGCGTCGGGTGAAACTGCTTGCGGAGACCGCCAAGGCTCAAGGTATGAATGTTGGTGCAATCCGCTTGAGTGCGACCGGCGATATAAGCGTTGTGGATGCCTCAGCGGTCCCGGTGAATCCTGAAGGGCAGGATTTGAGCGATTTTGTCTGAGGGTTTCGAAATGCCAATCAAGGGAGTGTGGCGCGTACCGTACAAGCTCTCGAACGGTCGCGTCCGATTCTATTACTACACCAGTCGCAACGGCGGAGTGAAGTTCTGGCAGTGTGATGACAAGCCCCTAGATGGGCAGCGCCTACCGCCTGAGTTCATCACAGCCTACGAGAAGGCCCAAAACCTTGAACGCGGCCCAATAATGGGCAGCTTCGAAAAGGCGTTTAACGATTATCAGGTGCGATCCACCAAGTTCGCGAAGATGGCTCCGAAAAGTCAGCGAACGCGGGTCAGATACCTTGAGGGATGGCTAGAAATGCCGCTCAAAAAGGGGCAGCGCGCCGCTGTAGCGCCTTTGGCGGTATTCGATAGCCGGAATGTCATCAAATACATTATCGACCATAGAGACAAAACTTGGGGGCATTCTCCAAGTGTCGCCGACGAAGCCATGTTCGCGCTTTCGGCGTTCCTTCGATGGGCAAAAGCTGAAGGTCGGATCGACTGGAACCGGTGCGAAGGTATTCCGGCGATGTATGAACGACCTACTGAAGCCCGAATCTGGACAGATGCCGAACGCATCAAGTTTCTTGAGAACGCACCCTGGCAGGTCGACCACTTCTTTCGGCTCGCGTCGTTCTTGGGTTTGCGCCTTGGCGACTTAGTCAAACTGCCCAGAACCGCGATCAAGCGCGAACACGTCATCATTCCAACGAGTAAGAGTCGTGGCCAAAATTCTGCGATTGTACCGATTGTGCCGCCCTTGCGGGAATTGCTTCAAGAAATCGACGCGAAGCGCGCTACCTTCGACGCCGAACCGCTGACTGTCTTGTTTAATAGCTATGGGAAGCCTTGGACCGAAGACGGCCTATCCAGCAGTTTCTATGGACATCGGGATACGGTATTCGCCGACACAAATGATCGCCCCTCAATCCATGATTTGCGTAAGACTGCCGCGACGAACATGGTCATTTTGCAAAAGCACTTTCCTGACCTGATAACCGATCAGGTGCTTGTCGATATGTTCGGTTGGACGCTCGGCACACTTGCCAAGATGAAACGAGTTTACGTGAGTGATGCGGCGGTTATCGAGGCTATGACCCATTGAGTTTGAAACCACGAACTCAGAGTCTCAAATTCTTACGGGCACCTCAAATGGCTCGTCCATTTTTTGCTCAAGCGCACCTGTGTCGTTGACAAAATCTTTTAGTTGGTAGGCTACCGCTGGGATAAAATGAAGAAGTTCAAGTGTCGCAATAAAAAGTGTGGCTGAATACAATCCGAACGAGTAGTTGGTCTCAAGAGATGAGCGTTTTCGAACGATGTGATATGCTGCAAAGGCTGCGATCATCAGCAATGTCACAAATCCGGATATGTGATAGGAATTTAACCAGCTTTTGGAATCATAGGCTGGGAAACTCCATGCTGCCATATATACGGTGGTGAACATTCCTAGGCGAAAGCCCAACGCACCCATATGCCCCTTTCGATAATCATTCACCGCAATTCCGATCACGAACGGCGTGAAAACAATAGCAAGCGCCAAAAGGTTTGCCCCTTCCCGATTTGGTAAAGACAGATTTGGAAACATGATCGTTATTTTTTCCAATGCTCGGAGGAGCAGGGAATCCCAGCGGGCTATAATTGCGTGTGTGAGGTCTAGGAACTCAACGCGCCCTAACCCCAAGAAACTGTCAACAAAAGCAACGGTGGTGATAGCTGCAATTGCCCCTCGTGCGAATGATGTGGCCTTCCAGATATTCTTGAACATGTCTTCGCTAAACACTTGTCACCCCCAGTAAACTCGACTCCTTTTAGACAAGGATCGACACAGAACAAGAACAGAACCTGTTAAGGGAGGTGTTAAGTGACCAAAATCAGGACACCCGAAAACCGGCTAAGTCCTTGATTTTAATGGTGGGCGGTAACGGGCTCGAACCGCTGACCCTCTCGGTGTAAACGAGATGCTCTACCAACTGAGCTAACCGCCCCAATCCCGCTCAAATGCACGGGGTTGAGAGAAAAAGCAAGACGGCCGTTCAGTGTTTGAACGGCCGCCTGTCATAAGTCTCAATTCAGCCTAGTGAGGACGGGCCGGATCGGTCGCCTGATTACCCGGCTGACCGGACAATGAGGCCTGCAATGCGGCTTCATCTGCTTCTGACCACTCTATCGGCGACAAGGGCCGCGTCAGCGCGATGGCCAGCACTTCATTGATGTCCGAAACGGGCACAATCTTCAGGCCGGTCTTCACATTCTCCGGAATGTCCTCGAGATCCTTCTCGTTCTCTTCCGGGATCAGCACCGTCTTGATGCCGCCGCGCAGAGCTGCGAGCAGTTTCTCTTTCAGGCCACCAATCGGCAGGACGCGTCCCCGCAGGCTGATCTCGCCCGTCATGGCCACTTCCCGGTCCACCGGGTTGCCGGTCAGCAGCGAGACAATCGCCGTTGTCATGGCAACACCCGCGGACGGGCCATCCTTTGGCGTCGCGCCATCGGGCACGTGCACGTGGATGTCGGTCGTATTGAACACGGTCGGCTTGATGCCGAGCATGACAGACCGGGACCGGACCAGCGAGCTGGCCGCCTGGATCGACTCTTTCATGACGTCGCGGAGGTTGCCCGTGACCTTCATGTTGCCGCGTCCCGGCATCTTGACCGCCTCGATGGTGAGCAGGTCACCGCCGGTCTCGGTCCAGGCAAGGCCTGTCACCGCGCCAAGCTGGTCGGTCTCGTCGGCGAGACCGTAGCGGAATTTCCGCACGCCTGCGAATTCGGGAAGGTTCTCCGACGTCACCGTCAGGGTTTCGCCCTCCTTGTCAGACAGGATGCGGACCGTCTTGCGGGCCAGCCGTGCAATTTCGCGCTTCAGGCTCCGCACACCGGCTTCGCGGGTGTAGTACCGAACAAGGTCGCGAATGGCCTCATCTGCCACAATCCATTCCCCTTCCTTCAGGCCGTGATCTTCACGGACCTGCGGGATGAGGTGACGTTTGGTGATCTCCACCTTCTCGTCCTCGGTATAGCCTGCGATGCGGATGATCTCCATCCGGTCGAGAAGCGGCTGGGGCATGTTGAGCGAGTTCGCCGTCGTCACGAACATCACGTCAGAAAGATCGTAATCGACTTCCAGATAGTGATCGTTGAACGTCGAGTTCTGCTCAGGGTCCAGCACTTCCAGCAAGGCAGATGCCGGATCGCCGCGATGGTCCATGCCCATCTTGTCGATCTCATCCAGCAGGAAGAGCGGATTGCCCGTCTTGGTCTTCTTCAGCGACTGGATCACCCGGCCCGGCATGGAGCCGATATAGGTCCGGCGGTGGCCACGAATTTCGCTTTCGTCCCGCACGCCGCCCAGCGACACGCGCACGAAGTCGCGTCCCGTGGCTTCAGCGATGGAGCGGCCAAGCGAAGTCTTGCCGACGCCCGGAGGGCCCACGAGGCAGAGTATCGGTCCTTTCATCTTGCCGGTGCGTTTCTGCACGGCGAGATATTCCAGGATCCGCTCTTTCACCTTGTCGAGACCATAATGATCGTCATCAAGTTGCTTCTCGGCCTTGGCGAGATTGGTCTCGATTTCCTTGCGCGTGCCCCAAGGCAGGGCCAGCAGCCAGTCGAGATAATTCCGCACGACAGTCGATTCCGCAGACATTGGCGACATCTGACGCAGCTTCTTGATCTCGGCTTCGGCCTTCAGGCGCGCCTCTTCAGACAGCGGGGCATCCGCAATCTTCTGCTCAAGGTCGGCCAGCTCGTCGCGCTCAGCGCCATCGCCGCCCTGCTCGCCCAACTCGCGCTGAATCGCTTTCATCTGCTCGTTCAGGTAATATTCGCGCTGGGTCTTCTCCATCTGCCGCTTGACGCGGTTCTTGATCTTCCGCTCCATCTGCAACATGCCCATTTCGCCTTCCATGAGGGCGAAGACCTTCTCGAGGCGATCTTTCGCATCGGGAAGTTCGAGCAATTCCTGCTTTTCGGAGAGTTTGACAGACAGGTTCGACGCCACCGCATCGGCCAGACGACCAGGCTCGGTCAGCGCAGCAATCGTGGTGACGGATTCCGGCGGGATCTTGCGGTTCAGCTTGACGTAATTTTCAAACTGCTCCTGCACGGCACGCATGAGTGCCTGCACGTCATCATCGGTGCCTTGGGCCTCGTCATAGGCTTCGACTTCAGCTTCAAAATATTCGCCGCGGTCGTGCAGCTGGTTCAGACGCGCACGCGTCTTGCCTTCGACCAGCACTTTCACCGTACCGTCAGGCAGCTTGAGCAGCTGCAAAATGGTGGCAATCGTGCCGACCTCGTGGACATCATCTGAGCCCGGGTCGTCTATGGCCGCGTCGCGCTGGGCGACCAGCATGATTTCATTGTCGGCCTCTTCGATCATTTCGAGGGCCCGTACAGACTTGTCCCGCCCAACAAACAGGGGCGCGACCATGTCTGGAAACACAACGATGTCCCGAAGCGGCAACACCGGAAGGTTCTTTATACCTGGCATCTACAATGCCTCCTTCTTCAAATTGAGCCCCGACTGGGCGGCAGCTCAGGAAACCCTACCTGCCGATGATGGCAGGAGTCGGGCGTTTCACCAGATGTGGAGGGCGATGCAGGCCGGTTCAAGCCACCGGATGCTCAGGAAATTCCCTCTTCTGTGGAAACCGTCTCCTATCAGGGCATTGCGGCTTTTCTGGCCTTTTCGGTGCGGCTTTCATTTTTCTGATTGGCCAGGAAGGCAGAAAGCACGCCCAATCCCGTATCCGGGGCCTCGCCGGCGCCAAGCCTGCGCAACTGTTCATAATACCAGCCGATAACGCCAAAACCGTTCAGCGCCTTCACCAGTTTGATGGGAGAATTCGGCCCCAGCCATCCCGGCCCGAGGCGCAATGTTTTCTCCCATTGCGCGGCGGCAGCGACCTCTCCGGACAAGAGCTGTTTCGGCGTGTCCGGCTCGACACAGAGCGGCCGGCCAAGACCGATCAGGTCGGCCTCCCCTTCCGCAAGCGCCGAATTCATGGCCTCGGTCGTGCGAAATCCGCCTGTCACCATGAGTGGCAACTGGCTGCGCGCCTGCACTGCTTTGGCATATTTCAGGAAGTAGGCCTCCCGTTCGCGCGTGGATTCACGGACATTCTGCTCAAAAACCGGCTCCAGGCCTTCGCTGTCCATCATGCGGGGCTGTTCATAGTTGCCCCCGGATATCTCGACAAAGTCGACGCCAAGCTCGTTCAGAATGTCGATCACGCCGAGACAATCTTCAAAACTGAACCCGCCTTTCTGAAAGTCTGCGGAATTGAGCTTTACCGAAACCGAAAACCCCGGCCCTGCCGCAACGCGCGATTCCCTGACGCATTCGGCGAGGAGGCGCGCGCGGTTTTCCAGCGGCCCGCCATAGTCATCCTGGCGCTGGTTCGCCAGCGGCGACAGGAACGAAGAAAGTAAATAGCCATGCGCGCCATGAACCTGAACACCGTCAAAGCCCGCCTGCTTTGCAACGCTGGCGGCCCGGCCGAAGCCTTCGATCACGGCTTTGATCTCGTCCAAAGTCATCGCGCGGGGCTGACCGAACTGGCCGCCCGGCAAGCCCAGCGCGACCGGACTTGGCGCAGCGGGGCTCGGATTGATCAGTTTTGGCGTTTGGCGTCCGGCATGGCTGACCTGCATGATCATTGCGGCGCCATGAGATTTGCCAACGTCGGCCCAGCGCGAGAACATATCCATCTCTTCATTTGACGGCTTGCCGTCTATGACCACATTTCCCGCACGTTCGAGATGATTGCGGTCAATCTGGACATTTCCTGTGATCATCCCGCCTATGCCGCCTTCCGCCCAGCGGCGATACAATGTCAGATGGCTTTCAGTTACCCGGTTGCGAGGATCAGCGAGTCCCTCTGTCATTGCCGCCTTCACAAGCCGATTGGGGAATGTAAGCCCGCTCTCCAGGGTTAACGCCGTATTAATCGAGGCTGTCATCTTATGTTCTCCCATATCGACACTGAGTCGCCCGCCCTTATCGGAGACATCATATGGCAGCCGCCAAGCAAGCAAAGCTGTTTGACCAAATGAGTACAGAAAGTACCGGCTATTCCGCCAAGGATATCGAGGTCCTCGAAGGCCTTGAACCTGTCCGCAAACGCCCCGGCATGTATATTGGCGGCACGGATGAGCGCGCCTATCATCACCTCTTTGCCGAGGTGCTGGACAACTCCATGGATGAAGCGGTGGCCGGGCATGCCAGCCGGATCGAGATCAAGCTCGACGCCGATGGCTTCCTGGCGGTGAGCGACAATGGCCGCGGCATTCCGGTTGATCCACACCCGAAATTCCCGAAAAAGTCCGCGCTGGAAGTCATCATGACCACACTGCATGCGGGCGGCAAGTTCTCCGACAAGGCCTATGAGACCGCCGGCGGCCTGCACGGCGTCGGCATTTCGGTCGTCAATGCGCTGTCGGAACTGGTCGAAGTTGAAGTCGCACGCGACAAGATCCTGTACCGGCAGACCTTCTCGCGCGGCATTCCGCAGGACAAGTTGAAAAAAGTCGGCACGGCGCCAAATCGCCGGGGGACCGTGGTGAAGTTCAAGCCGGACTTCCAGATCTTCGGCGAAAAGATGCGTTTCCGCCCGGCCCGCCTGTTTCAGATGGCGCGATCAAAAGCCTATCTCTATCGAGGCGTTGAAGTACGCTGGAGCTGTGATCCTTCCCTGCTGCCAGAAGATTCCAAGGTTCCTGCCGAAGCCACGCTCTCCTATCCGAACGGATTGGCAGACCAGCTGGATGAAGTCTTCAAGGACAAGGCGACCATCACCGATGCAGCCTTTACCGGTCTCGTTGATCAAGGCGGCGAAGGCAAGGTCGAGTGGGCCATTGCCTGGACGCGCGCCGGCTTTGGCGAGGCGGACGGATTTTCACGCTCCTATTGCAACACTATTCCGACCCCGGATGGTGGTACGCACGAAGCGGGCTTCCGCTCAGCCATCACAAAAGGGCTACGCAATTTCGGGGAACTGACCGGAAACAAGAAAGCCTCCGAAATCACCGCCGAAGATATCATGGGCCATTCCGGCTTGCTCTTGTCTGTTTTCATCAAGGGTCCGGAATTTGTCGGTCAGACCAAGGACAAGCTGTCGACGACGGCCGCGTTCCGCCTGGTGGAAAACTCCGTGCGCGACCGGTTTGACCATTGGCTGGCCGGTAGCCCGAAAGAAGCCGACAAACTGCTCGGCTGGGCGGTTGAGCGCGCGGAAGAACGCCAGCGCCGCCGCAAGGCCAAGGATATCAGCCGCAAATCGGCCACCAAGAAGCTTCGCCTGCCGGGCAAGCTGGCGGATTGCTCCAACAAGGGGCCGGACGGCACGGAACTGTTCCTCGTCGAGGGGGATTCGGCTGGCGGCTCCGCCAAGCAGGCGCGCGACCGCAAGACCCAGGCCATCCTGCCCCTGCGCGGCAAGATCCTGAATGTCGAAAGCGCCTCGCTCGACAAGATGATGAACAATCAGGAGATCAATGATCTCTCACTGGCGCTCGGCACAGCGCTGGGCAAGAAGTTCGACATGGACGATCTGCGGTATGACCGCATCATCATCATGACGGATGCCGATGTAGATGGCGCCCACATTGCCAGCTTGCTGATCACTTTCTTCTATCGGATGACACCGGGCCTGATCGAAAGCGGACGCCTGTTCCTGGCCCTGCCCCCGCTCTACAAGCTCTCCAACAAGGGTACGATCGTCTACGCGATGGACGATGCCGACCGGGCCGAGAAAATGAAAGAGCACTTCAAACCGAACCAGAAAGTCGACATGACCCGCTTCAAGGGTCTCGGCGAGATGAACCCGTCTCAGCTGAAGGAAACCACAATGAACCCGGCGACGCGGACGCTTGCGCGGGTCACTCTGGAGGCGATTGACGATGTCGAGGTTCCGGCCGAGGAGCTGATAAACACGTTGATGGGCAAGAAAGCCGAATTGCGTTTCCGGTTCATTCAGGAAAACGCTGCTTTCGTTGAAGAGCTTGATATCTAGGTAAACAAGATTTGAAACGCCGGTAAGAAATTTCCTTTATTCGGAAAGACGATTCTAACCCTGTTTGGGTATGGTTCGCCCATCATGTTATTCGGACGCACCCTATTCAAACACGACAAGAAGCGCCATTCCGGGCGCGAAATTCTTGAGTCGCACCTGAATCGGTACATCCTCGCGCTGAGCATTGTTCTGGCGCTGATCCTTGCCAGCCACATCGTTTCCCTGACTGCCCTCCGCCAAGGTGCGCATGATGCGACCGCGATCAATATGAGCGGCAGCCAGCGCATGTTGCTGCAGCAAATGTCTCATGCGGCCCATGATTACGCCGAAGACGGATCGCCGGAGCTGCGGGAGAATTTGCGCGACAGCATCAAATTGTTCGAGACGTCTCACTATGAACTTATCCGCTTTGGCGAAGATGATGCCGCACTTCAGGCGATCTATTCCGAAGGCGAAAACTCCATTCATACCAAGGTTCTTGAGCTCATCAACAATGTGAACTGGGTTCTGGTCGACCGCCGGAATACGTCCGCGGCGCTTGAGGCAATTGAATATGAGGCTTCCGGCCCCCTCGCCAATCGGCTCGGAGAGGCGGCGGACGCTTTCGAAGCGCAGGCCAACAAGCGCGCCGAGTGGCTGGGAACGATCCAGACCTATACGGTCCTGGCCCTCGTCCTGACGATTGTCGCGGAAGTGTTCCTGGTCTTCTGGCCGGCCCACAAGATCATGATCCGGGCCTTCAAGAAGCTGGACCAGCAACATAGCGAAGCCCAGGCAACACTGAAGCGCCTGTCCAATTTCTCCGCCGTGGCCTCAGACCTGTTCTGGGAAACCGATCTCCAGGGCAAGCTGATCTATGCCGAGGGCACCTTCCTCCAGAAACTTCAGGGCGGCCGCAATTCCCTGGTCGGGTGCAACTATCTCGACATTATCCAGTTCGATGAAGAAAACTCCGAGATCATGACCAATGCGGTCCAGTCGGCCGCGAGTTACGCCCGTGTGCGCGGGATTTTCACGGACGTTGATGGCCAGACTTATCACATGGATATGGCCGGCGCGCCGTGCTTTGACGACAAGGGTCGGATCACCGGCTATATCGGCACCTCCAACGACATTACCGCACAGGTCGAGAAACAAGAGGAGGTCCGTAAATTGGCCTATTCGGACCCCCTGACTCATCTCGCGAACAAGCGCGCCCTCGAAGAGCGGCTGCCGACCATGCTCGCAGAAGCCTCAAACACCGCGCCGCTCTTTATCCTGGCGCTGGACCTGGATGGCTTCAAGGCGGTCAACGACACATATGGTCATGGCGCGGGCGACGAAGTGCTCAAAGTCGTGGCGGCCCGGATGAAAGCCATTGTTCGCGACAGCGACCTGACCGTGCGCACAGGCGGGGACGAGTTCTTCATCGTCTGCAGCACATCGCCATCGCGCCTTGCCGTTGAGGGCCTGGCCCTGCGGCTCAAGCGCAAGCTGAGCGAGCCTTATGGCCTGTCGACCGGCCACCGCGTTCGCATCAGCACGTCCATCGGCATTGCCGCTGCGCCGTATGACTGTATGGGCGAAGGCCCGCTGCTGCACGCCGCCGACATGGCGCTGTATGAAGCCAAGCGCTGTGGCCGCAACCAGTTCCGCTTCTATGAAGATCTCGGGCCTTTCGTGGTCGACGAACAGGCCATGGCCTAGGGCCCCTTCCCTCCATTTCCTCCAGAACCTTTGGCCGGAGACGCGCCCCACGCGCTCCGGCATTTTTTTGTGTTGTGAGGCAGGCGTCAGCCAGAGCTTTCCCACGAGTCCAGCCCGGCCTTGATCTGCGCTGGCAGCAGCGTCGCAATCGCGCCCAGCTCTGGCGAGAGGCGGAAGGCGGAGGTCGCCGCGCCGACCATCGGGGGGGGCTCGCCATTCTTCTGCAAGCGTTTGAGACTGCGCGCGAGGCGGAGGGCGTGGCCGTCCGGGTCTGCGATGACGCGCCGGAGCGCCGCGATCCGGGCCATCAGCCTGTGCGGGGATACGGGTCCGGAAATGGTCCGAGAAATGTCCGGAAAGTCGCCCTCAATCACCTGGCGCGCGGGCAGCAATTTCAACCGCCTTGGGTAAAGGCGCGGAAAAATGGCGAGTTCGACGCCGTCGGGCAGGTCCGGCTCGGGCCTTGGGTCAGGGCGCGCGGCGCGCGGGGCTGCTGGCGCGAGCGTCAGATTGAGCGCGAGGACCAGGATCAGGCGGCGGACGATGGTTTCCAGCATTTTGAGCCGCCCGGAAATCCGCTGCGCCACCCCCCGCCCGATCACTTTCGGCCCGAGATGGAGGTTCGCCAGCGCAGACGCATCCAGCACCGCCCGCCCGGCATGTTCCAGCCCCCGTTTCAGAATGTCCGTTTGCGCGTCCATGCGGGGAGTATGGGGGTGGCGGGTATCAGACGGATTGATTCCTAACTGATAATCCATTCTAGATTGCTGAAAATCGCAATTCATTGTCGTGAAAGACTTGGTCATGGTAACTACTCTCGAAACAGTTCAGCTAACTAACGATGCCGTTTTTAACGATCTCGGTAAGTTCAATGTATTGCTCGGGAAGAATGGAAGCGGAAAAAGCTCACTACTGCGAGCGATGGACGGGCAGTATGTCTCGAACGCAAACCTAGTGCGCTATATTACACCCGAGCGCGGCGGAACCTTGAGATACGATGGCAACATAGAGACCAATGAAGGTCATGATCCATCCTGGCTGAACCAAGTTCGTCGCAAGAACCAATTCAACCAATTTCGCGAATCAAGTGTTCTCAATTTTCGCAGATTGGAAATTCAAGTCTTGCGAGCAATCGAAACAGAACCTGATTTGCGAGCCAGTACGTTCACATTCGACGCCGAGGTTGAGAAAATCAATACGCTACTTGATAGAATAAAAATTCGGCGCGCAGATAGCCAGAGTTTTGAGGTCCTTGATCGTGAAAACGACCAAGTAATTTCCCCTGAAACACTCAGCAGCGGCGAATCAGAACTAATTAGCCTTGCTGTGGAAATTCTTCTTTTCGCAAGGTTATGCCGCACGCCCAACTATACTCCGTACACTAACTGGTTCCTGATGGACGAACCTGACGTTCATCTTCACCCTGACCTTCAATATCGACTGATGCAACTCATCGCCTCCGAGTTCGCAAGTTTAAATAATGGACGTATACTGATCGCCACTCATAGCACTTCGATACTTTCGTCATTGACCAACAGCGTCGAAGAGCTGAGAATTGGCTTTAAGGTGAGCGGAAACCCGGTAGTAAAGTACGAATTGGCATCAGAGACGCTCCAAAAGTTGCTGCCAATGTTTGGGGCGCATCCACTATCAAGCGTGTTCAATCAACGTCCGATTCTAATTGTCGAGGGAGAGGATGACGAGCGAATCTGGTCGCAAGTGGAACGAACTTCCAAAGGTCGAATAAAGGTTTTCCCATGTGTCGCCGGCGACATCCAAAGTATTGACGCTTATGAAATTATGGCAAGTCGACTAATTGAGGCCGTCTATGACAATGGAGTTGCGTACTCGATACGTGATCGGGATGAATCAACCGGAGATCTATCAGATGCGGAAAACGTGAGGAGAGCGAGACTCGCTTGCCGAGCGGCCGAGAACCTCGTTCTCTCGGACGACGTTCTTGAACTGCTCGGCACCAACTGGAAGACAATGAAATCGGAGCTCGAAAATTGGTTGAAGTCAAACGCGGGTCATGTTCGATTTGGCAATGTCGAAGCGTTCAGATCCGGAGGGTGGAATCGAAAAACGCACAGTATAAAAGAAATACGCAATCTGGTGGTTGGTCTGAGCGGTTCTAACAAGCCTTGGGAGATTGCTGTCGGGCAGGCTATTTCGGGACTTTCAACTTCCAAACATGCTGGGCCAAATTCACTTAGTGCATATTTAGGCAGCAAGGTTGTCAGTATGCTCAACCTGAAATAAGATTGCCTTTGGCTGCAGTTGACATGACAATTCTGCAATTCGCCAATAATTTTGGCGGTTCACAATTCCTTAGCTTCTCGCCATCGATTGCTAAAGATACCGCCATCCACTAAATGCTCCTCATGAGCAAAAATATCAGAATCTTGGTCGCGCAGTTGAACCCGGTGGTGGGGGATATTCGGGGGAATCTGGAGCTGGCGCGGGGCGCGCTGGCCGAGGGCAAGGCCGAGGGTGCTGACCTTGTCGTCCTGTCGGAACTCTTCATCCTGGGCTATCCGGCCGAAGACCTGGTGCTGAAGCCCGCCGCGGTGGAAGATTCCATGAAGGCGGTGAACACGCTGGCCGCCGAGACCGCCGATGCGCCGGACATGATCATCGGCGCGCCGTGGATGGACGGGGCCAAGCGCCACAATTCAGCCGTCTGGCTGTCGGGCGGGGCCATCAAGGGCCGCTATGACAAGCGCGAGCTGCCCAATTATGGCGTGTTCGACGAAAAGCGCATCTTCGATGCCGGCGAGGGCCCTCCCCCGGTGTTCGAGTTTCATGGCGTGAAGATCGGCGTCGCGATCTGTGAGGATATCTGGTATCCGCGCGTGCCGAGCGAGCTGCATGATGCGGGCGCCGACATGCTGATCGTGCCGAATGGCTCGCCCTGGCGGCGGACGGTTCAGGTGGAGCGGCACACCACGTTTTCCGCCTGGCGCAAGACGGGCGTGCCGTACCTGTTCGTGAACCAGGTCGGCGGGCAGGACGAGCTGGTCTTTGACGGCAGCTCCTACGCGGTCGATCATGACGGGACCGAGCACCAGCTGCTCGGCGATTTCGTCACCGGCACGGCGATGGTGGCCTATGATCCGGCCACGCATTGTTTCGAGAGCGACGCGCAGGCGGAGCTGACCGAGGGCTGGCATGCCGAATACCGCGCGGCGGTGCTGGCGCTGGGCGATTATGTCAACAAGAACAAATTCCCCGGCGTCGTGCTGGGCATGTCGGGCGGGATCGATAGCGCACTGACGGCGGCGATGGCCGTGGACGCGCTGGGGCCGGACCGGGTCTGGTGTGTGATGATGCCGTCAAAATATACGTCCTCGGACAGTCTGGAAGACGCCAAGGCCTGCGCCGAGGCGCTGGGCGTAAAGTATGACAGCATCAATATCGCCCCCGGCGTGGACGCGATGGGTGAGATGCTGGCCGACCAGTTTGCCGGCACCCAGCCGGACACGACCGAAGAGAACATCCAGTCGCGCCTGAGGGCGGTGACGCTGATGGCGCTGTCGAACAAGTTCGGCCATATGGTGGTGACGACGGGCAACAAGAGCGAAATGGCGGTCGGCTATGCGACGCTCTATGGCGACATGTGTGGCGGCTACAATGCGCTGAAGGATTTCTACAAGACCGAAGTGTTCGAACTGGCCAAGTGGCGCAACACGATGGTGCCGCGCGGCGCGCTGGGCCCCGGCGGCGAAGTGATCCCGGAACGGATCATCACCAAACCGCCCTCTGCGGAGCTGCGCGAGGACCAGCGCGATGATGACTCGCTGCCGCCTTATGACGTGCTGGACGATATATTGCGCGGGCTGGTGGACGAGGAAGAGCCGATCGAGGCAATCCTGGCGCGCGGGCATGACCGGGCCGTGGTGAAGCGGATCGAGCATCTGCTCTACATTGCCGAATACAAGCGCCGTCAGGCCCCGCCGGGCGTGAAGGTTGGCGGCAAGAATTTCGGCCGCGACCGGCGCTATCCGATCACCAACCGCTTCCGGGACGATTGATCGGCCGGTGGGCGCCTATTCGAGCGAGCCGGGCTCAACCCCTTCATAGGCGAGGCGGTTGGCCTCGGCATCCATGCGGATCTGCTCGGCATCTTCCGGGGCAATATCGCTCGCTTCGCCATAGGCCAGCATGGGCGATGGCACGATGCCGGGATGGTCGATAACGGATGCATAGAGCAGCCAGGGCTGCGTGCCGTCCGCGCAGGTGACGCGCACCCACTGGTCCTCAACCGTCGGCATGGAGCCGATATCGCTGATATCACGCAGCTCGGCCTCGTTGATGTCATATTCGGCGCCGTCATAAGACACGACGGTGAACCCCTCCCCCAGATAGCGGAGGTATGTCAGCTGGTCGCCAGCCTTCAGGTCGAGCGTGTGGATGCCGCCATCGGAAATGTATTCGATGCTGGCATCCTGGTTGAGCGTGACCGGGAACGTCTTGGTCGCCACGAAGAAGCGCAGGTCATCGGCGTCGGCGCGGTCATAATTCCAGAGCTGGTAATTGGCGTATTGCGGCAGGGCGCAGCTTGTGTCGGCTTCATTGGCGCCATTCGGCACCGTCCAGGCAGGAACGGTCGTGCCAGCATCCAGCACCGCAAAACCCGCCGGATATTCGCCGGGCCAGCCCGCGCTGACATACCAGCTCTCATCATATCCCGACAGGGCCTGATAATTGATATCATCGACGGGCGGCGCGGCAGGCTCTGCCTCAAGCGCGCTGTCGAGGTCTGAGGTCACCTCGGTCATTGCGGGCGCCAGCGTCTCTGCCGGAGCCTCCGCACGCTCCTGCCCGCAGGCCGCCAACAGGCCCGCGGCGATCAGAATACAGCCCAGTCTCATCTACCTCTCCTCGACGGCGACTCACATGCCCGTCGCACATTAGCACGAACAATAGCAAGAATATGGCATCGGCCCTTGGCTTTTTGCGTGATTTGATGTCGAAAGCACGCTTCAAAACAGGTTTTTTCCATGACTGCACCGATTGTTCGCTTCGCTCCTTCGCCCACCGGCCGCCTGCACGTAGGTAACGTGCGCACGGCGCTGATCAACTGGCTGTTCGCCAAGGGCCAGCAGGGCAAGTTCATCCTGCGCATCGATGACACCGATACCGAGCGCTCGACACAGGAATATGAAGACGGAATCCGCACCGACCTGACCTGGCTCGGCCTCGTCTGGGACGACAGTTTCAGCCAGTCCAAGCGCTTTGCCGAATATGACGCGGCGGCCGACAAGCTGCGCGAAATGGGCCTGCTCTATCCCTGCTACGAGACAGCTGACGAGCTGGACCGCAAGCGCAAGATCGCGCTGTCGCGCGGCCGCCCGCCCGTCTATGACCGCGCGGCGCTGGAGCTGAGCGATGAAGACAGGGCGAAACTCGAAGCCGAAGGCCGCACGCCTCACTGGCGCTTCAAACTCTCCGGCGGGCGCGTCGAGTGGACCGACCTGGTGCGCGGAGACCAGAGCATCGACACGTCCAGCCTGTCCGACCCGATCCTGATCCGCGAGGATGGCTCCTATCTCTACACCCTCCCCTCGGTCGTCGATGATATCGAGGCGAAGATCACCCATGTCGTGCGCGGCGAGGACCATGTCACCAATTCCGGCGCGCAGATCGAGATATTCAAGGCGCTGGGCGGCACGGCGCCGGACATGGCGCATACGCCGCTGCTGATCGGCGCGGATGGTCAGGGCCTGTCGAAACGCCTCGGCTCGCTGTCGATGGGCGAATTGCGCGCGCAGGGCTATGAGCCGATGGCGGTCTCCAGCCTGCTCGCCAAGATCGGCACATCCGACAATGTCGAGGCGCGCGAAACGCTGGACCAGCTGGTCGCGGAATTCGATTTCGGCAAGATCGGCCGCGCCCCGGCGCGCTTCGACGAGACCGAACTCTTGTCGCTGAACGCGGCGATCCTGCACGGCCTCCCCTTTGAGGCGGTGAAGGACCGGCTCGCCGATGTGGACCCTCGCGCCGCCGATGAGGCGTTCTGGACTGTGGTGCGGGAGAATTGCTCGCTGTTGCCGGACGTGGCCGCATGGGTCGAGACCGTGTTTGGCGAGATCACGCCTCTGGTGGATGCTGAAGACAAGGACTTCGTAGCGACCGCCGCAACCCTGCTGCCCGAGGGCGACCTGACGGGCGAGAGCTGGAGTCAGTGGGCGAATGCCGTGAAGGCCGAAACCGGCCGCAAAGGCCGTGGCCTGTTCATGACGCTCCGCAAGGCGCTGACCGGCCAGGAACACGGCCCCGACATGGGCGCACTGCTTCCCCTGATCGGACGCGAGCGGGCGCTCAAGCGGCTGCAGGGTTAGCACTCTCCCCGTAGACTCCTGAATCTTTTCGGATTTCAAACTTTTTGGAACAAAGTCAGAACTTTTTCCTTTCCAAAAGGTGAATATTCTGGTTATGTTCTCTTATCGCAGATCAAGCGAAGAACAGGTTCAGCACACAGTTTCACGAGGGGTTTCAGCATGTCGGGTTTGGTGATCAAGGGATGTGAGTACGATCCAATTGAGTCCAAGGATGTCGTCTATGGCGACGGCTTCCGCATGGAGCTGGAACAGGCGATTGCGCTGGCCTCGACAGGCGTTGAATTCTGGGCCACAGAGCGCGACGGCTCTGCCGCGCCCGTCTCTGTCGCCAAGAATGAATATGGCGAACTGATCCTGAGAACCGAGCCGACGGCCTACGCGGCCAACCCGCTTGGCGAGATCAGCGCGCCGCCGATCGTGCACCGTCGCTATCGCCCCGAAGCGCAGATACCTGCACGGATCCATCCCGGTTACGCTGTCGCGGCCTAGTCACGCAGCGGCCCCTACCCTTTACATGTTTCCTTGTTTTCGCGCGTCTCCACACCCACTCTGGGCGCGCGAGATTGCTCCGGCCTCACCTGTCCGGAGCTGAAGGACCACACCTGCATGTGAAGGGTGGGGGTTACTCCGCCTCCAGATGAACCAGCACATCGCCCTCGGCGACCTGGTCCCCGGCGGCAGCCTCCACGGACTCCACCACGCCATCGCGCGGCGCCGGCAGGGTGTGCTCCATCTTCATGGCTTCCATCACCGCAACCGGATCACCCTTGGTGACCGTATCGCCCGGCTTCACATGCACGGCGAGCAGTTTGCCCGGCATCGGCGCGCTGACTGAGTCGCCGCCCAGCACCGCTTCGACATCGGCGTCATAGTCCGGCACTTCCACAAGGACATTGTCCCCGCCGGTCGTCACCGCATAGCGGCGCGGAGAGATATCTGTCACGAAAGGCAGCGGCGCGTCCGGATCGACGTCATGCTCGGACGGGTCAAACCAGTCTACATCGGCGCCCACAGCGACGGCCGCCTTTCGCACAGGCGCGCCATTCGCCCGGAACCCATCCCGGATTCCCCATGGTGTGACGGCAGCGCTGTCATCCAGCTCGATGTCGCAGACGGCGAGAACAGATGCATGCTGATGCGCGGCGGGAGGCTGGGTCAGCGCATCCCCCTGCTCCGCAATCCAGTTCACATGATGCGTGCCATCGCGGAACGCGTCCGACTGGGCGCAGCGACGCAGGAAGCCGGTATTGGCCGGCACGCCCGAGAGTTGGGTGTGCGACAGCGTCTCGGTCAGCAGGTCAACCGCCGCGTCGCGGTCTTCTCCGTGCACGATCAGTTTCGCGATCATGGAATCATAGTTGGATGGTACGCGATCACCCGTCTCGAAACCGGCATCCCAGCGGATCGTTTCCCCATCAATGGGCTGCAACAGGCCGAATTCCAGGATCAGCCCCGCGCCGGGGCGGAAGCCATCGGCCGGGTCTTCGGCGCAGATGCGCGCCTCGATGGCATGGCCCATCAGCGGGATCTCGTCCTGCGCCAGCGGGATTTCCTCGCCGGAAGCGACCAGCAATTGCCAGGCGACAAGGTCCTGCCCGGTAATCATCTCGGTCACCGGATGCTCCACCTGAAGCCGGGTATTCATTTCGAGGAACCAAAACGTGTCGACGCCCAGCGGCTTTGACCCGTCGACGATGAATTCCACCGTGCCCGCGCCCTGATATCCAACAGCCTGCGCCAGCTTCACCGCTGCGTCCGTCATGGCCGCTCGCACATCATCCGGCATGCCGGGCGCGGGCGCTTCCTCAATGACTTTCTGGCGGCGACGCTGAAGCGAACAATCGCGTTCATAGAGATGGACGACATTGCCATGCGCATCGCCAAAGACCTGCACTTCGATATGGCGTGGCTGCTCGACCAGTTTTTCCAGCATGACCCGGCCATCGCCAAAGGAACTCTCGGCCTCACGCACCGCGCTTTCCAGCTCGGCCTTCAGCTCGCCCGCCTTGGAGACGAGGCGAATGCCGCGCCCGCCGCCCCCGGCAACCGCCTTGATCAGCAGCGGAAAGCCGACATCTTTCGCCGCCCTGGCAAGCGTTTCCAGCTCCTGCCCTTCGCCGCGATAGCCGGGCAGCACAGGCACGCCGGCCTCTTCGGCAATGCGCTTGGCTTCGTCCTTCGGGCCCATGGACCGGATCGCCTTGGCCGAAGGGCCAACCCAGATGAGGCCCGCTTTCTCGACGGCTTCGGCGAAATCGGCATTCTCGGACAGGAAACCATAGCCCGGATGGATGGCATCGGCGCCGGTCGCCTTGGCAGCGGCAAGGATGGCCTCGACCTTGAGATAGCTTTCGGGCGCAGGCGACGGGCCGATATGGATCGCTTCGTCGGCCTCGCGGACATGTTTCGCGCGCGCATCGGCATCGGAATAGACGGCGACTGTCGCAATGCCGAGCCCATGGCAGGTCTCAAAGATGCGACAGGCGATCTCGCCCCGGTTTGCGACGAGCAGCTTCTGGATCTTCAATGCGTGGCCCTCCCGGCGCCCGGTGGACCAAAGCCACCAGAACAAAACTGATTATCATCAGCAGATACCACGAACCGAGTTTCGATAAAGAGACCATCTGCCAGCCATGCTCTTGCCCGGGATAGGCCCAGGCGCGGGCGAATGTTCCAAGATTCTCAGCAAACCAGATGAAAACTGCCACGAGCAGGAACCCGATGACGAGCGGCATCGGCCTGTGGGCTTCGTCAGCGCGGAACCAGACCAAGCATGGCCCATAAACCATCGCCGTGCCCACGAACAGGGCGATCCGGACATCCGGCAGCCAGTGATGCGCGAAGAAATTCACGTAAATCGCGGTTGTCAGACTGGCTTGAACCCAGAGTGGCGGGAAACGGTCAAACCGGAAGTCGAAGATGCGCCAGACTCGCGCCAGATAGGAGCCCACTGCCGCGTACATGAAGCCCGTAAACAACGGCACACCGCCAATGCGCAGGAAGCTCTCCTCGGGATAGATCCAGCTGCCATGATAGGTTTTGAACAGTTCCATGACCGTGCCGACAATATGGAAGACGAGGATGATTTTCGCCTCTTCCCATGTTTCCAGGCCCGTCCATAGCATCATGACCTGAATGGCAACCGCACCCAGCACGAGGAAATCATAGCGCGAGAGCGGCGCGCCTTCCGGATACCAGACAAAGGTCAGCAGCAAGAGCCCCAGCATCAGGCCGCCAAACAGACACGCCCAGCCCTGCTTGATGCCGAAGGCCACAAATTCGAACACGGTCTGGCTGACCGGGCCGTTCACGCAGCGCGCATGCAGCGCGGCGCGCGCGGCATGCAGGCGTTGTTGCGCGCGGGTCTGGGCGGGGACCGGTATCTCCATGCCCTCCTCTATCTGCAGGAAACACGGCGCAATCGGGGCACGCACCGGGCGAGGCAAGGGCCTTTGCCAGTCCAAATTCCACCTTTGACACCCCTGCCAGCTGTCGTAAGGGTTAATGCCAAGAAACCACGGGAGTGTCTTATGGCCTATGCTTCAGGAATCCGGATCAGCAGTGTCGCGGGAGTCATCGGCGCCGGCGTTGGCGGCTATATTGGTTACACGCAGGCGGCAGACGTCAGCAACCTCAGCCCCGTGGCCGGCGCGCTGATCCTAGGCGCCATCGGCTTCGTCGCGGGCAGCGCGGGTGCCTTCCTGCTGAAGTCGCTGATGCAGTTCGTGATCTACATCATCCTGTTTGGCATCGTGGCATATTTCTTCCAGCACCAGATCGAAGCGCTCACGGGGATAAACCCGATCAGCGCGACACTTAATCTGCTGGCCGACTTCGGCTTGCCGGTGGACTCCAAAGACAGTGTGCTGGTTACCGACCCCAACTAGGCGGGCGCTTGTCGAGGAAGGCTTCAATGCCTTCCTTGCCCTCAGCCGAGACCCGACGCGCTGCGATGCGCTTTGATGTCTCGTGGCTGAGATCCTTGTCGATGAATACGCCGGAGACATCGCGCACCAGTGCCTTGCTCTCGGCCACAGCACCGGGCGCAGCGGCGAAGACAAGATCTGCGAGGTGCTCTTCCATTGCCGTCATCTCGGCCTGGTTTTCCACAACATACTGAACGAGGCCCAGCTTCTCAGCATATTCGGCATCAAACGTTTCGGCGGTGGTGAACAAGGCCTTCGCCCAGCGCGCGCCGATGGCTTCGATCACATAGGGGCTGATCGTCGCCGGGGTCAGGCCGAGGCGCACTTCAGAGAAGCGGAACTTCGTGCCCTTCATCGCCACAGCGACGTCACAGGCGGCCACGAGGCCGGCCCCGCCACCCATGGCGGCGCCCTGCACCAAGGCAAGCGTCATCTGGGGCATGTCGTAGAGCGTGCGCAGCATTTCGGCGAGGTTCATCGCGTCGCGCTCATTGTCTTCGCGCGTATGCATCGCCGCGAGCTTCATCCAGTTGAGGTCTGCGCCCGCCGAAAAACTCTTGCCCGCGCCGCGCAGAATCATCATGCGAATGGTGCGCTGGTCGGCAATGGTGTGGAACGCATCGGTCAGTTCGGCGATCAGCTCGGCATTGAACGCATTGTGCACATCCGGCCGGTTCAGCGTGACAACCGCCAAGCCTTCCTGCGTCGCTTCGAGCGTGATGAGATCATAGTCGGAATCGCGCATGGGGATCAGTCCTGTTCAGGGTTGGAGGCCACTTTGCGGTAGTGGCTGGATGGGCGCAAGGCGCGCCGCTCGACAAGATGCCACAGCGCATAGCTGGCCACGATGACGAGAAGCGCCGACAGGGCAAAGCCGACCGCATGGCCGAATGCTGCAAAAGCGCCGACCATGATAAGGCCCTGCAGGATCGGAAAATGAGTGATGTAAACGCCGTAGCTGATATCGCCGAAGCGCGCCGCGTTCAGCGCAGGACCTGGCAGGAAAGCCAGGCAGACAATCAGGCCCGCCAGTCCGGCCGCGCGGAGCGGCTCCAGCCAGGGATGGACGAAGGAAAGCAAGGTCATTGCGAGCCCCACCACGCCGAACCAGAGCGGCTTTGCCTGGGCCCGATCCCATACCTGCCACAAGGCAACGCCACTGGCGAAAAAGGCCAACTGACCCGGCAGCTGGCGCGCCGCGATAAGCGCGGATTCCCCCTCCAGAAAAACAGGCACCAGATGACGCCACCCCTCCCCCAAAACATACAGGCCCACTAGGACGCTCCACTGCGCGCGGCGCATCGTCCGCAGCAGTCCGCCGATGATCGGCAGGATGAGATAGAATAGAACCTCGATCTTCAACGTCCACAACGCACCATTGACCTCTGTGAAGCGGTTGCCTTCGAACAGGCCCGGCAAATCCGGCGACAGGAAGTTCAGGAAGACGAGATTGGCACCCACATATTCTGCGACTCCACCAATACTGCCGCCCATCAGCAGGCTGATGAGCGCCGGGATCAGAATGACGACAGCATAAGCCGGGTAAAGTCGACGGACCCGCTTGCCAGCATAGTCAGCAAGGTTTTGCGACCGCATGAGCGAGCCGGCCACCAATGCGCCGGATACAATGAAGAAGCCCTGTATGGCGATCTCGGCAATTTGGCCCCAGGCGCGCTCCAACCCGCTCATCGGCGCGAGCGCGGACAGAACGATCGCATGATAGGCAAACACGGCCGAAGCGAGCGCCAGCCGGATGAGATCAAACCTGTTTGCTGCCAGTCGGTGCGCTGTCGCCATCGGCGCTGTTTATCGTATTCGTTCCAAATGGAAAGGGGCCCGCTGGACCGGCGGACCCCCTCAGCACCGACTGGGTGGGCAGCCTACCGAACCGGCAGGCCAGCCGCCGTCACGGCGCCTTGATCGGACCGTCCCCGCCAGGCAGCAAGGGCATCTGCCAGTTCTTCCTCGGACACGGTTCCATTCGAATTAAGGTCGAATTTCGTGAACTTCGCTTTCGCCTCCGACTCGCTGGCTGTGCCCGCGCTGTCGGAGTAGCTCACATATTCGTCCTCGCTGATCAGGCCATCATCATCCAGATCCAGCAACGAGAAGTCGGGCATCTCGCCCGCATGGCCCATCAGGGCCGTCATCATCGCCGCCGTTACCAGAAAGCTGCTACGTCTGACCATGTTCGAACTCCTTCTTACTCTATACGTCGCAGGGGACCGCGACAGGACTGAACATACTCGAAACAAGTGGTAATGATGCGTGAAAAGACGTTCACGACGAAGATGTAATGAACCCGGATCAGACGGCCTGCCCGCCGATCTCCTTCATGAACTCGAACCAGGATTCGACTTTTGATGGCGTCAGAGCGCCAACGCCGCCGATGATCGTGTGGTGCATCGGTTTGAAACCGGACAGGCCAAGCACGCCGCGCTCCAGCGCTTTCAATGCGCCCGCATCCATGCCGAATCTATAGACCAGGTCGGGCATACCCATCGTCACGATAATGCGGGCCGACTTTCCTTTCATCATGCGCTCAGGCCATTCATGATCGGACTCACCTGTTTTCAGGAAGAATTCTGCCCGGGCCGCCTGTTCGAAGAAGGCCTTTAGTTTGGCTGGCATACCGCCCATCCAGAGCGGGAAAGCGATGACGAGGTGGTCTGCGTTGGCGATCTTCTGGCGTTCACTCAGCACCGGCTCTGGCGGGGGCATTGCGAACTCTTTCTCAGAGTTGAGGAATGGCATGTCGAAATCTGCCACGCGGATGCGCGACACTGTGTGATCGGTCGCCTCGGCGCCCTCGGCATAAGCATCGCAGAGCGCGTGGACCAGATGGTCCGGATCGGGATCGGGGTGGCCATCGATGATACAGATAGAGCGGGTCATGGGGGTCAGCCTCCTGCCATGTGACAGGGAGCTTCTACCATTGGCCGGCAACAGATTTTATACGTAGAACCCCTACATCCGAAAGACGCCGAACCCTCTGTCCGGGAACGGAGCATTCAGGCTGGCGGAAAGGGCAAGGCCCAGAACGCGGCGCGTATCGGCCGGATCGATGATGCCGTCATCCCATAGGCGCGCTGTGGAGAAATAGGGCGAACCTTCAGCTTCGTAGAGATCGCGGATCGGCTGCTTGAAGCTGTCCTCGTCCTCGGCAGACCATTCCCCGCCCTTGCGCTCAATGCCGTCGCGCTTGACTGTGGCGAGCACGCTGGCGGCCTGTTCGCCGCCCATGACGGAGATGCGGGAGTTCGGCCACATGAACAGGAAGCGGGGGCTGTAAGCCCGGCCGCACATGCCATAATTGCCGGCGCCGAAGCTGCCGCCGGTTACCACGGTGAATTTCGGCACGCTGGCGGTGGCCACGGCGGTCACCATCTTGGCGCCATTCTTGGCGATGCCGCCAGCCTCGTATTTCGACCCGACCATGAAGCCGGTAATATTCTGCAGGAAGACCAGCGGGATGCGGCGCTGGTCGGCCAGTTCGATGAAATGCGCGGCCTTCTGCGCGCTTTCAGAGAACAGGATACCATTATTGGCGAGGATCGCGACCGGCATGCCATAGAGGCGCGCAAACCCGCAGACGAGCGTCTCGCCATAGAGCTTCTTGAACTCATGGAATTCCGATCCGTCCACGAGACGCGCGATGACTTCGCGGGCGTCATAGGGCTCGCGGACATCCTGAGGCACCAGACCATGCATCTCCGCAGGGTCGTAAAGTGGCTCTGCAGGCTCTGTCAGATCGAAGGGCTGGGGCTTTGGCGTGGCCAGCGTGCGGACAATGGAGCGGACAATGGCGAGCGCGTGAGAATCATGGGCCGCATAGTGGTCTGCCACGCCGGACTGGCGCGCATGGACATCTGCGCCGCCAAGGTCTTCGGCTGAGATCACTTCCCCCGTGGCGGCCTTCACCAAAGGTGGACCGCCGAGGAAGATCGTGCCCTGTTTGCGCACAATGATGGTCTCGTCCGACATCGCAGGTACGTAGGCACCACCCGCAGTACAGCTGCCCATGACGGCGGCGATCTGGGGAATGCCCTTCGCGCTCATCTGGGCCTGATTATAGAAGATGCGGCCAAAGTGTTCCCGGTCCGGGAAGACTTCTGACTGATGCGGCAGGTTCGCGCCGCCGCTATCGACCAGATAGATACATGGCAGGTGATTTTCGAGGGCCACTTCCTGCGCGCGCAGATGCTTCTTCACCGTCATCGGGAAATAGGCGCCGCCCTTTACCGTCGCATCATTGCAGACGATCAGGCATTCGCGCCCCTCAACCCGGCCGACCCCCGTGATCAGGCCTGCGCCGGGGGCTTCGTTATCATACATGCCATTGGCGGCCAGCGCACCGATTTCGAGAAAGGCAGAGCCCGGGTCCAGCAGGCGTTCGACTCGTTCACGCGGCAGCAATTTTCCGCGCTCTACATGGCGTTTGCGAGACGCTTCCGGGCCTCCGATGGCGGCATTAGCGGTTTTTTCTTGCAATTCGGCAAGAAGCGTCTCCATGGCGGCTTTGTTGGCGGCAAATTTGCTACCGGACACATCAAGACTGGATTTCAGAACCGGCATAACGCCTCCCACTGGAATTTTGTGCCTGCTTAGCGGCGCCCGGCCCACCTGTCACGCGGGCGTCATGCGAATTTGAAACACAGGGGATGAGCGAAAGGCTTTGAAAAGGGAATCGAAATGGGCATGTTCTTCAACATGGGCATTGATATCACTCCCCGCTTGCGGGCCATTGAATTCCTGAAGGATGTTCCGGCCCGCGCCATGAAGGCGGCAGGCAAGGAAGCCATCTGGTTTTCGGTCGCCGCCGGCAAGCCGCTCTATCTTGCCGGAGAACCCGCTGACACGCTCTATTTCGTCCTGTCCGGAACGTTGGGCATCTTCCGGGAAGGCGTGCATGGAAAGTCCGAATTTGTCGGCCATATCCGCTCCGGCGAGCCGGCCGGCGAGATGTCACTCTTCCTCGGCGGGGTCGACCTGACCGGCGATGGCGTGCCGAACGATGCACCCCATACGAGTTCGGTTTACGCGCTGCGCGACACGGAACTGATCGGCGTCTCGCGCAAGGGCTGGGACCGGATGGTGAAAGCCGAGCCGGAACTGCTCGAATCCATGATCCGGGTGATTTTGCGCCGATTGGGGAAATCCGGTGATCGCGTTGCCAGCGCTGCGCCGAAAGTGTTCACGCTCGTCGCCACGTCACCGACCATCGACCTGAAGCTGCGGGCCCGGTCGCTGAAACAGGCATTGGAACGCCTTGGGCGGAAAGCCGTGATTGTTGACGAGCAGATGGGCGATGAACGCCCGGCTGCCTATTTTGACGAGCTGGAGCGCGCACATGATGTCGTGATCCTGATCTCGGCCATTGGCGACAATTCCTGGTATCGCCTGTCCATGCGCCAGGCCGACCGGATCTGGGTCGTGGGCCGCGCCGATGCGCGCCCCTCCAATCCATTGATGCCGGATGACCAGTCCCCTGCCCGCACGCTGAAACTCGTGGACGTCCTGTTGCTGCATCACAGCGATGAGCGCCAGGGAGCCAAGCCGGCCGAATGGATCGCCGCGTCCGGGGCTACCCGCGTCTTTCACTGGAGCCGGGTAGAAGGCCAGGATTGCGACCGGCTCGCGCGCATCATGGCTGGCGTCTCTGTCGGCCTGATCCTGTCAGGCGGGGGCGCGCGCGCCTATTCTCATATCGGCGTCGTCAAGGCGATGCGGGAACTTGGCCTGCCGATCGATTTTGTGGGCGGCGCCTCGATGGGCTCGGTCATCGCGGCCTGTGTCGCAATGGGGTGGAGCGATGCCGAAATCGAGCAACGCATCCGCAAGGCATTTGTCGATAGCAATCCGCTCGGGGACTATCATTTGCCCGTCGTCGGCATGGTGAAGGGCGCGCGCGTCGCAGCCCGGCTGAAAGAGCATTTCGGCGACGCGGAGATCGGTGATCTCGACATTCCCTTTTTCTGTACCTCGACCAACCTCACCAGCGGCGCCACGCGTATCCATCGCGAAGGCCTGCTGCGCAATGCGCTGCGGGCGACCATCTCGTTGCCGGGCATCTTGCCTCCGGTCGTGGACGGCAAGGATTTGCTGGTCGATGGCGCAGTGCTGAACAATTTTCCGGCCGATATCATGCGGGATATGCATCGCGGCTTTGTCGTGGGCTCTGATGTCACACGCCAGCCGGAAAACATGGATCTGGAGGAATTTTCTGAACCGCCGAGCTTCTTCCGCTGGGTTTTCAATAACGGGTTTTCCAGCCCGCCCCCTATTGCCGGCCTGCTCATGCGGACCGCAACGATCCGTGCAGACACCAAATTTGGACATGACATGGCAGATGTTCTGGTCCTGCCACAACTTGCCGATGTCCAGCTGCGCGACTGGAAAGCCTATGACGAAACCGTCGAGTCCGGCTATGTCGCCACGATGAAGGCCTTCGAAGGGGCCACAATCAAGGAGAAGTGCTGTCCTGCTTAATCGACGGATTCATTCAAGCGCATGTGCAATTCCATGAGCAACACATCCGCATATCGTCGCTGGGTCAATCGAAGTCCAATTGCCGCTGCTTCCAGATAGCCATGAGACTTGTAATGCATTCCATCCGGATGTGCATTGACTTGAAGAGCCATTTCAACTTCTCGATAGCTGACCCACGCAGCCTGGGCCGCATCCAAGCTCGCTTCAAAGACAACCTGACCGCGTCGGTCATTAAAGCGGTTCCAATAGCCCGACTTGAGCCGGATGATTTGCTGCTGCGTAAGCTCATCCAATCGTGCGACTTCCATACCCATACAAACCCGCATGCCCCCATAGGAGCCACCCTTATCATCCATGCATTCTGTGAACGTCGAAGAACGGCAATCGGTTAAGTCGATGGGTTTATCATAACCTACTCGGTCTCTAGCGCAGGATTCAATTTCCATCAGCGCGGATGACGCATTCTGCTTTCCTACGACGCTATCATGACCCGACTCTTCTGCTTCATCTGGTAAGCTAGCCGCTTTCGGCGTGCAGTCCGCATTGCTGTACGCGTACGCATACGTAGTTCCGAAACAATGGATCATCCGCTGTAAAACTCGTAAATTCGGCGAGGCCGAATCATATTCCTGCAGTACGTTGGCGTTGCGCTTTAACTCCTGCAGATCGTCCTCAAGAAACGCTATTGATCCGAGGGCATACTGGTTCCAGGCACCATAATTCTTACCCGCTGGCATGAGACTCTTGCGGAACAGAGCGACCGCCTCTGCAGTCTGCCCGGCGAAAGCGCGCAGCTGCCCCTCATGCCAATACAGGATTCCCACTTCTCCAGTATCTGATAGAGTAACATCACCTTGCTCGGCATCCCATTTGACGGGTTCGCCCTGCGCCTGCAGCCGTTCATGATACGCTCGAAGCAAGTCCGCAGCCTCCAGCCGACATTCCGGGCGTTCAGCAACGGATCGCCACCCCAGTCGGGGATCGTGATCAAAGGTGCTGTAGTCCAAGCTGAGCATTTTCTCCCGGTCAGGAATGCAGGCAATGACTTCATCCGCTCCCGCACGACCAAGAAGTGTCAGGCTGAGTATGATTAGGATCAACAAACGTAACATGAGCGCCTCTCGTCTCATGTTATAATGTTTCACTTTCGGATGGGATTCAAGCCGTTTCGCCGAAGAGTTCCCGACCGATTAGCCAGCGGCGGATTTCCGACGTCCCTGCCCCGATTTCGTAGAGCTTGGCATCGCGCAGCAGGCGACCGGTCGGGTATTCATTGATATAGCCATTGCCGCCAAGGATCTGGATCGCGTCTAGCGCGAGCTTGGTCGCGGTTTCGGCCGCATACAGAATGGCGCCGGCGGCGTCCTTGCGGGTCGTCTCGCCCCGGTCGCAGGATTTGGCGACGGCATAGACATAGGCCTTGGCCGCATTCATCTGGACATACATGTCCGCGACCTTGCCCTGGATCAGCTGGAACTCGCCGATCGACTGGCCGAATTGCTTCCGGTCATGAATGTAAGGGATCACGACATCCATACAGGCCTGCATGATGCCGGTCGGCCCCGCTGACAGGACGGCGCGCTCATAATCCAGCCCACTCATCAGAACGCCAACGCCGCCATTCAGCGGGCCCATGACGTTCTCTTCTGGCACTTCGCAGTCCTCAAAGACAAGTTCGCCCGTCTCCGATCCGCGCATGCCCAGCTTGTCGAGTTTCTGCGCGACCGAGAAGCCCTTGAAGTCGCGCTCGATCAGGAAGGCCGTGATGCCGCGCGAACCCGCCTGTGGCTCGGTCTTGGCATAGACGACCAGCGTATCAGCGTCCGGCGCATTGGTGATCCACATCTTGGTGCCGTTCAGCACATAGCGGTCGCCCTTCTTCTCGGCCTTCAGCTTCATGGACACGACATCAGAGCCAGCGCCACTCTCGCTCATGGCGAGGGCACCAAGATGTTCGCCAGAGACGAGCTTGGGAAGGTAGCGGGATTTCTGGTCGTCATTCCCCCAGCGGCGAAGCTGGTTGACGCAAAGATTGGAATGGGCGCCGTAGGACAGGCCGACTGAAGCCGAAGCGCGTGAAATTTCTTCCATCGCGACCACATGTTCGAGATAGCCAAGCCCGGTGCCGCCCCACTCTTCCTCGACCGTGATGCCGAGGAGGCCAAGTTCGCCCATTTTCGGCAACAGGTCGCGCGGAAACGTATCCGTGCGGTCAATCTCTGCGGCGCGAGGGGCGATTTCGTTCTGGGCGAAACTTGCCACGGTCTCGCGGATCATGTCCGCAGTTTCACCGAGATCGAAGTTCAAAGTGGGATATGTGTTCGGAATCATGCCGCTGACTTAGCAAGACTTCCCCCGGCTGTCAGCCTATTCTTCCTGCGCCAGCATGCGGTACAGATAGTAGACCGAGACGAATAGGAGGAAGCCACCGCCCAGCGCCATCAGGGGGCCGGTATAGGTCTGGCTCGCAGCCTCGCCCATGCGCGCGCCCGATTGGGTGAAGATGCGGCGCAGTCCGTCATAAAGGCCAATCGTGCCGAGTCCTGCCAACAAGGCAAAGGGCAACCAGCGCCAACCGTGTGCGGGAGCAAAATCCTCTATCTCGGCCTGCGCGGGTGTTATCAGGCGCGATGTATCCACCTCGACCGTGGCCAGGTCATCGATCAGCTTCTGGCTTGTCGGCGGCACAGAGAGATTGTCGAGCGTGAGCCCCTCTCCCTGCGGATCCGACAGGTTTGGCGGGCGATAGGCGCGGCGGCGTTCCGACATGGAGGCTGGCGGCGCCGGAGCCGGTTCGCCATTGCCTTCGGGACCTGCCAGCGCCGAAACGGCGCGCGTAATCTCGTCAACGGTGGAATCACCTGTCGGCTGCGGGTCGGGCTCGCCGGATGCGCGGGAACCATTTTCCCCGAGTATGCGTGTCAGGCGCTGGGCCACTGCGCGGGCGGCGGCCTCTGGCGGGCTCTCGCGCTCGGCTGTGGCGCGAGCGAGGTTCTGTTCGGGTCGCGGCTCCAACACGATGGAAGTGTCCCGATTCCCGTTTGGCCCGGCAAGGCCGTCGCGTTCGGGGCGGACAAGCGCGCTCGGGATCGAAACACGGCGTTTGGGCGTATCCAGGAAGGTTGCCACTTCCACGGCGCGGCGGCGCACCAGTCCATCAATCACGCGGATCTGACCATCCACCCGACCCCGGCGCCAGCTACTCATGGCTTCAGCAGCAAGAATACGGTCACCGGAATTGAGGTGCGCGAGTACGTCAGAGGAATCGAAGGCCTTCAGACCGATATTGAAGGCGAACGAGACGAGCGCATCGAACTCGTTCTGGCTCAGCGGCGTGAACACCTGTTGCGCCAGATGGTTCTCGACCCGCTTCAGATCGTGAAAGCGCAGGATCAGTTCCGCATCAAAGGCGCTGACGGTCAGGCCAGCGCGTGCGGTCTCTGTATGCCCGTAACCGACCAGCCATTTGCCATCCGGCAGGCGGCTTGCGCGCGCACGAAAGCCCTCGAAACTCTTGATGAGTTCGACTCCCTTGTCGGACGTGCGCATTTGACGGGCCAAAAGCATGGCTCCCGTTTTGGGACAGTTTGACTTTTTACTACGGGCAAGCGCTGCAAATCTCGCGCCCATTCACCCGAGAGGCGAGATTTGGCCAAGAAGTGCCCAATTTACAGGAGCACGAGCGACGCCAGGCCAAGGAAACTGAAAAATGCCATCACATCAGTCAGCGTCAGCACGAAGACCGACGATGCCACTGCAGGGTCAGCGCCAAGGCGCTTCAGGCCGAGGGGAACAAGAATGCCCGACAGGCCCGCCCAGATAAACGTCGCCAACATTGCCGCGCCGATCACAAGCGCCAGCTCGACGTCACGGAACCAGACCAGCGAGATCAACCCGACCCCGATGGCAAAGATGACTCCGTTGACGCAACCACTGAACACTTCCCGAAAGATAGCGCGGCGCGCCGCAGCGCCGTCCAATTGCCGTTCGGCAATGGCGCGCACGGCAACGGCTAGCCCCTGGCTGCCCGCATTGCCCCCCAGCGCCGCCACGACCGGCATCAGTACCGCCAATGCCACAACTTGCGCGATGGCCGCCTCGAACAGGGAAATAATGGCGGAAGCAATAAACGCGGTGAACAGGTTAACGCCCAGCCACGGCGCGCGCGCCTTAACCGTATCCCAGACCGTATCGGCACCGTCCGCCGAGGTCACGTTGAGCAGGGAGAGCAGGTCTTCGGCGTTCTCTTCCTGCATGACATCGACCATGTCATCGACCGTGATCATGCCGACGAGGCGGTCGCCTTCATCCGTCACAGGCGCCGCAGCCAGCGAGTATTTGCGGAACTGGAAGGCCACTTCTTCCTGGTCCATCTCCGGCTTCAGAGAGGACAATGCGTCTTCCATGATGTCCGACAATTGCACATCTCGCGGCGTGCGCAGCAGCGTCGCCAGCGAAACGATTCCCAGCAGGCGATGGCCCGGATCGATCACGTAGAGCTCGTAGAAGACTTCCGGCAATTCCTCGCCGAGCTCCCGCGCATGGTCGATCGCATGGCCGACCGTCCAGTATTCCGGCGCGGCCACAAACTCCGTCTGCATGAGACGGCCGGCAGTGTCTTCCTCATAGGAGAGCCCCCGCTCCAGCTGGGCTCTGTCCACCGGGGCAAGATCGTCCAGGATACGCTCACGGCGGTCATCTTCGAGGTCTTCGAGAATGGTCGTCGCATCATCGGAATCGAGTTCGTCGAGCGCGCTTGCCACCGCCGCGTCCGGCAGCACTTCGACCGCCTCTTCGCGATAGGAATCGCGCAGTTCGATCAGGATGTCCGCTGGCAGCTCGCCGCCAAGCAGTTCTACCGCTTCAGAGAAGGTATCAAAGGACAAAGCCTCCAGCGCATCGGCGGCATCAGCCGGATGCATGCGCTGCAGCGTCCGCGCCAGCCAGCGCATATCCTTCTCATCGACCGCATCGATGATATCTTCCAGCAGATCCGGATCGACGTTGGGCGTCTCAGTGGTCTGGGCAGGCTGAACGGACGTTTCTGTCATGGCGCCTCTTTGCCGGGGTTACGTGGCGGCGGCAAGAACCGAATACGTTGAGCTAGCCGGGATTCGCAGGAATCTCACAGCGTGCCCACAGTGATTGTGGTGGGTGTTGATGCGGGTGTGGGTCTTTGAATTCATTCATTCACTAAAATCGATCCTCGATCGATTTTAGTGAATGAATGGTGCGGTCAAGAGGACTCGAACCTCCACGGGTTGCCCCACAGCGACCTCAACGCTGCGCGTCTACCAATTCCGCCATGACCGCACTGGTCTTCATTGAGGCAGACGGGCCGTATAAGGCGACACCAGCACTTTGTGAAGCCCTGAATGTCGCCTATATGCCCCCGGTGATGCAGAAATTCCCCGACACAGAATGGACCGTTTCAGACCGCCTGGTTCCTTATGAGGATGCGGTCCGATTCATGGAGGCGCGCGCCCGCGCGATCCGGGAGGATGGCGCGCCGGAACTGGTCTGGTTCCTGGAGCATCCACCGCTTTACACGTCAGGCACTTCTGCCAAGCCGGACGACCTGCGTGACCCGGCCCGCTTCCCTGTCTTTGATGCCGGGCGCGGCGGCCAGTATACATATCATGGCCCCGGCCAGCGGGTTGCCTATGTGATGCTGGATGTTGCCCTGCGGGGGCGGGACGTGCGCGCCTTTGTGCAAAATCTGGAGACCTGGATCATCAAGGCGCTTGCCGCTTTCAATGTCGAGGCGGGCCCGCGTGACGGCCGCGTCGGCGTATGGGTTGATCGCACGAAAGCCGGCGGGACACTGCGCGAAGACAAGATTGCCGCCATCGGTGTACGCCTCAAGAAATGGGTCAGCTTCCACGGTATTTCATTGAACGTGGAACCAGACCTCGAACATTTCTCAGGCATCACACCCTGCGGGATCGCAGACCCGCGCTATGGCGTGACCAGCCTGGTCGATCTCGGAATCCCTGCCGCAATGGATGATGTCGACCTGGCCCTGAAAGATGCTTTCGAGACCGTATTCGAAAGTCGGCTGGTACGCGCTCCCGATCCGATCAGAGAACCTGCCTAGGCTGTTTCGTAAGCTTTCAGGCGCTGTTCTTCCTGGGTCAGATCACTGCCTGTGCGAAACGGGCCAGCGCCACCATTCGGCAGGCGCGCAACATGCAGCAAGGTCCACAACATGACGAAAAAGGACGAGAGCGCCCAAAGCGGCATGGCCAGGCCCATGCCGCCGCCCATTGCCATCTGCATCTCTGTCGGTGGCGGTCCATCCGGACGGCGCGGGCCACGCGCTTCCTGCGGTGCCGCAGCATCTGTCTCTGCCGCCTCCCCGCCCTCTGCGGCGACAGTCTCTGCCTGAGCCGCCTTTGCCTGCTGGGCCTGATACTGCGCAGATCCTGACACCACACCTCCGGCAAATCCGAGCAAGCCAAGGAAGAGTGGGACGAGCACGATGGCGGCCTTCAGCGTCGAGCGGTTCGCTTCCGCAAACCGGCGCACATGCGCCACCCATGATGTGAACTCCGTGATGATCGTGAAGAAGAAGAACGGCAACAACAGCGCTGGCAGTGGAATGCCAACTGATTTGACCGGCTGCCACGCGCCTGACATGTCGGCGCCCGCAAGACCGGCAATGAAGGCAACAAAGACCGGCACGATGAATAGCAGCACCCGCCCCATGAACATGAAGGTCCACGCCCGGCTGAAATGCAGCTTTCCGGTCATGCCCATCGGGTTGAACAGGGTCTGAAACCAGTCCATCCGGGCCGGGTCGTCCCGCTCATCCCTGATCCAGGGGCGATGCGCATCGATGGGGGTCATTGTGTGATGGGTCATGCCGGCAGGGTCCTCTGGAGTGGTCAGGAATAGGTGTTGGACGTTGGGGTGCCGGATGTCGGCGGGCCATACCGGTTCGTTTCCAGATCGGTAGGCAGGCGCGCGGCGATGAAGCCGAGCAATGCGGTCGTCAGCAGGAAGCTGGCTAGCGAGGTCAGGGCGGTCAGGCGCTCGAATTCCTGAATGTTCTCAGTCAACGCATCCATCGCGCCGGACAGGTCGCTCCCGAATTGGGCATACATCTCGAACGCGACCGGTGACAGGATGGGCATCAACAGAGCGCTGACTATGCTGCCCACAATCCCGTAGCCAGCCAGGAACAGGAGATAGAACCAGCCCGAATGGCCAGCATCGTGCAGTCGCTTGGAGAACAGGCAGACATACACATAGACCATCGGATAAACGAGAATACCGAACATGGGCGAGATGAACGTGTTCGCCACTTGCACGATCATGAAGGCGGCCGTGATCACTGTGAGACCGCGCAGGAATGTGCGCGACCCGATACGGCCTTTTGACGACAAGAGGACATATCTCATGTCCATAGGATTTCAGTCTCCTCGATCCGGGTCCTCACACGGCAGGGCCATGTCGAACACTACGCGTCCTTATCAATAAACGATAAACTCTTGCAACAAAAAAGAGCCGGACGACTGTCCGGCTCTTCTGGATTTCGATTGCTGCGACAGCGCCTAAACGAACGTGTCTGCGGTACCAGCCATCGGATTTTTCGGGTCTGGGCCATACTTGTTCGGGCCAACCGTTCCGGGGATACAGGCAATTACAATCTGGGCAATCGATGCCAGGAAATTGATGAATGGGATGAAGCCGGCAATCACGAGACCGAGATAAATCCAGCCAGTCTGGTTGATATCGTGAAGACGGCGGATGAAGAGTGCGATGCTCGGAATGATCACGGCAAGGCCATACAAACCCATCAGCGCGAAGAAGATCATGCCGATCGGATTCATTTCACCTGTTTCGAAATTGCCGCCGAGGCCGAATGCGAGGGCCGCCAAGACCCCGAACACGATCAAATTGAAGAGTACGACCCACCAGTATTCCGAGCGGCGTGAGCGACCCTGAAAATCCACATAGCGGGAAAAGAACATTTTTACTGCATCTGGAAAACTGACCATCTCGGCCCCCTTTGAATTGCTTTCACCATGAAAGGCCGGTGCACTTTCGGTGCATCAGCGGCAAGGTCAAGGGATGACTCGTTAATCTCCCCCTGCCCCATGAGGCGGGATTCCGCGTCGATTTGGTTAGAGCAGGGTTAATAGTTCAGGCGTGAGCCGCCCTTAGCCGAACTCCACCATGATCTCGTCGGCGGCCACACTGTCGCCAGCGCCGACATTGATGGCCTTCACAGTGCCATTGGCTTCGGCGCGGATGATGTTCTGCATCTTCATCGCCTCGACCACGCAGACCGCTTCGCCTTCCTGCACTTCCTGTCCAAGTTCGACATCCACCGAAACGACAAGGCCCGGCATGGGGGAAATGATCAGCTTGGACGTATCCGGCTTTTCCTTTTCCGGCAGGCGAGCGTGCAAATCGGCCACGTTCGGCGTGCAGACCAGCGCGCGCAGGGCAACGCCGCGATGACGGAACAGATAGCCTTCGGTCCGGTCAGCAAACTTCACGGCAAAGGGCTGCCCATCCAGCAGGCCTTCGACCAGATGCTGGCCCGGATACCAACCGGTGACCAGCGTGTGCGTCTTGCCCCCATTGATGGTGATCTCGGCTTCGCCATCGTCGCCGAGGTCCAATGTGACGGGGTGATGCTTGTCGCCCAGAATGACAATCCAGTCGCGGCGCGCATCCGGCGTCGGCGACATACGGCCGCTTGTATCGGCAGCGCGGCGCGAGAAGAAACCGTGCACATAGGCCGCAGAACAGATCAGCTGGATTTCCTGCGCTTCGGTCGGCTCCACGCCGTCAAAGCCGTCCGGGAATTCGTCCTTGATATAAGCGGTCGTGATATTGCCAGAGCGGAACCGCTCTTCGTCGATGACGGCCGCGATAAAGGGCATGTTGTCCTGGATGCCTTCAATATGGAACCGGTCCAGCGCCTCGCCATGCACGTCGAGCGCGGTGTCGCGATCCTTGCCGTGCGTGATCAGCTTGGCGATCATCGGGTCATAATACATGGAGATTTCGTCGCCCTCGCGGACGCCGGAATCCATACGCACCTCACCGCCAGCCAGCGCGCCTTCTGATGGCGCGTGGAAACGCTTCAGGCGACCAATCGATGGCAGGAAGTTGCGATACGGGTCTTCGGCATAGACGCGGCTTTCCACGGCCCAGCCATTGATCTTGATATCGGACTGTTTGAGCTTCAGCGTCTCGCCATAAGCGACCCGCAGCATCTGTTCGACCAGATCAACACCGGTGATCATTTCGGTCACCGGATGCTCCACTTGGAGACGCGTGTTCATTTCAAGGAAGTAGAAGCCCTTGTCGGCGCCAGACGCCACGAATTCCACGGTGCCGGCGCTGTCATAGTTCACGGCCTTGGCCAGGGCCACGGCTTGTTCGCCCATCTTCTTGCGGGTTTCCGGGTCGAGCAGCGGCGATGGCGCTTCCTCGATGACTTTCTGATTGCGGCGCTGGATCGAGCATTCGCGCTCAACGAGGTAGATACAATTGCCATGCTTGTCGCCAAGCACCTGGATCTCGATATGGCGCGGCTCAAGAATGAACTTCTCGATAAAGACACGGTCGTCCCCGAAGGACGCTTTCGCCTCGGCCTTCACGGCCGGGAAGCCCTCTTCGACTTCCTTGTCATTGGCCGCGACCCGGATGCCCTTGCCGCCCCCGCCCGCGGACGCCTTGATCATGACCGGATAACCGATTTCCTTGGAAATCTTCACCGCTTCCTTGGTGTCTTCGATCAGACCCATATGGCCTGGCACGGTCGACACGCCGGCCTCGGCAGCCAGCTTCTTGGAGCTGATCTTGTCGCCCATCGCTTCAATGGCGTAGGCGTTCGGGCCGATCCAACCGATCCCCTCTTCTTCAAGCCGTTTGGCGAACACAGGGTTTTCGGACAGGAAACCGAAGCCAGGATGGATCGCCTCTGCACCGGTCTGGCGAACCGCATCAATGATCTTGTCGGCAACCAGATAAGATTCTGACGCAGGTGACGCACCAATATAGACAGTCTCGTCGGCCATCTCGACGGCCATGGAATCCGCATCGGCGTCTGAATAGACCACCACTGTCTGTACGCCCAGCCGTCGACAGGTCTTGATGACCCGAACTGCAATTTCCCCCCGGTTGGCGATCAGAATCTTTTTGAACATGCTGCCTCGATCCAATGTAAAGTCTTTCAGCGACTGCACTAAGCCGCCCGAAAGCCGATGTCCACAATTCCCATAGGGGAAGTCGGTTGCCACGATGCCGCAGATATGTTAGTAAGCGCTCACTGTTTATGGAGATAGTTCTCATGTCCCGGATCATACTTGACCTCGATGCCCTGCTGGCCAATGGCCAGATCGACTCCTCCGAAGCCGCGCGCTTGCAGGGTTTCGCCCTGCCTGATCGCAGGAATGGTGTGTTGATAAACATTCTGCTGATTTTCGGAGCCATCTCGGTCGCCGGCGGCACAATCGCACTCGTGCCGAACGCCATAACCGGTCTCGTTCTGGCACTTGTCGCGCTGGGCGGCGCGGAATTCCTGCGCCGCAGCGCACGTGGAAATTCCCTGAAAACCCTCGGCATGGCGCTAACGCTTATGGGTACACTTGGCGTGGCAGGATGGATCGGATGGGAATGCCGGGAAGTGGATGATGGCACGGTGCCCACCGTACTGATCGCACTGGTCATGACCGCGGCAGCGCTGTGGTTCCGTTCGGCACTTCTGGCAGCGTTTGCAGTCTTGTCCCTCGGTGCCATTCTTGGTTCTGGCACAGGCTACTGGCATGCCAGCTACGCCCTGTTCGTCGAAGAACCGACCATCACGATCCTTGTCTTCGGCCTGCTCGCCCTGGGTCTCTATCGTGCCCGCAATACCCTGTCAGACGCATGGAACAATCTGGTCACCGTCGCAGCACGCACGGCCATGTTCATGGTAAATTTTGCCTTTTGGGTGGGTTCGCTCTGGGGTGACCGGATTGGCGAACACTGGTTTGCGCCGCAGCGCTGGTCGGACCGGTCGGAATGGCGTGAAGCTGCCATTGCCATCCCCGACCATGTCTTCACCTTGGGCTGGATTGGCGCGCTCGTCGCCATGATCTTTACGGCACGCCGGAACAGCTTCCTGTCGATAACCTCAATCGTGTTCCTGACGATACATGGCTACACGCAATATTTCGAGTATCTCGGCGCGAAACCGGAAACGCTGGTGATTGGCGGACTGGTTCTGGTGGGCCTGGCCGTAGCCGGGGCGCGCTTCTTCATGAAGCAGGACGTGGAACCGGCCTAGTCCTTGTCATCCAACTGCTCGATGCGCGCCTCGAAGTTGCGCACCCGAGCAGAAATCGAGACAAGGAATGCCGTCGACCAGCCGAGCAGCAGGAAACCAATGACGGATTCTGCTGCCGCCAGCATGCGCCAGTCCTTGTCGATCAGCACATCGCCATATCCCACTGTGGAAAAGGTCGAGGTAGAAAAATAGACGGCTGTTTCGACATCCGGAAACGTACCCAGCGCCAGATAGGTCAGCGTGAACACCCAGATCTCGATCGAATGGATGGCAAACAGGCTGAGCAGGACAAAGAAGATGGCGAGCCCCTGCCCGACCACGGTCGACAGGTTCACGTGCGGCACGTCGCGCTTGCGGATCACCGCAGACAGGGCCACCAGTCCCGCGAAGTGGATGGCAAACGTAATCGCCACCAGCGCTCCCGCCACAATCAGATTGAGCAAGAGCATGGCGAAATCCTCCGTTTTAGCGTGCCGCGACGACCAATCCGGCCAGCAAACCTGGCGCTTCACGGTTGAGGAAGTCAACCAGGGTATTGCTCGCCGTGGTGACCGGGTTCGGTGGCGGGCTCTTGCGCCACCAGCCAGTACGAGGTGGCGGCTGGGCAGGCTTTGATTTCGCGGCGAGGCTGGCAGTTCGGCGGGCCAGGCTCGCCCTTTCCGCTTCCCTACCCATTTGCTCGAACCAGCTTCCCTTGTCGAATCCCAGCGCAAGACACCCGACAAACTTGCCGGGATTGGGATCGTTCGGGTCAAGCCAATGCTTGCGGTTGAGCGCATGGCGTTCCGTGTGGGGATTGGGATGCGCGCGGGCGACCAAATGGTTCCCGATGGCCCGTGCAAACAGGAAGTTCCACGACGGGTCGTTCTCGCTGCCCTCTATGCTCTCCTGTGTGTGGAAGAGGATCGCTGCCTCAGCCCGGCTGACCCAGGGCGCATGCTCCGGGCCCGAAAGCAGAAGCGTTTCAGCGACGTTCCCCACGGATGTTGCATCTGCCTGATTATCCAGGATCATCTGGTCGCATAAATGGGATAACACAATCAAACCGAACCCATCGGGCGTCCCGCTGGCTTTGCGCAGCAGCCGCATGAACAGGCCTGCCAGATTGCGGTTGCGCAGCCTGTCCCCGATCGCGACCCGCTCCTGTAGCCAATCGAGATTGGCTGGCGTCAACGCCCCATTGGCGGCATCGCGGGCAAGCACATAACGCGCCATCACCCGGACAAACCGGCTGTCCCAGTCAGGGTCCGCTCCCCTCATTCGCGCATTGAAGTCGAACAGAGCCTGAGCCTCGGCATCAGATTGCGGCCCGCGTGAGCACATTTCCTGCGCGACCTGCCGCATATCCTCGCGTGATCGTCGCGAGACGGCCTGAATGCGCTGAATGATACTGGCCGACCTGACCATGGGTTGCTGTCTCCGGTATAGGCAGCGACGGGTACCAATGACGGGTTTCAGCTTTCTTGACCAATTCGGTGAAACCTGTTGCCACCATTGTTCAACGCCCCGTACATTCCAGCCCAGACACATATGGAAATTACGGGAGAAAACGCGATGACACAGCCAAAAGACCTCGCCGGGCGCAAGGCGATCGTAACCGGTTCAGCCACAGGATTGGGACGGTCAATCGCCTTGAAACTTGCCGAGCGCGGCGCTGATGTGATCATCAATTGCGCCAGATCCGTTGCGGAGGGCGAAGCGACCGCAGCGGACTGTCAGGCGCTCGGTTCGCAGTCGCGCCTTGTTCAGGCTGACGTGTCGACGGATGAAGGCTGTCGTAAACTGGCCGAGGCTGCGGCCCAGGCCGGGCGGCTGGACATCCTCGTCAACAATGCCGGCACGACCAAACACGCGCGCGACCATTCCGATCTGGACGCCCTGACCCGCGAAGACTTCCTGGACCTCTACGCAGTCAATGTCGCCGGTCCCTTTCTGATGATGCAGGCCTGCAAACCCCTGCTCATTGAAAGTCACCGTCAAACTGGTCGCGCCGCTGCTGTGCTGAACACATCCTCCATCGCGGGTGTTACGGGTATCGGCTCATCGGTGGCCTATGCGGCGACCAAGGGCGCACTCAACACGATGACCCTGTCGCTGGCCCGCGCACTGGCCCCGGAGATTCGGGTGAATGCGATTTGTCCGGGCTTTATCGGCACGCGCTGGTTCAAGGACAAGATGGATGAAGACCAGTATCAGCGCATGGAAGCCTCCGTTGCGGCCGCGACGCCTCTCAACGTGGCCAGCGGGCCCGACGATATTGCAGATTCGGCCCTTTTCTTCCTGACTGATGCCTCTCGACACGTGACGGGAGAGACGCTTTTGGTCGATGCTGGCACACATCTTGGGTACGCGCCGTTGACCGCACGGTGACCAAAACCAGAGCGCACAAGCCTAAGGCATTGTCGCGCCTGCGTGCACAAAATTCTGGCGTTCCGGTTGCCGTCCCGCAACCTCCATATTTTTGTTTCTGATCCCGGATAAAGCCGCGTCATCGTGGTTTTGGCGCTGGCAACAGCGCGATTCAACAACGGGGTACTAAAACATGAAACAACAGCTTTTCCGCGCAGGGGTAGCACTTGCAGCAATGCTGGCAGTGGCTGGCACGGCAGCTGCCGAGGGAGAATGGTCCGGTAACGTCGCTCTCAGCACAGACTATGTCTGGCGTGGCGTCTCCCAGTCCAATGAGGACATGGCCATCTCCGGCGGCTTCGACTATGCGAACGGTATATTCTATGCGGGTACATGGGCATCGAATATCGACTTCGAAGACGGTTCTGACTCCAATGTAGAGCTCGACCTCTACGCCGGCGTCGCCAGCGAATTCTCGAACGGCGTCTCCTGGGATCTCGGCGTCATCTATTATTCCTATCCGGACTCGGATGATGAAGACCTCGACTTCGTCGAACTGCAGGCCGCTCTGGGTTATGCTTTCGAAGGCGGAGTTGAAGTAGGCGGCGCCGTCTACTGGGATCCAGACAATGAGAGCGTCTATGTTGAAGGCTCTGCGGGGTATGCCTTCACCGACGCTTTCGCAGCTGACGTATCCGTCGGCAACTACTCCTTCGATGGTGGCGGCGACTACACCAACTGGTCGCTTGGTGGCACCTACTCGCTGCCAATCGGCATCGATGTGGACCTGCGTTACTGGGATACCGACATCGACGGTACGGACATCGCCGACGAGCGCATTGTCCTGACTCTCGCAAAGAGCCTCTAGCGCTCGGATATTCTTCACAAACTGTGCGCGAGACATTGCCCTCCTTCGCGTGCAGTCTGGTGAAGGCCGCCGGTTCCCTCGAGAGCTGGCGGCCTTTATTTTTGCGCAATCCTCCTTAAGTTGGGAGTTCGACTCCACCCAGAAGAAAGAGCTCCCCCATGGCCGCTGAAATGAGCCCTGCCGACGCCGTGGGCGCGCTCGTTCCCGCAATCACCCTGTTGGGGTTCGGCGCGGCAGCCGCCCTGGTGTCCCGGGCGCTCAATCTCAGCCCCATCGTTGGCTACCTCCTCGCGGGAATTCTGATCGGTCCGGGCATGCTGAACCTGATCCATGAGAGTGGCGGCACGCATTTGCTGGCCGAGCTCGGCGTGGTCTTCCTGCTCTTCGATATCGGCATGCATGTCTCGCTCCGCGAACTGAAAGAAAGCCGTGGTGACCTGCTCGGCCTTGCCCCTGTCCATCTGTTGCTGACAGGCCTGATCAGTGCAGGCGCGCTCTATATGCTGGGCATATCCTGGTCGATTGCGATCGCGGTAGGCCTCAGTCTTGGCCTTTCGTCTACAGCGGTCGTTGCGCGGATCCTGACAGAGCGCGAGCAAAACTCGTGTCCGATCGGGCGCACGGCCACACATGTCCTGATCTTTCAGGATATTGTCGCCATCTTCCTGATGATCTTCGCCACGTCGCTTGGGGAAGGAGAGACCGCCGCCGGCCTTGCGGGCCTTCTGTCAGAATATCTCCTGAATGGCGGTGCAGTCCCGCTGGCGGCTGGATTGTTGCTGGCCTTTGTGCAGGCCCTGATCGCTTTCGGCGCAGCCATGCTGTTTTCACGCTACCTGCTGAACCCGGTTTTCCGGACGCTGGCAGCCACCCGCAATGACGAAGCCTTTACGGCTTTCACACTGTTGCTTGTGCTGGCGGCCGCCTGCGCGACTGCCATGATCGGACTTTCGCTGACCCTGGGCGCATTCCTGGCAGGCCTGGCCGTGTCCGGCACACCGTTTCGCCACCAGGTGCAAACGGAAATGGGACCATTTCGCGGGCTGCTCCTGTCCTTCTTTTTCATCAGTGTCGGCCTGTCGATTGACTTGCCGGGCCTGCTGAGAAACCTGCCGCTCGTCGTGATCGGCGCGTTTGGCATCCTGACGGTCAAGACTGCGCTCGGCTATATCGCCGCCCGCATGAATGGCTGGAGTGTTCCCGGCGCGACCCAGCTCGCCACCTTGTTGGCACAGGGATCGGAATTTACCCTCGTCATTCTCTCGCTGGCTTCAATCACTGCCAATATGCCCCCTGCCCTCATGGGCAGCCTGATCGCCGCCATTGCACTGTCCCTGGCGCTGGCACCGAGTTGGGCCATGCTCGGAGGCAAGCTCTCGCGCGAATTGGCGCGGCGCAAGCAGGTCACAATGGAAACATCAGGCGAACCCGCTGGCGAGCGGCCTGTCATCGTCATTGGCATGTCTGCTGCCGGGCGACTGGCCGTCGACGCTCTGATCGACTTTGACATCCCCTATATCGCGACTGACGGAGATCCCGACCGCTTTCTGTCTGCGGTCGCAGATGGGTACAATGTCTCGTTCGGAGATGCCGCCAACATGAAACTGATCGAAGCTGTGGGGGGCAGCAATGCGCGCGCCGTCGTGCTTGGAAAGGCCCGTTATGAAGTGTCCAAGGAAGTCACGCCCAGCATCAATCGCCGCTTCCCTGATCTTGTCCGACTCGTCGCTGTCGAAACCATCCATGATCTCGACCGATATCTTGAACTGAACATACGCGCGCACCTCGTGGCTGGAGAGCCCAAGGGAATTGAAATGGTCGCGGATATGCTGAGAGTTCTGGGCGTGCCCGACAAAGAACTGGCAGATTGGCTCAGCCGCGAGGCCGACCTGTTCACGATCGGCGACGCGTCAGACCGTCAGGACAAGTCCGATGAGGAAGAAGCTGTGGTCGACGAAGCCGCCTGACCAGATTCCAGGTCAGGAATTGAGGGCGTTGATCGCATCATCAATCGTGGCGCGCGGACGGTCCATGATAGCCGCGATCTGGGCACGCTGTTCGATGGCGAGCCACAGGCCCAGCACTTCGACATCCACGACACGCCAGTCGCCATTCTTTTCAATAACACGCCAGCGCACTGTCTGAGGCGCCTCGCCGGGGCGAACGACTCGCGTTTCCACGATGGAATCTGTCGGCGTGCGATCCTTTGATCCGGTAACCGTGATCTCTGCATCGCGGAATTTTTCACGCTGGTCTTCGAAGCTGCTCAACAGATAGGTTTCGAAGGCGTCCGCGAACCTGCTGCGTTCCTGATCCGTGACGCGGCGGGCATATTTCCCGAGGGTGAAATTGGCGACTGTATCCAGGTCCATGGACTGGCGCAGCGTCTCGCGGCCCTTCTGAGGGTCGGCAATATGCTTTGCGGCGCCTTCGATTACGGCCTCCGCTTCCGGGCCGGCGAAGGCAGGCAGGGCCATCAGGCCGAGGGCAGTGGAGGCAATAAGGGCGCGAAACATGAGGGCTTGTCCTTGTGAATTCTCTGCGTGTTGCCCTCTAGATATGATCGAGATTGTCCTTTTGTTCCCCGAAAGCCGAAATAGGCTCTATGCGTTTTGGGAATGAAACCGGTGCTGCAGGCGTCGGCAGGCAGGCCCCCGACAGGCGCAGGACCTGTAGTTTCGGGCGGCGGCAGGACAGAATGGCTGGGTACATGTCATTTCTCCTCTTGGGCGAGAAACATGCAAGCCGTGTACCAAGGACGCGACCTGCGCGTTCTGTCTCGATCATAAGAGTCGACCAAACATGATGGCATGGTGCGGGCGGCCGGGCTCGAACCGGCAAGGCCTTGCGGCCGAGGGATTTTAAGTCCCTTGCGTATACCAATTTCGCCACGCCCGCATGGCCGATGCTGGACATAACGGTATTTTACGGGGGATGCTAGATTTCATCGTTGAAACCAGCAGAAAGAAGGACGACCTGCGCGTTGAAAAACAGCCTCCCGACACTCTGGTTCATCTCGGCCGCTCTAATGATAGTGACGGCCACCGCCATCCCTGCGTTTATCGCGCCAGACATGAGCAGGTTCGCCAGAACCGCTATGCTGGCATCCACCCTGCCGCAAGGCGTCCTGTCAGGATTGTCTGCGGTGGCGTTTGGTCTCGTGCATATGCTCATCCTGCGGGTCCGGCCTTCAACGGCGGCCAGCGTATTTGGCGCGCTTCACCTCGGTGCAGCGCTGTTCGGTCACGCCGCGCAAATCAAAGGACAAGTTCTACGGCAGCAGGTCATCCTCGGAACGCATGATGTCAGCAGTACGGCTCAGACAATGGGAATGGTCCATATTGCCAGCACCCTGTGTTACCTGCTCGGCGTCGTCTTCTTCATTATCGCGGTGGCCGTTGCGCTGAACACACGGCCACCGGCTGAAGATGTGTTCTAGCTGACCCGCTCGAACACGGCTGCGAGCCCCTGCCCGCCCCCGATGCACATGGTCTCCAAGCCATAACGCGCCTCGCGGCGCTCCATTTCCCGGAGCATCGTGGTCAGGATGCGCACGCCGGTCGCGCCGACCGGATGGCCGAGCGAGATGCCGGAGCCGTTCACGTTCAGCCGCTCCATGTCGTCCTCGGAGAATTCAAGCGCCTTGGTGCAGGCAAGCACCTGCGCCGCGAAGGCTTCATTCAGCTCGATGACGTCAACGTCCTTCAGTTCAAGACCTGCCGTCTTGAGGGCCTTCTGGCTGGACGGCACCGGCCCAATTCCCATGACTTCAGGCCCAACGCCTGCAACCGACCATGAAACCAATCGCCCAAGCGGCTTGAGGCCATATTTCTCTGCCGCCTCGCGCGTACAGACGATGCAGGCTGCCGCGCCATCATTCTGGCCGGACGCATTGCCAGCGGTCACCGTCGACTGATCGTCCACCTTGCCCCGGATCGCGCGCAGCGTGGACAGCTTCTCCAGAGAGGAATCCGGGCGAATGTGCTCATCCTGGTCCACGACCGTATCGGCCTTGCGACCTTTCACGGTGTACGGAATGATCTCCTCAGAGAACTTGCCGGACTTCTGGGCCGCAGCCGCTTTCATGTGCGAATTGTAAGCGAACTGATCCTGAGCGTCGCGCGTGATCTGATAATCACGGCGCAGATTCTCCGCCGTCTCGATCATGCCACCCGGCACGGGATGGTTCTTGCCGCCGGCTGTATAGCGACCGCGTGACAGGCCATCATGCAGCATCAGGCCGTCGCCCTTGATGTTCCACCGCATATCGATGGAGAAGAAGGGCGCATTCGACATGCTCTCCGCCCCGCCCGCGATGACAACGTCATTTGCGCCGGTTGCCACCTGCATCACGGCATTGATCACCGCCTGCAGGCCGGAGCCACAGCGCCGGTCGATCTGGTAGCCACCGGTCCAAGTTGTTAGCCCGGCATCCAGTGCCACCATGCGCCCAAAGGCCGGGGCTTCCATGGTCGGATAACATTGCGCGAAGATACAGTCTTCCACCGCCTCGGCGGGCAGCTTTGTCTTTACCATCAGCTCACGGATGACATGTGATGCCATCTCGTGCGCATGCACGGTCTTGAAGGCGCCGCCAAAGCCGCCAACGGCGGTGCGGACGGGTTCGCAAATGACTACGTCTCTCATGGTGCTCTACTCCTGCTGGTCCCGGCCACGCGCGGTGACCTGTTTGCGAGCCTCTTCCACAGCGTCTGCCGTCACAGATTCGGCATGAGCAATGGAGCGTTTGACTTCTTCCTTCATGGCGGCGGCGAAATTCATGCCATAGCCATCATCGATCAGCGCCTTGTATTGCTTGAGCAGGTCCGGCTGGGAACTGCACATGTCGTGCGCCAGCTTCATGGCAGCCGGCACGAGTTCGTCGGATTCGTAAACACGGTTCACAAGTCCCCAACGTTCCGCGGTGTGGGCATCGAGGAAGTTACCGGAGAAAGACAGCTCCTTGGCTCGGCTGATACCAATCATGCGCGACAGCTTCTGTGAGAGGCCCCAGCCCGGCACGATGCCGACGCGGGCATGTGTATCGGCAAACTTGGCATGTTCAGATGCCAGCAGCACGTCGCACATCAGCGCCAGTTCGAACCCGCCGGTGATTGCAAAGCCGTTGATCGCGCCGATGATTGGCCAGGGATAATCGGCCAGTGCGCGCGCCATATCTATGGACTTGGAATCCTCGTCAGCGCCCAGGGCGAAACCGGTCTGGCCGGCCTCCTTCAGGTCGATCCCGGCGGTGAAGGCCCGCCCGGCACCAGTCAGCACAACCGCGCGGACATCCTTGTTCTCTTTCAGCTCGTTGAAGACGCTGACGATCTCGGCGCGCAGGGCTCGGTTCAGCGCATTCAGCGCGTCGGGCCGGTTCAGTGTTACGAGCGCAACCGGTCCGTCCAATTCGACCTTTACGATGTCTTCCGCCATGGGATCCTCCAAATTTCCTGTTTGCCTCTCTTAGCGAGGACAAGCGGGGAGGACCATGCTTGACGTTAGGGCGGTTTTGGAAGGGATCAGGCCCGGCGCTTGCGAACCAGATTCACAATGCCGATCACGAGAGCAATCACGGCGATTCCGGCCGCAAGGAAGAACAGGCCAAATTTGAGGGGCGTCAGCCAGGCCTTGGCATCAAGCGCGTCGACCCATCCCGCCAAGGCCAGCACCTGAACCATGTTCTCAGTCAGGTCGGCGATCACGACTCCGAACGCTGGTAGCGCTGCGTACTTTCCCATGCCGCCAAAGAAGCGCAGGGCCAGTCCGCCGAGGAAGCCCCCATAAGCCAGAGGATATGCCGTATCCAGCAACACTGTCACCCAGGCATGGGCGGCACGTTGGGCGTCACTCATCGTGGCGATGATCGTTCGACTCATCTCCGGATCGGAGGTCATGTCGAGAAATGCCCCGCCCACCATTGGCCGACACAGACCGAAGCCTGCACCAATCACCAGCATCGAAACGAAGCTGACAAGGATCGCGGGGGTGCGCGCCAGAAAACTCATGCGTTTGCGTCCTCGACCCGCTCCGGCTGGACGCCCGTCGCAGAGATGATCGCTTCCAGCTTGTCAGTAATCATGGGGATAAGGCTTTCCTGTATCGTGCTGGCAACCAGGTGGACACCATTGTCACCAATGCCCCGAAACCAGGGATAGGAACCGAGTGCGACGTCCGGCATCTCCTTGGCCAGCACGCCCAGCGGTTCGGCAATGTCACCTTCGCGCAAGCCCCTGCCCCGTATCGTAACCTTGTGAATGACTGCGCCTGTCTCCAGCCTCGGCCCGATATCTTCCAGCATGCCGCGCGCAACCGACGGAACACCCGCCAGGGTAAAGACATTCCCGGTCTGGAAGCCCGGCGCCCCGGACACGGGATTGGCCACGATCTGGGCGCCATGCGGAATACGCGCCATGCGCCGACGGGCTGGCGTGTAGTCTGTGCCCATTGCCTCATAGCGTTGGGCCAGCATAGCCGTGACTTCGGGATGTTCTGAAATCTCCACCCCGAAAGCCTTGGCGATGGCATCAGCCGTGATGTCATCATGTGTCGGACCAATGCCGCCCGTTGTGAAGACATAGGTGTATTTTGCGCGCAGCGAATTCACGGCCTCGACAATCTCGTCTTCCACGTCGGGCACGATCCGGGTCTCCCGGACGGGAATACCGAGCGGCGCAAGATAGGAAGCAATCTGTTGCAGATTGATGTCGCGCGTCCGACCGGAGAGCAGCTCGTCCCCGATCAGGAGGACGGCTGCCGTGGGAGATTCTTTTGTCATAAAGACACTTTGCCCAGACTGGCTTATTCTTCAAGCGCCTCATAGACGAGCCGCATCGATTCCTCACGAAAACCCGCCGGCTCCCCGGGTCGTGCGCCGAAGCGCTGGATCATGCCGATAAAGAATAGATCATTCTCCGGATCGATCCAGAACCATGTCCCAGCAGCCCCGCCCCAATAATAAGTGCCGGTACCGGCTGGGCTGTCCATGGCGACCGGATCAGAGATGATGGCGAAGTCGATGCCGAAATCGCGACGCTTCGGCGTGAAGACACTTCGCTGCGTGCCATCAAATTCCACGCCTGCATCTGGCGGCAACTGGTTTGTCCGCATCAGGGCCACCGTGTCCTCCTGCAGAATACGATGACCGTCCAGCGTGCCACCATTGAGCATCATCTGGCAGAACCGGGCATAGTCGTCGATCGTGGACACGAGCCCGCCGCCCCCCGATTCGAAGGCGATGGTGGACTGCCTGAACCGAACAGTCTCGGTGTAGAATGGCTCGAACCGATCCCGCTCGGAGGCATAGTACACGACGTCGGATAGCCGGTCATACTCCGCTTCGGGAACATAAAATCCGGTATCATCCATGCCCAGCGGCGTGAGGACATTTTCCTTGAGGTATTCGCCAAGAGACAATCCCGAGAATTTTTCTACCAGGTAACCCTGAATGTCGACCGAGACCGAATAGTACCAGATTTGCCCCGGCTCATGCAGCAAGGGGATACCTGCGACCTTGTCGATGAAGGTCTGCGGATCAGGCGATTTGAGGACATTCTGCTCCCGAAACTGGGCATTGGCATAATCATCTCCACCAAGGCCGTAAGCGAAGCCGGCCGAGTGACTCATCAGTTCCCGCATGGTCGCGGGGCGCGATGGGTCTTTCAGGATAGGTGTTCCGTCTTCATGCTCGCCCGCCAGCACTTTCAGCGCTTCAAATTCAGGGATGTATTTTGTGATCGGATCGTCGAGGTCAAACTTGCCATCTTCATGGAGCTGCATCAGGGCAACGCCTGTGATCGGCTTGGTCATGGAATAGATCCGGTACAGCGTGCCCGGTTGCACGGGTGTCGATGTTTCAACATCCCTCACACCGTACTGACCATAATGAGCAACCTCACCGTCTTTGACGAGCAGGGCCTGAAGGCCCACGACATGCCCGTCCGAGACGAACTTCTGCAGGCGTTCGTCGAGCGCATGCAGTCCATCCGAGCTGAACGCCTTGGCGGACCCGGCAGGAGCGAGAGGCGGCCAGTCTGCTACCTCATTCTGTTCCGCCATTGCGGGCAGCGCCGCGAGAGACAGCGCCGTCAAGGCGAAGGCAAACCCGGTGAGACACCGACGACAGGCTTCCAATTTGAGCATTGCGCGCATTCCTTTTCTTCCCGCAGGACCAGACCATGACCAATGCATTTAGGAGAGACAAGCGGGAACGTATTGAGGCTGCGCGCATTGCATTTTTCAATACCCAATTGATTGAAAGGACACGCCATGAAACGTCATGCCACCGCCCATTGGTCCGGAAACCTCGCGGACGGCAAAGGCTCGCTCACGACGCAGAGCGGCGCGCTGTCCGATCACGCCTACTCCTTCAAGGCGCGATTTGAAGATGAGAGCGGCACGTCGGGTACCAATCCGGAAGAATTGCTCGCCGCCGCACATGCGGGCTGTTTCACCATGCAGCTCTCCCACCTGCTGGCCGAGAACGGAACACCGGCCACCGATCTGGATACGAAATGCATCGTGTCGGTCGAGCCGAAAGAGGGTGGCGGATTCGAAATCACGCGCAGCGCCTTGACGCTTACGGCCGTGGTTGAAGGCATCGAACAGGATGATTTTGACGCCATCGCCGACAAGGCCAAGAACGGCTGCCCGATGTCGGTCGCCCTCGGCGCCATCGACATCACGCTTGGCACCCAGCTCCAGTAACCCTTTCAGAGGATCAAGACCCATGGCACCGGAACTCTTATATGGCGTAGGCGCGCTGCTCTTGCTGATCGCCCTGATCTGGGGGGTCAGCCGGGGCCGACTGAAATCCCGCACCGCGGAAGCGGTCAGCGAGGAAGGCACGCGCGAGATTTACCAGGAGCCCGAACGGTTTGATGACGAGCGGCGCGAAGAACTGAAACGCGCTGCAGAGTCTGCCGAAGCGGCCGCTGAAAAGCGCGACAAGACGGATGGGGCCTGAGTCTGATACTGTTTGGCAGGCCTGAAGGTGGAACTTAGCCGGGCAAATTGCTATCTAGGGGGCAGATACAGGTATTTCCGCCCCTGAAAGGCCCCGATTGATGACTGACACTTCCCTCCTGCTGCCGATGCGCACGGGCGAAATTCGCATTCACGATGCCGAAGGCTTCGCAGGTATGCGAAAGGCGGGACGTCTCGTGGCCGAATGCCTCGATATGCTGGTGCCGGAAGTGAAGCCCGGCGTGACCACCGAACATCTCGACAATCTGGTGCGGGAATTCGTCATGGATCATGGCGCAACCTCCGCGACGATCGGCTATCGCGGCTACCGCCATGCCAGTTGCATTTCACTCAACCATGTCATCTGTCACGGTATCCCCAGCGCCAAGCCGCTGAAGGAAGGCGATATCGCCAATATCGACGTCACCCTGATCATTGATGGCTGGCATGGCGACCATTCGCGCATGTATGGCGTCGGCAATGTGAAGCGGAAGGCCGAGCGCCTGATGGATGTGACCTATGATGCGCTCATGGCCGGCATCGCGCAGATCCGCCCCGGCAAGCGCTTTGGCGACATTGGCGGCGCGATCTCCGAAATTGCCCGGCTGAATCGCATGTCGGTCGTAGAGGACTTCTGCGGCCACGGCCTGGGACGCCTGTTTCATGACGAGCCAAACGTCGTCCACTCATCGGATTACAATACCGGCCCGGAACTGAAGCCCGGCATGTTCTTCACGGTCGAGCCGATGCTGAACCTGGGCCGCAAGGACGCTGCGATCCTGCCAGATGGCTGGACGGCCGTGACTCGCGACCGCCAGCTGTCGGCGCAGTACGAACATTCTGTCGGCGTGACCGAGGATGGTGTTGAAATCTTCAGCACATCCCCGAAAGGCTGGCACCAGCCTCACAAGGTCCAGCTTTAGCGGGCGCTATTCTTCGGGCGGCGGCGGCATATAGATTGGCGCGGCTTCCGGAGGCATCTTCTCCATCGCAATCGTGATCCCGTATTCGGCTGCAAGCTGGCCGATTACAGCGCCTGCTGCTTCGGCTGAATCCGGCTTGGCCTCCGCAATGCGTGGACCGGCCTCATTCATGAAACCTTCAAAAGACCCACCGGTGGTGGTCATGATCAGCCTCGTGGTCTCATCGCTGCCATTCCAGAACATGTGCGTGTTGCCCCGGTTCAACGCAGCGAAGTCGCCCGGATAAAGCGACAGGATCTCGTCGCCCGACATGACACTGAGCGCACCGGACACGACGTAGAAATACTCATCCTCGCGCGTATGGGTATGTGGCGGTGACCCAGGGCTGCGCGGAGGCAGTTCAAATTCGTATACTGTCACATCGCCCGATGATTCTTCGGACGACAGCAATAGTCGGACAGGATGGAACGGGTTCTCGATGGCCTCCCCTGCTCCCGCAACGACAAGTTTGTCGGGATACGCGTGAACATGATCTGCTGAAACACCGCGATGGTCATGGTCTTTCGGCTGGGTCATGCAAGCAGACAGCGCCAGCAAGCCAGCGCTGCAAAGCGCGATTTTATTCAACATGTTTCATTCTCCCACGGATTGTCCCTGGGGGAAGTCTATCCGCGACCACACAATTCTCAAGTTCAATCTGGGGCCACGTGATCTAAGTCACTTTATCGAAACGTCATTTCATGGTTTTTCAACCACAATGAGCACGTCCCCCGAAGAACCCCACTGGAAAGGTCATCGCGACCGATTGCGAGGCAAACTGCTGACGCGCGGCGCAACCGCGCTGAGCAATTACGAAGTGCTCGAAGTCTTGCTCATGGCCTTCATCCCGCGCCGGGATGTCAAACCCATCGCGAAAGCGTTGGAAGCCCGCTTTGGCAGTCTGTCGGCCATCCTCGCTGCGCCGACATCCGACCTCATCAAGGTCAACGGTGTCGGCGAGACAGTCGCGGCGTATCTCAAGGCCATTGCGGAGCTCAACGCCCGGGCGTCCAGAGAGACGATCCAGAAGAAGCCCGCCATTTCCTCCTGGTCGGCGCTCATCGATTATGTTCGCACCGAACTCCAGCACGAAAAGCGCGAACAGTTCCGCATCCTGTTCCTGGATCGGAAAAACCAGTTGATCGCCGACGAAATCATGGGACATGGCACGGTCGACCATGCGCCCGTCTATACGCGTGAGGTCGCCCGCCGCGCGCTGGAGCTGCATGCATCAGCGCTCATTCTGGTGCACAATCATCCGTCAGGTGACCCCACACCGTCGCGCGCAGACATCGACATTACCCGCGAGATCATTGATGCACTCGATCCATTCGACATCACCGTGCACGATCATCTGATTGCCGGCACGGGCGGCGTCACCAGCCTGAAATCAGCCGGACTGATCTGATCAGGACACCAGACTGTCGCGCGCCATTTTCTGAACAGTCGTAATATAGACGGCCTGCGACCATCCGCATTCGAACCGCAGCTTTTCCCACACTTCGACTGACAACAGCGCCCAGAGCAAATCCGTTGCCTGTTCGACTGAATAGTCGGGCATCAGCCGGTCTGCGGCCTTGAGCGCCATCACAGCGGCTTCACATCCATGCCGTACGGCTTGCATTCGGTCATTCCAGGCAGCCGCAGCGGCGTCGTCGGTGTCTCGCATGGCGATCAAGGCGCGCCCCACTCCGTGAATTTCCGGAATATAGTTCCCCCACGCCTCTACCCACAAATCCAGACGGTCCGTTCCTTTGGCCTTACGGCTCGCCGCAAGACGTTCGTCTATGTTTCGGACTTCGTCCATATAGCGCGCCGTCCCGGTCAGCAGGTCCGCGCGTGTCAGGAAATGAAGATAGACGGCCTGGCGGCTGATGCCCGCGGCCTTGGCGATATCGCTCATGCGCACGCCGGACCCGCCAGATTCCTCCAGCAATTTCCATGTAGCGCGCATGATTTTTTCGCGGGTTTCGAGATTCTCACTTGACATGATGTCAATCTATAGACACTTGAGGCCATGTCAACTTTACACCGTGTCAAGCAAAGGAGATTGAACATGACACAGCACCTTCATAACCAGACAACGCATCGCGGGCCCGTGCTCGTATTGGGTGGCACCGGAAAGACCGGTCGTCGGATTGTCGGCCGGTTGCGCGCGCGGGGTATTGATACCCGGGTCGGATCAAGGTCCGGCTCGCCCGCCTTCGATTGGGATGAGCCGTCCGGCTGGGACGCCGTGCTGGCTGGCATGAGCGCGGTATATATCAGCTACACGCCTGACCTCGCCGTGCCCGCCGCCAAGCAAGCGATCCGGCACCTTGTCGAACGCGCAAAAGCGCAGGGCGTGCAGCATCTCGTCCTGCTGTCTGGACGCGGAGAGCCAGACGCCCAGGCCTGCGAGCGCATCGTGCAGGAAAGCGGTCTCGACTGGACCATTGTGCGCGCCAGCTGGTTCAATCAGAATTTCTCCGAAGGCGATTTCCTGCCGCTGGTCCTGTCTGGTGACATCACACTGCCGGCTGGACATGTGCCGGAACCGTTCGTGGATGCCGAGGATATTGCCGACGTGGCCGTCGCGGCTCTCACCGAGACCGGACATATTGGCGAAGTCTACGAAGTGACCGGTCCCCGACTGATGACGTTTGACGAACTGGCCAGCGAATTGTCACGCGCAACCGGCCGCAAGATCAGTTTCGTCCGTGTGCCTGCTAATGAATTTCTTCAAGGGTTTCGCCAGGCTGGCGCTCCGGAAGACATGATCTGGCTGCTCGACTACCTATTCTCCACCATACTTGATGGCCGCAATGCCCAACTCTGTGACGGTGTGGAACGGGCCCTGGGCCGACCGCCAAAGGACTTTTCCGACTTCGCGAACGAAGTCGCCGCCTCCGGGCTCTGGAGCGCCGCTGCGTGACGCCCGCCTCACTCACCCCGCATGTCCGTAGCTGACTGATCCTCTTCGGCGGGCATGCCACATCCAAGGAATCAAACTCATGACGACCCATCTCTTTGTCTATGCCTGCCTCACCATCGGTCTTTTTACCGCCCTCGTCGGCGGTGTGTTTCAAGCCTTCTCCGATTTCGTAATGGCCGGCCTCATCCGCGCCGCGCCAGCTGGCGGCATCGACTCCATGCAACAGATCAACCGGACAGTGTTTCGCTCGGCATTTCTGGCGATCACGTTGGCATTGGCACCTATCATGCTCGCCGCCTCCCTTTATGCCTGGCAAAGCCTGGAGGGGTCACCAAAGATCCTGATACTGATCGGAACCGCGATCTACATGACGGCCGTGCTCGGGGTCACCATGTTCGGCAACGTTCCGATGAATAAACATCTCGACGGCCTTACGCCTTCTTCGCCGGATGCCGCGATCTATTGGAAGAGGTTCGGTACCGTCTGGACAGGGTGGAACCATGTTCGCACTTTCGGGTCGATTCTTGCGGCCATCTGCTTCCTGCTAGCTGCAACTGGCTTGCCCGACACCCTTACTGCCATGACTTAGCTCTGGCCGAACCGGCGCACCAGATTGGAAATACTCTTCGACAGAACCAGCATTTCCGGAGACTGAAGATCCAGCCTGCCCGACAGGCTGGATCGCAGATTCTCAAGGTCAAAGATGATCTCCCGTACCGCCGCATCTGGCACGCTGCTCTCAATCCAGCCAACACAGACGAGTCGCTTGCCGGAAGTCACCGGCGCAACCCGGTGCAGACTGGTCGATGGATAGAGCACCATGTCTCCCGCGTCCAATTTGATGGACTGGGTCATCCCCGCCAGATCGATCTCCAGCTCGCCCCCCTCATAGTCGCCCGGATCGGACAGGAAGAGCGTGAAAGAAAAGTCGGTGCGCAAGCGCGACTCCCCTGCTCCCATGAATGGATTGTCGACGTGATGACCGTATCCGCCGCCCTCCTCGGTCCGGCTGACAATCAGTTTCGAGAACTGGCGTGGCTGGGCCGCCGCACGCAGAACAGGGTGTCGCTCCACCTTGGCCTTCAGCAGCTGGCGAACCTGAGCGCCGGTACGGGATGTCAGATCTGCTTGCTGGTTGCGCTTGACCGCCCGGGCCATGCCACCGGCCGTTTCTGCGCCATCGCGCCAGCCGAGTGTTGCGACCAGATCGCGGACATCACGCAGGTCGGCCTCATCGAGTACGTTGGAAAGGGTCAAAAGCATGTTGCGCCTACTTGCGAATAATTTGCATTTGCGTCATTCAGCGCTATAGCAGATCGACGCAAAGAGGAAGTATATCATGGCCTTTGACACCAAACTGAAGCAGTGGACCAGTCTTGGTCTGGGCACCGTCCTGATGACTGGCGCGCTTGCAGGTTGCAGTGAGCCTGCCGCCCCTGCCGACGAGGCAGGCACAGAGATCGCGCAGCGTGAAACACCTGCAGAAGTGGATCCAACCGCAGAAGCCAACACACTGGCCACTGAAGGCGGCGAAGGCGAAGGCGGTGTGACCATTGACGCCGCTTATACCGACCCGGTCGTCTACAAGGCCGCGCTGGCCATTGCAGCAGCCCACGTCCTGGCCGCGCGCGACGCCTACGCCAAAGGCGAAACGACCGCCGCGGCTGAAATGTACGCGCATCCGGTCTCCGAAGTCCTGTTCGACATGGAACCGGTCTTTGCAGCTCAAGGCGTCGCCGACTTTACCGACCTGTTTACAGACACGTCTGCAGCGGTCTTTGCCGGGGAAAGCCAGGAACAGATCAACGCCCGCACGGACGCGATCCTTGCCGCGCTCGACAAAGCCGCCGAGAGCGCCCCCGCCACCGACATGTCCGATGCCATGGTCAGCGCCCATGTCGCCTCCGACCAGATCGATCGCGCATCCGACATGTATCGCCTGTCGCTCGATTCTGATTTCTACGAGACGTATCTGGACGGCTACGGCTTCTATCAGGCCGCCGAGCGCGCCTTTACGCAAGCGGAAAGCGACATCACGGCCGAAAATTCCGATGCAGCAGAATCCATTCGCGCGGCGCTTGGCCTGTTGGCTGAAGCCTACCCGACCGCGCTTCGCCCTGCCCCAATGGACGCTGATGCTGCAGCCCTTGCCGTTGCGGCGTCGGAAGTACAGTTGGCGCTGAGCCAGTAGTGGCAATTTGACCTCCGCAAGGCCTTGCTCGCACGCTGTCGCAGAGTAAGGCCTTGCGCCCCCCGCACATGTCATTACCGTAGGGGGACATGTAGAGAGGCGCCGCCAAGACGCGCCCGGTATTTTCGGGAGGATTTTCGGCGGATGACCGACACGACAGCTGGCCAAACGGCCACGGGCGGACACATCACAGGCTTCGGTTCAAAAGGCTATCGCACCTATGTGCTGATCGCCCTGATGCTGGTCTACACGCTGAACTTCATCGACCGAACGCTCATTTCGGTCGTTGCCCAGCCGATCATCAACACATTTCAGCTGAATGACACGCAATGGGGCCTCTTGTCCGGGCCGCCCTTCGCATTGTTCTATGCCGCTATGGGCATTCCGATCGCGATGTGGGCTGACCGCGCCAATCGCGTATTGATCATTGCGCTCTGCATCATCGTCTGGTCCGTCATGACAGCGCTTTGCGGGGTCGCTTCAGGCTTCATCTGGCTACTCGTCTTTCGCGTCGGCGTTGCCGTCGGCGAAGCAGGCTGCACACCGCCCGCCAACTCTTTGATCACTGACTATTACCCCCCGAAAAGCCGCGCGGGTGCGCTCGGCATCTATTCCATGGGCGTCACGCTTGGCGGCGTGCTTGCGCAACTCTTCGGCGGCACGATTGCCGGCATCAAGGGGGCTGATTTCGGCAACTGGATCGGTTCGCTCGGTCTTGGGGGTTTGTTTGGTAATCTCGACTGGTCGACCGTGGAAGGCTGGCGTATCGCGTTTGTGGTTGTCGGCGCGCCGGGCGTGCTGATCGCGATCATCCTGATGTTCACCATCAAGGAACCTCCCCGCGGCTATTCCGACCCGCCCTCGGCAAAGGGCAATGGCAAGGCCCCTTTCTTTGATGCCTTCCGTGAATTTTCTGCCAAGCCGACATTCTGGTGGCTATCGCTCGGCGCCGCTCTGGTGGCCTTTGTCGGCTATGGACTGATCAGCTTCCAGGCGCCTTTCCTCCAGCGCGTTCATGGTATTGATGTGCGCGACGCTGCCGTACTCTATGGCGCGCCGCTGGCTGCGGTTGCCGCTCTCGGCACATTCCTCGGCGGGTACATCTCCGAAAAGCTCGCAGGCCGCTTCTCCACGATCTCGGCATGGCTGCCCGGTGTCGGCCTGCTGATTGCCGTGCCCGCCTATGTTGGTGCCTTCTTCGCCCCGACCATCGAGATCGCCTTTGGTCTGTGGATCATCGCGGGCACGATGCACTACGCCTATCTTTCCAGCCAGTACATGGTCGGCACGGCCATTGTCAGCCCACAGTCGCGCGCCACCACGATTGCCGTGCTGCTCCTGATTGTCAGCCTGATCGGCAATGGCATTGGCCCGCTCTTTGTCGGGGCGATGAGCGATTTCTTCATGGGACAGGAAATCGGCAAAGCCGGCCTGTCAGCCTTTGCGGACGCCTTCAATCCGCGCCTCTGCGGCACGGACCCGGCTGCCCTCGGCGCGGAAGGCCCTGAGCTTTGCCGCGCCTATGCCAATGGCCTGCGCCACTCCATGGCCGCGACGGTCTTGTTCTTCATCGTCGCCGCATTTTGCTACTTCATGGCTTCGCGTTCATTCATGAGGGATCGGTACAATCCCGATTCCCCAGCCGCCGACATGAATTCCTGAAACACAGCGACGGAAAGACACAAGTAGAATGACAGACACGACCGCTGCGCTCGACGAGAAACCCGGTTTTGAAACCGGCTATCGCACCAAGGGATATCGCGCCTATGTGCTCGGCTCCCTGCTCATCGTCTACATCTTCAATTTCATTGATCGGTCCATCTTCGGCATCCTGACCGATCCGATCCGCAACAGCCTTGGTCTGGAAGACTGGCAGATGGGTCTGCTCGGGGGTCTGGCATTCGCCACGTTCTACACCACGCTCGGTATTCCGATTGCCCGTTTTTCGGAGAAGACGAGCCGCATGATGATTATCGTGGCCTCATTGACGATGTGGAGCCTGATGACCGTCCTTTGCGGATTTGCCGTCAGTTTCGCGACCATGTTCGCCTTCCGCCTTCTGGTCGGAGTTGGTGAGGCCGGGTGTACGCCGCCGGCGCAATCTGTCATCGCCGACTATTTCAAGCCCGGTAGTCGGGCGACCGCCGCCTCAATCTACGCGCTTGGCGTGCCGCTTGGTGGCATGTGCGCCGGTCTCGCCGCAGGCCCGATCAATGATTATGTTACGGGCGAGAATGTCCACGCCCTGCTGGAAGGCTGGGGCTGGACTTGGGTCGCCGACATGATCGACTGGAAGAGCCTCGAAGGCTGGCGCATTGCGTTCATTGCGGTCGGCCTGCCCGGCCTGGTGTTCGCGCTGATCATCGGCCTCACGGTCAAGGAGCCGCCGCGCGGCTACACCGATCCGCCGAATGCTGCGAAGCCGGAACGGGAATCCTTCGGCGCCGCACTGAAGAAGCTCAGCAAGAAGCCGACCTATGTGCATGTCGTCTTTGGCGCAGCGCTCGCCTCATTTGCAGGATACGGGATCGCGGCCTTCTCCACCTCCTTCCTGCTGCGCACGCATGAACTGACCCTCACACAAGCCGCCCTCATCTTCTCTCTGGTGCTGGGCCTGATGGCTGCCATTGGTGTGTTCCTGTCTGGCTTCCTCGCTGATCGCCTCGCGAAACGCTACCCGACGGCCCTGTCCTGGATGCCTGCTCTCGGCATGGGCCTGTCGGTGCCGCTCTACTGGCTCGGCTATCTCAGCCCGTCGGTCGCGCTGATGCTGCCACCGCTCATGGCCGCCGCCATGCTGCACTATTTTTATCTCGGGCCAATGTATGCCGTCTCAGCCGGCGTCGTGGATGCGCGCACGCGGGCGACCGCCGTGGCCATCACGCTCTTTGCCGTCAACCTGATCGGGCTCGGCCTTGGCCCCACCCTGATCGGTCTGTTGTCCACAGTGCTGAAGACGATGATGCTGTCGGGTGCCGATCTCGGTCTGACACTGGACCTCTGCAAGGAAGCTGCAAGCCTCAGCGCCGACCAGGTTGCCGCCTGTACCAGCGCCGACGCACGCGGCCTGCAATGGTCGATTATCATCTTCGCATCGATCTATGGCTGGGCAGCAATCCACTATCTGCTGGCTGGGAAGACGCTGCAGCGTGACATGGTCGCCAAGACCGCCTAATCGGTCTTCATGGCTGTTTACACTCAGGTTTCAGACGACGCGCTGGCGGCGTTTCTCGACGAATACAATCTCGGCAATGCCCTGTCTTTCAAGGGCATTGCCGAAGGCGTCGAGAATTCGAACTACTATCTCGAAACCACGACGGGCCGGTTCATTCTTACCCTGTTCGAAAAACGGGTGAATGCGGATGACCTGCCCTATTTCATTGGCCTGAAACAGCATCTGGCGGGCAAGGGCTTCCCCTGCCCGGAGCCCATCCTCGCGAAAGACGGCAAAGCGCTCCGCACGCTCGAGGGACGGCCCGCGGTGATCGTGTCTTTCCTTGATGGACTCTCGCCGAAAAAGCCGACTCCCGCCCAGTGCCGTGGTCTGGGGGAAGGTCTCGCGCGGATGCATGTCACGCTTTCAGATTTTGAGATGACCCGTCCCAACAGTCTTGGTCCATCGGCATGGCCGCGCCTCTGGGAAGGCCAGTCGGACGAGGCCGAAAAACTGCAACCCGGCTTGTCAGCCCTGATCGACGAAGCCCTTGCTGATATCGCAGAGGCCAAGCCACAAAGCCTGCCCCTGCCGCGCGGGACCATTCATGCCGATCTCTTCCCGGACAATGCGTTTTTCCTGGGCGAAGACTTTTCCGGCATTATCGATTTCTATTTCGCCTGCACAGATGCGCTCGCCTATGACCTCGCCATCTGCCTGAATGCGTGGGCCTTTGATGACAATCCAGGGCGCGGCGCCATCGACTACAATTATTCCAAGGGCGCAAACCTGATCGCAGGCTATGAGAGCGTGCGCCCGCTGCAGCCAACTGAGCGCGACGCCCTGCCCCTGCTGGCACGCGGCGCAGCATTGCGTTTCTTCCTGACGCGGATGGTGGACTGGACCTCGACGCCTGAGGGCGCCCTCGTAAAGCCCAAGAATCCCCTCGAATATGCCGGCCGCCTCGCCTTTCATCGCAAAGTGACGAGTGCGGAAGGCTATGGTGCATGACAGAGTTCGGACCAAATGGTGAGGTGGTTGGCACCGGTCCGTCTGACCTTTCGGTCGACTATCGAGCCCTCAGCAAGGACCGAAAGATCCGCCGTGTAAAACTCGGCCTGCTCTTGTCCTCCCTGGCGGCGTGCCTTGGCGTTACGCTGATCGGACTTTTCCTGACCTTTGTCTTTGGCGTGCTCGAAGGGATTGGCATGTTGCCCACCATGTTCGATCGCCCAAATAGCGGCTTCCTGTTCGGCATCCAGATGGCTGCGATGATGTCCCTGTTCAACTTCATCCTGTTCTTCGTCACCGTGCCAGCCGCGTGGCTGGCCATGGGTCTGTCCATCGGCAGGTTCCCGCATCAGGGAATCGCGGCCCGCGCGCCCTACTTGCGCTGGGCCAGCATCTGGGGCGCCCTGCTCGTCGGTGGCACGACAGGGGGATTCGGCGTGACAGCGTCGCTGTTGACCGGCCTCGGCGCAGCCCTCACCGGCGCCTGTATCGGTGCGCTGGCCGGCCTCGTCTGCGGCCTGCTCTTTCTCGCCATCGTCAAGCCCGCGCAACAACTGCATGAGGCAGACATCAGCGTCTTCTGATGCTTGACGGACCCGCCAAAGCCCCGCACCTGAAAGCCATGACTGACAAGATCGAAATCTGGACAGATGGTGCCTGCAGCGGCAATCCCGGCCCCGGCGGCTGGGGCGCCCTGCTCGTGGCAGGCGACAACCGCAAGGAACTCTGGGGCGGCGACAAGGCCACCACGAACAACCGTATGGAAATGCTGGCCGTGATCGAGGCGCTGAACGCGCTGAAAGGTCCGTCCAGGATCACCCTGCACGTCGATTCCACTTATGTGAAAGACGGCCTGACCAAATGGATACATGGCTGGAAACGCAATGGCTGGAAGACCGCCGCAAAGAAGCCGGTCAAGAATCAGGATCTCTGGATGGCGATGGACGAAGCCTGTCAGCGCCATGACATCACCTGGAAATGGGTGAAGGGCCATGCCGGTGACCCCGGCAATGAAAAAGCCGACGAACTGGCCCGGCGCGGCACGGAAGAGGCGCGCGGACGCTAGGCGCGGACCACCAGTCTCTCTGCGGCTCGCTTCAGCGCCGTATCATCCAGGCTCTCCAACCTGACCATATCTACCGGCGCATCGTCGCGCCGTTTGCGGCTGCGCGCATAGAGTGGATCGTAGTGCCGGTCCATCAACTGGCGCGCCAGCGCGCGATAGTCTCCCGCCTCCGCCAATGCCTGCCACTCGGCCAGCGTCTCTTTCGACTGCAGGCCCTTCAGCTTGGCGAGCGCTTCCATCAGCCGGTCCTTGTCCCGGATGATGTCTTCATAGGCAGAGAGCAGGAAGTCTGCCCGCACGTCTGAAGGAACCCTCATCTCGATGCGCGGCGCCGCCAGCATGGAGTGCCACAGGCGCCGGGGCACGCGGCAGCGGCCGACCCGCGCGGACTCCGCCTCGACAAAGACCGGACGGCTCAGATCGAACTGACGCAACTGCTGCCAGATGCCGCTTTCGAACAAGCGCTGCGCTGGCTGTGGCGCGTCATCAAAATCACCAAAAGCCGAACCGCGATGATGGGCGAGACCTTCAAGGTCAATCACCTGCCCGCCAGCCGCTGCAATGGCCTGCAACAACGCCGTCTTGCCCGTGCCGGTCTGACCATCGATCAGGCGCACCGGCAGCCGGCTGTCCTCATGCTCCAGCCCTGTTACGACTTCCCGCCGCCACGTCTTGTACCCTCCCTTCACCACGCCGCTCGGCCAGCCGACCGAGGACAGGATCGTCGCCATGGAGTTCGAGCGCATTCCGCCACGCCAGCAATAGACCAGCGGTCGCCAACTCTTCGGCTTGTCTGCCAGCGCGGTCTCCAAGTGGTGCGCAATGTTGCGCGCCACAATTGCGCCACCGACGCGATTGGCGCGGAACGGGCTCTCCTGCTTGTAGATGGTGCCAACGCGCGCGCGCTCTTCATTCGACAGCACCGGCAGACTGATGGCGCCCGGCATGTGGTCATCCGCGAACTCGGCAGGAGAGCGCACGTCAATGATCGCATCATAGCGCGACAGGTTTTCCGGGCTGATATCCGTGACGGTTTCGAGATAAGGCATCTCTCTTCGATTAACAGGTTTTGTTTGCCCCGCCAGTGCCCGGCGCGGTAAGCCTGCAGCCCGAGAGGATCCCATCATGCCCGACCATCACACTGAACCCCGCCTGACATCCCTCGCCCATGGGGGCGGCTGTGGCTGCAAGCTCGCGCCGAATGTGCTGGCGGATATTCTCAGTGAGATGCCCCTGTCACTTGGCCATTCAGACTTGATTGTGGACGCGGGCAAGAGCGATGATGCGGCCGTCTACCTCATCAACGAGACAACCACGCTCGTTGCCACGACCGACTTCTTCACCCCCATCGTCGACGACCCGCATACATTCGGGCGCATCGCCGCAACCAATGCCCTGTCGGATATCTTCGCGATGGGGGCGAAACCCATCTTTTGTCTCGCCATTGTCGGCATGCCCATCGGCAAGATTGTCAATGAAACGATCCGCGCCATTCTTGCGGGCGGGCGCAGCGTGGCCGAGGCCGCCGGCGCGCCCATCGCGGGCGGGCATTCGATTGACTCCGCCGAGCCAATCTACGGCCTCGTAGCCCTCGGCATGGGCCATCCCGACAAGTTGCTGTTGAACTCCAACGCACAGGCGGGCGATGTCCTGATCCTTGGCAAACCACTCGGCATTGGCATCTATTCCGCCGCGCTGAAACAGGAACTCCTCTCCCCTGCCGAGTATGACGAAATGGTCGCCTCGACGACACGGCTCAATACGCCGGGCACGGATCTCTCAGAAACTTCTGATGTTCATGCCGCAACCGACGTGACCGGATTTGGCCTGCTCGGCCATGCCAGCGAAATGGCGCGCGGTGCCGGCCTTCAGATCGTTATCGAGAAAAACAAGGTCCCTGTCTTTGAAGGCGCCCGTCGCCACGCACAGTCAGGCATCAAGACCGGCGCGTCCGGCCGCAACTGGGACTCGGTATCTCATATGGTCACGGGTCAGATGTCCGCGATGGAGACCGACCTGCTCTGCGACCCGCAGACCAGCGGCGGGCTGCTCGTTTCCTGTTCGCCCGAGGCGGCGCACTCGGTATTGGAAACCTTCCGCCGCCACGGCCATGCCGATGCGGCCATCATCGGTCGGGTAGAGTCAGGTGCCGCCAGCGTTCGCGTTGAATAACGCAAGTGTGACCCCACAAGGTCTACGCTCATGCTAAGTCTGCTTGCTCAAACTTCAGGAGAATTTCATGCGCTTCAGCCTTGCTGCCATCTCGATCGCTGCGCTTGCCGCATGTGGCCCATCCGTGGCTGCGTCCGGCAGTCTTGCTGATGTCAAGGAAATCACCGCGCCTGCTGAAGACACGAAAGTTCTGGCAGTCCTGAGCTATGCCAGCTGGTGTGGCAGCTGCAAGGTGCTCGATCCCAAGGTCGAAACCGTGCGGGCCTCAAACCCGTTTGACGGCGCTGAGTTCTTCGCCCTCGACTATTCATCCAGGGACGACTCTGCCTATTTCGCAGACGCAGAGACCCTCGGCATCGCTGGCACGATGCGCGAAATCTTCCCGGACAAAATAAAGACCGGCCAACTCTATCTGATTGACCGGTCTTCTGGAGATGTGATCAGCACCGTGACAAAATCTATGTCAGAAGCTGAAATCGCTGCCGCGATCGAGGCTGCGCTATCCTGAGATTCAGGACGCCGTGCAGGCGCTGTCGTCCTTGTTCAGCTCACGGCGAACCTGATCGATATAGGTGCCCGTCATTTCGAAATCACTCCGAGTGATACCATAGGCCGGACTGCTGCCATCCTCGATGAAATCACTCATCAGGCGACCGGCGGCGTCTTCCAGGCCCAGGCTCTCATCTTCGCGAATGTCCGCCACGACCTGGCTGACTTTCAAAATGTCGGCCTGATCGTCTTCGGACTTATCAGCCAGCAGGGTCTGGTAGCAGCCGCAATAGACTTCGATCGTATCGCCGTCCTCGGCGAGATCTTCCACAATCTCCGGATCCCCCGCCAGCATGGTATTGCAAACAGATGCTGCGTTATTGTCGCTTGAGACGCCCATACCGCAGGCGGTGAGAGCGAGACAGGCACTGGCGAAAAGGGGGATACGGATCATGAGAAAGTTCTTTCAGAATGGATCAGGCCGGAACCTTGCCCGACAGCATGCCTGCCAGACGGTTTGTGATGATATCTTCAGCTTCTTTCATGATTCGGTCGATCAGTTCCTTACAGGTCGGAATGTCGTGGATTAGACCGGCGACCATGCCGCAGGACCAGGCACCTGCATCCATTTCGCCTTCTTTCATGATGCGCGGATAGACGCCTGCGACCTCTTCGATAATGTCTTCGAATTTGAGGTCTGCGCCCAGCTTGCGCTCTTTTTCCAACAGGCGCTCAACCGCAACATTGGTCAGCACGCGCTCGGTATTGCGCAGCGGACGCATGACAAGGCGGGTATCGAGTTCGGACGCGGCAACGATGGCATCCTTCACATTCTGGTGCACGGGGGCTTCCTTCGTCGCGATGAAGCGTGTGCCCATGTTCATCCCCGACGCGCCCATGGCGAGAGATGCCACGAGGCTGCGTCCATCCGCCTGACCACCTGAGGAAACGAATGGAATTTCCAGTTCATCCGCCGCACGCGGCAGAAGGATCATGTTCGGGATATCGTCTTCGCCAGGGTGTCCGCCGCACTCGAAACCATCGACGGAGACCGCATCACAGCCAATGGATTGTGCCTTCAGCGCGTGGCGTACGGCGGTACATTTGTGGATCACCTTGATGCCGTGCTCTTTCAGGATCGGCAGGACCTGCACAGGATTGTTCCCGGCGGTCTCAACAACTTTCACACCGCCTTCGATGATGGCTTTCACATAGCCTGGATAGTCCGGCGCGTTGACGACCGGCAGGAACGTAAGGTTCACGCCGATCGGCTTGTCAGTCATGTCACGACAGCGCGCGATCTCATTTGCGAGGTCTGCAGGGGTTTTCTGCGTCAGGGCCGTAATGATGCCGAGACCGCCAGCATTCGACACGGCGGCAGCCATTTCGGCAAACCCGACATAGTGCATGCCGCCCTGGATGATCGGATGCTCGATTCCGAACATTTCTGTGATGGCAGTCTTCATGGCATATCCTCCTTGTTTCCGGCCTATCCTTGGCGGAAGGACGGCGCGGAAACAAGGCTGACATTGGGTAAAGAGTGCAGGCCGGCCTTAGCTGACGGGCGACCAGGACTTGTTCGGTTTGCTCCGGCGCTTCTGACCGTTGCCACCCTGACGGGAGCCACCCCCGCCGGATTCGGAACGCGCGGCGCTTCTATCGCCGCCATCCCGTGATCCACCGGGCTTGCCGCCCTTGTAGCCACCTTTGCCGCCCCCACCGCCGGAGCGATTACGGTTCTGCGACTGGCCGCCCTGACGACGTCCGCCGCCCTGGCTTCTGCCACCGCCGCCGCGGCTCTGCTTGGTGTGCGGACCCGGCTCTTCCGGCAAGGACAGGTCGAGCGCCATGTCTTCGTCCAGATCAATCCGGTCGATCTTGCGACCAATCAGTTTTTCGATGTCACGCAGATATCCGCGCTCATCATTGCCCACGAAGGACAATGCAATGCCGCTTTTCCCGGCGCGAGCTGTCCGGCCGATGCGGTGAACATAGGATTCCGGCAGGTTCGGCATGTCCATGTTCACAACATGGCTGACGCCGTCGACATCAATGCCGCGCGCGGCAATGTCGGTCGCAACCAGGATCGGGGCCTTGCCCTTCTTGAAATTGTCCAATGCACGAATGCGCTGGTTCTGGCTCTTGTTGCCGTGGATCGCTTCGGCATACAGGCCTTCATTGGCAAGATAGCGGACCACTTTGTCAGCGCCATGCTTGGTGCGGGTGAACACGATGGCGCGGTCCATGTCGTCCTCAGACAGGATTTCGGCCAGCAGGCGCGGCTTGGCCGTGCCCTTTACCATATAGACCGCTTGGTCAATCTTTTCGGCAGGCTTGGAAACGGTGGCGACGGTCACTTCAGCCGGATCGCGCAGGAAATCATTCGCAAGTGAGCGGATTTCCTTCGGCATAGTCGCCGAGAAGAGCAGCGTCTGGCGGCGCGTCGGAATGGCCTTCATCACCTTACGGATCGCAGGCAGAAAGCCCATATCCATCATCTGATCGGCTTCATCCAGCACGACCGCTTCGGTACCGCTCAGATTCACGGCGCCGGTTTCCATATGGTCCAGCAGACGTCCCGGTGTTGCCACCAATACGTCCACGCCGCGTGCCAGCGCACGGACTTGTCCGCCGGGCTTCACGCCGCCCACGACAATCGCCGTGGTCAGCTTCATCTGGCTACCATAAACGCGCACGCTTTCGGCGATCTGGGCGGCCAGCTCACGCGTCGGCGCCAGGATCAGGATGCGGGCTGCCTTGGAGACAGGGCGGCCAGGATTGGACGCCATACGGCTCAGCAGCGGCAGCACAAAGGCTGCGGTCTTGCCGGTGCCGGTCTGGGCAATGCCCACAAGGTCGCGGCCTTCCAGCAGTGTCGGGATCGCCTGCTCCTGAATCGGAGTCGGCTTGGTATAGCCCTCAGCAGCAATCGCCTTGAGGACGGGCTCGGCGAGGCCGAGTTCGGTAAACTGTGTCAAATCAATACTTTCATGTGCGGGCGCCCAGCGGACTCAAAAGTCCGCGCGCCCTGTTAGGCTCTAAATTTTAGGAAGCCTGCTTTCGATCGGCATCCCGGTTGTTGGCGCACTCGACGCGAACCCGGAAAAGGCAACGATCAATGCGAGAGCAGCAGCTATTCGCCCTGCTACAGCGGCATATGGCACGCTTTTGTGCGATGCACAAACGATATTAGCCGCTCAGAATTTCCAGCGCGCGCCGCGTGGCATATCGGCCACAAGGCTTTTGGCGGCCACCATGAACACCCGCTCCTGCCCCAATGCGAAGGCCATGGCCCCTTCCGGGAAGATCGGTGCGAACGCTTCATCCAGCACGTTCAGTCCGCCCGTAAAGGCGCCCATGGCGGGCATCACCAGCCGCGCGCCATCGCTGGCGAAGCAGCGCCGCCGTACCGAACGCCCCCGCCCGATGATCTTGGCGGCCGGATGCAAATGCCCGGACACCTCGCCGATTTCCCCCGTCGGCTCGTGCCGGAAGACCAGCGCCCCGATGCGCAGCACCTTGCTGGCGCGGCCGCCGAGATGGGCCGGCGGGTCCGGATCATGATTGCCCTCTACCCAGACCCAGTCATGCGCCGATGTCAGCGCCTGAATGCGCCGCGCATATTCCTCCGGCAGGCGCAGCTCGGCCGCCCGGTCGTGGAAACTGTCGCCCAGCGAGATCACGGTCTTCGGCTGGAGCCCGGCACAAAGTCGCTCGACCAGTGACAGCGTCGCGGCCGTATCGTAGGGCGGCAACAACTGGCCCCGCGCCGCAAACGCGCTCCCCTTCTCGAAATGGAGATCGGACACGACCAGCACCCGCTCGGCCGCCCACCACAACGCCCCCTCCGGCAGCGGTGTCAGCAGCTCCCCGGCCAGGTGCAGGTGTGTTTCAGAGGGTTTCTTGGCGGCAGCAGTCATGGACCATGAATCTGGCCCGCAATGGCCCGGGGGTCAACGTGGCACCCGCACGCCGCAGCGCGCAATTGACACATATTTCAACCTTTTCACATAACCTAAGTTCAACCTGAAAGGTGGACCGACTTCATGGACCGGGATACATGCGACCTCTACATCTATGATGGCGATTGTGCGCTGTGTTCGCGCTTCGTGAGGTTTCTGGTTGCACACGATCCGGAGGGGTGTTTCGCCCTGATGACAGCGCAGTCATCGGCAGGTCGGAAAATTTATATCGCCCTGGGGCTCGACCCGGACGCCATGGAAACGGCCCTCCTCCGTATTGATGGCCGGCACTACCGCAATCTCGACGTCTTCACCGAAAGTCTCGCTGTCCTGGAATGGCCTTGGAAAGCCGCCATGGTGTTGCGCTGGCTGCCCTCCCCGTTGGCAAATTGGCTGTATCGCCGCATCGCGAACAATCGAAAACTATTGCAGGGCAAAAGTTGTCCAGTGCCGACACCTGAGATCAGGGTGCGCCTCATTGAATAGCCGCATACTAATCATTGGGGGATACGGGGTATTCGGAGGCCGCCTTTCTGCAGCCTTGCTTCAAGGGAATGAATACGATGTCATCGTCGCAGGGCGCAGCCTTCAGAAGGCAGAAGCGTTTTGCGAGCGACACGGCGGCATACCGTACACGATTGATATCGATGCAATCGATCTTACTGAACAGGTGCGCGGTCTGGCGCCAGCAATCATCGTCGACGCTGCCGGTCCTTGGCAGGATTATGGGAAAGATCCCTACAGAGTTGCACGCGCCGGCCTCGCCTGCGGCGCGCACTATCTGGACCTGTCCGACGATGCGGCCTTTTCCGAGGGCATCGCCAGCCTCGACACAGACGCGCGCACCAAAGGCGTGGTCATCATATCTGGCGTCTCAAGTGTCCCGGCCCTGTCGTCTTCGGCGACCGACGCCCTGTCGAAAGGCATGACGAGTATAGAGCTTGTCGAGAGTGCGATCACGCCGGGCAACCGCGCACCTCGCGGGCAATCCGTGATACGATCCATCCTCTCCCAAACAGGTCAGCCCCTGAAAGTCTGGAAGGCCGGAGCGTGGCGCCACGTGACCGGCTGGGGCGCAATTCGCTCTATCACACTGACTGTGCCGGGCATTCCTCCCCTGAAGAACCGCTGGCTCAGCCCTATCGGCGCGCCAGACCTTACGCTCTTGCCATCAAGATACGACGCCGCAAGTGTTCAGTTTTCTGCCGGACTGGAACTCAAGCTCATGCATGGCGGACTGTTCCTTTTGGGTAAGCTTGTTTCTCGCGGGCTCGTGAAATCTCTGACATCCTGGACGAGCGTGCTTCAACCGCTCGCCACCCTGCTGCGTCCGTTCGGATCCGACCGCGGGGGAATGAGGGTTAGCGTTACAGGAAAAACTGCACAAGACACCCACGAAAACCGTATCTGGACACTTATAGCAGAAGCAGGAGATGGCCCCGACATTCCGACCGTGCCGGCGCGGATCATGATCCCCAAACTCCTGACCGGGCAAATCGACCCCGGCGCCAGACCTTGCCTTGGCGAATTCACATTGGATGAGGCCGAGGACGCGCTATCCTCCCTTAACGTGTCAACTGGACGGACCGATACGGAAATCACGCCCGTATTCAGGCAAGTCCTTGGTGGCGCCTTCGACAAACTCGCCGCTCCCCTTCAACACCTTCACACAGTTACAAGCGAGCATGTCTGGGAGGGCGAAGCGGAGATCCATCGCGGAAAAGGCTTTCTGGCTCTTCTGGCCAACAGACTTGCTGGCTTCCCGCCGTCTGGGCGAAACGTACCCGTCCGCGTCAGCATGGTGCGTAACCGGAACGGAGAAATGTGGACCCGCCAGTTCGGGACACATCGGTTCTCATCTCACCTGCGCCGCGTCGAAAAAGACGATAGCGGGATTATCCGTGAACGTTTCGGCATACTGGACTTCTCGATCAGGCTGTTGGCAGACGAAAACCAATTAGAGTTTCCGGTCATGCGAGCCCGGTTCCTAGGAGTCCCTCTTCCCCGCTTCCTCCTACCTGTCAGCAACACTCGGGAAACTGTCCTGCCAGACGGCTCCTGTCAGTTTGACGTCGCGATCTATCACTCCCTCGCAGGACTTATTGCCCACTACAACGGATGGCTGCGCCCGGCCGCCTAACTCATTGCATCGCGGACCAGATCTGCTTCCGCTTCGCCGAGGATGGCGTCCTGCACGGATGCGCCTGAAACCGGTTCCTTGCCGATTTCCAGCATGACGGGTACGGCGAAGGGGCTGATCTTGGTGAGCGCCTGATGGTCGATCTTGTCACGGATCCGCACCAAGGCATCTGACAGGCGGCGCACATCGAGCAGGCCCGTCGCCGCGTCCTGCCGGGCGGCTTGCAGCAGGATATGGTCCGGCTCATGGCTGCGCAGCACGTCATAGATCAGGTCGGAGGAAAAACTCACCTGCCGTGAGTTCTTCTCCTTGCCGGGAAGGTTGCGGTGGATCAGGCCGGAAATCTGGGCGCAATGACCGAAGGTCCGCTTCATCAGCGCGCTCTCATCCAGCCAGCTTTCAAGATCGTCACCCATCATGTCCGGATGGAACAGTGCGTCCATGTCCACTTCGGACATGTCCTCCATGCCCCACACCGCCATTGCATACTCACTGGCGACGAAACCGGTGGGTTTTGCGCCCATCCGCTCCAGTCGCCGCGTCAGCAACATGCCCAGCGTCTGGTGTGCCAGTCGCCCCTCGAACGGATAGCAGACAAGGTAATGCCGGTCGGCGCGCGGGAAAGTTTCGACCAGTAAATGATCCGCTGGCGGAATGGTGGATTTCAGCTTCTGGATTTCGAACCATTCGCGCACAGGGTCGGGCAACCCCTCCCATTGCGCTGGGTCATGGATCATCTTGCGGACGCGATCGGCCAGGAAGGTCGTCAACGGAAACTTGCCGCCATTATAGGACGGGATCGCCGGACGGTCGCCGACCGCACGCACGACCAGCGCATCCATACCGTCCACGCCGACAAGCCGGAGCACTTCGCCCGCGAAAAGAAATGTATCGCCCGGCGTCAGGGTGGAGAGGAAATACTCCTCCATCTCGCCCAGCTTGAGTCCGGCCCGCACGCTGCGCTTTTCGCCCGGCTTTTCCTTGCCGATGAATTGCGCCAGCCGCACGGCTAGCATGGGCGATTCCACAATTGCGCCGACATTCATCCGGTGGGCCTGCGCGTCGCGCGCCGTGCGCGCCACCCACACCCCGTCCGGGCGACGTACAATACGGTGGAACCGGTCATAGGTCTTCAGCGCATAGCCCCCGCTCGCCACGAAATCGACGATCCGCTCATAGGTCTCCCAGTCGAGCCACGCATAGGGTGCGGCTCGGATAATATCCTCATAGAGTTCCTCCAGACGGAATCCGTCGCCACACGCCCGGCCCATGACATGCTGCGCCAGCACATCCAGCGAGCCCTCGCGGACCCCTTCCCCGTCAATCTCGCCGGCCTCGACCGCTGCCTCTGCCGCACGGCACTCCAGCACTTCAAACCGGTTCGTTGGCACAAGGACGGCCCGGCTGGCTTCATCCATCCGATGATTGGCCCGGCCGATGCGCTGGATCAGGCGCGCGGCCCCTTTCGGCGCGCCCATCTGGATCACGAGGTCCACCTCGCCCCAGTCGATGCCGAGATCGAGCGTGGACGTACAGACCACCGCCTTCAGGGCGCCAGCCGCCATCGCCGCCTCGACCTTGGTGCGCTGTTCCCGCGCGAGTGAGCCATGATGCAACGCAATCGGCAGCCCGTCCTCATTGGCGTGCCACAGCTCCTGAAACATCAGCTCGGCCTGGCTGCGCGTATTGACGAAGACGAGCGTCATCGTCGCTTTCTTGATGGCCTCATACACTTCCGGCACGGCAAATCGCCCGGAATGCCCCGACCACGGAATTCGCTGTTTCGAGATCAGGATATCCACATCCGCCGAGACACCTCCCTCGGCGGTCAGGACACGTACCTCCCCCGCGCCGGAGCGAACATCCAGCCAGTCGGCCAGAGATTGCGGCTCGCGCACCGTCGCAGACAAGCCAATGAAGCGGCAGGCTGGAGCCCAGCTTGCCAGCGTCGCAAGGCCGAGCGCCAAAAGGTCGCCGCGCTTCGAGGCCGCCATCGCATGGATCTCGTCCACAATCACGCATTTGAGGTCGGCAAAGAATTCCTTGGCATGATCGGAGGCAAGAAACAGCGCGAGCTGTTCCGGCGTGGTCAGCAATATGTCCGGCGGCGTCCGTCTCTGGCGCTGACGCACATGGGAAGGCGTATCCCCCGTCCGGCTTTCGATCCTGATGCCCAGCCCCATGTCCTCGACCGGCCCCATCAGGTTGCGCTGCACATCTGCTGCCAGCGCCTTCAGCGGAGAGATGTAGAGCGTGTGCAAAGCAGGCCGGTCAGAGTTTGCCGCCCGCTTGCGCTCACTCAGTTCGATCAGGCTGCCCAGAAAGCCCGCCAGCGTCTTGCCGCCGCCGGTCGGCGCGATCAGAAGCGCGCTTTCGCCCTTCAGCGACTTCTCAGCCAGCGCCAATTGGTGCGGCCGCGCCTTCCAGCCACGCCCGGCAAACCAGGCTTCGAATGGCTCCGGCAGCAGGAATGGGGAAACGGCGGAATCAGCCATGATTGAAATTAAAATCTCGCAAGAATTGCAGTAATCGGCTTGCTTTCACTATGCGTTCAGCTTGCCTCAGGCCAAACCTCTTTTTCAGACAACTATCATGAGGCCCGCCATGTTCCGCTCCTTTGCCGTCTCCGCCAGCCTGATCGCGCTTGCGGCCCCTGCCCTTGCCCAATCACCCCTGGAACAAGCCCTCTCCGCCTCTGCCGACGGCCCGCTCTATGCGTTTGATCTGACGCTTTCCAGTGACGAGGTGGACGCGCTCATGCGGGTCGATCCAAGCCAGCCGGAAGGCGAGCGCCTCAGCGTGATCTCACCTGAGCCTGAAGACTGGAGCGAAGACTTCGCCAAGCGGGTCGAAAACATGAAAGCCAATACGGACGGCGAAATCTGGTGTCAGGATTTTGCCGAGAACATTCCCGCCGCCGACGCAAAACTTGTCAGTGAAACGGACACCACCGCCACCTACAGCTTTCGGCCAAAGCCCGGCGCAGAGCCAGACGACATGGACAAGGTCTACAAGCACCTCATCGGAAAAGTCGTCGTGGACAAAACCGCCCCCGGCATCCTCAATTATGAAATGGTGGCGGAAAAGCCGTTCAAGCCAATGCCTGTCGCCAAGATCAAACAGTTCGAAATGAAAGTCGCGTGCGACCGCGCCCCGGATGGTCGCACCCACGTGGTCAGTCTTGATGTGACCGTCGAAGGCTCCGCCATGATGAAAAGCTTCAGCCAGTCCGACCGGCAGCTCATCTCGAACCTGACGCCGATCCCGAATTCCGGGACCGGCTCCAGATAGGCGCTATTCCTCGAGGCCGTACTTTTCGAGGATTTCTGCGCGGATGGCATCCTTCGCGCGATCAGAGCGGGCCCGGCGCGCATCGATTGTGGCCTGGATTTCCAACTCGATCTGCTCGCGCTGGGCCGCTTCTTCAGCGCGGGCATCCTCGGCCGCCTGCAGGCTGAGCAGCACGTCGCGCGTGAACGCGTTGATATCAAACCGCGCCCCGCCAATCACATCAAAGCCGCGCCGCACAATGACGGCGTTCATGTTTGGCACGATCACGACATACTGGCCGCGATTGCCCGCCATGTAATAGGTGCCCGCCGGAATACCCTCGGCATTATTCATCAGCCAGAATTGCGCACCATAGCCGGGTCCGCTGGTTGGCTGTGCTGGTCCGGGGGCCGAAACGAATTGTGCCCAGCCTTCAGGCAACAAGCGCTCATTGCCCCACACACCGTCCTGCAGGTAGAGCTGGCCGACCCGGGCGAGGTCGCGCGCCGTAGACCAGACCTGGCTGGACGAGACGAAGTCACCATTCCAGTCCACTTCCAGCGTCGTGTGAACCGCGCCGATCTTGTGCAGCAGTTTTTCATACGGGAAGCGATGATAGGAATCATCCGTGCCCAGAGATTCCCGGAATGAGCGCATCGCGATCAGCGTGTCATTGTTGGAATACTTGAACCGCGTGCCCGGCTTGGCTTCCATAACTTTCGAGGCGGCCTGATCGACCACGCGTCCGCCGCCAAAATAGATCCGGTCCGTGCGCGAACCGGTTTCACCACTGTCGAGCCCGCTCGCCATCTGCAGCAGGTCGCGCAACGTGATCTCGCGGCGCGGGTCCGCGCCATTGTTCCAGTCGGCGATGACGGCCGGGTAATCAAGATCGATATGCCCGTTCCGCCGGGCTGCGCCGAGGATCGTCGCAGAAATCGATTTTGCCACCGACCAGGTCCGCTGCGGCGTCTCATGATCAATGCCGCGAGCATAGCGCTCGGCCACGACCTGTCCGTCCTTCACGACAACCACGGCGCTGGTGCGTGTGCCATTGCCATAGCTACGCTCGTCGAAAGCAAACGAGACCGGCGCTTCGAGGCGCTCGGCTTCTTCGATGCGCAATTGCACCTTAACATTTGAGCCGATGGCGCTGCCCCGGTCCTCGCCGGTGAAGTCCGGCCAGGCGGCAAAGCGCGGCAGGAAGTTCAGTGCGCCCTCTTCTGCGCCCACCGGCAGCTGGGTACAGCCGAAACCGGGACGCCAGGCCGCCATGCGCGGCGGCATCGTGTTGGAATAGGTCACCGAAACCAGCTTGCGCACAGGGTCGATCATCGCGTCCGGCAGCTTGTCGAAGCTGCGCTGGTAGTCGGGATAAATGCCCGACAACTCGTTCTGGCGGATTTCCTCCAGCGTCTGCCCCGCATTGAAGGTGGACGAGCAGATGAACCCGGCCTTGTAGCCGGCCGCCAGCGCATCATCCAGCGCCTGTGTCGATCCGCCCTCTTCAGCCAGAGCAGGCGTGGCCAGCACAGCCAGCGCAGACAGGGATACGAGACATTTCCGGATTGCGCGCATGCGTGATTCTCCTCTGGATCGGCCTGACTTTATGCACAGATGACCGTGTCGCAAGTGTGGCGGGACAGCTTTCGACTCAGTTTGGATATGTTTTTCGAAACTTCTTCCTTTAAGCGCACAGCGCGCTATCATAGCGGGAAATCGAAATCGTCTGGAGAAAGAAACAGCATGAAGTTACGCGCTTCCGTCCTCGCCTCATTGACCACTGCTGCGCTGACGCTTTGCGCATGCACCCAAATGCCTGCGACCACTCCGTCCGTCACTTCTACCGCGATCCTGTCCGACAGGGCACCTCTTCAGGATCTGCTGGATGCAGGGTTTGACCTGGAACACGTCAATGACGACTTCCTGTTTCTGAAAAGCGGGCCGGCCCTTTATCGCTGCCTGATCATTCCGGGCGAGAGGCCGACCTTTTGCACACGCCTGTCATAGATTGCGCTTTCCGTGCACCGCGAGGCCCTTGGCGACAGCGCCGAAGCGGTCACTCTCAGAGACCACAGCATTGCCAAACCGCCCCGCCAGACGCGCCTGCACCAGCGGAATAAAGGTCGACCCGCCCACCATGACAATGTCGGTGATCTGGTCCGGTGACACACCCGCCTTGTCCAGGCAATCCACTGCCACCGCATCCATCTGTGACACGGCTTCGTCAATCAGGCCCTCGAACGCCTGGCGCTCTACCACACGCTCCAGCCGCAAATCGGGAGTGTCATAGACGAAAGCCTGTTGGTCGGTGTCGCTCAGGTCAATCTTGATCTGTTCGGTCCGCTTCGCATAGGCGTGGCCTTCATGGTGGCGCACAAGATGGTCGAAGGCCCGGATCGCCTGGCTGTTCGGGCTGTTCTGCACCATCCAGCCGATCCGCTTCTGCACGTCCCGGGCATAGAGCTTGTTCAGGCTTTTCCAGTCCGACAGGATCGAATACGGCGCAGACGGCACCGGCAAGCCGTTCAGCTCCAGCGTCTCGCCGTGCCCGAGCAGCCGCGACAGCTCGAAAAAGCTCAGCTTCTGGTCGAAATCATTGCCGCCCACATAAAGGCCGGTACTGCCCAGCACATCAAAACCGTCATTGTCCGGCGCGATGCGCACGACCGAGAAATCCGATGTACCGCCGCCGATATCCACGACGAAGACCAGCTTTTCCCGACCGCTTGGAAAGCTCACCGAACGTGCCGCCGCCACCGGCTCATCGAGGAACTCCACATGCGCCACGCCAGCATCACGCAGACAGGATTCCAGGATCGCCTGCGCGCGTCGGTCAAGGTCGGCATCCCGGTCATTGAACGAGACCGGTCGCCCCTGCACGACTGACTCCACCCGCTCGCCTGTCTCGGCTTCCGCCCGGGCGATCACCCGGCGCAGGAAATGCGCGATCACGTCCCGGAACGGCAAGCGACGGCGGCCAACATCGGTCGTCTCATCAATCAGGGACGAGCCGAGCACGGACTTGATCGACCGCATCAGCCGGCCTTCCTCGCCCGTTTCATAGGCCGCCACGGCTTCGGCCCCGATGGCATACTCTCCGGAGGCCAGCCCATAAAACACCGCTGTCGGAATCGACGTCGCGTCCGGCTCCAACTCGATCAGGCGGATGCCCTGTGGCCCGGAATATCCAATCGATGTGTTCGATGTTCCGAAATCGATGCCGATCTGCATGAGGGACTCCCGGACGTCTGAATTGCGACCCCGTCGCCTACCCCAGCTGCCGGCATTTCGGAAGAGGCCACACCCAGCCCCTTCCCCGTTCGGCCACACCGCCTACATTACAGGCATGCTGCGGCCAGACCTCCTGCTCCACCCGACCCCCAAAGGCCTCTACTGCCCGCCGGGCGATTTCTATCTGGACCCTGTGCGCGGCGCGGTGGACCGGGCCGTCATCAGCCACGGCCATTCCGATCATGCGCGCGGCGGCCATGGCAAAGTGCTCGCCCATCCCCACACGCTGTCCATCATGGCCGCGCGTTATGGCGACAGTTTCGCCAAGCAGACACAAGCGGTCGAATATGGCGAGGCGATCGAGATCAATGGCGTCACGGTCTGGCTCTCCCCGGCGGGCCACATCCTCGGCTCGTCGCAGGTCGTGGTCGAGCACAAGGGCCTGCGCATGGTCTTTACCGGCGACTACAAACGCCGCTGGGATCCGACCTGTCCCCAGTTCGAACCGGTCGAGAACACGCATGTCTTCATTTCCGAGGCGACCTTCGGCCTGCCTGTCTTCCGCCATCCGCCCACGGAACACGAGATTGACCGTCTGATGCGCTCGGTCGCAGACAATCCGGACCGCACCCATTGCATTGGCGCCTACTCGCTGGGAAAGGCCCAGCGCGTCATCAAGCACCTGCGCATGGCGGGCCATAACCGGCCGATCTATATTCATGGCAGCCTGGAAAAGCTCTGCAAGGTCTATGAGGCCGCGGGCGTCAGCCTTGGCGAGCTGCGCCCGGCGACGCTGGACGACATGTCAAAATCGGCGCGCGAAGTGTTCCGGGGCGAGATCATTGTCGCCCCGCCCGGCGCCTTTGAAGGCAAATGGGCCCAGCGCTTCCCCGATCCGGTCATCGGCTTTGCGTCCGGCTGGATGAGCGTGAAACAGCGCGCCAAACAGCGCGGCGTCGAACTGCCGCTGGTCATCTCCGACCATGCCGACTGGGACGAGCTGACCGACACGGTCCGCGAAGTCGACCCACAGGAACTCTGGATCACCTATGGCCGCGAAGACGCCCTCGTCCGCTGGGCCGAACTCGAAGGCCGCCGCGCCAAGCCGCTGCGCATGGTCGGCTATGAGGAAGAGATGGGGTGAGTTGAGAGGTTGTTTCGCCTCTCCGGCGCATGCCGGAGTCTCGTCCGGCAGGCTCCGTCTGGCTTCGGCAGGAGACCCCGGCATGCGCCGAGGATACGGTTTGTGGGATAGAGATCATTCTCCTCCGATGACCCCTGCGCAGGCAGGGGTCCATCTCGGGACTTCTACCCATGCACATGAGGCAGCTTCAGGAGATGGATACCTGCCTGCGCAGGTATCTTCGGGGTGAGGGTTTGGTCTCCAATCCGTCTGAGAACTCCCTGCCCCATACTAAGCATCTGC